>WNGJ01005358.1_pt1 | contig 13449 bp, 8 predicted proteins | sample 5400611 | NCBI WGS metagenome assembly WNGJ01 (sample SAMN13153375, study PRJNA577476) | soil metagenome | isolation source: 40 cm soil or saprolite under Garry oak tree replicate 1 | place: USA:California | collected 2016-06-15 | reverse complement strand
GCCTCCAGGCCCTGGCTGGTCGTGAAACCAACCATGCTGGCTGTCTCACCAACCGCTGCTTCTGAGGGTGGCGCGGCGTTTAAGCTTTCCATGATTGTAAGCGCGTTCAATGCAATAACCATGCCCAAAGAGTACTGGCACGTTCGTCGGGCTGTAATATAGAATCATGGCCTGTGCTTAATCCAAGCAACAAAAGAGCTTGCTTTTCCTACCATACCACTGGGCAGCGGGCTCTTGGACAGGCGCGTCTTGTTATCCCAGCAAGCCCAGGGCCCATCCTTTGGCCCCCTTACAGACGCCTGGTTATGGCCGGGATTCGGCCCCCGGAATCTGGCCTGCGGTTTGCTGACATGTAGTAGCACAACCTCCGAGTCGCCTCTAGTGGCTGATTTCAGGACACCAACATCTAATTTAAGGACAAAACTATGATGACATCAGCGACTCCCTCGCGAACGCGTTATCCATATTGGCCCTTACCGCTCCTGGCCCTGCTGGCAGCCATCCTGGTCTGGCCGCACCATGTCTTCGGGGTCGGCTCCCGCATCCCCAATCAGGACCCCGAAGCCATTGCCCGCGGAAATGCCTTTGTCGCGACGGCGGACAACCCGTCGGCCATGTACTACAATCCCGCTGGCATCACGCAGCTTGAGGGGCAGAATATCCAGGCCGGCTCGCTCTTTTACCTGAAGGTTGATGCCGACTACGAATCTCCTGCGGGTCAACGCACTGAGAACAAGAGGGACATTATCGCCGTGCCGCACCTGGACTACACGATTTCGCTCAAAGACCTGCCCCTGTCCTTTGGCCTGGGCCTTTACTCTCCGTTCGGCTTGGAAATGGAATGGCCCGACGATGCGCCCTTTCGCAACGCGGGTTTGAAAGCGAGCCTGACCTATATCACCCTCAATCCAGTGGTCGCCTGGCGGCCTCTTCCTACGCTGTCCCTGGCCATCGGCCCCACTTTCAACTACTCGGAAGCGAAGCTGCGCCAGGGCGTGATTGTCTCCCCGTACCAACTTCGCGTCGACGGAGAAGACTGGGCTTACGGTTTCAACGCGGGCATCTTATGGCGGCCTCACCCGATGTGGTCTTTCGGCGCCAAGTATTTCAGCGCGACCACGCTCGACTACAGCGGCACTGCCTCCTTCAGCCCATCGGCCCCATTCCTGCCGCCGCCAACCCATACGACAACCCATCTTGAGTTCCCACAGATCGTCGCCGCGGGCGTCTCTTTCCGACCCAACACTAATTGGAACATAGAAGTGGACATTGATTGGACCGACTGGGATGTTGTCAAGAATGCGGTCATCCAGGGCATTGGTACTCTGACGCTAAACTGGCAGTCGAGCTTCTTCTATGAGTTCGGCGTCACTCGCCAACTGGGCAAAGGCTATTTCGTTAGCGCCGGGTATTTCTTTAGCGAGGCCTCGACGCCAGAGAAAAATTACACTCCCCTGGTTCCTGACACGGACCTCCACGTGGGGAGTCTTGGCCTCGGCCGAAAGGGACAGCACTGGACCTGGGCTTTGGCAGGTCAGATCATCGGTGGTGCGTTCCGCAACGTGAGCGGGGCGGCGGATCCTTCGGTCAACGGTCGCTACCGGCTCTTCACGCCAACGGTGTCTTTTTCTATTGGCTACCGCTTCTAATCCGGCGCTTGGCCGGCGGAGGGCGGACGTCGGAGGTCGAAAGTCAGAGGGCCGTCCGATCTCCGATCTCCGACCTCCGGCCTCCGTCCTCCGACCTCCGTCCTCCGACCTCCGTCCTCCGACCTCCGTCTGCGCGTGTGGCGCACCCATCCCCTCGTCCGTTTACTATTGTCTGCCCGCGTGGAGCGGCTAATATCCGGCATCTCATGCGGGTGCTTGGTCCTGAAGCGCCGCTGGTGACGGGCTGCCAGCGATGGCCGCTCGTGGCCCTGATCCTCCCCTCGCTCGACCCGAGGCGCCCCAAGAGACTGTTGTTATGTCAACTCACAAGCCGGGCAAAAAGGATTCGCGCCCGCCGCTGGCCCACAAGGACGCGGCCTCCGCGAACAACCTGGACAAAAACCTGCGGCGGCTGGAGCGGCTGGCCAGCCTCGGCACACTCTCCGCCGGGCTGGCGCATGAGATCCGGAACGCTCTGGTCGCGATGAAGACGTTTGTTGACCTGCTGCTCGAAAAAAATCAAGACGCTGAGTTGGCAGAAATTGTTCGCCGAGAAATCGGGCGGATTGACTCTATTGTTGCCCAGATGCTGAAGTTCGCCGGCCCGTCCCTGCCGACGTTGGCCCCCATCCGGTTGCACGAAATTTTGGATCGTTCGCTTCGGCTGCTCCATCACCGACTGGAGGCCAAAATGATTTCGCTCCACCGCTCGTATGCAGCCGGCTCCGATCTGATCCGGGGAGACGATTACCAGCTAGAACAGGCGTTCGTGAATTTGTTTTTGAACGCGTTGGAGGCCATGGGGCCGAACGGCAAGCTTGACGTGACGACCGACATTACCGGAGCCGGAGCCGAAATCAACGAATCGCCTGCCCAGAGCCAGAAGAGAGCAGAGAGCAGAGAGGGCGCGCACGGAGTGACACGCCCTGCCTCTGCCCTCTCCCCTCTCCCCTCTCCCGCCGGGGGCCGGCGCCAACTGCGCGTGAGAATCAAAGACAGCGGCGTGGGCATTGCGCCGGAGTGTATGGCCCGGTTGTTTGAGCCGTTTTTCACGACGAAACAAAACGGAACAGGTCTGGGGCTGGCGATCACGCGGCGCATCATTCAGGAGCATGGCGGCGCCATCAGCGTGGAAAGCGAGCCGAACCAAGGAGCCACTTTTAGCGTCCTCCTGTCGGCGCTGGATCAGACAAGGCCCGAAGAGAGAAGAGAGAAGAGCGGAGAGAGCAGAGAGCACAGAAGCAGCGGCACGGAGTGACACGCCCTACCGGTGGTGCCCTCTCCCCTCTCCTCTCTGCCGATGGGCACGACCGTCCTGGCCGGCACACCGTTCCGCTCTTGTCATCCGGCAGCAAAAGATCGATTGCGAGAACGAGGAGGAGAACGAGGACGAGAACGAGGACGAGAACGAGGAGGAGAACGAGGACGATCGGAAGGCGGGATTCGGCAGGCGCCGCACGGAGTGACACGCCCTACCCGGCGGTTTTTCGCCTGTTCTTGCGACCCGCGAACGGGGACGGAGCCAGTCGAACCTCCGCGAACCTGGTTTTGCCGTCAATGGGGTGGCGGCGCGGGTTTTCTTCGGCCATCGCCAGGGCCATGAACTCCGACTGGCTGCGGCGCAATTGTTCGCCTTTTGCTCGTGTCCGGCGGCGGTAAGAGCCGCTGGGTTGGAGGAAACGCGCTTTGGCGTTGTCGGCCAGCGCGACGCCTAGCATCTGGCGGATGAGCCGCTCGCGCAGGACGCCATCCTCAATCGGAAAGGCCAGCTCGATGCGCCGGAAAAAATTGCGCGGCATCCAATCGGCGCTGCTGACGAAAAGTTGCGGCTGACAGGCATTCTCAAAATAGTAAATCCGGCTGTGCTCCAGAAATCGGTCCACAATGCTGCGGACGGTGATGTTTTTGCTGGCGCTCTTGAGGCCGGGCCGCAGGCAGCAAATGCCACGCACGATGAGATCGATTTTCACGCCTGCCTCTGAGGCGCGATAGAGCGCCTCGATCGCCTCGCGGTCGGCCAGTGAGTTGATTTTCAATATGATCCGGGCGGGCAGCCCCTGCCGGGCGTTGTGCGTCTCGCGCTCGACAAGCCCGAGCAGCCGCTGGCGCAACTCGAACGGCGCGACCAGCAGCTTGCGCATGGGCTGGAACTGGCAGATGCCCGTCAGCAGATTGAAAAAATTAGTGACGTCGTCCCCGAATTCGGGCCGGCAGGTCAGCAGGCCGAGGTCGGTGTAAACTCTGGCGGTAGTGGGGTTGTAATTGCCGGTGGCAAGATGCACGTAGCGCCGGAGGTAGTGGTCCTCGCGGCGGACGACCAGGCAGCTCTTGCCGTGAATTTTATAGCCGACCAGGCCATAGACGACATGCACGCCGTTCTCCTCGAGTTGGCGCGCCCAAAGGATGTTGCTGGCTTCATCGAAGCGCGCCCGCAGTTCGACAACCGCGGTCACTTGTTTGCCGTTTTTGACTGCGTTCATCAGCGCGCCGACAATGTGGGGGTCGCCGCCGGTGCGGTAGAGAGTCTGCTTGATGGCCAGCACCGCCGGGTCTGCCGCCGCCTGCTCAAGGAAATCCACCACGCTGCTGAAATTTTCGTAAGGGTGGTGCAGCAAAATGTCCCGCTCGCGGATGGCGGCGAAGAGGTCGGGTTTGTGACGCAAGGACGCGGCCACTGCGGCGACGAAGGGTGGGTCGCGCAATTCGGGCGAATGGTCGCCTTCGTAAACGTCCATCAGGCGGGTGGGATTGAGCGGCCCGTCCACCAGAAACAAATCGTCTTGAGTCAGATGGAATGTGCCCAGCAGCGCATCGCGAATCGATGCGGGGCAGTTCCGATCCAGTTCCAGCCGGACCGCCGCGCCTTTGCGGCGGTTGTGCAATTCGTTTTCCACCGCCTTGAGCAGGCTGGCGGTTTCCTCTTCCTCAATGTAGAGCTCGCTGTTGCGCGTGATGCGAAAATGCCAGTAACCCAGCAGTTTGGCCCCCGGAAACAGGTCGGCCAGATAATGGCCGATGAGGAATCCCAGATAAACGTAATCGCGCCGCGAGTCATCGCGCGGCACAGGCACCAACTGCGGGAGCACGCGCGGGACCTGCACCACCGCAAGATGTCGCAGCGTCTGCTCTTGCTGGGACATCTCCATCTGCACGATCATGTTGACCGATTTGTTGAGCAGTTGCGGAAACGGGTGCGCCGGATCAATGGCCAGCGGCGTGAGCACTGGCCGGACCTGCGTCCGATAATAATCCTCCACCCAGGCCAGGTCGGGCCCGTTCAGCTCGGCCGGATCCAGGATGCGGATGCCATTGGCCGCCAAGTCCGGCATCAGTTCGTCGCGCCAGCAAGCGTATTGCTGATCGACCATGAGCCGGATCCGCTTGATGACGGCGCGAAACGTTTCACTGGCAGTCAGGCCGTCCATCGTGCGCTCGACGACGTCGCTTTCGATTTGCTGTTTGATGCCGGCGACACGGACCTCGAAAAACTCGTCGAGATTCGAACTGACGATGCAAAAGAATTTCACCCGTTCCAGGAGCGGATTTTTGCCGTCCAGCGCCTCATCCAGGACGCGCTGGTTGAATTCCAGCCAACTCAGCTCGCGGTTGATGAAATGGGCCGGCCCGAAAGAAAGGGTTTTGGCTTTGGCTTGCACAGGCGGCAGCAAATTACCGGCCATGAGGCGGTTTGAAAAGTTACAAACCTATGGCGAAGCACCAGGCTCCAAACCCCAAGCTTGGGATTTGTGGCTTCTTGATTGGGCTGGGTTTGCTTAATCTACGGGCGTCATGGAACCTGAGACGCATCGGCGCGCACGGAGTGACACGCCCTACCCTGTTCGCCGCGCCGTCATTGATATCGGGACCAACTCGATCAAGCTTCTGGTGGCGGACGTGGCAGGGAGGGACGTGTGGCCCTTGCTGGAAGAGAGCAAACAAACCCGCCTCGGGCGCGGCTTTTACCAGACGCATCGGTTGCAGCCCGAAGCCATTGCGACGAGCGCAAAAGCCGTCGCCCAGTTCGCTGCTGCGGCGCGCCAATGGCAGGCGGCCTCCCTCCGCGTCGTTGCCACCAGCGCGGCGCGCGACGCTGTGAATGCCGGAGAACTGACTGCCGCCATCGAGCTGGCCTCCGGGTTGAAAGTTGAAATCATCTCAGGAGAGCAGGAGGCGGAGTGGGCGTTCCAAGGCGCGGTGACCAATCCGATACTGGCCCAAGGACCGCTTTTGCTTTTGGACGTAGGCGGTGGCAGCACCGAGTTCATCGTCGGCCAGGGTCAGCATACCGGCGCGCCCGGAGTGACACGCCCTACCCTGTTCTCCAATAGCTTTCCGATCGGCAGCGTGCGGCTGATGGAACAGATTCCACACAGCGAGCCGCCCAAACCGGAGGAGTTGAGTGCTTGCCGCCAGTGGGTAGCGGAGTTCTTGCGAATGGAGGTTCGGCCGAAGCTGGAACTGGCAATGCCTCGAGAAAGGGTGCAACTCGTCGGCACCGGCGGCGCCGCCAGCATTCTAGCCCGGATGGAGGCCAGGCTCGAGGGGTACGATCGCGAGCGGATCGAGGCGACGCGGCTGAGCCTGAACCGCCTGCGCTGGCACACGGAGCGGCTCTGGGCTCTGTCTTTGGAGGAACGGAAGAAAATCATCGGCCTGCCCAGGAACCGCGCGGACGTGATTCTAACGGGCGCAACGATCTACGAAGGGGTCATGGAAGAATTCGGGTTCATCGAGCTGCGTATCAGCACTCGCGGGTTGCGTTTCGCAGCGGTGATGGATGGCGGCTGAAGGGAAAAGCTGAAAAGCTGAAAAGCTGAAAGGCGATGCCTCTGAGCTTCTTTTCAGCTTTTCAGCTTTTCAGGCTTTTGCCTAGTCTGCGATGTACGATGCCGAATGAACAAGCAATCAAGTTGGACCCAAAACGCGAGGCGCAAACGCTTGAGCCACACGTGACGGAGTTGGCGATCACGGGCATGACCTGCGCCGACTGCGCGCGGCACGTGACCGAGGCCCTCCAGAGCGTGGCGGGGGTCCGCAGCGCGATGGTGCGCCTCGACGCGCAACATGCTTCGGTCCGCTGGACGACGAGTGCAGAGCAGAATATTCCGGCCGTAATCCAGGCGGTCAAGGAAGCCGGTTATGGCGCCAGCGTGATCGAGAACCATGCGCACGACCACGACGAGCACAGACTGGCGGGCTGGCAACTGAATCTGTGGGTTGGCGTGCTGGGCACGGCGCCGCTGATGGTTGGTGAATGGCTTTTCAGACTCGGGATGCTGCGCTGGTTCCAGTGGTTTTCCTTTGCCCTGGCCGGCATCGTCCAGACTTTTGCCGGCGCGCAGTTTTATCGCGGAGCCTGGAGGCAGCTCAAGACCGGAAGCTCGAACATGGACACGCTGGTGGCGCTCGGCTCGACGACAGCGTTCGGCTATAGCGTCTGGGCATTGGTCAGTGGTTTTGGAGGACATGTTTATTTCATGGAAGCCGCTGCCATTATCACCCTGGTCAGCGTCGGGCATTGGCTGGAAGCACGAGTCAGCGCGCGTGCATCGAGCGCGTTGAGCAAACTGCTCGATCTGGCGCCAGCGCTGGCGCGCCGACGCAACCCTGACGGCAGCGAAAGCGAAGTGGCGATCACAGGACTCAACACCGATGACCTGGCCGTCTTGCGCCCCGGCGACCATGTGCCGACCGACGGAGAGATGGTGGAGGGCCAATCTACCGTGGATGAGGCGATGCTGACCGGGGAATCGGCGCCGGTGGACAAAACTGCGGGGAGCCAGGTTTATGCGGGCACGGTGAATCTGAATGGGCGATTGGTGATGCGCGTCACGGCCACGGGTCAAAAGACCGCGCTGGCGCAGGTTATCGCCGCCGTGCAACGGGCGCAAACCAGCCGGGCAAGCATCCAGCGTATCGGCGACCAGGTCAGCAGCGTGTTCGTGCCAGCAGTGGTGGCGGTAGCATTAGCCGCTGGGCTATGGTGGGGGCTGGCGCCGGACTTTGCACGGCAGGTCCACGATTCGCTGGGGCGATTTCTTTGGGTGGCCGATCCGCCTTCAGGCCGATTGGCGGCGGCGTTTATCATCGCAGCAGCGGTGTTGATCATCGCCTGTCCATGCGCGATGGGATTGGCCACACCAGCGGCGATTATGGCTGGTTCGAATGCCGCGGCGCAGCGCGGCATTTTGATTCGTGATGGGGTAGCGTTGGAAAAAGCTGGCCGCGTCACGGCGGTGCTTTTTGATAAGACGGGGACCCTGACGATGGGCAAACCGACCGTAGTGAAAGCTTGGGAGTGTAGGCCAGGTTTCCCGCCTGTCGCTGTTGCGGTTACGACATCACCAACGGAGTCGGCGTCTCATGGGAACGGGTTGAAAACAGCAGAGACAGTTGGGACGCCTGTCCTTCGTTTGGCTTCGGCGCTGGCGCGGGATTCGACACATCCCCTCAGCCAGGCGGTGGCCAAACTCCCAGCCGATGGAGTCACACTCACCGATTGGCAGGAGATCCGTGGATCCGGAGTGCAAGGGAAAGTTTGCGGCCCACGGTCCATGGTCCACAGTCCACAACCCGCAGCCGAAGAACCGAGCACCCTAACGGGAAGTCCAAATGGACCGGAGCCTGTGGCGCGGCTCGGTTCGTTGACATGGTTGGCGGAATCGGGCGTGGACCTGGCGGCCGGCCAAGAGTTTGTTGGGGAATGGTTGGCGCAGGGGGCGACCGTCCTCGGTGTGGCGGTTGAGAAGTCACTGCGCGGGTTGCTTGCGCTCAAGGATACGCTGAAACCCGGCGCCCGACAAGTTGTCGAACAGCTTCAGCGTCAAGGTTTCAAAACCTATCTTGTTACCGGCGACAACCCCGTCGCAGCCGCCGCCGTCGCAAGAGAGGCGGGCTTTCCGCCGGAATGCGTTTTTGCCCAGGTGCGCCCCGAACGGAAGGCGGAATTGGTCAATACCCTGCAGCAACGAGGCGAGCGTGTGGCCTTCGTGGGCGACGGCATCAATGACGCTCCGGCCATCGAACAGTCCGACTTAGGAATCGCAGTGAGCCGCGCCAGCGATATTGCGCGCGAGGCGGCGGACATTATCCTGCTCAAGTCGGGAATCGAGGCGGTGCCCGAGAGTCTGGGGCTGGCACTGGCCACGTTGCGAACGATTAAACAGAATTTGTTCTGGGCGTTTTTTTACAACGCGGTGGGCGTGCCCTTGGCGGCCCTCGGTTTCATGAGCCCGATTCTGTGCGCCGCGGCGATGGGTTTGTCGGACCTGGTCGTGATCGGCAACGCGTTGCGCTTGAAGCAATGGAGCGTTAGAGGAATGAAATGATGGGCGGGAAATGGGTCCGACAGGGCGTTTGGTGCGGTTAGTTTATTCGCAGCCAGACTGTCTTCAAATAACCCGGCTCGGAGCGCGAAATTGGAAAATCCGGCGGCTGGGGCGCGTAATGGCGCTGGAGAATTGTTCTTTTCGCCAACCGAATTGGCGTTTCCACCGCCTGAAGAAAATCTTGCGGCTCCCAATCCGCCGCGTTGGTCGAGGCAAAAACAACCCCGCCGCTCTCGAGCAGCGGCAAGGCTGCAGCCACAAGCCTGGGGTAATCCTTTCGCGCCTGAAAGACTCCGTATTCTTTGGATTGTGAGAACGTTGGAGGGTCAAGCAAAATGACATCGAAGAGCCGATGCTTTTTGCCCAGCCGCCGCAGCCAATCGAAGGTGTCGCCGCAGATAAACTCGTGCTCGGCTGGGTTGATTTGGTTGAGCAAAAAATTGCGCCTGCCCCATAGAAGATATTTGTTCGACAAATCCAGACTCGTGGTGCGCGCGCCCACTTTGGCAGCGCAGAGCGAGAAGCCGCAGGTGTAGGCGAAGGTGTTGAGGACGGCAGGACCGGCGTTCTGCCTGGCGCTCCAATCGGCCGAAAGGCCCGAAAGCAGAGACCGGCTAGGCGTCTGCCCTGCGTTAGCCAACAGCGAAAAGCCTGCGGCGATATGGCCCGTGAGCAATCGCCTCCGATTGTCTCGTTGATCAAGGAATAACCCGACTGAATAACCTCCGCTAAAGCTCACCTCGAAGTGCACCCGGTTTTCGCGAACAGCGAATCGTTCGGGCGCAGCTTGGCCCAGCAGATGTTGTGGGCAGGCTTCGGCAGCGCTCGCTCTGCCCAGTTTGCGCGTCAGAATCTTATGGTAGGCGCCGCGAGCGGACAGCGCCTGGAGCAGCCGCTCCAGCTCTTCCCGTTCTCTTACTCCCGGCATCTGTTCGCTTTGGGACAACAAAAAATCGCCCAGCCGTTCGACATACCAGCCCGGCCAGCCATCGCTTGCGCCATGAATCAGGCGATAGACATTAGTCTCTTCCGGTTCAATGAGTCCGGCGCGTAAAGAAGAGCAGGGCAGACCTTCCGCCTGTCCCGCCCAAAGCTCGCTGCTTACCGAGGGGACCCATCCCCCTCTCCCATCGGATGGGAGAGGGCCAGGGTGAGGGTTCATTGTCTTGCTTGCAAGTGGCGCGCCAAAGGTCATCTCCAGGCCGGAACCCGGATGCCTCAAGGTCAGTTCGACCGCATGCAAGCAAACCCGAGGGGCCGGACTGCCGCCGTAAAGCGCGTCGCCTAGAATCGGAAGGCCCTGGTCAGCGGCGTGGACCCGAACCTGATGCGTGCGGCCAGTCAGCGGTTGGGCTTCCAGCAGGCTGTAGCTGCCGACGTTCACTAAGTCTAACGCCCGAAGTCCAAAACCCAAAGTAGAAGTGAACCGGTGGACTTCGGCTGGAGCGAGGAGCCGGAAACGCGTTTCGGCCAGATCACTTCCGGCGTGCAAAGGCCGGCTTACATACCTTTCTCCGACGCGAACGAGTGCGCTCTTGACGGTAAATTCTTTTTGGCGAACTGGCCGGTCCGTCAGCAAAAGGTATTTCTTGCGCGCCTCCCGCTGCGTGAACTGCTCCGTGAGCGAGCGATTGGCCAGCGAAGTTTTCGAGAAAACGATGGCGCCGGAAGTTTCTTTGTCGAGCCGATGAATGATGGCCAGTGCGGCCCAGCGCAGTTCACGATGCCGCAGCCAATCGTAAAGGCCCTCGCCCGCGTACCGACTCGGTGCGTGTGTGTTCAGGCCGGCGGGTTTGTTCACCACCAACATATCGTCGTCTTCGAAAATCACGCACGGAAGCACGAGCAAATACAATCATAAAACCTCCGCGCGGCGAAGCCGTAACCAGACCCCGCGCGCCGGCGCTTCGAGAAGAACCCTCGCGGCCTGCTGCAAACCGGACTCTCAGAGTGCCGTTGCCCGAGGCTCACCAGAAATTCCATGCACCTTTCCAAATTATCCAAAGGCCGAGCAGGAAGTTGGTGATGGCATGGGCGGTCATGGAGTCGCCCAGGCGCTTCTTCCGGACGACCAGCCATTGAAAAGCCAACCCGCAGAAAATGCCCGCCAACCAGCGGTCCGGATGCATCAGCCCGAATATCGCTGAGGTTACCACGAAGGAAGGCGCGTGGAACTGACCAAGGGGTGTCGCGCGGAAATTTGCGTTCACAAAATAGCGGTAGAGGAACGAACGATAAAAAACCTCTTCCAGGGGCGGCACGACGACGGCGGAGCCGAACATTCGCATAAGAATGTAGAACCAGGCAACCGCGGAGTCTTCCCCAAACTGTTTCTGCGGGTCCCAGCCCGCACCCGGTTTGGCAAGTTGCGGATACAGGCCGTCCAGCCCAACCCAGATGGCGCAGACGGCCACGCCTGCTGCCACGGCTTCCCAACTGATTTTCCAGCGCATCTCCTCGACAAACGGGCGCATTTCCCAAACCAGCCATGCGCCCACCAAGGTCTTGAGGAGGTAAACCCAATAACGCGATTCTTCCCCGAGCTTGCCTTGGAAAAACGTCAACAGCACGAAAGCTGCGAAGGGGGCAATGCGGGGATATTCGGGGCGAGCCTCGAATTTCTTGCGAACGAATCTCATCACCAGCAGGCTGTGCGGACGACCGGATGAGCCGTATTTTTCAGACGCGCGTTGGTACTCGACGGGAAACAAACCGGCTTGCACCCAGGCAAAAACGCAACGGCAACGCCGTCGCGCGGGTGATGCCGATGCGCCTGGTGGTCAGGGCGGGTCCGCGCTTTTTTCGGAATTCCTCCACCGTCGGATTCTGAGCGATGAACAACGCGGAATGCGCGTCACACAAGTCAATGCCGTCGAGCCTGCGATCGATCTCCATGGCCTGGCATAATTTCGCTGGGCCGCTGGTCAAGTCACACTCCCGTCTGACGGGCCTCCGGTGTCGCATCCATTCTTCGCCGAAGGCAGGCTCGATCGCCCGAATCAGAACTGCTTCAGCCACTCCAGCCGGCCGGCAAACCGCATTGAAGCAGAAATGGTAGCCGTAAATCAAATAGACGTACCCGTGTCCGGGCGCGCCAAACATCACGCGGTTGCGCGGCGTCGGTCCTGGCGCCCCATGGCAGGCCGGATCATCGCTCACATAGGCTTCGGTCTCGACCATTGCGCCGCCGCACGGGCCCTGCGGCGTGTTGCGGATCAGCCAATGCCCGAGCAATTGCGGTGCAACCACTTTGGCCGATGGCTCGTAGAAGGATCGTGGAAGCGGGGTAAACCGTTTCAAACGCTCCGGCTCACTTGTCAACCCGGGCGCCAGCCGTTGATGCCGGGCCTGCCTCATCAATTGCTTCTGCCGCGCCATACGCCTGCGCGTCAGTTTGGCCGCGTTTTTGCGCTTCACTCCGCGTGAGCAGGTTGCGATACGTCGCCAGCGCCAGCAGCGGCCAACTGTTCCGGTAGATGTCGTACTTAAGATAGAATACCTTCGGAAAACCCGTGCCCGTCGTTTCCTGTTCGGTCCAGGAACCGTCAGCGTTTTGGCTCCGGACCAAATACTCGATCCCGCGGCGGATGCTCGGCCGATGCGGGTCGTCGAATGCGCACAAGCCCATGACTGCCCACGCCGTTTGCGAGGCCGTGCTTGGCCCGCGGCCCTTGAAGACCGGATCATCATAGGTATTGCAGCGTTCGCCCCACCCGCCGTCCTGGCGTTGGACGCTCTCCAGCCAGTCGCGGGCCTTGAGCAGCCAGGGCTGATTCATGTCGAGATTCAACGCGCTCAGGCCGCGCAACACTTGCCAGGTGCCATAGATATAATTGACGCCCCAGCGCCCGTACCAGGAACCGTCCTCTTCCTGGCGTTCGCGAATGAAGCGCAGGGCCTTTTGCACCTGCGGATGCTCCGGGCTCCAGCCTTCGTAGCCGAGCAGTTCCAGAATCCGCGCCGTGATGTCTGCGCATTCCGGATCGAGCATCGCGTTGTGATCGGCAAAAGGGACTTTTTCCAAAACACCTTTAGTGCAGTCTCTATCAAACGCGGCCCAGCCGCCGTCCTTGCATTGGAAGGTGAGCATCCAGTTCAAGCCGCGTTGGAAACACGCATCCCGTTTCCGCCGATCATCGGTCGGGACCTTTCGCAACGCCAGCAGCACCATCGCGGTGTCGTCCACGTCCGGGTTCCACTTGTTGGCGAATTCAAATACCCACCCGCTCGGTTCGACTTTGGCGGGGTTCTTGTATTGCCAGTCTCCACGAAAGCGGATTTCTTTGGTCATGAGCCATTCGGTGGCCTTCTTCAACGCCGGATGCTCGCTGGGCAGGCCCGATTCGTGCAGGCAAATCTCAACGATGGCCGTGTCCCAAACCGGTGAGAAGCAAGGTTCGATGCGCACGCTGTCTTCGGTCTCATGCTCGAGCTTTTTCAACTCCCGCTCCGCGCGCAAGACTTGCGGATGA
>WNGJ01025217.1_pt1 | contig 13451 bp, 13 predicted proteins | sample 5400611 | NCBI WGS metagenome assembly WNGJ01 (sample SAMN13153375, study PRJNA577476) | soil metagenome | isolation source: 40 cm soil or saprolite under Garry oak tree replicate 1 | place: USA:California | collected 2016-06-15 | reverse complement strand
CATCTTCTGGCCGCAACAGCCAATTCACCTGCTTGTATCCCATCTGCACTGCCGTCCTTGATAACAGCGAAGCGAGATCCTCCCACGGCTCAGGCAGCACACGCACGGGTAGCGGGAACACATGCGCCAGGTCCGGCACGTTGCTCATATCTTTCTCATCCTTCCTTTTGCGCATCATACTCCTCCCTCCTCGAAGGGATCTGCTGTCCCGTGAGTAGGATTCCCTTCTTCGCATCTTGCTGATAGGTTTCGATGTCAGAACGACGAATACGCATCAAAGCAGATGTGCCCGTAAGCCCTGCTATCCCAGTGAGTTTTCCTGATTTCAGCAGAGCATAGACTCGTGTAGGACGTACCCCAAGCATCTGTGCCGCTTCACGAACGGTGAGTCGTTCAGCGGGCACCAAGGCCTCAACCTCTTTACGCAGGAAGAGCAACCGATTGCTGCCATCCCCTATTCTTCGTCCAGCAACAGGGAAAATGACACCCTTACGTACATACTTATGCACTGTACCGGGAGCGATCCCCAGGCATTGCGCAACCTCTTCAGTAAAGAGGTAGGTTCTGCGAAAGCTATCAAGCATCTCTCGTCGGATCAATAGACGAGGTTTCCTTCCCTGTTCATTGCCTTGTTCATACGGGAGTAATCCCTGTCGTATCCAGCGCTGGAGTACCTCATCGCTGACGCTAAGTAGGGCGGCGGCCTCACGAACGGTTAATAGTCCCAGGTCTTGATAGCGTCGCCGTTCTCGTTCATCAAGGTAGCGTTGGATCCCATCGCGTGAGAGCGCCAGGCGTCTCAGGAGTGGTTGAGCAGGGTCGAGATCAAAGAGCGTCAGTTCACCTTCTAGCACACTGCCAAGGACCTACATGCAGCCTGGGCAAGAGGTAAAAGCTCAGGTGAATGACAAGTCACCTTCACCGCCCTGTCAAGGAATTGCGTGATGAACCGGTCTACATCTGTTGCTCGATAGAGCCGAAACCTATATCCATCGACAAAAGGTCCCCGTGCCGGCACAAGCAACCTGGCCTGTTCGAGCAAGAGCAACACACCCTTGCTAGCTCCAAGGTAGGACTGAGCAACGGTGTCTAGAGGAAGCAATCCCGCCCATTCCCGTTGTAGCGTCTCGATGCTCCCTCTCTCAATCAGAAACATCGTTCGCTTCCCTTCTCGGCCGATGGGCTTTTTCAGGCAGCGCAGGCTGCCTTGAACTAACAGTGCCTGGAGAACATCTTCACCGATCCCCAGGGTGGTCTTCGTCTGCGCTTTCGTCAGGTAGGGCCGTTCCTGTAACTGCTCCATGGATCTCCCTTTAAACGGTTGCAGACGCTTTGTGACTTCTCCTCCCGTATAGTGATTCGCCAAATAGGTCTCAAAGGCCTCATGGACAAAGGCAAAGGCGGGATGGGCAAGGCGCTGATACAGCCACTTTTCGTAAAATAGCCCGAAATCCCGGTGTAGACCTGTTGCTCGCTGCCCATCCCGTTTTCTTCTCTTCTCGCTCCTTGCATGGGGAAATGCATCGAGAAAAGCAAAAAAATGATCTGGCCACGACGTACACAGCGAATGCATCGTCGCGATGATGATAGACCACTCCAACAGCGATAATTCACTTTGTGGACGGGGGCGTCGGCGTAATAGGACGCGCGCGTCAGCACTCACTCGCAGAAATGGCGCGTCGGGGAACAGAGGGCCGAGGATACAACGAAAGGCATCCAGGAAGAGAAAATACTGCCATGGGAGCAACCGAAGCAGAGGCGTTATGCTCGTGTCAGCGACCTCAGCCTCCCCTATCGTACCCTGTACGCCTAAATTGTGCAGGATGAGCGCTTGTCCTATGGAAAATAATGGGTCTGCTGGCATGTGAACAATGGGCGCCTCACGATAATCGCCTTTCTGGCACCGTGGGCAGTTCGAAAGTGAGGGACGCAGAAGCGGGATGGGAGATTGGCAGGCTGGGCAGCGATCTGTCAGGAAGACCCTGTGGCGCAGGCACACGATGACGGGTAAGGCACTCCAGTAGAGACGACCGTGTGTTGGCTCTTCAGTAAAGCATACAGAGCAGACTTTGGTCGCCGAGTAGGGATGGAAAAACGTCTGAAAGAGGTAGCGCGTGAGCAGTGGGCGCTGGATCTCTTCTGGAAGAGCCGGACGAAGTACGTCCGGCTCTAGCAGGCAAAGAGCGAAGCGGTGCAGCGTGAGGTCATATATGGTCCCCTCGTTCAGGCACAACAGGTGTTCAAAAAACTGGTAATCGGCCTTACGGCGCAGCCTGCAGAGATTGTATGGTTGGACGGCAGAAGCTACTCCTTCCGGATGAAGAATCCACCCTGGATTCTTGTAGCCCATCTCCGCAGACACCCTTGAGATGTACGATGCGAGATCCTCCCAAGGGCGAGGGACCACACGTGCCGGGATCGGCGCTTCAGGTGAAATGGGTGCATGGTGCATCGCTACTGCCGCCTCCTCTTGCGTCATCAGCTCGCTCGCTTATTTGGAGCTTTCTTGCTGCGTCCTTTTTGCTTGGAGACAGTCGGTTTGCCACTTCCACGACGCTTCTTGGCGACGAATCTCAACTGATCGACCGTCGCCTCTGTAAACTTGGCCGTGGAAAAGGGATTCACCTTGCCATCTCCCACTTCAGTCCCGGCGAGGCGTGCCTCATATGCCGCAGCAAGTAACGGCATATTCAAGCAATGGCAGTCTGTATCAATCGCCCTTATGGCCGCCTCCCGTATGATTTCCATAATCCATCCCAGGTAACCATCGCTGGCATAATAGAAGCGAAAGGCCATCTCCTCGTTCTGTAGATCCGAGAGATCGAGTGGCAGTGCCCGGTCGATGTCCCGCATGAGGGTGCGGAACTCTTTGATCGTCTCCGGCCGGCTCCGGTCCCATTCAAATGGCTCTAATATGAGGGGAGTACCGACGTGGCGGTCAAGCTGATCGTTGGCTATCAAGATCGGCTCGGCCTCTCCGAGCTTACCCGTCAGGACCATCGGGACATGCGCCTGGTTAATAATATCTTTCAGAAAATCCGCAATCGCATGCACAACTTGTTGCGTGTCCTTGTCCATCAGGTGCTGAAACTCATCAACAAAAATCATCTTCACCTTGCACCGTTTTATTAAGTTATGGACGCGGAGGATCATATCCCACTCCGTACCGCGGCTGGGATTTGGATCATGCAACGCGCGTAAAATTGCAGCTACAGCACCCTTTTTTTTGGGACTTGACGGCACAAGCACGTAGAGATAGGGAATGATGCTCCCCTCTGGTGTTTCCATGGGGTGCAGCGGTGCGTTTGCCAGCCAGGTGTCTACGAGCGTCGTCTTTCCCGCACCCGTATTCCCCAGAATGGCCAGACAAGGAGGATTTTTGGTTTCTATCTCGGTGCCAAACCGCGCGCAGTAGTCAATTCGCTCATAAAGGGTGTTGAACCGCTCGTGTTTGATCAAGATATGCTCCACCATGTCAATACGTTGAGCTTTCGTCATGGCGAGCCATAGTTTTGGATCTGGGGATGTACCTTCATGTGGAAGTTCTGTATCCATGTTACAGTTGCCTTTCTGGACCTTCAGTCCCATAAAACCTGGTTGACAATACCCATGTGCGCACCAGCATCGTCTATCCTATGCCACCCGAATTGGCGGAGCAGGAAAGCTGCTTTGTTTCGACTTCTCCATCAGAGGACGAGCATGAGGCAATCCGTTCAAGCAGTTCCTTGAAACGGCTATACCGGGACGGGAATACACTCCCATCTGATTGTCCTTCCGTCATTGAAACCCCTTTCCTCCTGCATTGCTGCTTACAAAGAGACGTCCATGATGAGCTAAGCTTATCAGTCTATCGGGACATCTGTCGGCATGACGCAACTAATAAGGACATGTAGCCTCCATTGTCAGACTCAATTCACGATCTAAGGTGATGAAATCTACTCACAGTACCGCTTTCCCAAGGCCATCTACTCCGATCAGCCTTGCTCCAGCACTTCTACTCTGCGTGGCGGCAAATGCTGCCACACGCATCTCACTGGGTGAGCACTCATTTTCCACATTACGTGGGACCACGATGGCCATAACTGTAGGAGATACCGTACGATGTTGATTCGTCGGGGTCTGTACTCACCTTCGGCTTCTCTTGAGGTTTTCTAGGATCCTCGTTCTCTGTAGTCGCTCTCTGTTCTCGCGTGGTCTCCCTCGGCTCCAACAAAGGGTCACCTGCTTTCATCATTTCCTCATCCACCGGGAGGGTTACCCCTTCTACATTACTAGGCAGTGGCACGCCTAGTTGCGCTGCGATGCTACTAGCATCCTCAAGTGAAGCCTGGTGTGACGGTTCAACCGGAGCATCCAACGTCTCTTCAGATTTTGCAGAGATAGTAGGTAGATCAAAGTCGATGAACTGAGAAACTGCGGAAGTCTCATCGGAATAGATATCAGTTCTTTGGGCCCTCCTCAGTACTTCAGCCACCCGGATATCGAGATAGCGGGCTCCACGCTTACGCCCCCCTAGCTTTCTTCCCCAACGGAACTCCTTATGCATCAATTGATAGAGTTCTTCCTTTGCCAGGATAAGTGCCTCTCGATCGATATCTCGCTCCATCTCCTCCTTTACATAACGCTTAATCATCCGGTGCTTCCAGAGAGACATGCCAGACGCATACTCTTGGTCAACAGCGAGGACTTCGAGATAGCGCTTCTGACCGGGAACCATCACCCAAATTCGTGAAATATCACCAGCGTTATATTTGAAGTACACCGGCTCTCCCTTGAGCATTTCGCGCACTTTTGACAGTCTGGTATCCTGGTACCAAAGATTCTCAAATTCGATTCCCGTATTTTGTATTACGCGGCTCTCAATACGAGATAATAGTATGGCGAGATCGTCCCTGCTGGCGGGGAGACGCGGTACGAAGTCTTTTCCTAGCGCCCGCTCCCAGAGCTTAGCAGGTACTCCTCCTATCCCCTTATGTCCCTCCCGTGTATACACATCTACGATCCATTTGTGCAGAATATACCAGAGACCATTAAGAGTGATGCATGCATGCTTCGCCGGGTCGTAGTCTCCTCGCTCCAAAAAGTTGGAGAAGGTGGTTCCGGAAGCAGCATGAAATACCTCAACGCCAGCCTCTTTTATACATCGTTCAATTCCTCCCTTCAACCATGGACTCCTGCCCGGCATTGGATCAAGCTCAATATGGAGTTGGGCACACGCGAGTTCCACATCCCTATTCAGATATCCAGACCCCCTATCGATCGCCAGTGTTTCAGGTATGCCATAGCCGACATAGTCGTTTCGCAGGCCGAACAGCTTTTTTACATGTTCTTTCTCCTGAATCGCATAGAACAGGCATCCCAGGACAGTGTGAGACGATGGAGGTTCAAAGCTGATCGAAAAGCCCGGTATTACCGCAGTCTTTCTATCACGTACAGCGGTAAACCAGGGGCGTCCAATGGGGAAGCCATCGTCCTCATCAACCACACACAGATCGGCGAGTGTGTCATCCTCCTCCCATCGCTCATTTGGACGTGTAGGTATGGGACCACTGCTATACTGCCCGTGTTTGCGTTGTGCGGCTCGCCTTCCAAAACGCGCTGTATCGATTTCAACTGGATCTTGTTCGTCGATATAACGGTAGACTTTCCTCTTTTTTGGCACCATGAGTTCTGGCTGATCATCGGGGCGTTGCTTGTTTTTTGCCAAGATTAAGTACTCTAATTTATCGCGTACCTTTTTCACGGTAGCCCGTTCTTCAGTCATATAGACTTCCTTTACAGCCTTTTGCAATAATTCTTCTACTGCAGGAGGCAACTGTACCCCTCTCATCCCACGCTTGTCGTAAGTCGGCACCAGACTGCGGATGTCTCTACCGCTCAGCTCGAATTCTGCAATCCAACGACGTACTTGACGAGCGCTGATCAGGAGGAGGGGTGCTGAGGCAAGGAGGGGTGCTGAAGCAAGGAAGAGGGCGGCCAGATCCTTATCCTCAATACCGTCCAATATCTCTTCCAGTTCGGAAGTTGAGAAAGGTTCCACAATTTTTTCCTGTGGAGTCTTCTTCTGTCTTTTCCCTGAGTGAGATGGAAAAACTGGTCGAGTTCTTTTTCTCAAGAACATGAGGAGTAACTGCTTAGCTACGTAAATTCTAATCTCCTTTTCGACCTTCGCGTCTGTTCGTTCTTTAGGAGCGAGATCAATGAGCCGACGTATGAGCTGGTATTTGTCCCATGCCTCCTGAATGAGTTCTTCGCCATGGGGCTCAACCCTCAAGAAATCGAGGTCTGTAAACTCGTAGGATGTCCTGACAGGCAAGTCCTCTACTACACGCAGATTACGACCATGCTTTCCAAACTTAAGTGCTCCTTCATTCCATTGCTTACCTAGTTCTTTTCTATTGCGAGCCTCTTCTTCACCCGTCATCATATTTTTTACAAGGATTTGGTCTGCTGAGAGCACTTTTAGTATGTGATACCCAATACCCCCCACTACATATTGCTCGCCAGCTTCAAATGCAAAATTCTCCGGCATAGAAGTTTCCCTTTCATTTGGCAGAAAACCAGACGAGCGTCGTCATGACATTCAGAGGCTTTGTAAGATCGGCGCTGAGTTCTCTGGTATAGAGCAGATGCCAAATGCAGGACCGGACTATGGTAGGGGTATACTGCGGATGGCGCTCCACCAGTTCTGCAACAGATAGGGCCCTGTTTTCGGCCTGCACCTTTCTGAGGAGGTATTCCTTGACTTGAGGTGCGATTTGTTGGTGGCCATGACCCGCGAGCAGCTTAATATTAGATAACAAGCTGCCAAGTTGACGGAGTGCGGCATCAGTCACCAGTTCGAATGTATAGTGATTCTGTTTGCACCACAATCGTGCCGCTGTCCACTTCCGTAGATTCTCAGGATCATCTAGTTTTGAAGCCGGTTTGCATTCAACGATGCTCGGTTGCTTATGGCACCAATAGACAGCAAAATCAGGAATATAGTAGTGTTCTTCCTGGTCGTAGAAATATGAGATTTTCGGTACAGCATAGGAATAGTGACCAGATTGTTTCAATGGATCTCTGACCGGCATAGCACCCCCTAAACATTCGCTAGTCTTTTTCCTCAATTCTTGAGCGAGTTCCTCGTTGCGATCATTGTTCGGCCGTCGTTCCTGATCAACAGTGTACCTGGCTTCCCCCCTTGCCTGCCAGGGGTTTTTACCGTTTCTGGAGGGAAGTTTTACCGTTTTGTTACTAGACCGTTCAGAGACCGTTTTGTTCCCTGTTGTGCGGAGACACTCCTGCACGCGGGGCTCCCCACACAAGCACCTATTGAAGGGGTGACAAGTCTAGGAGCGCGAAGTTGAGATAACGATTGGGAAGTTCAGCATGTTCTGGTGTGGTTCAGATCTTTAGCCCTATTAGGGCCCCGACGAAATTTACAAGGATATATCAGAACTGAGGCCCCAGAACCACATAAGAGGCACCACTTCCGAACATGCACACAGGGTAGGAGCGATGTTTGATGCCACGCTGATCTTGCTTTAGTCGATTATTGAGATGGCGGTTGTAGCGGTGGATGACCTCATTGCCAAGGGTCTCACGTATGGCACGTGGATAGAAATCATGTCCATCGGTCGTCACCACTCTGGCACGTGACCAACGACATCGACGGCTTGTTTGAAAAAGCACCTGGTTGCCTCCAGATCTGGTGTCTCATTCAACAACGAATCAACCAAGTTGTCATCACGATCGATGGCTCGAGAGAGGTAGGACCACTCCACTTTGACAGTGCCTGAAAATCTTGGTGCTGGTAGCTTAACATAGAGAAGAATGGGGTCGAGGAAATTTGAACACTTTATGTGGCCCTGTAATCTCAGTTCTGGCATATCCTTCAGTGCCTTAAGTGAGTTAGATAGGGAGTCTATCTCAATAGGTGCGCTCACGCAGAGATTGCGTTGAGATGCCAACAGTCACGACGCGGGCGCTTGATTCCTCAAGCAGTTGTTTTTTTCGCAACGCTCATTCATAATACTTGCACTTTGCTGTATAGGAGGTTTACCATTTGTGCTCACAACGATACGCAGCTGTACTAACAGAGGGTTGGAGAGCATGCTCGTCGAATTTGCTATCGAATTGTCACCAGAAAGCGATATATCCATGATCAAAGGCCTTTCTGATGATGCTTACACGCAAACGAAGGAGCGCCTGTACTCGGCAATCTATACCAGTGGTTATCTCTTCCCTTCACAAGGTATGAACGTCCATCTCACTCCTGAAGATCTTTCCATGGATGGCCTGGGACACACCCTTGCTATCGCCATCGGGATCTTACAGGCATCGCAACAGATCAGTCCTAGCAGAGACCTTAACGAGTGCCTCTTCCTCGGCGACCTCTCTTACGATGGACGGTGTCAGCATGTACCTGGGATTCTCTCTATGGTCACCGTTGCACGAGAGAAGCAAATCGCCTCTGTCTTCGTGCCAGCGGTAGACATCAAAGAGGCTGCATTGGTCCCAGAGGTCACACTCTATCCTGTGGAGACATTACAGCAGGTCGTCTCCCATCTGAATGGGTGGCAGCCGATTGAGCCCTATGTTGCGCGAACCAATTTCCTTTCCTCAACAGCTTCTGGTGTTTCTGGATTGGATATGTCAACTATCCGCGGGCAGGAGCATGTCAAGCGGGGCATTGAAGTAGCCGTCAGTGGAGGTCATCATCTACTTCTGTCCAGCACTCCGGAAATTGATACGTTCTGCTTTGCTCAAGCAGCGCTTTCGCTTCTCCCACCTATGGAGTTCCAAGAGATGCTAGAGGTGACAGCCATTTATAGCGCAAGCAATCTGCTAGGAGCAGACGATCCACTCATGACTCATCGTCCACTGCGTGCCCCACATTGGACGGTGAGTGCCTCCGAGTTGATCGGGTCACCTGAACCTCTTCCTCGCCCTGGCGAGGTCAGTCTAGCCCATTGCGGTATCTTGTTTCTCTCCGAGGTATCAGTCTTTCACCAAGGCGTTCTTGATCAACTGCATCAGCCGTTGACAGAGAAAAAAGCCAAGCTCCTGTGGAGACAAAGTCTCATTACCTATCCTGCGAACTGTCTCGTCGCTGCAAGGATGCAGCCATGCCCCTGTGGATATGCTCAGGATCCCATCGAAGTGTGTCATTGTGTACCGGCTGCAATTGAACAGTATCAAAAGAGCATGAGCAGGGCTTTGCTAGCTCACTTTGATATCTCTGTCGAAGTGCCTAGAGTTGATGCAGAGAAGCTAGCCAAGAAGCGACAGGTAGAGACCTCTTCGACCATCCGTTCCCGTGTACAAGATGCACGGGAGAGACAGTTACACCGTTTCGCGAAGACGGAGCTTCGGCTCAATGCTGAGATGGGTATGGTAGAGGTAGCCTCATTTTGCACGCTTGAAGTATCTGCACAGAAGCTATGGGAGGCGGCGAGTCAACAACTCCACCTCTCTACTGCTGTGCGTCATCGCATCTTGCGCGTAGCGCGCACTATCGCAGACCTTGCAGCAAGTGATGTGATTGAGGCACAGCACCTGGCAGAAGCGATCCATTACAGGCTGAGACTATCTCACGAACCCTAGGTCTAGAAGCTTGAATAATTGGGCAGCATCTTCCGTTCGCAGAAGATGACGAACCGCTTGGCAGCACCTCTCTTATACTTTTTGGATGTAACTATGTAGATGAGCAACCAGTCCATCCCCATGGTAAGCGATGATGGTAACAGTCCTTTTACGCTCTGTAGCAAGATGAGAGCGAACATCGCGATCCAAAAAGAGGATGTGATCCACGGTCTTTTCAGGAGAACTCTCTTGTGGACCAGAGCGCTGGGATCCCTTCGAATGGCGATTTGCTAGAGCACATGCTATTGGCGCTCCCACTACTACCGGAATATTCAGTTCCTGTGCCAATGCCTTCAAATCGCGACTCTTCTCACCAACATCTTGCGCTTGATTACCATGCCGTTTCCCATGAGCATTCAACTGTATCAAATAGATATTGTCGATCATGATGAGTGCAACACGATGGATCTCGACCAACTGCTGTGCCCGTTGTCGGAGTTGCACCAGTGAGAGATCAGCCTTGTCGTCAATCCAAAGATGTGCCTTCGACAGCGTCCTGGCTGCAGCAGCCACGAGCGTGCGCTCCTCATCAGTGATCCACCCCGTTCGTAGTCGATACAAATCGATACCGGTACGCATCGCAAGGAGTCGTTGCACAATGTGATGCTTGTGCATTTCCAGGCTAAAGAGTCCAACCCCGTGCTGGTCGGTCGTTGCCACATGCAGAGCCATGCTCAAGGCGAGGCTCATCTGACTCACCGAAGACGGGGTCGTGATGATGACCAGGTCCGCACCTTGCCATCCTCCGGTGAGGGTATCGAGATCCTGCAGACCCGTGGGAATGCCTCTCATCTTGCCCCTTATGCATGGGCAGCAACGCCAGGGTCCGATACTGGCGGCGACACCTCATGCTTCCTGGATGGTTCTTCCCCTCGGTCTTGTCGTCACCTTCCTCCTCCACCTCGTCCATCCGCACGAGAGACGATGTCAAGCAAGAGGCTACAAACCATTCTCATCTCTGCTCTGCTACATAGGACGCACGTTTGAAGACCAGCACACAAAACATGCGGGTGAGCTTATTGCCGATGATCAAAAACCATACTCTTCTCTGGCGTTCTCACAACCCTATCTTCCCAAATTATTGAATACTCCCACTTCGCCGCCCAGCGCGATCTCGCCCTTGACGATGAAGCCGAGGATGAGCCCTGTCGTCACCAGTTGCGCAATGTCGCCAATGGCCTTTGAATCAAGTGGCGCACGCAACGCCAAGACCATGCGCTTTTCGTTGTGCATGACGACGAATGGGGCACTACCTTCCAGGGGAACGCGTTCTTCGAGCTCTGCAATAAGATGGTACGCGATCCCAGCCGTGGTCAGCGTCTCATCGAGGTGATAGCGTGTGCCTTCGTCATGAGTAGGTTGCAGGTAGACGATGAGCAGCGTTGGTGTATGCTCACTCATTGGATGTTGCCCTCCTGTTCTCGCGGGCTTCCTTGAGCCATGTGGCTTGTGCTCGTGTGAGCGGGCGTGACAACGCAAACAGCAAATGGCGCTCTTTCCTCATCATCTGTGGGGCTATGCCCAGTTGTGTTACCTCAACAACGGCCTGTTGCTCCAGATCAGTGTGCGGATCTCCTTGCGCGTCCGAAGTACCTACCATCTCTGTCAACCTGTTGATCGACGAACACCAGCATGAGAGAGCGAGTTGTGAGTTGCTTGACAATGTCGTGCACGATGATCGTGAGCGCGCTCTCAAGCGTTGCGACTTTCTTCGTTGCACCAATTTCTGGTGCGGTCACTCACTGCGTATTGGTCTGTACCTTTCTGGCGAATGGTCAAGGTGCAGGTCTTCTCTTCCATTGCCTGCTCCTCTCAACGCTACGAGATGAGCGCGGTCGCCTGTGTGTCGTGTCTCGTCATGGAGATACTGGCTACACATGTGCACGCTCTCTCTATGTGTCTTCTCGCCTGTCCTGTTCTGATTTGTTCTCCTAGAGTTGGATGTCATACAGGTGACGATGATCGGTGAGATAGACGATCATGTCGAAGGGAAGATCCTTGGGCTCGCCATCGCCCGCCGTGAGCAGTCTTTGAGACAGCCCCAGGCCTTCTGTCAGAGTACCTCCTCGCCGCGAAGCATGCACCAGTGCTTCGAGCCCTCGGTGAGCCGCAGCCGGGTCCTGGTAGGCGCCGAAATAGACACATGGCCCATTCACAATCATCCAGATTTGCCACAGGTTCGTCTCCGGGTGTTTGACGATCCCACCTGCCACCTGGCCCATGCCGCTTGGTGGCACTGCCTCCACAGGCGTAAATGGCTGGAAGGCGTCGGCGTAATCTCCTTTGGCCGTAAGGCCTTCCTCGATCTCTTGCAGCGTTTCTTCGAGCGTGTAGGGATAGTCAGGACCTGGGGTATAGTACCCTGCTTCCCAGAGCGCAAGGACAGCATCGGAGACGGCCATGGCGCTTTCAAGGGTCAGGACATTCTTGCCTGTGGCCAGCACCTGAGTACATTGAGCCAGCAGGAACTGGGCTGTTCCAGGACTGAGTCCCAGTTCCTTGATCATCGGCAGTACCTCCTGCTCGGCACGACGCACGTAGACCGCGAGTTCTTCCGGCTCCATCTCAATCGTTCGCGGGCCAGATGATGGCTGGTGTTGATAGGCTCGTGTGTTGAAATGGCGTCTCTTCTTCCGTTTCTTCATAGCATTCCTCTCAACGAGCTCACTCAAGATGGCGGTGCTCGAAGGAAGTGCGGCCTTCCTTCTCAGGAACCTCTTCGATCAGTTCGCCTGGCGGGACTCCCAGTGCGCGCGCGATCTTTCCAAGCGTCTCCGTCGTGGTGATGTAATACGGGTCTCTGAACATGCGCTTCACGGTGTTATAAGCCACATCTGCGGTGCGCTGGAGTTTTCCCATGCCGATGCCTTTCTCTTGGGCAACTTCTTTGATACGTAAACGTACGACCATACACTACTGTCCTATTGATGATAGAGACGATTGTAGCAGGCTTTGGCGGCTGCGAACACTAGCCAGCTATGCTTAGACGCACACGTAGAGCCCTACATGGCAATGGTCAGAGAGACAACGTGTCAGCAACGCACATTCATCTCTTGGTGCCATGCATAACGTGTAGGCTTTATCCCCAGATCCAGGCAGGGTGCAAGCAGCATAATGAAGGTGAAACAGAACCTTACTCCTTCACGAGAAAGAGAACGAACACATCCAACCGGAACAGGGATAATCACTTCCTTGTACGAGCGTGCCGTGAAGCATCTGCTTCTGCTCATTGTAGACAAACCAACGAAAGCAGCCATCTCTGACGGATGAAGCCGCCATATCCTCCTATCCTTCGCACATGTGTACGTGCCCTGCGCCCTTGCAACGAATACTGAAACAACGACATCCCAGTAGATACGCATTCTATGGCATATTCAATATTTTTGTCAAAAATAGGAATTTAAGTTCACTTATTTGATAAATAAAGAAGAAAAGTCTAGTTTACATGAAAAAGAGCCATGACTAGACTAGCTTCATGGCAGATATCAACGAGTTTCCAGATGTTCCTGGCTATGTTTCGATTAAACAGGCGGCAGAGATCCTGGGGATTACCGATAAACGCGTGTACCGCTATATCGATCTCGGACGACTACCCGCTTATAAATCTGGCGGCGTCTTCCTGCTGGCGGAGGAGGATGTGAGACAATTCAAGCTCAACCCTCCTGGACGTGTGCGTACCGTGCCCCCGCGGTGGCGCGTGTATAACATCCGCAGCAAGGTACTTGCCACCGAGATTCTTGTGCCGGTACGTGCTGGCCAGCAAGGCAGGTTGGTCGAAAAGCTGGTGGCTATTCAGCAGGCGAATCGGCATACGTTTCCTG
>WNGJ01037016.1_pt1 | contig 13454 bp, 14 predicted proteins | sample 5400611 | NCBI WGS metagenome assembly WNGJ01 (sample SAMN13153375, study PRJNA577476) | soil metagenome | isolation source: 40 cm soil or saprolite under Garry oak tree replicate 1 | place: USA:California | collected 2016-06-15 | reverse complement strand
ATGCCAATATCCAGCGTTTTCGGCGGGAGCAGATCGAAACCGTAGTCGTGATGCCGACAACTTCGCCTTCGACGCCGCCGCCTTGATTCTGCTTCTACCGGCGGAGGTTTTGTTTCCTTTGTTCGAATAACGAAAAATGGAGGGGGGTCTAATCCTGACATGAAGAACCTTTTCGCCCTGCCGGCAATTATTTCTTTGGCGATATTTTGCTCCTGCCAAAAGCAGCAAACCGAGGAAGAACGGAAGGCTGAAGTCGAGCGACAGGTACAGGAACGTTTGGCTGCTGAACGACAGGCTCAGAGCGAGCAACAACTTACTCAACGGGAAGCCGAACTCGACGCGCGTGAAAAAGCGTTGGTTGAAAAGCAACGAGCCGCAGAGGGCGCACCCGTCGTCGAAGCTTCAGAGACGCCGCCACTATCTTCCGGAGCGGACGCTTCTGGAAATGTACCGACAGCATCCTATTCGACCTTTTACAGGAAACTCGAGCCGTATGGCGTCTGGCGTGAGACGTCGAGCTACGGGTATGTCTGGCAGCCACAGGGCGCCGAGCGGTCGCGCTCGTGGCGTCCTTACACCAACGGCCGCTGGGTTTACACCAACGCGGGCTGGACTTGGATATCGGAAGAGCCGTTCGGCTGGGCTACCTACCATTACGGGCGATGGGCGCGGGTTGCGCGGCATCGGATGGGTTTGGGTGCCCGGAGATGAATGGGCGCCCGCGTGGGTATCGTGGCGCAAGAGCAATGATTATGTCGGTTGGGCCCCGCTGCCTCCCGAAGCGCGTTTCGATCGACGCGCCGGTATTCATAACTGGGCTGACAATTATTACGATATCGGCCCGGACCAATACTGTTTCGTTCCCACGAATCAATTTGGCGCGCGCCGTATTGAGACAGCCGTCATTCCGGTCCAACGCAACGTGACGATCGTCAACGAGACGACAAACGTCACCAATCTCACTTACAGCAATACGACGGTCGTAAATCAAGGTCCAAGCTACGACGAACTGCGCGCCCGCAGTCAGCAGCCGATTGAACGCCTGCGGCTCGAGCGCCAGATCACCGCGAACGTGGACGCAGAAACGCCACGTGCGGTTATACGAGGTGAAGTTGTTCAGGTCCCGGCTCCAGTCATCGCCAGAGCGCAGCTGGCTGAACGTCCGCGGAACGTGAAGGAAACGGTCGCTCAGACGATTGTCGAACGTGGCTGGGAGGGAATCGCGGATCGGCAAGCAGCCGAGAAGGCGCGAGCGAAAATCAAATCGGAAGCCACGCCGCCACCGGATACTCCGCCAAAAACTTTCGTGAGACCAACACAAGCAACGGCTGAAACTTCGCCACCAGCCTCGAAACCTGCATTGGCATCTCCGGCGGCTTCGCCAACGCAAACGCCTTTGGCAGGTCCAACGTCGCCATCACGGCAAACGCCTCCAGCCGCGTCGCCCAAAATTTCCGCATCTACCGCAACGGTCTCACCCACTGCGCCATTGCACGGCCCCAGAGCTCTTACAACTGCCAGCCCGGCACGGGAATTAGTTCCATCCCCCACAGTGAGGGCGACGCCGCCATCACGCCAGGCGCCGGTCGCATCGGACACGACAACTGCAACGCCGCTACAGCGAGCCACGGCAACTCCGCATCCTCGCGAAACAACCACCGTGCCGCCGCGGGCAGCGTCTTCACCGACACCACATCTGGCCCCGGCAGTCGCTTCGCCAGTCGTGACCAAAGTCCCAACTCCTTCGGCGGAGGCCGCGAAGCCAGGATCGACACCGGCTTCGCAGGTATCCGACCGTTCGCCTCAAAGTAAAGATCAGCGCAAGGCACAAAGAGTATTAAGGAAGCAAGAGCGAGTCACAGAGGGGCAGCAAAGCCAAAGTCAGCCTGGAAAAGCGGAAACACGCGGCGCGGAGGCATCTCTTGGCCAAAGCGCGACTGCGACACCGATGACTTCGCCGTCGCCCACTGAATCGCCTGGGAAGGAAGAAAAGAAGAAACGTAAACGCGATCGCGCCGGAGTGGGTGAAAATGATTAAGCCAGCGCGTCATGGAATGCGAATTAACGCGTTTACGCGGGTAGTTTCGGCATCTATCCGGTACAGTGACTCGCGCTCGGCTGCGTGCTTGCTTATTCGCTTCGTTCAAAGAACAGCCAATCATAATTGGAATTCCAGGGGCGAGTGTGCCCGATGTTGCCCTTTTCTCCCGCGCATTCCTACGGGCGCTCCGCCGCGAGCTGGCGCGCGTAATGGAGCGTGTCGATTGCATCCACATTTTTGTCGCGCCGGATCGCTTTGATTCTTGGGAAGCGCAGCGCGAGTCCACTTGCATGGCGGATGCTCGGCTGGATGGAATTGAACGCCACTTCGAGCACAATGTCCGGTTTCACCTCGCGATATCGGCCGTGGTCCGCAATGGTGTTCTGCTGGAAGTGCTCGGTTAATTCCGCAATCTCTGCGTCGGTCAACCCGCTGTAAGCCTTGCCAATGGGCAAAAGTTCGCCAGTGGCTTCATCGCGTACGGCAAACGTATAATCACTCAATACATTATTGCGTTTGCCATGGCCAAGCTCGGCCGCGACCACCACCACATCCAGCGTCGCCAATTCCTTCTTTAGTTTGAACCAAAACATTCCGCGGCGCCCCGGTGAATAAAAACTTTCCGGGTCCTTAATCATGAGACCTTCATTCATGCGACGGCGCGCCTGTTGGAAAATTTGCTCGATTTCGGCGGCAGAATGCGCGGGAAATACCTCGGCAGTTTGGAAATACTGTGGCAGGCGCAAGCTGCCAAGCCATTCGCGCCGGCGCCGTAATGGAGTTTTCAGCAAGGAGCGTCTGTTCAGCCATAGAAGATCAAAAATGATAAACGCGACCGGCACATCCGCCGTGGCGCCCTCAAACAAATCCGCGACATCACTTTTCCGGCCGAGCCGCTTTTGAAGATCGAAGAACGTGAGTCTGCGACCCTCTTGGAAGGCAACGATTTCACCATCCACAATGAACTCTTGGTCGAACTTCTTTGCTTGCTCCGCCAGTTCTGGAAATTGATCGGTGATACGCCGCAAGTCGCGCGAAAAAATTTCCACTCGTTGTCCGCTACGATGAAGCTGTGCGCGAATACCATCGAATTTATCTTCCACGTGAACTGTAGCTGCCGTCCCCTCGTCACGGTTGGACGAGCGCTCACCAACGAACCGTTCCCACACCGCTTCTGCTGTCGGTTCGGGAGTCGCAAGCATGCACTTAATGGGACGATAGATGGACAACTCTGCGCGATGTAATTCTTTTCGGGAGGCAAGGGTTGCGGTGGCGCCGATATCGCCCAGGAGCATGTTGGATTCCTTCACTTCATCAAGAGGCGCCTCAAATGCGCGGGCAATCGCTTCTTCGACCAGTCCCTCCCGCAAACCGATGCGTAAGTCCCCGCTGAGAATCTTGACCACGTACTGACCCTCTCGCGCAGAAAGCGTGGCAAGGCGCGATCGTAAGAGTTCGGTTTTGGCCACGGCACTCCGTGCTTTGTGCAACGCATTAAAGAAATCACGCGACTGCTCCAGCGTGAATGGTTCGGGCTTGATGCGTTCGTGCAAGGCTTCTAAGGCTGTCTTGCCCGCATCTCCATGACCATGGGCCATGCGGTGAAATTCGGCCTCACTCAATTTCGACGCTGCCATCATTGCGCGGTAAATGATTGATCCTCCCACTTGCAATGTGCGGAGATCGCTCTGAGCAAACGCGTGGCCGGTAAAATAAGTCGTCGCAATGGGAAGTTGCTCTTGATCGAGCGTGCGCAAATAATCCGCGAGCAAGCGGATCTTCTCCAATTTGGCAGGAGTTGCTGCGATCTGTTCCCCGACTGTCGCGAATTTGGCGAACTCGGAGAGCGTCTCGTACGCATCTCGCGCAAAGGAGGTTCGCGAAGGCGGAACACCTTCGCCAGCCCCCGAGACGGGTGCGCGACCCACACCCAAGAATTCCATTTGATTTTCTTTATCCAGCGCCCAAGCCTCGATGCCGCGTTCGCGCAAATCGCGCGCAAACTCGGCGGCGAAGCCATGAATGGTAAATACACGTCGGGGGCGCACCAGCTGGACATAGCGAATCAAGTCCGTGTAATCAGCATGATCTGAGAGCGGAAAAGCTGCATCGACCTGGTAGCGATAAAGTGCATTCGGATCCACTGCCCACCCGCTGATCATTGCGACCCGTTTGCGCGGAATTGTTTCCAGCATGCGCGATCGATTTGCGCTGGGCGGGCAGATCAGAACTTTCCCCGCGACATCATCGGCGTTGTAGCGGACGTATTTGCAAAACGCCTGGCCGAACTCCTCATAAATGCGGGTCATCTTATAAGCGGAGCTGTGTAGCATGGGCGTGAGGCCAACTCCCTCGAGCGAGCACAATATTTCCTGCGCCTTGCCTAATGAGTAACCCAGGAGCACAGGCACTTGATCGTCGTCGATTGCCTCGCGGCAGAAAGCGACCACCTGCTCGACAACCCGTTCAGTGGGCGGAAATCGATAGCGGGGCAGGCCAAAAGTCGTTTCCATGATGAGTGTATCGGCCTGGCGCCACTCCGCCTGCTCGGCGGATTTCCCCGGTCGCAGTTTGAAATCCCCCGTGTAAAGCAGTGTCTCCTCACCAGCGAAAAGGAGACACTGTGCCGAACCAAAGATGTGGCCGGCGGGTAGCAACATGAGATCGAACCCTCGCACCGTTCGTCTTTCACCAAATGGCAGGGCATGCTCTGTCCGTTCGCCCGGAAGTCGGCTTTGCATCAAACGCGCCGTGCGCTCCGAGACAATGACCTCATCGTGTAGCGCGATGTGGTCCATGTGCGCGTGTGAAACGAAGGCGAAGCGTTTTGCGTCCCAAGGATCGAGCCACAAATCCTGCCGCGGCAGATAAATACCCCGCTCAAACCGAACATCAATCATCAAATGAAGTTTACTTTCAGATTCGCGCGAGTTCCATAGGACCTATAAGACGTATTCGACCGGTACTTCCGGTGAGGGCGCCGTCGAAGAACCGAGAATTGTCGAAAAAGTGACGCCACTCCAGCTCGCGTTGAGCAAAGATTTTCAGTTTCGAAAAACGAAGCTTTACTTTCTGCGCGAGCAGGTACCAAAAAAAGAAGCACCCCGCACCTCAAGCGCCCTGAAACCGGGAGGTTCAAGCACAGCGCCGTCCCAAAAGACACTGACGCTTCAGGATGTGCCAATCACGTTTGAACGGCAATACCGGCTCTATGGGGCCGTGACCGCGCTGGATCAACGTCAACGTTTCGGCGATTACTTCGATTTCTTTTGGCGCGCCAAACGGCCGGCCGATGTGACCGTGCGGCTCGAGTATCGCCAGGAAAAATTACACGACCATGTCCAGGCGCAGGAGATTTCCTACCGAAACGTGCGCGGCACTCGTAAGACAGAGTTCAAGGTCGTCGGCGACGATTATCTTGACGACGGGCGAGTGATTGCGTGGCGGTGTTTGTTGATCGAAGGTGGACGGATCGTGGCAGAAAACCGCTCCTACATGTGGGAGTAAACGAGACCAGCTCTCTTTGGAAGATACGGCTTTCTGACTTCTCCGATTCGAATCAATTCTGGAGTCTTCCCGAGACTGGCCAAGTTTGACAGTCTGGCTCTTGATCTTGTATCTTAAGGTGAGCAAACGTGGAGTCATCGATTCAAGTAGGGGTAAATGGTCCGACCGTATGGGTGAAAGTAGAGGGAAAAGGTAGTTTCCTCAATAGCGGCAACCTGAAAGAGTTTGCGCGCGAGATGTTGGACCGCGGTTATCGCGAGTTTGTCATTGATTTGGCGGATTGCGCGATGATGGATTCCACATTCATGGGAACAATGGCCAGCGTGGCGTTGCGCTTGAAGGAGCTTGGTCGAGGTCATCTTCATGTCGTTCACTGCCGGAATCGCAGCCGGGATCTGCTCTCTGGGCTTGGCCTCGATCAAATATTCGACATTCACACCAATGGCTCGACTGCGCCCGAATGTGAGTCACTCGAGCGCGGGTCTGGGGACCAGTCGCGAGAGAACAGAAAAGAGGAGCAAGCCCAAACGATGCTGGAAGCGCACGAAGCCCTTTGCGAAGCGGCGCCGGAAAATCTCTTTCGTTTTAAGGACGTTCTCGATTACCTAAAACAAGACCTTCATCACGAGACGCCTTCGAAGTAAGCTGGCCCCTCCATCATGTGGCCGACTCTTCTTTTCGGACTGCTTCTGGCGTCTGTGGCCGGATGGATTTTTACCGCCTACTACCAGGCGCGGAGAATTCGAAGGCTGGAACGCTCCCATGAGGAAATTCAGGTCGAAGAAACTCTGGTTTTTGATTTTCTGCACGGGCTCGGCGAAGCCTTCAGCGGAACCATTCGACCTCAAGAATTGCATCGCCTCATCGTCGAAGGGGCAACGCGCATTCTCGACGCACACGGTGGCTCGCTTTATATGACCGATCGTACCGGCGGCAAGCTTACTCCAGCCTTTATCTCCAAGGGTTGCCCACCGCTGGTGGATGTTCCGCCAAATATTTTGCAACAAGCAGCCGCTACGCCCATCGCCCTTGAGAGTTATCTGCGGCTGCATTCGGTTACTCCGGGCGAGGGGTTGATCGGGCGCGTCTGGCAAACAGGACAATCCCTTTGCTTGAACGATCTCTCAGAAGTGTTGGAGTTGGCGAAATTGTGGGGCAGTGCTTTTGGCGCTGCATCAGTCATGGCCGCCCCTCTCTCCTACGCAAAACAAGATTTGGGCGTGCTTGCCGTCGCCAATGGTCCCCTGGCCGCACCATTTTCGCAGGGCGATTTCGTTGTTTTTAAATCGATCGCCGAGCAGTCTGCCTTTGCCCTCTATAACGCCATTATCTACTCGATGGCGAACGAAAAGAAGCGACTCGACCACGATCTCGAAATCGCACGCGATATTCAGCGAATCTTGCTTCCCGCCGAAGCGCCTGCCATTAACGGATTTCAGATCAGCGGCCTTAATGTGCCCGCCCGCCAGGTGAGCGGCGATTACTTTGATTATATCCAAGTCGATGAGGAACGGCTCGGCGTGGCGATCGCCGACGTTTCGGGCAAGGGCGTCCCCGCGTCGCTTATCATGGCGATTTGCCGCAGCGTGTTGCGCGCTGAAGCGGCGCGGAATCCTTCTCCGGCCGATGTTTTGCGAAAAGTGAACCGGCAACTCTATCCCGACATCAAGGAAGACATGTTTATCAGCATGGCCTATCTCATCCTGGACCATCAACGCAACGGGGTTACGCTAGCGCGCGCCGGGCACGATGCGCCATTACTCTACAAACGAGCGTCTCAGAGTGTTACGCCGTTGAAATCGCCGGGAATGGTCGTAGGAATTGACAGCGGAAATGTGTTCGATAGGCTTACCACCGATTTCGCCGTCCCGCTCGAGCGCGATGATTGCCTGGTTCTCTACACCGACGGCGTGACCGAAGCGCTCAATAGCGCCGGAGATGAATTCGGGCTGGATCGCATGATCCAATCGGTTCGCGCCAGCGCGAGCGATGGCGCCCAGACAATTGTGAAAAGAATTATCGAGGATGTGCGCAATTTTATCGGTTCACTTCCCCAAAATGACGACATCACCTTGATTGCGATTCGCAAAACATGAAAAAGATTCCTGCTGAAAAAGACAGAGAAATGAAAGAGCGGGCATCGGCAAAATCGATGCCTTCATCCGCCGCGTCCCGGCCCGCCACGGACGCCGAGCAAGCCGAGACGGAAGATGCAACGGCCAGCTTGCAAGCCGACCTCGATCGGTTTCGCGATCTGGCGCTGCGCAGTCAGGCTGATTTCGAGAATTACAAAAAGCGCGCTGCGCGCGAAAAAGAAGAGGCTGTCAAATACGCGAACCGCTCGTTACTGGAGAAGCTGGTGGGGATTGTGGATAATTTTGAGCTCGGTCTGGAAGCCGCGAAAGGGGAAAGCGAACAGTCTCCCGTTTATTCCGGGATGAATATCGTATTGAAACAACTCAACGATCTCCTGGTCGAAAACGGACTGCAAACCATCGAAGCAGAGGGAAAGACTTTCGACCCAAATCTGCACGAAGCGATTGCGCATGAGCCGAGCAATCAAGTTCCCGAAGGTGTGGCCTTGCGCCAGGTCCGCCGCGGTTATCGATTTAAAGACAGGTTGCTCCGGCCTGCAAAAGTGGTCGTTTCCAGCGGACCACCAAAGTAAGTGAGCCTTCTTGCTTGCTTCGCCCATTAGTTCCATAGGTCACATAGAACTTAATCGGTCACATGCCGACGAAGAAACGCGACTACTACGAAGTTCTGGGCGTTGGATCAAACGCCTCCGAGGAGGAGGTCAAACGCGCTTACCGCAAGCTGGCAGTAAAGTTTCACCCCGACAAAAATCCGGACGACCCGCATGCGGAAGAAAAGTTCAAGGAACTTGGGGAAGCTTACGATGTTCTGATGGATCCGGATAAACGCGCGGCATACGATCGCTTTGGCCACGCCGCGTTTGCCCAGGGCGCAGGAGTTGGACGTGGTTTCCATGATCCGTTCGAAATTTTCCGCGAAGTCTTTGGTGGGGGCGGATTCGGCGGCGGAATTTTCGAGACATTCTTCGGAGGCACCGGCGCGCGCTCGGAAGATCGCCAGCGCGGATCTGATTTGCGTTACGACATGCAAATCGAGCTCGAAGAAGCGGCCTTTGGCGTCGAAAAAGAGATTGAAATCGAGAAGCTCGATACCTGCGCCAAATGTCATGGCAGCGGCTCTGAGCAGGGTTCGCGTACGATTCGCTGTCCCACCTGCGACGGCCGTGGTCAGGTGATCAGTTCGCGCGGATTTTTTCACGTTTCCCAAACCTGTCCCCGCTGTCGCGGCGCCGGCGAAATTGGCCGGGATCAGGGAAGGCGCGCGGCTACGATCCTCACACAATGGCGAGGCCGGGGTCCGTGGCGCGCCTCCGGGCGACCTTTATGTCGTGATTCACATCAAGGAGCACAAAATCTTTCAGCGCGAAGGAGACAATCTTTACTGTGAAGTGCCTATTCCTTTTACAACCGCGGCTTTGGGCAGTGAAGTGCCCGTGCCGACACTGGAAGGCAAAGCACACCTGAAATTGCCCGCCGGCACTCAAAGCGGGCAGGTGTTCAGGCTGCGCGGCAAAGGAATCATAAACGTCAATGGCCGCGACCGCGGCGATTTACTTGCGCGTCTGATTGTCGAGGTCCCATCGCACCTCAATGCCGAGCAACGTCGCAAACTCGAGGAGTTCGCCGCGCTTTGCGGCGAGGAAAACACTCCGTTGCGCAAAAGCTTTTTCGAACGCGCGAAAGAATTTTTTAGGTAAAGGATTCGGTTTCAGAGTTGGGGTTTTAATATTCAAGCTCGCTGCCGTGGTCACCTATTTCTGAACGCTCGACCGCCAAACTCTGCCGCTTCTCTCACAGATGGTTAACGATCCTGTAAAACTGATCGAATGTCCCAGGGACGCCTGGCAGGGCCTCAAGAAACAAATCCCGACCGAACTAAAGGTTCGCTATCTTCGCGCGTTGATCGAAGCGGGCTTCAAACACATCGATGCCGTAAGTTTTGTTTCACCGAAGGCTGTTCCGCAGATGGCCGACAGCGAGAAGGTGCTGGAGCAAATGGGTCCAGCCCGGGATGTCGAAATCATCGGAATCGTAGTAAACGAGAGGGGTGCAGAACGCGCTATTGCAACCCAGGCTGTGACCACCCTTGGCTATCCCTATTCCATCTCGGCGACTTTTTTGCAAAAAAACCAGAATCAGACACCCGAGGAATGCTACAAAGTTTTGCAGTCAATTAAAACAAAAGCTGATGAGTCAGGCCTCGGCATGGTCGTTTACATTTCCATGGCATTCGGCAATCCGTATGGCGATCCCTGGAATGAGGGCAAGGTGAGTGAGGCAATTGAGAAAATCGCCAACCTCGCGATCCGATCTATCTCACTGGCTGACACGGTCGGTGTCGCCGCCTCCGATCTGATCAGCCGGGTGGTACACTCGGTAACGAGCCAATACGCGAGCTACGATATCGGTGTGCACATGCACAGCGCGGGCGGCGAAGCTTCAGCCAAAGTGCTCGCTGCATACGACGCGGGTTGCCGCCGCTTCGACTCGGCCATGGGTGGCCTCGGCGGATGCCCCTTTGCGCAGGACGCGCTGATTGGGAACATTCCGACTGAGAGCGTAATCGAGTCGCTTGAAAAACGAGGGGTGGAGCTGCCGATAGGCAAATTGCTGCAGAATGTGTTGGTGATCAATTCGCTCATCGCATCCGACTACCAATAAAGAAACCAGGGTGCCTGTCCCATAACTCCCATCGCCGTATAGGTCATATCGCCCGTGCATCGCTTCTACATTTCGCCGGAGAATTGGAACCCGGACACGCTCGCGTTGACGGGATCGGAAGCCCATCACGCACGCGATGTCTTGCGCATGAAGCGCGGAGAGAAGCTTGTCCTCTTCAACGGAGGCGGCCGCGAAATCACGGCCGAAATTATCAATGCTTGCAGTAGCGAAATTCGTTTGCGGAAATTGCACGAGGCCGAAACACCCCCATTGCGCTGCCGAATCGTTTTGGGACAAGCAATTCCGAAAGGAAAAAACATGGAGTTGATCGTCCAGAAGGCGGTCGAGATCGGTGCGGCCGAGATTGCGCCGATCATTTCCGATCGGACCGTGGTGCAGGTTGATTTTGAAAGCGCCGCACAAAAGCAGACGAAATGGCGGCAGATCGCGATCGAGGCGGCCAAGCAATGCGGCCAGAACTGGCTGCCCCGCGTGCGCGCACCGAGGAAGCTCCCGGAATTCTTTGATGCGGTAGAGAAGGATGATGCCCGATTCGATCTTCGCCTGATCGGCTCGCTTCAGCCCGACGCGCAGCACTTAAAGAAAATCCTCGCAGACTATTCGAGCCAACACGAGCATCGTCCGCAAAGCGTTCTGATGCTTATTGGGCCGGAAGGAGATTTCACGCCTGCGGAACTTGCACTGGCCCGCCGCCATGGGTGCCGCCCCATCACTCTTGGCCCAATCATCCTGCGGGTAGAAACCGCCGCGATCTATTGCCTGAGTGTTCTTTCGTACGAGTTACTGACATAACAACCCATAGCTGCATGTTCCCGGCTCAACTCGATTATCGCGGTGAATCTATTCGGCCATCGCAGCTTCGGCAGATTCCAGAGAGCGAGCCGGAGCCGGCGCGGTCTCATCCGGCGGCGCGGGCTGGATTGAAACAATCGTAAATTGAGCGAGGCCATGCTCCGTGTTGAGGGAAACAGCGTCGCCAACTTTGTGCCCGAGCAACGCCTGCCCGATGGCGGTTTGATACGAAATGATGTGGCGATCGGGATCACCGTCCCACGCGCCGAGAATAGTGTAAGTTTCTTCTATATTCGTCTCCACGGCACGCAGGGTGACGATTGTGCCGATCGAAACACGCGAGGTATCGATGTTTTCGAAAGATGTTCCGCGCGCGTTGTGCAGCATTTGTTCGAGCTCGGCTTTGCGTCGCATCAGCACGCTTTGCATTTGCTTGGCTGCCTTGAATTCAAAATTCTCGCTCAAATCGCCGTACGACCTGGCGAGCGCGATCTCCTTGGTGTTCGCCGGAATTTTTGCTTTCACAAGCTCCTCGTATTCTGCTTTGCGTCTTTCCAGGCTGCTCCAGGAAACGATTAACTGCGCGGTCTTCTCCTCCGGCTGCCCGCCGGTGATCGTGCCTTCCAGCTCCGGATAGACTTTGACGATCCGGCCTAAAAGCGAGCGTTTGGTTAGCTCGTCAAATAGCGGGCTTAATTGCAGTCGGCGCATCATGTCGCGCGCGATACCGACGTCCGCTTTCTTAACAATGTCCCCAAGTAATTGCCGATCTTCAACCAGCGCCCGCTGCAACTTGCTGGCGCGGCCGGGAGAGTTGTGTTGTTCGCGTTCGAGGGTCGCGAAAATCGCCCCGAGCAGGTCCGGTGTAATCAACTCGCTCCAGCGCTCCCGTTCGCTGCAGAGCCAGGCCAGCATCTCGCTGGTGGCGGAATGTTCGCGGATGCTCCGCTCGAGCATTGTCCGAAGCTCGGCATGTTGTCCGGCCTCGCTCAAGATGCGCGGAATTTGCGCGACCATGCGACCGTGATTCCCCTGCATCAATTGTAAGGCGCGCTCCGTCCAGCGGGGACCGAGGGCCGACGGTAACGCTTGCAAGACTCTTTTCTCTTTTGCCGCCGGCAATTTCGGCAAGACCGACGCTAACCGCTTCTCTTCCTCGAGAATTAATTTTGAAAGAGTCAGACCGATGTGCGTCGTATGCAGTTGTGGAACGCGTTCGAGCAAATCGTCGCGCGCGATGATAAGTTCGAACGCGAGTTCGGGATGCATTTTCTGGTTGCGCACCGCCATGTTCTCGATCGTCGCGATGATCGGCTGCAGTTGTTTTTCAGGTTGGTTGAATTGCAAATGGAATTTTAGGATCTGCTCGAGTGCCGCGATTTGCTCTTTTGGCTGCCGCGCTTTGTTGAACGAAGCAATTAGTTCATCGGCATGCGACACCCCTTCGCCGCGCAGTTGGATTGGCTCGGTCTTTTTCGCAGGAATGGAAAAAGCGCCGCTCGCTTTGAGTAACTTCTTTGTCGATTCCCACCAGCGTTTCCATTCTGCTTCGCTTCGCCTTGCGTGCGAGAAAATGCTCCGAGGCAAGCGGTGTCAGGTTTTCCGCCGCGTACTGAACCTGCATGGGATGAGATTTCTTTCCTGTAAAATCGATCACAATCTGGTTGAGCAACAGGTTCCATTCGGCCACCCGGCCGAATCCCCAACTCCTGTGCAGACAAAACGTGCCTGGCTTTAATTTTTCGAGCTGCTCGGCGCCTTTTGCCGTGAGTTTTCCTGATTCAACAAGTTTTTGCAGTTCAGGATCCATTTATGGGACATGTGAGTCCCATGTGACCTATAGGTCGAATGGGCACCTCTTGCAATTTGCGGTTGCCGCGCGCCTCGCGGCATGAAAACCTCCCCGCACCGTGTCGACGAGTATTTGGTTTTGGATCGCCTTTCACATCGGCGTTTTTGTCGCGCTTACTGTCGATCTTGTCACCTTCAAGCATCGCGATCGCGAATTGAGCATGCGCGCGGCGGCGAGGCGGACTGCTTTATGGGTGCTGGTGTCGCTTGGTTTTAACGCGCTGGTCTGGCGTATCAAAGGACCACAGCACGGCCTCGATTTTCTTACCGGTTACCTCATCGAGTATTCGATGAGCATGGATAACGTTTTTGTTTTTGTGCTGATTTTCGCCCATTTTGGCGTCCCCGCCCGCGCTCAGCATCGCGTTTTGGTATGGGGAATCGTCGGCGCGCTCATCATGCGTGGCACCATGATCTTGTGCGGTATCGCACTGGTGCAGCGGTTTCATTTCGTTCTTTATCTTTTTGGTTTCTTCCTCCTATTC
>WNGJ01007362.1_pt1 | contig 13454 bp, 11 predicted proteins | sample 5400611 | NCBI WGS metagenome assembly WNGJ01 (sample SAMN13153375, study PRJNA577476) | soil metagenome | isolation source: 40 cm soil or saprolite under Garry oak tree replicate 1 | place: USA:California | collected 2016-06-15 | reverse complement strand
GAAGGTCGATCCTTTGGGTCCTAGGTCTTGTTATGAGGAAGGGAAGAGGTTTGGAGAGGCGCTTTGCAAAGCGTATCATGACCAGTATGGGGTTGATGTGAGGATTGGACGACTCTTCAACAGCTATGGCCCAAGACTGCGACCTGATGGTCTCTACGGAAGAGTGGTTTCCAGATTTATAATGCAAGCTCAAAGCGGACACGATATCACTGTTTTCGGGGATGGATCGCAGACCAGGTCGTTCTGTTATGTTGCTGACAGCGTGACTGGTATTCTCCGTTTCTTGGGAAACAACCGGGCCAGCGCGGAAGCTCTCAACATAGGTAATGACGAGGAAAGGAAGATCCTCTACCTTGCAGAGACGGTGAAAAAACTAGTAGGCTCATCATCCACGATCCGTTTCCTCCCCTTTCCGAAAGGAGACCACAGACGACGCCTACCGGATACGACGAGGTCCGCGAAGGAGATTGGTTGGTCCCCGAAGACAGGCTTAGAAAACGGATTGAACAGAACAATTCTCTGGCTCAAAACCCGGCAATCAAAAGAGAAACCGTCGACAGTAGTTTAGAAACTACATGTCAAATGGCCTTCGGTGAACTACTGGCATCAGTTTTTCCTAGATTATATCTCGTCGCAGATCTGCCCTTTCGCGAATCAGGATGCGCTCGATTGCGTCTAGAGATGGCCTCAAGAGTTGAGGCAGAGCATTCTCTAAGAGCTTGAAGTCGGCTTCCACGAAGACAGAAAGTTGCCGAGCGATGATGGGGAAGCAGATGGCGAATACGACTACGAGGGCGGGCAGACGGACGAGCGGTGTAAGGCGGAGGTTTATTGCTAGAACACAGTCCATGATCTGGGGACCCCCGAGACCCCGGTCGAAGCATTGAAACTCTCACTGAACCATGTAGAGGCCAAAAAGCAAGAACACGCATCTAGTGTAAAACAGGAAGTACCACCAATTCCAGCACTAGTCGATTGAGAACTCCGTGACTGTGGGCTGGCCTGGCAAAATCTTCAGCATTGGACAGAATTACTTGGCTATAGTAAGCGCTTGAGAGCGGTGAATGATTCTACCGGGTCAGGCTTGATTTTGAGGGCCAGAAGTCACAGAGCTAGAGTCCCGAGGGCCATTCTCCTCAGCCGATGAAACGGAATGCTAAAGATGACTGGGGTCCCTGTCGCGGACTGATTACCCGATTTCGCGGGAGGTTTCCGCCCGGTGCTTCGACTCTAACTGCTTGTGAATTCGGAAACCGGCTCACCGTTCTCTAGTCTTCGCGTTTTTGCATACGAGCGCGTATCTCGTGTACCCTTGGTCATCGCGCCTGAAAGGGTCTGGTTTCTGATCATCCTTTGGGAGAAAATCAGGGTACTTTCGTTTGATTACTTTGATGGGGTATGTAGAGTACATCGCCAGCAAACAGAAAATCTCGCTAGGGAGACCAAAGGTTCCCTCTTTTATGATGAGTAGGCCTGTGTCAAATATCGAGGATCTCAAGTCTTCGCGACTGTAATGACGATGGCCTCGAAGAATCCAAGCTGGATCAAGTATCTCGTAGAGAAGGCGTTTGTTTGGGGTTGTAATCAGTAGTCGCCCGCTAGGATGCAATGTCCTTGCCAATTCCCTTAAGGCGGGTTTCACGTTTTGACGGGGAAGGTGTTCGATCACATCCGCTAAGAGCACTGACAGGAAGCAGCCGCTCTTGAAAGGCAGGTGCGTTACCGAACAGATGGCATCCAACCCCCGATGGCGCTCCACATCTACATTTATGGTAGCAAGCCTGGTTTCCTTTGCACCCACATTTAGCGACATGTAATTGGGAGCGAACAGTTGTCCGATAGTGGCGATACGTCCCAGCCTTTGATTGCATCTCCCGATTCTGGCGCTTGTCTCCTAGTTCCTTTGTAGCCCAATAGACACTAAATTGGTCCTCTCACGTCTCGCAAGGGATGGCGAGTTAGGCTGAGGTTGATCCATCTGTGCTCTTGCTCATGTGACCAAGTCCCGCGGCGACAAATTCAAGAGTCTTCATAACAAGTATGCCGACGCCATGGGCGGGGTTCTTGCTTATGACCTTGAGGCTTGGATATAGAATTCGAAAGAAGGGATTGACTTGTTTCAGACCAGCGGCAGGATTCTTTCTTAGATAATCCTTAATGGTCTTTCCGTAAACATATTTTTTCTTCAATAGCGTCATGAGTCTAAGACTTCCTTCGTCATGGATTATTTTCGATTTGGTTCTGGCAAAAGACAGCCCAGCTAGAACCGCTCGATGTTGCAAATACCAGTCTTCTCCAGATTCTAATTTTGGATCGAATCCACCTAAAGACAGCAGTCTGTCTTTCCGGAAACATCTCGCTGCTTCAACAAGGCTACTAGAGATGTATGAGAGTCGCTCTAGGGACTTGCATTCTGCCCAGTAGCCAGATCCGATCGAGATCTCAGGGATCAAAATCGCGTCGCTCATCTCCAGCGCACGTTCACACTCCAGTACTAGGTCGGGAGGCAATATCATATCAGAGTCGACGAAGAGAACTCCCTCTGAAGACGACTTGTGAAGGCCAACATTTCTGGCTATGCTTCGATTCGCATCGGTTTGAACTACTGCAGCACCGTTTCGTGTTCCGATATCTGGGGTTCCATCCGTGCTAAAACGGTCCACCACTAGAATTTCCTGGGGAGGCACAGATTGATGTTTGAGTGAATCTAGGCACTTTGATAACGTTCTCGACGAATTGTAGGTGGGGATTATTACTGAAATGTTTGTCATGGCGTTCTGGCCTTTCTGAGAGAAAACGGAATCACTGCCGCACCGGAACTAGCTGTCTTGTTACGAGAACAATGTTCGGGACCATCTCAATTGATGCCTTCTTCATAATTCGCTGTCGGTGATGACCGTTGTTCTTCGAGGCATCCATGTCGCTGAGGGACGTCCTTTTGCGCTGAATTCGAATGAGGATTACTAAAGCAATTGCAACGGAGACGAGAGAAATTTCAGCGCCGTACCCGACAAGGGCCTGAGCTGAGAATTGGAGATTCACCTCTGTTCTCCCGTTACCTGTCAGCAACCATCCATTGGCGAAGTGATTGATGAGCACGTGGTCCTGAACGAGTGCCCCCCCAACCCGTGCCGTCCAGTCTTTGGAGAATGCTTGGTCGAGGACGAAGAGCGTGGGTCCACTCACCTGGAGGACGACATTGTAGGAAGTGGGATTCAATTTGGTCATTGACAAGATTGTTGAATTGTGGGACATTATGTCGTTTGGGATATTACTCAACGGGGCGTTCTCTTGGCTCAACGTATAGAATGAGAAGGGATCTTCAACTGACGAATCCTCAACAATCCGCAGAAAGTCATCGGTCGATCCGATGAACTTTGCCACAGACATCGAGTCAATCCAAAGCTCAAGTTTTCCGCTGTAGATTCTATCAAGGTAGTTCGTGATCCATATTCTGATTGATTGGGGATTCCCCCGGCTAGCCCGAAGTTCAAAAGCCTGTGTGTACCATTCGACGCTCTTGCTCTCCACGCCAGTCGGCGAGTTGACAGCGCTTGGGTAGTACGTTCCATTTGCATCACGAATCTCGACGGTAAATGAGGTGAACGCATTGGTCTTGTAATGCACAACGAGGTACCGTCCCGCGTTATCCATGATGTTTACTTCCTTGATGACACTGCCAGTGGTGTATCCGCCGGAGGCAGGGAGTGCGATGTTAAGAACACCCTCACTGGAGCCGAAACTGGTCGATTCATTGCTCCATTTTTCAACGGTCCAATCTGTGCTAACGTTTGTGTCTTGCCACACGACCCCGCCTGGCTGGTCAATTGAATAATCAAAGGGGATCAAAGTTTTCGCCAAATAAATCTCAGAGGTGAAATTGAGGTTCCTGTAAATGGTCACGTCCCCAAAGTCCTTAGCCAGGACCAAGACACTTCGATGGGTAAGGAGGGCCCGGTTAAATTCTATCGTTGGAAGCCCGTAGAATGACGTGTCGAACGTATTTTCGAGGACAATGTATTTGATTCCAAATATGTTGAGCAGTCTTGGGAAGGCGGAGCTGTTCGCATAGAATGATTCATACAAGAGATCGGCTGCCCATTGCGTGTTTGGAGCCGGGAGGTACTCAGCCCAACCCCCCAACACGACATTCGGCAGTGCATAGTACATGAAGTTCCCCCCGACATATCCCCATGTATATGCGGCATACACATCTCTCTGGGGCAAGATCAGAACCTTCGAATATTGAGCATCAGGGTCCCTCCCCATCCAGTCTACTAGTTTTGAATACGCATCAGGAATCTTGACGCCCCTCGATTCGCCACCCAGTCCGTTAACGCTTACGTCATTTGTAAGAAGTGGCCAGCTTGCCCCGAGAATTATTGCAATCAAGACGATAGGAATGATAACTTTGCGCAATTGCCTGACTGCTAGCTTTGCTTTGCTCGAACCTTTGGTGACTTTGGAAGACTTCGTCGGCCCGAGGAACCAACCGATCGTCGCACCTATCAAAAGAGCGGTCGGAATCACCGTCAGTTGCAGAAGATAGAAGCTTTCACGGTACACTCTGAAAGGAGGGAATAGGGAGAGTAGTCCTTGGTATAGGTTTCCGAAAGGTGGATTAATTCCCTTTGTGAGAAAGAGCCCTATTGCTGCAACCCAAGCACAAAAGAGGACGGGGCGACTTCTAGGCCTTACGAGCAGAGCTGCGAAGGCTAGAGCAATCGGACCGAAAGAGAGTGCCACTGAAAGAGGGTTCGTGTTGTAAGCTGTTGAATACGGGATATAGTTTACTCCATTGTTGGAGGTGTAGAACGACCATTTTCCGAGAAACCTGAGGACTTGGGTGACCGTCGAATCTCTCTGAGCCGCGAAATCTCCAGGTCTCAAAGTGAGAGCCCCTGAATAGTTGTCGATGTTCGCAAATATTGGCAACAACCACCACATGTTTACGAGAAGTGACAGGAGGCTTGACAGGGAAAGGAGCTGGATATTGAATCGGATCCTTTTGGTCAATACCATATGGAATACTGAAAAGAGGAGACAGGATATGGCCACATATCCCGCAACTTGGTATCCTGGAAAGTCTGAGAACATTAAGGGCGACAGTAGCGCGAATAGAACTGCATATCGTGCGTCATTGCGAGTGACACCTCTGACGAAAAGTAGCAAAAAGAATGGGACCACGGCATATTGCAGGGCAAATCGCACCGAGGTTTGGATGCCGTCAGCGATCAGATAGGGGCTGTAAACATAGGCGATTGAGGCGGCGAACGCTGATCTTTGCCAATTGAGTTGTCGAAAAGTTAGCGGCCATAAGTAGTAGATTGAGGCAGCGGCAAGAGAATACATCGAAACGACAAAAATCATCTCGGATGTAGAGTACCCAAGACCAAGCACCTGGCCAACGGCTGTGGAGATGTATGATGGATTGAAAAGTCGCGGTGCACTTACCTCAAACGATCCGAAGTTGGCCTCGTTCCAAATATACGAAAGGTTGCCGAGGTAAGTGACAGGGTTTAACAGAGGAAATAGGTCGCCGCCGATGAGTGCCTTATCGCCTTGAAACCATAGGAGTCGCTGGAGGCTAGTGGCCAGGAGAATTAGCAAATAGAAATTATGCCGAATAATACCAACTAATCGGCCCAATAACTTTTCCTCCAGCCTTCCCAAATGAATCAATGACCAAAACTCGTGGCTGTGCCGTTAATGGTCGACTCCTCGTGTCTCGTTCGAATGGAAGCGAGCGTCTGAAGCCCAACTCCAATACATGCAAGAACAAAGGCAACAACTCCGAGTTCGTCAGCGATCTGGGCATTTCCTTTCCATAGCTCGGCAGCGATTCCAACTAGAAGCAATTCGAAAGCTATGATGAAGGCATTTCCCGGATTTTTCATGAGATAGTGACAAAATCTATTTGCGATACCGTTTCGGATCAAGATAATAAGGGCACCAAACAAAGGCAATACTCTCGGAAGCTTATCTGAGCTCGTAGATTGCGATATCTCCGTAGACCATAATGGGGGAATACCCAGACAGGTGTATCCCGTACCAGCCGTTTCCAGGTGTCCACCATACAGTGAAAACATGAGTGAACTGAGCGGCTTTGTCAAGTGAGTCTTGAGGAGGTGACAACAAGGAGTTTATCACATTGTCGCGCGGGTCCAGATATGCGCGTGCCCATCCATAGAAGGAGAGATGAGCAATTAGAACAGAATGCCCATCGAGCGCCTTGCTGAGCCACTTCATCGATTGGACCACATAGGGCCCATCGCTCAAGGGTATGCTGCTCTGTGCCAATGAGCTTGGCATGCTGTTAGGAAACTGGGCGAAGTAAGGAAAGGCTGCTTGAGATGGAAGCAATGAATACAACGTAGCGAGGGTCACGATTACTACCAGGAAGGAAAGTCGAAGAATTGCTGCACCTCTACGCCGCGATAGACTAGCACAGAGTTTCCCGTATCCCTGGAAGGCCATTAGCAATGTTGGGATCGCGAGCAGTAGAACCCATCGATCTCCTACCGATTGAAGAAGGGAGCCGGGTAGGGCAGAGGCCCCGATACCCAGTCCGCATGCAATAAGCCAAAAGGAAATGCCCGCGTTCCGGGCTAATTGCGCGCCTAGGAGGGCGAGAGGAAGAATAAGCCAGTAGCAGTACAGTGCGAAGGTTGAAGCTTCAAAGGCCGTCGATGGGGAGGGAGAGCCGTTAACGATTGATAATCCCGCACCCATTGGTGACTGAAGAATCGCAAAGGCCGTCAGACCCAGGACTCCAAATGGAACGACTTGACTAATTCTCAGAGTCTGAGCCTCTCTCCCAAAGGCCCTCAACCAATCAAAAATTATCGATGCACCAACGAGAAGAGCCACCAGTTCATTTGACAATATCGCTGCAGAGAAGAGAATGGATTTCAAAACCTCCATTTTGATCGAGTGCCTACCCCCCTTTGCCGACATTCCGAGAAGGAAGAATACAAGACCCAATTCTACTCGGTACGCGTCCCAAGAAACTCGTAGTACGACGAAATAGACGGAGGCAAGCAGTGTTGCAGAGAAAGAGGTCTTCTCGGTCCAACTGAGCACTATTGAACAGAACCTGAACGTCGCCAACATCAGGGCCCCAAACAGAGCGGGGCCAGCAACCTTGTAGATCAAGATAGGATTGGTCTTGGTAAGGAGATAGATCGGGACCGTGAAGAAGTACATCATAGGACTTGCGGCAAGTGTCTCTAGGGGGGACAATCCCATACTTGTCCAGTCAATCGTGTTTGGAACGTAAAATGAAATCGTATCGAATCCCACCGGATATGGGCCAGAGAGTACCTCAGGAATCGCCCTGATTGCGAGAGACACGAGGAATATTGCCAGTGCAAACTTGTACCGTGACGCACGGGCCGAAATCTCGGAGAGGATTTCTCCAAACCGCACTTGATCCTCAAACCTACAAGTTCGTTATCTCGCTAGAAGCAGGCGGGGTGTACTTCAATCGAAGCGTTGAACAATCGTGTAACGAGGTCAACCATTCAATTCTCCCGTTGGAGTGGTCTGCGAAGATATGATGACTTTCGAAGACAACCACCAAGGGACCCGCCTCTGGACGCCCCCAATCGCAATAATTTTCACATCCTTTCTTCGGAGGCGGTTCGTCAGGGTCCAAACCCAAACTGGAAAGGATTTGTGAACTAGCCCTGTCTCTTGATATTCGACGAGTCTTTCGGCGCGAGACCGACCTAGCGTCCGTGTTGCTAGTTCGGTCGCGAATCTGGGACCCATTGCTCTTCGTACAAAGCCAAATGCGGTCATGCCCAGTTCTTGAAGAATGGAAATGAGCCCTTCAAATGATAGACGGTTTTCGACTTCGACTGTGGACTGTAAGCTCACCCTATTACTTTCCTTTATCGCGGCTACTTGATCAGGGACGAAAAACATAGTTGAGAAAGAGAACGATTTGTCGAAGCACGAGGTCATGAATGGTAGTGCAGAAGCTTCAGCCACGACCAAATCTACGTTATCGGGTAAGCAGGTCGCGAATGTTCCCGCCTTTAGTGCACTCTTCGATACATCCACTCCTACACACCTCAGGACAATGGGCGAGATTCTCGCCAATATTCTGCCCCCGCCGCTACCAATCTCAAGCACCAGATCGGTCTTCCTTAGGTTCAGATTTCTGATAAATTCTAGAAGGTGAGGCTCCTCATACCCACTACGGAGTCTCTGTTCCCAGAAACTGAAGTATTCGGTTTGGAGATAGAATTGCCTAGCGTCGTCCCGTTTGCTGTCCAAGGATCTATCTCAAGAGTGGCATCCTTACGACAGACACCGCTCGACATAGTGTGCGAGGTCGTCTTCCTTCCTTTCCCAGTCCATGGCCAGACCAGACCCGTTATTCCCTTCTCTAACGCTAGCATTCCCGTTTGCCTCAATTACCTTGGCGAGCAGCGACGCGATGCTTTTCCAGTCACCCACAGGGAATATGAAATTGTTCTCTTGTCCAATTGCATACTCAGAGACACCCACTGCGTTGCTCGCGACGACAGGTGTCCCACACGCCTGCGCTTCCAGGATGGGTGTGGGAAATCCTTCCTTGTATGAAGGCATAATCAGCGCCGTTGCTTCCTTTAGCAATTTGACCTTTGTCTCAAATGGCACATACCCCATGAAAAGGACGTTCTGACCTACTGATAGCTCCGTGCTGAGCTTTCGTAAGTCTGACTCGTAGTCACCTGTTCCTACAACTGCAAGTCTCGCGGTCGGATATTTCCTGACTAGCTCTGTTATAGCCCTGATCGCGTCTTGAACTCCCTTGTACCTTTTCAGTCGGCCCAAGACGACAAAGAACGGTTCGCTGGGCTTTTCGACCGTACCGACGTAGCTTACCATTCGCTTTCGTATTACGTCCGTTTCGAATGAATTGGTGAGCATAACATGCGCAAGCGCGCGATCCGCGACGTGTATTCTGAGCGGCGAAAATCCTGTCTTAATGAGGTCATCTTTGGTGGCTTCTGAAAACGTGAGAAGGGGGGTCCGTCTATAGAGAGAGGGGTAGAATCGATCCTCCACCTCGATGGCCAATGACGCAAGAATCCGGCCTAAGGGTCCGAATTGCGATAATTCTGTCCTAAACGTCTCTCGCGGAAGGTGGTAGCAAATCGTAAGCAAAGGTTTGTTGGAGTAAAGACGAGAAAAGAATGGAATACCAAAAAGGGCCACATCCACGACAACATCAAAATTCTTCCTCATCGAGAAGAGTTTGAGAGGCGCTAACAAGAATATTGTAAGAAGGCTTCCGAGGCGAATAATCTTAACACCTTCCAAACGCTCTTGCCTCGGCGCCCCTCTGAAACGGCTAGAGAGAAGCGTGACCTCATGACCTCGCGCAATCAGAAGCACCATCAGGCGGAACAACTCGAGAGTACCCCCTCCGGCCTTGGGGTTCCGCGGATCTTTGTTACAGAGAAACAGGAACCTTAATCTAGTTTCTCCATTGCGGCCTCCTCGATTCGCCTCGGAAGTCTTGCTATCCATTACTTTCTACCCGGCTGAGGGTTACTTGACTTGATTGAGTCGAGCTCATCTCTCACGCCAAGAAGCATTTCAGATAATAGTCCCAGTGACAAGAACTGGACCCCAGTTACGACAAGGAAAACAGACACAAGGGTGAGAGGTCGAAGTGAGATTGGTTGCCCATTAAGCGCTAGAAAGAACAAGAAGGCCCAGGAGAGTATGCCAAGAGCAACCAAAGCCAAACCCGAAATTCCGAATAGAAGCATCGGGCGTTTCTCGAAGGAGAATCTAATCCTCAAGGCGACGAGATCGACCGCCCCCTCCAAGATTCTTTTAGCGCCATAGTTGGACTTTCCAGAGGGTCGAGGCGAGAGTCGAACATCAACTTCTCCAGTCGCAAACCCGTTTCTCTCGGCCAGGACTACGATGTACCTGTGGTAGCCTGGTCTTAGCCGCATGCTCTCGATCACTTCTCTCCTGAGCATTTTCAATCCACAATTCAGGTCATGTCCATCGTATCCTATGAACAGGTGAGCCATCTTGTTGTATACTCTCGAGATTATTCGGCGTGAGCGAGGGTACTGAGAGAAATCCCGCCGTCCGTTGACGACGTCATAGCCCTGATTGAGGACTTGAAGCATTCTTGGTATTTCCTCGGGATCGTACTGAAGATCCGCGTCAATCATAGCAATGACTGAGCCCGAGCTGGCGTCGAATCCTGTTTGAAGCGCAGTGGCTTTTCCTGCTCGTTTTCTTTGTCTGACACATTTTACGAGATTACCGAATTGGGTCGACAGGTCTCGTGCAATAGTCCAGGTCCTGTCTGTGCTTCCGTCGTCCACAATTACTATTTCTCCTGCTATCGAGCTATCCCGGAGGATGGCGCGTAGTCTATCGACAAGGGGGGCAAGGTTCGCTTCCTCGTTATGGGCAGGGACTATAATCGAAAGTTCAGTGAGTTCGCTCTTGTCTTTGGTTTCAACTCCTGGTTCAACTTCTATGGCTCGAGTCTTATCTCGAGTCAGCCCAATCGTCTGTTCCGTGCTCAGCGCCCCTCCGCGCTTTGGTTCATTCTGCAGCCCATGGGAACGGTTCAGTTTGCGAGAGCGGGGGCAGGGGCAATCGAAGCTCGCATTTCATCTATGGTTCTCTGAATTCCTTCTTCGACGGTTAGTGGTCTCCATTTGAGTTTTATCCTTGCCTTTTCGGATGACATGTAGGGCATGCTACTTCCCTCTTTCTTGCTGAAATCGTAGGCAACTTCTAGGTTCATTGTTTGCTTCACGATGTCAGCTAGTTCTCTAATCGAGGTTTGTTCTGGGGAGATCAGGTTGAAGATTTCGTTCTTTTCCGCAAGCGAAAGTACGCAGCCATCGGCGATATCTCCAACGTACGTGTACTGGTTCCATCTATGACCCCTGCCCCAAACCACCGCGGGCTTACCTTGAATGCCAGATTCCAGGAATGTCTTGATGATGTTAGTGCAATTTCCTGCACCATAGGCGGAGCCGAAGCGCAGAACGACGAACTGGATTCCATATTTCTGAGCGTAGGTCCGCACCAGGTTTTCCCCGATGAGTTTCGAAGCTCCAAATAGTTCCATACCGTTGCCGTTTAGAGAGGTATTCTCGTCCACCAAGGCCGTGGGGTCTATTCCATCGTACACATAGAATGTGCTCGCGAAGATGATCTTCTTCACGTCATTAACTCGGCAAGCTTCAAGCACGTTTAACGTTCCAGTAACATTAAGTTCCGTTCCTTGGTAGGGCAATTTACGGACGTTATCCAAAACTCCACCAGCGAGATGGTAGACGGTCTCGCTATGACCCAGCGCTCTTTTCGTTTCCTCGAGATTCGTAATGTCAACTCTCTTGGCGGTAACCATCTCTGGTCGACTTGAGGCTGCTATGTCAACGACTGTGACGTCGTTCGCTCGGTCAGCCAGTTTCTTCGATAGCTGTTTCCCTATGAACCCCGCCCCACCAGTTACTGCAATTTTCATTGAATGCACCTTGCGATAGATTTTGCCACGTACTCTATCTCTTCGGCTTTCATGCCGACATAGATTGGTGGGCAGATGTGGCGCGCGCAAAGGTCCTCAGACCGAGGGTTTGTAGAAGCGTATTTCTCGAAAACCGGTTGTTTTCAAATGCATAGCCTCTCTATTGACTCTCTTCGGAAGAAATGCTACATACTTGTAGAAATTCGGCCGTGCTTCTGCCGGTATCGGAAGCCGTTCAAGGCTTGGAATCCCACCGAGTTTTGAGTCGTAGAATTTGGCGATCTTGCTTCTTTCCTGGATGAAATATTCCAGGGATCTCAGCTGCGTTATTCCGAGTAGTGCCTGAAACTCGGGCATTCTCCAATTGTATCCTATACTCTCGTGGAAGTTTCGGCCTCCTCGCTTTGCTTGATCACGCAGTATCATTGCCTGTTCGTACAGGTCTTGATTATCGGTGGTAATCATTCCTCCCTCGCCGGTCGTCATTACCTTGGTGGAGAAGAATGAAAACGCCCCTGCGAGGCCAAAGGTCCCAGCCTTACGTCCACCAAGAGCACTTCCATGGGCATGTGCAGCGTCCTCAACAAGCTGAATTCCCTTGCGACTACACAATTCCTTCAGTAGAGGCAGCGTGGAGGAGATGAGGCCTCCGATGTGAACAGTAACCACTGCCTTTGTCTTGTCGGATATCTTGCTCGCGACGTCATTAGGGTCAATATTTAGATCGCTAAGGCAATCGGCGAAGACTGGTTTTCCCCCCGCGCGAACTACGGCAAACGCCGTTGCACCAAACGTGTTAGTAGGCACGATAACTTCTTGTCCTTCTACGCCTATCGCTCGCAGGATTATCTCAAGAGCACCCGTTCCGCTGTTTGTTGTTACTGCATACTTGCTGCCATTGTACTGCGCAAACTCTTTCTCGAATTGGTCACCATACTTTCCCATGGCTAAATAAGAGCCCGTTGCGAAGATCTCCCTAGTTTTTTCTATAATGAAGTCGATGCTTTCGGGAGGGAAGTAGTATTTCGTTGCTGGAACCTTCATGAAGCCCACGGCTGGTTCAATCATGTTCAGACTATCCGATTCCCTTTCGAGCGAGGGTTCACGAACAATCGCATATAACTCATTTGCGAAAGAGATCGCGGATAGAATCTCGAAAACACACACGCATATCATCAGCACAAACGCGGCAAGGGAAGAAGCGGGAGATTCGCCCGTTTTCAGCCTTGTTCTCGGATCTGGGCCTACCGCGATATTTCGTCTGAAAATCGTTCGGGATTTTGCCGACATAGCGAGCAAACTCCCGAGCCGTTCCAGCCCAGATTACGCCCTGACTCGCCTGTCTCACCCATAATCGCTGCCAGAGAGAAAATGGGCTTGGAAAAAGGGGGTCTTAGCGACCCTGTCTCGCGTCATGTGAGGTTTTCTCTTGACTTGTTCTGCAATAATCCCTTTGAGTTCTTTCCTGTAGTTTCGTGGACTAGTGCAGAGGAGTACGGCGACGATTGTGAATGAGGCTATCAGGATCGGCGTATCTTTCGGGACAATGTTGACAACGCGTTCTTCAGCCGGTTAACCGATAGTTTTCGCTGAGGTCTGATCTTCCCTATTGAAAGGATTCGATCAAGTTCCTTCCTATAACTGAACCATTTCACGAAGAGAACAATTGAGACGATAGTTAACGCTCCGGTAGAGACAAGGATAGTCGCGGCGAGGGAGCCTCCTTGAAGGGAACTGCTAAGGTATGTCTGGAAGAATCGGTTGTGGAGATACTCCTCATAGATCCACAGCGAAAGTAGCATGTTGAGTAGAGTCTGCAGCAATATGATGATCTTCGCGAACCGAGGGATCCTTTCGAGCCAAGAGACGATCGTCAAGACGAATGTAGAATATCTGTTCCGATTTGTATACTTGGCGTATTCCAGTATGGGCCCTGGGTAGTGGCTCA
>WNGJ01011497.1_pt1 | contig 13457 bp, 18 predicted proteins | sample 5400611 | NCBI WGS metagenome assembly WNGJ01 (sample SAMN13153375, study PRJNA577476) | soil metagenome | isolation source: 40 cm soil or saprolite under Garry oak tree replicate 1 | place: USA:California | collected 2016-06-15 | reverse complement strand
CTACCCGCCAGAGACTGTGAGAATGATGCAGAGCATCTTTAGTTGGGTGGACGAACACTATGACAAGATCGCGGTGGAAGAGGCCATCCTGAATAGCACCGAAATCTCCGGAACGGTTCTCCGGTTGCCCATGGTATATGGTCCGGGAGATCCCCTTCATAGGTTTTTCCCGCTGCTAAAGCGCTTCGATGACGGAAGATCTTCCATACTCCTTGCGGATGATCTCGCCGCTTGGCGAGGGCCGCGGGGATATGTGGAAAACATTGCGCATGCGATCGCGCTTGCCGCAACTTCGAACCAAGCGGCTGGACGTGTTTACAACGTCTGCCAAGAACCCACGTTGTCAGAGCTGGCATGGCAGACGAAGATCGCGACACAGGCACACTGGTCGGGAGAGTTTGTTGTGCTGCCCAGGGAAAAAACGCCAACACATCTGTTGCAGCCGGGTAATGCCGCGCAGCATATAGTTGCTAGCTCCGAACGCATTCGAGCAGACTTGGGTTACACGGAGCTAGTGGATATCGACGAAGCCATACGTCGAACAATTGCCTGGGAACAGAGCAACCCACCCACCACGATCGATCCGCAGCAATTCAATTACGATGCCGAGGATGCAGCTCTCGCGAGTGGACCTTGAGTCCGTCGCGGGCGAGTGACGGGCCATACGGCAGTTATCGATCGGACGGACTACACTTGAAGGCCAAAGGATTCAGATTGGAATTAGCCCGCGCCGGATTCCCAGGGTAACCGCTTCGGTGCGGGTGGAAGCATCCAGCTTGTCGAGAATCGAGCTGATGTGGAACTTGACCGTATGTTCGGAGATACCGAGACGAGCCGCGATTTCTTTGTTGACGAGTCCCTCCGCTAACATTCTAAGCACTTCGGTTTCGCGGGAGGTGATCTCTTCTGACAGTTCATCTTCAACCTCCGGCGACTGATCGCTGTAGACGGCAGCTAAGCTCTCTGCGATCGGTCTGGCCAGTCCATCATAGGCGGTATAAATTGCGGAGAGAACGTCGTCTGGGTCGCTCTCTCTGGACAGAATCGCGCGCACCCCGCTCCGCAATAAGCGCGAGATCGACCGCGCGTCACTGACCTCCGTGAGCAGAACAATCGGAGTCGATGACAATTACATCCAGTTCGGTGCTCCGGGCAAATGATACCAGGCTCGCCACTGCGCCAAAACTTCCCGCCAGCTGGAACTCAGCGTGGCTGCGGACGATGCTTTCGAGCCCGGCCCGGCGGACGGCGGAGGTCGTCGCCACCGCAATTCGGATTGCGCCTCCGCCGCTACCCAAACCGTTCCTTTACGATCAATCAGTATTGCCGCTGGAAGCCCTCCTGGATAACCACCACTCTCGTCCATTTGTTCGCACGACATGAACCCTCGGAGATGGTATAAGCCGCTCAAGGCCTCAATCCAAAGAGAGCCGTCAATGTCTTCAACCATTCCGCCGTTGGGCGCGACAGAGAGGCACACCTTGTCATTGGAATAGACGGTAGCCCGGCCCCCTGTCCAGCAAAATCAAGTCGGCGGTTCGTGTAGTAAACCAAATTCGCCCCGATGGAGCTAAGTACACGGATCTGATGTCGGGGCTGCGTACCGCATTGTTGGTCGCATCTTCCAGAGACTGAAAGCGGACTCCATCAAAGCGGACCACTCCGTTTGCCGTGTTTAACCAGAGGTATCCTTCTGAATCCTGCTGTATTTCAAAGACGGCGCTTACACCGCTCTCGGAGGTCCAGGAACTGTGGTGAATGTCTCTGACTGCGTATCGAGATTCCTCCGCAAAACATCCGCTCCCGGACGCAAAGAGCACCAAGACGGATGCCGCCGAAAAAAGTCGAGCGAAGTAGTTTGGGAATCTGGCAGATTCGTACAGGGCTTTCGAAGACAGAAAGAAAGAAGAGAGCAATCTCGATATAGGAAGCTGAGTTCGTCGTAGAAGGAAGACCGTAAAAGCAATTAACGAGGATGCTGTTGAGTTGAAAACCATTAGAAGAGATCGGTAAACCGCCGCGGGATTCCGAGATTATCGTCGAGCCGGAAGTTGGCATCCGGATCTATCTGTTTAAGGTCACCACAGTGACCTTGTTTACCCCGCTGCATGCAAGATACAAGCGTCCATCGGGTGTCGCCACCATATTGCGAACAACGCCGCCCCCGGACGGGATTGCCTTCATTGTGAAGTTTTCCGACCTGGGATCGAACTGAACCAGGGTGTTCGGTTCTACACCCGACTCGCTGTACCACACCTCCCCGTCGCCCGAGATGGCGATTCCATAAGGTTGTGACTCAGCACCATTAGGCGACATCCATTCCTTTACTAGCGTTCCCTTGGACGGATCGAAATGTCCCAGATAACCGCGCGCGTAATCGGTGTAATAAATTGTCCCGTCGGACGCCAGCGCGATCCGTCGTGGGCGGGCTCCCGCAGCCGGCAACGTGTATTCGTGAATTTTCATTGTGGAGGGATCAATACTGGCTAGCTTGTTGGTGCCAAACTCGCAAAAGAAAGGCATGTTGTTCTGCATGATCACGATGCCGTAAGGCAAAGCGTGCGGAGTAGGGACTTTGGTCAAGGTCATCTTGCCGGTTTTCGGATCGAGACGCCCGAGACTGTTGGTCTGTTGGTTGGTAAACCACAGAATGCCATCGTGATCGAATACTGGCGTGTGCGGATCGATCTCGGCGCGGTCGTCGGGGCGATATTCGGCTATCCTGCCCGTGTTTGGATCTAGCTTGCCAACATATCCTGCTGAAATCGCGGTGAACCAAATATTTCCCTCCTTGTCGGCAACCAACCCGTGCGGACCGGAGTTCGGTGCCTTCAGGGCATATTCCTTAAACTCTCCGGTCTTCGGATCGAGGCGGCCGAGTTTATTTACTGCCTGTCCCGTATACCAAAGCGAGCCGTCAGGGGCAAATGCGGGATCGTGTGGAAACGACTTCGGTGTCGGCAATTCGTATTCCCGAATCTGTACGTTCAGTGTTCCTACTGTTGGGGAGGCTGCGAGGGCGGTTGCGGCGAGCGCGAATACGCACAGTTTGGGTAGATACATGGAAACGCTCCCTACCCGAGTAATTGTAGTCCTCTGATGAAGGGGATGCCTCGTTCCCTGATTTGCCCCGGGAAGGAATTGATTGCGCGCGCCATCTATGAACTGAGCCGGCGTAAGGAGCGAACCTTTGCGACTGAGGTGTTGGAATCCAACGCCGCTTTCATTGAAAACGGGGGAAAATAACATGAATTCTACACAAGAGGTAATCGCGAATCATATCCGGCGCTTCCGCGAAGGAAACCTTGAAGGTGTTCTCGACGATTTCTCACCGGATCCGCTACTCTTCACGCCCGCGGGACTACTGAAGGGCAGAGGCTTGGCATTTGGTTCGGCAAAGTATTTCCTCTTCAGAGGAGTAAAAAGACATGTAGAGGTTGCGTTCTAGCTTGCAACACTTTGCCAATAATAAAGATATGGAGGCCAGGGAGGGACTTGAACCCCCGCCGCCAGCCTTTTCAGGGGGCTGCGTACTACCAGCTTATCCCCGTCATTTTTCAACAACTTAACTTTGCAGAGTGGCCCCAGTTTTGTGACCACTCTGTGACCAGCGCCGATGTTCGCCTAAATGTCGGCTGAGAAACATCAGGAATGAGGATGAACGAATCCAGGCGAACCCTTGCAGCGCGTTCTCATACTGAGTACAATTGTTCTCGGAATGAGTACACATAATGGTCTGGCCGACCTTTTATTCGGGCGCACCAGGGGTGCTATCCTCGCCCTGCTGTATGGCCGCGCCGATCAATCCTTCTACACGCGCCAAATCGCACGCGAAGTGGATGGCAGCATTGGCGCGGTTCAACGCGAGCTTGAAAACCTCTCCAAAGTGGGACTGATTGTTCGCAAGGCACTAGGCAGTCAGGTGTTTTATCAAGCGAACCGGGACGCTCCGGTATTTCGAGAGATGCATGCCCTCGTAAACAAGACAATTGGCATCTTCAGCGTCTTGCGGTCAGCGCTGCACCCTTTAGCGAAGCGAGTCCTCGTGGCATTTGTGTATGGGTCGGTGGCACGGGAACAAGAAACGGCGCAGAGCGACGTCGATCTAATGGTCGTTGGGAAGGCTACGCTTGACGAGATACTTTCGCGACTCTATACCGTTGAGAAAAGCATCGGCCGTCCCATCAATCCAACCGTATATTCCGTCGAGGAATTCAAGTCAAAACTTGCGAGCGGGAATCATTTTTTGACCGCCGTGCTCAGAGGGCAAAAGATATTCTTGCTGGGAGACGAGGATGAGCTTAGAAAAGTGGGTGGAGTACGGTTGGCTAAGGCGGGAGCCGACCAGCCCCGGTGAGATCAAAGATCTTCTGGGAATTGTAGAACGCAGCCTCGCCGATTCAAAGGTCGAAGTCGTCTCGACCGATCTTCGATTTATCGCTGCTTTCAACGCGGCGCTCTGCGTCGCGACAACTGCGCTCCGCGCCTCCGGCCATCGCACCGTCACCCAAGCTGGTCATCACGTTAAGACAATCGAATCGCTCGAACTCACCGTTAAGGCCAGCTCCAAGGTCATCCAAAGATTTAAAACCCTTAACAATAAGAGGAACAAATCAGTTTATGACGTTGCCGGCGCCGTGTCAGACCAGGAATTGGAAGCAATGGTAAAGCTTGCGAATGAACTGAAGGACAGTACCATAGCATGGCTGCACAGATTCCATCCGGAACTATTAAAGCCCTAGGCATTGCGCCCCGCCCAGGTTTCAGTCAGCTGGTCGCCTCGGCACGCTCTAATCTCTCAATTCCTCAAGGGTCTTCCCCGTATAATTCAGGATTTGTTGATTGACGAATTCGACCTCGCCTCCCGCAGTCATCGTACAAACCAAGCCGGGAATGCTGTCGACGATGAGACGAAAACTTTGTTCGCTCTCCCGCAGCTTGTCAGAGGAATACATTTCGTCGCACCGCCGTCAGATTATTTTAAGCGGCCAAGGCTTGGCGATCCAAATCACTTTTTGGGGAGCGCATCTGCACCAAGATTCCGCTAGCGGACCACAACCCTGAATCGAACCCCTACTTAGATTGTGGCGGACGTCAACCCCGTGGAGCGAAGCGCCTTTATGTTCCTGGCAGCTCCCAATGCGAAAGTCAGACTTCAGCATCTTGCAGAAGGTGAATGGATTCTATTCCCGAGGAGTGTCAATCTGGTCATCCGCTTGTTGTGCTTTTTCGCTCATACTTCAATACCTCTCGCGATAGCTACTGACAATTGGCATTACCAGCGTTTCCATACTTAAATACGTAATGCTAGTAGGCGCAAAGCTCACGCGGCCAGCGTTGACCGGCTCGCCCTCGAATTGCGGCAGATCTCCACCGCTCGTGAGCCGAAGCGGTTTTCCATTCAGCTCAACTGTGGTGTCTTCGAGTTTTTTGGCTGTCAGTGTATATCGCTCGCTGGCTGTGGGTAAATTGAGATCGAAGCTGCGCTGCCGGTCAGCGTTGATGATCAGGAGCATTACGCCCCCTCGTTGCCCTTTGAGGCATTGAGCGTACGCATAGGTGTTGGGCGCGACAGAAACTTGCGGATCGAGCACAGTCGTGCCCATCAGCTTGCGCCACAATAACGTCGCCCAGTAATTCGGCCTCGGCTCAAAAGTGTTCTGGTCGAGCAAACCGTAGTCACTCGCCGCCAGCGTGTTATGCATGATGACCTTCACGCCTCGAACAGCGCCCCCACTTCGCTCCGTAGCAGTGCCTGTTTACTGCATGTCGATGCGACCCGTAGGCCTCGTGTCATTCCAGGAAGTCATCGAATCCTCCAGCCTTCGGAGACCCATGGAAATTGACGGGAGGCAACGGGACTCGAACCCGCGACCTCCTGCGTGACACCCAGGCGTTTATAACTGCTGCCTGGAATTTGAACCACGGGTTCTGCCTTGCCGGCACAAAAGCGGACTGAAAGCGGACTGAGGAACAAAGAGCGCGTCAAATTGGCTTGTTTACTTTCAGTTGCACGCGGACCAAATGGAACGCTAGAAAAGCGGACTGAGAGCGGACTGAAGGAAACGCTCCGATTCGGCATAAGTCTTTTGGAATGACGGTGGCCAGGGACGGAGTTGAACCGCCGACGCCAGCCTTTTCAGGCTTATGCTGTAGTTTAAACGATTACGTGACTTCAGGTGGCCGCCTAAGTACTTGAGAAGGCGTGAGAGACATCCGAATCGTGGGTTGAAATCGTGGGTTCAGCAGCAAGTTCAGAAGCAACCAATTTTATGAGGATTCGGAGGTCATAAGAAACGACAGACCACGTAGCCTGATGAGCGTTTAACTCTCGAACTTACGCGCGGCATTGTCCACAGTACCCGCCAATTTCCATTCGTGCTACCACAATGTGGAATCGACATTCCGTTTCTACCTGTTTTTTTAGTTTGTCGAATAGCCGACTTTCAAATTCGGCAACTCGACCACAACGGAGGCACGTCATGTGCAGGTGCTCGCGCGGCGTTTTTCGCTCGTAGAAGTGCTTCTCGCCTTGCAGGTGCATGAGGTCGAGCTCATCCACCAGACCATGGCGTTTAAGCAGGCCTAGTGTTCGATAGACCGTTACGCGATCGATATCCGGCTCCTGCGCCTTCGCCCTTCGGAGAATCTGACCGGCATCCAAATGTCGAGTGGCGGTTTCTATGATGCCGAGAATCGTGCGACGCTGGCGTGTCATTCGAACTCCACGAGTCGCCAATTCCGAGATCAAATACCCGGGGGTTTCCGTTTGTGGCAAAGGCATTGGATTTACTCCTTCTACTGCTGCAACTCATCCCTACCGCTTGACTAGCTTAGGTATTACAACTAGTTGCAAGCAAGTTGCAACAGAAAATTGCACCTACACTTGACGGCTATTTGAAAATGAATTTCAATTTCATTTGTGGTCATACAGATGCAACACAGTTGCATCTAGAAAGATTAACGAAGGGCTTTCGTCGCAGCAACGACGAAAGCCCTTAAACGCAGAAAGCCGAGGGTTCAATGTCACGACTTCTCTACGCTGTGAGCTTCTTCATATCAGATTCTCGCGGTCGCCGCAACCGCCAGCAAGACCGAGACGGGTCACAGCAGTGTCAGCCAAGTGCGCGAGGAAGTCGGGGTATGAGTGACGGGCAAACCAGAAATTATCGCGCTTTCAGCCCGTTTGTCAGGACCGGAATCTCGTGTTTCCACTTTCGATGTACACGTCGCGAACATCATTCGGGCTTCTGAGACCAGGGGGGCACAATTCCATTCACGCGAGCATAAGCAACGGATTGGCCATAGTGCTCATTGACATGAGCAAAGATCCGCAAGTAGATCCTTCGGACCGTCGTCTTCTCGCCGAAGAAATCCGCGGGTCGGTCGAGTTCGGCAGCTGTTAGTTGCGAGAATCGGTTGCGGACTTCATCAAGAGACGATTTCAGCATTCGCGTCACGGCGTCTTTGTCCGTGACTGTCTTCTCCAGTTCGCCCATGCGCTTGAAGACCGCTTGCGTGTCAGGTTTGCCTTTTGCACCCGTCGGCAGATTGGGAAAGTATTCAGCTGGGAACTTCACCCCGGTCAAGGAGAGGAGCAGGAAGTTGCCATTGGCGATGTGGACGTAGACTTCGCTCACGGAGCGTACTCCTGCCCCTGGTCGCCAGGCATATTTGTTGGCTGGCATGGCTTGCGAAAGCTGATCTAAGTGTTTGCAGGTCTCTGCAAAGTCATCCAGGTACTCGGTCTTCAGACTACCGGCATTCTGTCCTTGCGCGGCCGACAGCGAGGCTGCCAACAATAGGAATACGACATGGCGAACCAAGGCGTTTTTCATGGCGGCAAAATGATACAGCATTTGGTTTCCCCACTGTTGTCATCTTGAATAGAGCGAGCGAGGATCGACGGAAATTTGATGAACATCCCAAATCCCAATCACTTCTTGTTTGCCGACCATCCGGGAGTGATTCCGTTTTGTCCCGAATCGCAATGCCGGGTGGGGCCACCTCCGCGGACACCCAATTACAAAGGCAAGTGTTCGGAGTTCGGCGCGACCGTGTCAGAGCTGCCATTCGTTGACCGGCCGGTGCCGCGTCCGTAAGATGAAGCGACCGGAAAGCTGGGCATCTCTTTAGTGATCGACCAGACCATCTCGCACTACCGCATCGTTGAGAAGCTCGGCGGTGGCGGGATGGGTGTGGTGTATAAGGCCGAGGACACCCGGCTGGATCGTTTCGTGGCGCTGAAGTTCCTTCCTGCAGACGTGGCCCAAGGCCGGCAGGCGCTGGAGCGTTTCCGGCGTGAGGCCAAGGCAGCTTCCGCCCTGAACCATCCCAATATCTGCACAATTTACGACATTGGCGAGGAAAATGGCCAGGCGTTCATCGCCATGGAGTTTCTCGACGGTCAGACCCTCAAGCATCTGATCGGCAACCGTCCGCTGGAGTTGGAGACGCTGCTTTCGCTGGCCATTGAAATTGCTGATGCACTGGACGCCGCACACTCCGAAGGCATCGTCCACCGCGACATCAAGCCCGCCAACATTTTCGTGACGAAACGCGGGCACGCCAAGATTCTCGATTTCGGGTTAGCGAAGGTCACGATTCCTGCCAGTTCTGCCAGCCAAATAGGCGCGCAGAATACTCAGACTGACTCTGCCTTTGTCGAGGAACATCTCACCAGTCCGGGGACCACGCTAGGCACCGTGGCCTACATGTCACCGGAGCAGGTGCGAGCAAAGGATTTGGATGCTCGTAGCGATCTGTTCTCTTTTGGCGCGGTGCTTTACGAGATGATGACCGGTGCATTGCCATTTCGCGGTGAAAGTTCAGGATTGATATTTGAGGCGATCCTGAACCGAACTCCGGTAGCTCCGGTTCGGCTGAACCCTGAAGTCCCAGTGGAACTGGAACGAATCATCAACAAAGCTCTGGAGAAAGATCGGAACCTGCGCTATCAGGGCGCAGCAGAGATGCGAGCCGATCTACTGCGCCTGAGGCGGGAGACGGAGACGGGACGGGTGGGAGCGGCCAGTTCCGAGCCATTGTCGTTTGCGCAGGAAAGTGGCTCTCAAATGGCGGCGCCACGACCGGCACGAGCATCAAGTTCCTCTCCTACTCTTATTCCATCTCCGTCATCGAGTGAGGTGAAGGTCACTGAGGTTCCTGTAGCTGCTAGAAGGAAACCCTTGAAGATTCTGGTTCCCGCTACCGTACTTATCGTCACTGCCCTGGTTGCCGGTGGTCTCTATTTCCGCTCGCGTTCCGCAACAACGCTCACCGAAAAAGACTCGATCGTCGTGGCAGACTTCGTTAATACCACCGGGGACCCGGTCTTCGACGACACGCTAAGACAAGGCCTCTCCGTGCAGCTTTCGCAGTCACCTTTCCTCAACCTCCTGCCGGACCAAAGGGTGCGCGAAACCCTGAAGCTGATGGGACGTGCTCCCGGGGACCGGCTCACTCCAGAAGTGGCGAGAGAGATTTGCATGCGCAGCAACAGCAAGGTCCTGTTGGCAGGCTCCATCTCCAGCCTCGGCAGCCAATACGTGATTGGGTTGAAAGCGGTGAACTGCAACTCCGGGGAGGTATTCGCGCAAGAGCAAGTCCAGGTGGTGGCCAAAGAAGATGTGCTGAAGGCGCTGGGCCATGAAACCACGAGACTGCGGCAAAAGTTGGGCGAATCGCTAAGTTCGATCCGGCGATTTGACGTTCCCCTTAGTCAGGTTACGACGCATTCGCTGGATGCCCTGAAGGCTTTTTCGACAGCAGACATCGCCAGAGCTGATAGAGGCGATCGTGCAGCAATTCCTTTCCTCAAGCGCGCCATAGAACTCGACCCCGATTTCGCTTTGGCCCATGCCCGTCTAGCGACGATGTATGTAAATCTCCAGGAGACTAGCCTCTCGACGGAGGACATGAAGAGAGCCTATGAGTTGCGCGACCAGGTGAGCGAGAGGGAGAGATTCTATATCGAGTCCCACTATTATCACTTTGTCACCGGAGAGCTGGAGAGGGGCAATCAGGTATACGAGCTTTGGGCACAAACTTATACGCGCGACAGTGGCCCCCTTTGCAATTTGGGAATCAGTTACGAGATTATGGGACAATATGAGAAAGCCGTCGCGAAAACTCTCGAGGCGCTCCGCCGAGGACCGGACGATTACGCCGCTCAGACGAACCTCATCCGCCTTTACACAAGCCTGAATCGTCCAAATGACGCGCGAGCCGCATATCAGAAAGCGCTGAAGAGCGAATTTGATTACCCGAACTGGCATCTTTCTCGGTATGGCATTGCGGCGGCCGAGCGGGATGCAGAGGAGATGCGTAAGCAGTTGGTCTGGGCTAACGGCAAAGGGGAAATGGAAGACGTTTTTCTTTCCGCGCAGGCTGACACCGAGAATCGGCCCAGCACGCCGGGAAGGGGGAGACCGCGGCCCTGTGGCGAGTGAATGAGGGCTTACGCGAAGCGGAGTTCGGCAACGGGCAAGTGGCACGTCACGCGGCAGCGACGGCGATGGTCTTAGCCCCAACACGCGACGTGCAAACACTGGCGGCCCTAGCGCTGGCGCAATCCGGGGATTCCCGGCAAGCCCGGCAAATGAGCGATGATTTGGCTCAACGCTACCCACTCGACACGCTTCTCCACGGGTATTGGCTCCCCACAATCCGAGCTGCCATTGAACTTGATCACAACAACCCTGCCGAGGCCGTCCAGCTTCTCCAAGGAGCGGCTTCGTATGAGCTCGGAGCCAACCAATTCACGGCCGCAGATGCTGCACCCCTTTATCCCGTTTATCTAAGAGGCGTAGCTTATTTGCGGCTGCATCGAGGCAAAGAAGCCGCGGCTGAATATCAGAAATTTGTCGATCACTGGGGCGCGGTAAGAACCTTCCCGTTGGGTGCGCTGGCGCGGCTTGGCCTTGCGCGCTCATACGCGATGCAAGCAGATTCCACGAGAGCCCACACCGCGTACCAGGACTTCCTCACCCTCTGGAAAGACGCCGACCCCGACATTCCAATCCTGCAGCAAGCCAAGGCGGAGTACGCGAAGCTACAGTAATTCGGGGGGTCAGTCTCGGAAACGATTTTGATAGAGTGGACGTCAAAGCACGTCCTTCCCCGTCTAGCTGTGTCATTTTCCGAAACTTCGCTGTTCTTCCCGAGTGACGGGCAACTCTTACCTAATCGGTAAAGGAAGGGTTGCCGACTATCCACCCGGACGGGTAGTGTGCTATTGCACTTCAATCACATTGCGACGGTATCCACCAGGTGGCGTGTCCAGAACTTGTTTGAAAGGCCTTATCTTCACGTCGATATACATGAATCGCCTTGCCGCAGTAAAACATCAAACCAGACGATTGAGAACAACGCCTGAAGCGGCCTCGGCCATATCCGCACGACGGATGGAGTAAAGATGAGAGTTGAATTCGTTCCACCCGAATCTGTCACAGAGCCGCGACATTGGGTGCGTCATGACCAGGCATTCGCAATGATGTTGGGGACAGGTTCAATTGAATGGGGCTCGAAGCGTTCCACGCTGGAAAAGTTCGATTACGCGGCAGGGAATTTAGCACTGTGCGATCGTCATGTGGGTGAGTGGGTTGGACTCATGAACGTATCGCATTTGCAGCTCGGTATTTCCGATGCGGCCCTGCTGGCCAGCTCTGACGGAGCTTACGGCGAGGTAGAACTGCACCCATCACGGAAGTTTGCGAACCCGCGCCTGGGTGCCTTGGTTGCGGCCGCTCACGCGGAGATGGTGGCGGGGTTTCCTAGCGGGCGGCTGTTTCTGGATTCTGTCGAACAAGCGATGGCCGTGACGCTGGTGAAGGATCATGCAGTAAGGCACCGTCCTGTGCAGATATACCGAGGCGGACTCGGCTCAGCGCGTTTGCGAAGGATTAAAGAGTTGGTCCATTCGAAGATGGAAGACGACTTGAGTCTCGATGAGATGGCGCAAGCGGTAGGATTGAGCACAGCCCATTTCGCGCGGATGTTTCGCAAATCAACGGGCGAAACCCCGCATCAATTTGTTCTGCGCCAAAGGCTTGAGCGTGCTAAAGCGATGTTGCGTGCTCCCGATGCGCGAGTGTTGGACGTCGCCGTTGCCTGCGGCTTCAAGACGCAGCAGCACTTTGCACAGGCCTTTCGTGGCCTCTGGGGAGTTAGCCCGACAGACTATCGCCAGGATCTAGTCGGCCCCGAAGAAACTTGGGCGTCTGAAACCTCCTCCGAAGATGCGCCACTCCTGGTGATTAGCGGTTAAGCAGCCAGAACTTCACTCTCACGGCTTGCCGCTCGCTTCCTTTGTTAAAGCCTGGCCGTGTCCAAAATGTGTAGCTCATCTCTCCCTGCTCCAGCCTCAGCACTGGTGTTTTCCCTCAACGTTTTGACTCCTCGCACATCCGCACTCTCGTCGTCTCACGTGTGAGTCGTTGGAGTTCTCTCTCGGGGAGCATGAATTCAGCAAGATTCCGACCATCCCAGCAGAAATCCGCACAAGTCCGTTTCCGATCTGCAGTTTACTCACTGTTGTGGAGCAGAGGTCGGTCAATCGGTCAGAACTAGTTCAACACAGGAGGGAAACTCAATGGAAGCAATTGGATTGTTAGTCACGCTCGAAGCACGCGCAGGTAAGGAGGCTGATGCAGAGGCATTTCTAAAGTCGGCTCAGCCGCTCGCGCTGAATGAAAAAGGAACCTTGAAATGGTATGCGATCAAGATCGGGCCGGGGAAGTTCGGCATCTTCGACACTTTTGCAAATGAAGCGGGCCGGAATGCCCACCTGACTGGCGAGATCGCAAAGGCGTTGACGGCGCGGGCCAGTGAATTATTCGCGGTTCCTCCGCAGGTCCAAAAAGTTGAGGTTCTTGCAAACACCCCCTTAAAAGGCTGAGCGCGAAGTTCTACGGTGCGAGCGAGATGTGCGTTAAAGGGAGCTTACAAATGTCAAATACGGCAAGAACAGCAATTGTTACTGGCGCCTCGCGAGGGATCGGAGCGGGACTCGTCGAAGCGTTCCTGAAGCGAGGTTACAACGTAGTCGCAAACTCGCGAAACATTACCAAAGCAAATCCATTCGCAGCGGCCGCGAATATTGCACTGGTTGACGGAGACATCGGCTACCCAAGCACGGCCGCAGCGATTGTGGATACTGCCGTGTCGCGGTTTGGCCGGATCGATGTGCTGGTAAACAATGCCGGCGTTTTTATTCCGAAGCCCTTCCCTGAATACACAACCGAAGACTTCAACACTTTAGTCTCCACGACGCTTGCGGGCTTTCTCTATGTGTCACAGCTCGCCGTAAAGCAAATGTTGCGGCAGAAATCGGGCAGCATCATCAACGTGTCAACCACGCTGGCTGACCAACCGATCGCAGGCCTTGGGGCGGCTGTCCAAATCATGCTGAAGGGGGCCTTGAATGCAGTCACCCGCGCCCTCGCCACTGAATACGC
>WNGJ01005823.1_pt1 | contig 13457 bp, 12 predicted proteins | sample 5400611 | NCBI WGS metagenome assembly WNGJ01 (sample SAMN13153375, study PRJNA577476) | soil metagenome | isolation source: 40 cm soil or saprolite under Garry oak tree replicate 1 | place: USA:California | collected 2016-06-15 | reverse complement strand
TCACTTCGCCCTGCAAGTCCTGTAAAAAACCATCCGTGAAACGATACAGCGCACGTTCGCGCCGGGCATTTTTCTTGTCCCGCGCGCCGCAGTGCGGACAGATGAATTCCACCGTGTCCTGCTGCGGATCGCGGTCCAGGGCGGCCCAGCCGGTGCGGCGCACACCTACAGTTTCGGGATTACGCCGGTCCATGGCGGTCGACCTCCTTAGATCCACGTCCACTTGTAATAAGATGCACCAGGCGGACGTTCGGATACGGTTTGTTGTAACATATTCATAACAATATACTTATCAACGATTCTGGGACCAATAGGAGACCTTCCGCGGCTGCCAAGACCGTTCTTGCCGGATTCACGGGGAACTTGTGCCTACGCTCGGTGTCCAACGCAGTGAGGACGCGCGCAACCTCACATCCCTGCGAGCGCGGCGCCGGTCTCCTGGAGATCTTGAGCAACCCCCAGGAAATCGGCGCCGCAAAATTTCTGTCGTCCCGTTCTGTGGGACGGCAGAGCGGCGGAGACTCGCAGAAAAAAATGTGGAGGTGTGTGATGTCGCCCGAGCCCAAAAAAGTTTCTGAAGTAATCCCCGAGGAGAGTCTTGGATCGCTAAGCGGATGCCTGGTAGACGGGGATGCGGACCAACGCACACGGGAACGCCGCATCCGCCGCCGGGCGCTGGCAATCTCCGTTATATTGCAATGTACGGTCTTGACTGTGCTGGTGCTCGTCCCATTGTTCGCGAAGACGGAGCGGATTGCGATAAAGGACTACGTGCCCGTCCCACCCTACGGCCGCCGCGGCAGCCCTCAACGCGGCAGTACGAAGCCCGCATCGGCCAGGCCAACGAATCCTGACTCACATTTCATATTCAACTCGCCAACCATCAAGCCACATTTGACTGACGGCGGACCCGTGAGTCCGGTTGGTGTTCCCGAAGGACCAATTGGAAATCAACCCAGCGGCCCGGCCTGCGATTCGTGCATCGATATCGGTGGCAAAGAAACTGGGCCGCCGCAACCACCTGTAGAAACGCACGCTAGACCCGTACTCGTGCATGTCGGGACGATCGACCCCGCGATGCTGATTCACCGCGTCGAGCCGGTCTATCCGCCGCTGGCGAGGCAGACTCATCGCGAGGGCCGAGTGGAATTGCGCGCCATCATCGGGACTGACGGAACGATCCAGTCACTGCAGATCGTTGCCAGCGATCCGCTCTTCGATCTTTCCGCTCGGGAGGCGGTTCAGCAATGGCGCTACAGACCGACGATCCTAAACGGCCAGCCCGTTGAAATCGACACGTACATCACGGTGATTTACACCACGCAGCACTGAAAGCAGGTCAGAGAGTGCCAGGGGCCGCGTCTGCCTTGAACGCGGCCCCTCTGCCTGCACCGGGCAACCGATCTTGGGGTCCGCGTTAGAACCGGAAAACGATTCCGGTCGAGACGCGGAGATTGTTCTGGGTCTGGTTACTCGTACCGGTTTCGGAAAATCGCGTCATCAGGTAATCCAGCTTCACGGGACGAATCGCAAAGCGATCGCTCCATTTGTAATCGAGACCGCCGCCGAGGGTCATCGCAAAAGCGTTGTCTGAACCGCTTGTCCCCGCGCTGCTGGCGTGAGCCACGCCGAAGAGCACTTCACCGAATGGCGTGATGCGCCCGAAATGGCGGTAGGAAACACGCGGACCAAAGAGGTACGTCGAGAGCGTTCCATTGATTCCAGTATTCAAAATGTTCCCGTTATTGTAGCCGCCGAAATCCGCAACGCCGCTGAGCCAGCTCTTGGCGTTATAAGCGATCGATGCGCTGCCGCCGTTCAGGTTGAAACTGCTCACTCCCGCCGTGCTGGGATTCAAACGCAAATAAGAATACCCAGCGAAAATATCGAACTTCGGCGTGTCTTGCGCATGGGCCGTTGCGCCGAAAATCGAAAGAACAGTCAACAGAGACACCAATAGCTTCAACTTCATAAACCCTCCTCTGAATTTAGTTTTCTGCGCAGGGCCGCAATATCCAAGCGCGGCCGCGCGTTTCGCGGTGTGCCTCAGGCAGGGAGACAGCGATCCGCATTACTCTGTTTTGTCTCACAGTAAAGATGCAGCAGTGCCGAGTGAAGTTGTAAGTTGCCTCGAATATTTTGTGTGTAGATTTGTAACCGCGAGTACGGATGATTCTTGCCGTGCCGGGGAGTTGGCGGATGGTTCGGAGCTTTACTTACAGGAGTGGCTCGCCGGCGTAGCGCACAATCGCAGCGCGTGTGGCGTCGCGCAGGCGAATCAGTTCGTGCCAGCCAGATGAATCAGCGAGATTATTGGTGCTGGCCGCCTTGTTTGGATAGATTGGGGGCGAAAGCGTAATGGTGACGCTGGTTGGCCGAGGCAAGTACGTGCCATCGCGCAGAAATCTGCGAGTCCCGGCAAGAGACACCGGGATGATCGGTGCGCCGGCCGCCACGGCGGCCTTGAAAGCGCCAAGCTGGAACGGCCGCACGCCATCTTCTCCGCTGAAGGTGCCTTCCGGGAAAATAAATACCGACTCGCCGTTGCGCAGGATTTCTTCCATCTCCTGCGCCTGGCGCAATCGTGATTCCGGATCGGTGCGATCAAACTGAAGATGCCCCATCCGCTTTAAGAACGTGCCGATGAAGGGCATCGTACCGACTTCCATTTTCGAAACGAACCGGTAGGGGACACCCAGACCGAGCATTAGAGGCAACACGTCGAAATAACTGGTGTGATTCGACGCATAGATTTTTGCTCCGGGCGTTTGCATATGCTCCTTGCCGACGACGCGCACAGGGCATCCTATAAGTGCGAACAAGACCTTGAGAGCGGAAGACGTGAAGCGTCCCGCTTTCTTGTGGTCCTTGATAAATTGCACCATCACCCAGGCGGGAACAATCCACAGCAGAAACACTACACCGAAATACAAACCGTACAAAATCTCGAGACCGCGCTTTACGCCGGCAAGAATCTCGCTGCCGAGGTTGTGCAAGACGCTCCCCGTTCCCAGGCGCGCGATTTGCAACCAGGCCGGCGCCCGGGAGGCGGAAAGAGTCCCCGCAAGATAAAGTTGTTTGGTCTCTTCCCGGCGCAATTTCCCACTGGAAGTTTTCGGGATGCTGCCCGGCGGGATTAACTCGACGCGATCCGGCGGAAGCCCCAATCCCCGCGCCACAAGGTCAGTCACTGCGGAAGCGAGAGCTGCACGCCGCGCCGCGTCGCGTTCGCGGGTTTCCGCAACGACAACCAGTTTTTCCGTGCCCGCGGCTTCGTCCGTCAAGCCGAACGCGACGACGCAACCTTTGCGAATTCCTTCGGCGCGCGCCGCGAGTTCCTCGACTTCGTGCGGATACAGATTGCGCCCGCTCTTGATGATGATGTCCTTCACGCGGCCGGTAACGTAAATTTCGCCGTCGGCGCGATACGCACGGTCGCCCGAGTTCACCCACGCGTATTCCCCCTGGCCCGTTGCCTGGCCCAGGGGCAGCAGCGCTTCCGTTGCTTTAGGATTGCGGTAGTAGCCGCTCGTCGCCGAAGGCCCCCGGAACCACAAAAAGCCTTCGGTGCGGTCCGCGACTTCAGTCCCGTTCTCATCCACGATGCGCACTGCATGCCGTGGCAGAGGTTTTCCGGAGGAAACAAAAGAGATGGCGGTGTCGTCCGAGGGCGTCGTGGGCACCGCGCGTCCTTGCGCCGTGAATGTCTCGCGCTCCACGCGATCGACCAGCGGGCCGCGATGCAGTGGCGGGATGGTGACCCCAAGAGCGGCTTCCGCCAGGCCGTAGACGGGGAGCTGTGCTTCGCGGCGAAAGCCGTAACTTGCAAAGCGGTTTGCAAAACGCTCGAGCGTTTCCGGATTCACCGGCTCCGCGCCATTCAGGGCCGCGCGCCAGGAGCTGAGATCCACACCCTTGATATCTTTGTCCGCGATCTTGCGCACGCAGAGTTCATAAGCAAAATTCGGAGCCGCTGCGATCGTTCCACGATGTTTGTGAAAGGCCTGCAACCAGCGCTCGGGGCGCGTCAGGAAAGCCAGCGGGGACATCACCACCAAGGGCGCGCCGAAATACAGGGGCGTAAGCCACGCGCCGATCAAACCCATGTCGTGGTACAGCGGTAGCCAGCTGATGCCAACGTCATCGGGCCCGAGCTGGACCGCTTCGCCAATGGCGCGAATGTTCGCGAGCAGGTTTGCGTGCGTCAGCATGACGCCTTTGGGGTCGCCCGTGGAACCGGAGGTGTACTGCAGCAGCGCGAGGTCGCTGCCCCGGCGCGCGCGGCTTCCGGTGACGTGCAACGGCAGCGCGCCCGGCGAAAGGGGTGGAGCTTTGTCCGCGGCTTCGATTAGTCTCTCCGCGTCCGCAACGCCCGCGAGCGAATGCACGCGAGGCCGCAGCAATTTCGCCACGGCTTCCGCGCGGCGGAACGTCAGCAGCAGACAAACTTCCGCATTGTTCAGGATCGCCGATTGCCGCGCGGCGTATTCCTCGATGCGGTCTGCCCGGAAGGGCGGATAAATGGGAACGGGGATCGCACCGGCAAGGAGGATTCCCGCGTAGGAGACAAAAAACGCGCGCGATGTGGGCAACATCAGGGCGACGCGCCCGCCCGCCGGGACGCCGCGGCGCGCCAACTCCGCTGCGCAGCGTTGACCCGTGGAATAGAGCTCGCCGAAGGTCAGCGCGAGGCTGCGTTCTTGCCCATCGGTATCTTCCGTGATCAATAGGTGTGTGCGTTCGGCGTCATGAGCCGCGCGATACCGCAGCACATCGATGAGCGTCTCTGCCGAGAAAACTCCTGCGTTTGTGGCTTCGCGGTGCAGCTTTTGAATCGTCACCGAAGCCCGCAATGCGGAGCCGGCTTCCCCGTCTTCCGCGTTTGTTCCCGGAGCGCTCAGAATCGCGCGCGCTAGATCCTCCGGCGTGTTGGCTTCCGAAGCCACGCGGTCCGGCAAACGTATATGGAATGCCGTTTCCAGTCGCGCAAGTAATTCCACACGCTCCAGGCTGCCGAGTCCCAGGTCGCGGTCCAGTTGCGAGGCGGGATTGAGCATCGGCAGCGCGCCCTGGCTGCCCAGTTCATCGAGCAGGCCACGGATTACATCCAGCACGCGTTCGCGCACGGCCGAGCGCTCGGGTTGGGTGACGGGGGTGGCCACAGGACTCAAGAAGGGGTTCGTTTTCTTCCGCGAAAGGCTACCACGCCAAAACGCGGATTGCCATCCACAAGCGATCGAACGCGGCTCTAGGCGCTCTTCTTTGCGGCTTGCGGCAGGGTGAAGCCTCGCGGAAGAAGCGCGGTGGAGAGTTCCACGCCGGAAAGATCCGCGCCGGTCAAATCCGTCTCCCGCAGGATGGCCACGCCCATATCGGCGCCAGAAAATTTTGCGCCGCTCACATTTGCCAAACGCAGATTCACATTGCGCAGAAGCGCGCGCTGGAAATTCACATTCGAAAGGTCGCAACGAAAGAATTCCACTCCACTGGCCTGCGCTTCGGTCAAATCGGCCCCGGGAAGAATGGCTTCCGTCATGTCCGTGTTGCGGAGATCGGCCTTGCGCAAATTTGCGCCGGAAAGATCGGCGCCTGGGAGTTTTGCCTTGCGCAAGTCCGTGCCCTCGAGGTTGGCGTTGCGCAGGATTGTGCCGCTCAGATTTGCCCCGCTCAGGTCCGCGTGAGAAAGGTCCGCACCGGTCAGGTCGGCGCGAACTCCGCCGTCTTTGCCGCTGAAAAAGCGCTCGTGGGCTTCGAGAATATCCGCGAGCGACGTTCCGTGGTGCTTGATGCTTTTCGGTTTTCTGAGTCCCATGCTCTGCCTGTTATGATATCGCAGATAGCGGACCAATAGTTTACTCGTTGTGACGGTCTCGCGGAACTCCGCGCGTTCAGCGTTTGGGAAGAATTGGGGAAGCAGCCTGCGCTTTCTGGGTATGATAGTGAGAGGCCGGTGGTTTGCTGTTGCCCGGATGGGTCGTGCGGCGTGAAGCTTCTTCGAAGACTTTCGTTATCGGCGCAGTCCCGACGTGTCATGCCGGGACGTGGTCGAAGGGATGCTGTGCTCCTTCGAGCGGCATTATTGTGGCGAATCACCATCTTTCTCTTGTCTGGCGTCCTCTGCGCGTCCCCGTTTGGCGCTCTTGCCCAGGAGCAGCACGAAGACGAAATAGTCGCCAATCTCGCTGGCGGCCGTGCCATCGTTCACGTGGCCAAGGAGGTCATCGTCTTCGCGGCCATCGATCAGCCCGTGGAGCGAAATTCCATCCCTCCGCGAGTTATGGACCTCGACGCCACGCACATTGGCGTCCTTTTCGGAGCTTCGGAATGGCGCATTCCCGCCGACCCCAAGCCCGTTCGGCTGGACCGCAATTTTCAGCGTGTCGCCCGGGCCGACCCCCGTTACCAATCTGCTGCCGGCGAGGGTGAGACGGATTTGGAAACCATCGGCATCGCTTTCCTTGAAAAGCTTCGCCCCCTGGTCGCTCAACTCCACCACAAACTCGATTTCTCCGCCGATGATCCCATCTTCCAAATCGTGATCATTGGTTACGCTCCCAATGACTACGGCCCTGAGGTGTGGGTCGTGGAGTATCGTATGGAGCAGGAGCAAGTCGCCACCCGTGGTGACTATTGGCAGACGCGTGTGCAGCGGCCGCGCTTTACTCAGCTCTACCCGCCGGAAAAACATGCGCCGCGCACCATCGTGGAAAGCCGTTATCCACTGGATTCGAAAGGTCCCACCTTGGCCGAGCTGATCCACGGCAACGACCCGCACATCACGCATCTCGGCTCTGGTGAGCCGCGCTTTGCAAAGGTGCTCGATAACCTCCGTGGAGGCCAGGCGCAGAAAGCTGCTGCGGTCGATTCCGCTGATTTCATGCGCGCAGCACTGCCTTTGATCGCTGGGGGTGCGCCGTTTGTTCTGGGCACGATGGATGAGCGGCACGGCTTCGAATGGATGGTTCCGCCTGAGGAGCCCGTGGAAAAAGTGCAGGAAGACAAGAATCGCCCGCCGGATGCGCCGACGCTGCGGCGAACTCCCAAGCCTTGATGGTTAGGAGAGCTTTTCGATGGAATCGCCGCGGCGAATCCATCCGCCCTCTAGAACGCGGCACAACATGCCCCGCCGTCCCCACAGCTCTTTCTGAAGTCCGGGACGAATTGCTTCCATCTGGCCACAGGGGGTGCATACCGCACTGACTACGAGACGTGCTTCGCCGATGAGGAGCTGCTGGCCAATCTGCAGCCTATTCACGTTCATGCCATCGGTTGTAATGTTCTCGCGGATAATTCCCGGCCGGAGGTCCATAGCCTCCAAGGTCTCGCGATCCACGAGCAAGACCTGGCGCTTGCTTAGGGGCCGCCCGTGAGTGCAGCCTTCGAAGCCGGTGTCGCCCACGGCGCGGACCTCGGAAAGTTCCTCCATCGGCAGGTGCTTCTTCCGAGCGCGGAAAAGATTTTGCACCCGCGGCATGGCTTCTAATCACCCGCGGCTTTTAGCCGGGTTGTGTGAGCCCCGATGTCTTTTCTGTAGTGCATGCCCTCAAAGTGGATTCGTGAAACAGCTTCATAGGCTGAGGCCAATGCGGCCTTGAGCGACGCGCCTGCTGCTGTAACGCCGAGCACTCTGCCGCCGTTTGTGACTACACCGTCTCGAGCGAGCTTCGTCCCGGCATGCAGAATCTTCACACCGCTAATCTTCTCTGCAGCGGTTAGGCCGTCGATCCTCTTGCCATTCTCAAACTTTCCGGGATAGCCTCCCGAAGCCAGAACCACGCAGGCACTGGCCCCGGGCTTCCAGCGTAGTTTTGCGGGGTCCAGGCGTCCTTTGGCAACGTCGTTGAGGATGTCTGCCAAGTCAAAATCCAGTCGCGCCAAAATCGCTTGTGCCTCAGGGTCCCCCAACCGGCAATTGAACTCCAGGACTTTTGGTCCGGAGTTCGTCAGCATCAGGCCGAGGTACAAGAACCCTTGATAGAGGATGCCGTCCGCGGCGAGCCCGTCGAACGTGGGCTCGACAATCGTCGAACGGATGGTCTCTCGAAGATCTTCCGGCAGCAATTCATCCGTCGAGTAAGCCCCCATTCCACCCGTGTTCGGGCCTTGGTTTAGATCGAAGACGCGCTTGTGATCGCGCGTCGGCACAAGTGGCGCGTACCGCTTTCCATCCGTGAGAATGATGAACGATAGTTCTTCGCCTTCCAGGGTCTCCTCCAGGAGAATGCGCCTTCCGCCCGGCCCCAGTTCGTTCTTTTCCATCACGCGTTCGACAAAATCTTTCGCTGACGCGAAGTCTTGCGCCAGGAAAACGCCCTTGCCGGCACACAATCCATCCGCCTTGATCACCACCGGCCAAGCCACGGAACTCAAGGCCCGGTAGACAGCTGTGGGAGCGTCATACGTGCCGTACATCTTTGCGGTGGGAATGCCATGCCGCTTCAGAAATTCTTTCGAGAAAACCTTGCTTCCTTCAAGCTGCGCCGCCTGCTTAGAAGGCCCTACAATGGCCCAATTCCGCTGCCGGAACGCATCGGTCAGCCCGTTCACCAGCGGCAGTTCCGGTCCCACGATGGTCAGATCGGGCTGAGTATTTTCGGCAAGCGCGACGATTGCTCCGACGTCACCCGCCTCGATGGCCACGCACTGCGCTTCCGAGGTGATGCCGCCATTCCCGGGGGCGCACCAGATTTTTTCCACGCGCGGGCTGTGGTTCAGTTTCCACACCAGCGCATGTTCGCGTCCACCGCCGCCCAGCACGAGAATCTTCATCCGCAATCCCTCTTCAACGGCTCTCTGGAAACGATAGACGCCCCTTCTGGACGTGTCAACCTGGCGGGGCTAGACAGGCTAGACCGCCTTGGTGAAGCTCGGCAGATCAGGTTCGTCCCCACCGAGCTTCGAAACGCAGGCTGTCGCAGGAAGGCACGCTGCGTTTATCAATTGGGTATGACCTGTTCCAATGGTCAGTTACATCGCGACGGATGCGCCTTCTACACTCGGCAGAGCTATTTCTCTCTACCTTTTCGATCGGAAGGTGTTGCCCGATGCTGATCCCGTTGCGCCATGAAAACATGGAGGGCCGCCGCTGGCCGGTCGTCACCTTTGCGCTGATCGCGCTGAATTTGCTGATATTCCTTGGCACCCACTGGAAAATCGAAGCGCAGGAACCTGAACGCATCGAAGTGCGAACGCACGTCCTTGTGCTCGCCGCGACGCACCCTGATTTGAAGATGCCGGAAGATGTAGAGATGTTCGTCAACGAAGTGCAAAGCAAGACCCCTGAGCCATTGTGGAAGCAACTCGCCTCAACCGAACGCAAGCCCGAGGATGCTTGGGAGGCCCAAATCCGAGAGGTCGAGGACCCAGAACAGCTTCAGGTGGAAATGGATACACTCGCACAGCGCTTTGCCGAAGAGCAGAAGAGTTCTATCTTGGAGAATTACGCGTTCGTACCGACGCATCCAAAACCGATATCATACTTAACCTCTGTGTTTCTTCATACCGGTTGGATCCATCTCGTCGGCAACATGTGGTTTTTGTGGCTGGCCGGCTTCATCCTGGAGGATAGATGGGGCCGCGTCATTTACCCCATTTTCTATATTCTTGCCGGAGTCGCTGCGTCTCTTATCCACGCTATGTTTAACCCTGGAAGCCTCGCTCCGGCTCTCGGGGCCTCTGGTGCAATAGCTGCGCTCATGGGCGGCTTTCTGGTGCGGTTCCCAAAACTGAAAATCCACATGCTTTGGTACATGTTGATTTTCCGGATTCGATTTAAAGCCCCGGCCTACTGGCTGCTTCCTATGTGGCTGTTCATGGAAGTATCCTACGGTAGTCTATTTGGTCAAGCGTCGGGAGTGGCCCATTGGGCGCATGTCGGCGGGTTCATCTTCGGAGTTCTGGCTGCCGTAGTCATCCAACACACCGGGCTGGAGCACAGTGCAAACGCAGTCATCGAAGATAAGATCGGTTGGACAGCGGATCCAGCCGTCGTTCAGGGAGCAGAGTTCATGGAGCAGGGAAAGTTCGATGAGGGCATTGCGGTTCTTCGGAAGCAAGTAGCCGCGAAACCAGACGCCATCGACGCTCATTCCCTATTGCGGCAGCTCTATTGGCGCAAGAACGATATCCGGGCGCATCTCGAAGCCACGGTTAAGCTGTGCCAGCTGCACCTGAAAGCGCAAGACGCAGAGTCAGCTTGGCAGGATTACCAGGAATATGCCAACGCGGGCGGGAATCGCATGCCTGCGGCAACCTGGATTGAGCTGTGCCGCATCGCGGAGGGGCACCAGGACTATGATCGGGCCGTCATGGAGTACGAGCACTTAGCCAAGGCATACCCGGGGGAAAAACAATCGCTTCTCGCGCTTCTCTCCGCCGGTCGCCTCGCCCTGAAGAAGCTCAATCGCCCTTCGGACGCATTGCTCTACTACAAGGCGGCGAAAGCTTCCAAAATCCCGCACCTCGATTGGGAAACGAACATCCAAGCGGGAATTCAAGACGCGGAAAGAGCGACGGGCGCATCCCGCGCTCCTACGGTGAAATCTTAGGTCTGTTTTGGGAGAAGAGCATAATCCCGAATGCGCGGCGTATCAGAAGTTGTGTTTACTCTATGAGTAATTAGATCTTAGATTAACTGTAAGAAAATCTGGAAGATTTCAACCGTTGCCGACGGCGCGAATGGGGATGGTCACCGTGGAAGCCGTCTCCGAAGATCCCAGCATGTGGCAGCGGCCGTCGAAGATTCCACCCGGATCGATGACCATGCAGGGAGAGTGAACTTCCCCAGTCACGACTCCCTTGGCCTCGATCTCCACGCGGCCTTTTGCGAAAATCACGCCATCGAAGCGGCCAGAGATTACCACGCGGTTGCCCTCGATCTGTCCTTCAACCTTAGCGCCTTCGCCAAGGATGACGGTCTGTTCCGAAATGATGTTGCCTTTCACGTTACCGTTGACGCGAAAGGTCCCTTTTACCGTCAGCGTGCCTTCGAGCATTACGCCCTGGTCGATGAATCCCGTCCATTCTTCGCTGGTGCTATTCTTCGAACTTGCGGGCCACTTCCATGCCATTTTGAAAACCCCCCTATGGAGACTGTTCTACTTTAGCTGCGCTCGCGGATAAGTCAACGCAACAGAGCAAGGTGGTTGTCGAATGAAGCGCCTGAACGAAGGGGCAGTGATGGCTCGCGAAGCCGCCGACTTATTTCATCAAACGATCATAGAGACCCATGAGCTGGGCGTCGTCATAATACTCGAGCACAAGCTGCCCCGGCCGTATTTTCGTTTTCTGATGAAGAAGCACTTTGGTGCCGAGGTGCCGTTGCAGCTCATCCAATGCCGAGCGGATGTTCGCGTCCACCTGAGCCTCTGCCGGCACATGCCCGCTGCGAGAGCGCCGCGAGGCAAGGCGCTCGATCTGGCGGACAGTTAATCCGCCTCGCGAAGCCCTCTCGGCGTAGCGCATCCGTAATTGCGAATCCGGCACTGCCAGCAGGGCGCGACCGTGCCCTGCCGTCAGTTTCCCTTCTTCAATCCAATCCTGAATCCTCGGCTCCAACTTCAAAAGCCGAATCGCGTTCGCCACCGTCGCTCGGTCCTTGCCGGTTCGCGTGGCAACAGCCTCCTGGGTTAGCTGAGCCTCAGCCATTAAGAGTTCAAACGCTCGCGCGGCTTCAATAGCATTCAGGTCTTCACGCTGGATGTTCTCAACCAGGGTCATCTCTAGTGCTAGCTCGTCAGACGCCTGCCGAACGATTACAGCCACCTTGGTCAAGCCGGCGCGCTGCGCTGCGCGCCACCGTCGCTCGCCTGCAATCAACTGAAACCGCGAGCCGATCGGTCGAACGACTAAGGGCTGGATGATGCCGCTGGCCTGAATCGAACGTGACAGTTCGTCGAGGGCTTCCTCTCGAAAGCGCGTGCGCGGCTGGTAAGGACTTGGCTCGATCAGATCGATGTCAATCTGTTGAGGGCCAGGATGCGCGGCCTCGCGAGCCGGGGCGCTTGCGGCGCCATTGGCAGTGGTTGCGTGAGGCTGTATAGGTGCGGGCTCTGACGAAGTCTTGGGCTCAGGCTCCCGAATGAGCGCTCCGAGCCCCCGTCCCAGCGCGTTTCTCGGCATTGGCAATGACCTCCTGGGCGAGCTGCGTGTAGCCCTCTGCGCCCTTGCTGTGAACGTCGTAAAAAATGATCGGCTTACCAAAACTTGGCGCTTCCGCAAGTCGCACATTTCGCGGAATCACGCTCTGAAAGATTTGTGTTCCGAAAAAACTCCGCAAGTCCGTCGCTACCTGCCGGGAAAGGGTTGTTCGTTCATCATACATCGTCAGCAGGATACCTTCGATCTCGAGGCTGGGATTCAGGGTGCGCCGGATGCGCATCAGCGTGTCCAGTAGTTCTGAAACACCCTCGAGCGCCAAATACTCACATTGGATGGGGACTAAAACGGCTCCTGCGGCCACGAGGGCGTTTAAAGTCAACAAATCCAAGGCAGGAGGGCAATCCAGGATGATATAACGGTATTTTTCCTGGAGAGCTTTCACTGCACCTTGGAGCTTATATTCACGACCTTCCGCACTGACGAGTTCAACCGCTGCTCCTGCAAGGTTTTTGTCGGCTGGGATGACATCTAAGCCATCCACCTGTGTTTTTTGAATGATCTTGTCGAAGGGTTCGTTTAAAATTAAGGCGTGATAGAGTGTTCTACGCGAAGGATCCTTCGCGAATCCGATGGCGGCAGTCGCATTGGCTTGGGAATCGCGGTTCGCGACGGCAATGATTCGAGCCAAATATTCCCCCGAGAGCGAAAATCTAGCAAAGCCGAGTCAAGGATGCAAGATGTTTCACGTGGAACAACGTTTTATCGGTGGAAATCAGGATTCGGAGGGCGAATTGTTCCACGTGGAACGCTATCCTGCCATCTCACAGCTTCGCTCCAGCACAATGTGTCAGTTTGCGGCCTTCTGGATTTTGAAAGATCGGGCGGCGGCATTCGAGAGCTAAGGTTGCGGGGGGTGGTCAGCGACTCTTTGGAGGTTCACGGCGGAGCGCGTTGTTCCACGTGGAACAATGGCTAACCACGCCATCCCCAAACTCTTAGGACACGGCCATGTGAAGCATTCTGCCGCCGGGAAGCTGGCTCTGAATGTTCCACGTGGAACGTCGATTTGGCGCGAGCCGCCAATGGCCGCGAATCAAGGGAAATTCCAAGTAAGCTGAAAACTCTCACTTTTAAGGCGATGCGCCAGTAATTGAGGACTTCCTTGTGCCCACAAGAAGGAGGCGTCGCAAGGAATGAGGCACTTCTATCGGTTTGCTCCAGTCCCAAGAGCGGATCTTCTGAATCTCTTCAAGGTCTCGGCCGCCAATCCAAAGTATAACTTGTTTCGCTGCTATCTGTTCTGACGTCGCCCATTCGAGAAAGGCTGGGAATTCACCTAGCGCGCGCGTGCAAACGTA
>WNGJ01005350.1_pt1 | contig 13457 bp, 9 predicted proteins | sample 5400611 | NCBI WGS metagenome assembly WNGJ01 (sample SAMN13153375, study PRJNA577476) | soil metagenome | isolation source: 40 cm soil or saprolite under Garry oak tree replicate 1 | place: USA:California | collected 2016-06-15 | reverse complement strand
CGAGGACCAGTGCCTCTCCCTGCATTCACTCTTTCTGGCGTGAAACCCTGCACTGTCTTCCTCATTCTTTCGAGAAGTCTACCACACAGTGCTCTTGCAGTCTACATGCTCCCTCCTCAGCATTTGGCTGAAATCCTGACCAAAGCGCGCCATCATCTCGCAGATTGGGTAAGAGAAACGCAAAAAAATGGGTTTCGCCATCGAGGGTAAGGAGGTGGTCCCGGTCCTCGAAGACAGGGCAAACGGTGCGCCACGGTTCTACATCGCCCTTCTCACCAACAGCTATTTCACAGGGGTGTCCCAGCACCATCCCGTACCCGCGGGGTTGTTTCGGTTCGACAAAAGCGCCATCACGGTATGGGAAGCGGCAGCAAATGATATCGCTAAATATGTCTCCCTGATGGATATCCCGTTCAGAATCGACTGGATATTTGGCTCCGTAGAGCCGCTCTAACGGTGGAAACCACGTATACAGTATCTTCACTACGAATTACTCCTCATACGGATCGACTATTGGTAGGCCGGTATCTTCCCGTGCCCGTTGTTGTCCTCTGGGAGGAGCAACCACGGATCGCGTTCCATCATCGTGAGTAATTACCTGACCAGGTGCTGCCGAATCGCTCTCTGCTCCGGTAGGTGCTATTCCCTGTGCCATAAGGTCTAGAGTAGTCCAGCCCCGCGATTTCGCAACCTGCGATGTCCAGTTGGCATAGTACGACGCGAGGTGGGAGAAGCCTCTTTGCCACCCATATGAAGCTGCTGTGTATCCGCAGATAGCTGCAAGGTAGGGGCAACCTGCTTTTTGGGCGTTTCCGATTAAGTGTTGGGTCATTTGCTCAAAGACAGCGGCGGAATGTCGTCCAGCTACAAGCTCTAGTCGCTGCGCATCCCACCCTGTTCTCCATTCACATTGACTTCGTTCGACTGTTGCGAGAACTCGCCTCGCCTCGTGCATGTAATTGGCGGTCGCCCAGCTCCATGCTGCCTCTACACGCATCGCCTGTACAACAGGATGCCGTGGAACTTTACTCTCCATCACTTTGGCTTCAGCCTCTAAGAGACGCGCGAGCGAATACAAACGTATCCAATCGGGCTGCATCTGCGCGACTCGGGCCTGAGAAACAAGCAGATAGCAGTGGCTCCATGAATCGTCAGCACGTTGTGTCAGTACATCCTGCGCGAGCGAGAGGAATTCTTGTGCTCCAGCAATGCGCAGGTCCGTAACAGCTAACTCAGCCTCGACCATCAGTGCCTGGGCCTCAAGATTGGGCTGCCCGATGATTTTTGCCAGATCAAGGGCACGATCAGCCAGGCGCCGCGAGCGAGAAAAGTTGCCCCGTACAAGCTCATACTCAGCAAGTAAGACCGCATTATAGGCCTCTGCCCGTCGAATATGTTCGCGGCGGGCAATCTCCAATCCCCGTTGGACTGCCTTCGCTGCGGCTGCAAAGTTCCCCAGAGAAGCATATGCACGCCCTTCCCAGCTTGCGAGCCTTGCCCCATCTGCTCCGCTATGAAGTGTTAATCCTGCCAGTGCGGTGAGCGCTTCCTGGAATTGTCCCTGTTCCCAGGCAATTCGTGTGGCAAGCGTCTGCAAGAGAGTTACATCAAAGATCCCAGGAGCCGAGCGAACCAATCTTTGCGCTTGCTGTACCCATTCTATAGCCTCACCATAGTTATGCTGGCGAATAGCGATATCCGCAGCATGCTGCATAGCCTGCAGGCGTTGCCCGTCGCTGAGATTGTCTTGTGCCAGCAGGTTCTGAAGAATCACCCGCGCGTGATCGGTATCTCCTATATGAGCGCGAAGGCTCAAGGCACGAGCAAGCACCAACTTCAGCATGAGATGATTCTGTTTGATGTCTTCGGGAAGACTCTCCATCCATCCTATAAAGAGTGACGGCGCTTCAGTACGGCGGAACCATTCTTGTGCCAGCTGCTCCATGCTTCGAGCGGCTTCTTCGTATCTCCCCAGTTTGAGGAGTGTCTCGATCAGAACATGGCTCAAAGCGGGGGTCCGCGTCTCTTTCACCTGGAGAAGCTTTGCGCTTCCTAGTTGCTGAACAAAGCGATGAAGCACCTCGTGGGCAGAGACAAGTGGCTCTATCGGATCGCTTATGGTTGCCAGAAACTTGTATTCGGTCAAGCGAGGCATGATCCCGGCCGCAAGTTCCTCATCAAGCCATGCCAGGGGAATCGGCGCGGAAGTGTTCGCGACCTTGCTAATCATCTGGACTGCTTGTTTTCCAAGAAAATCAACGCAGATGCGGAGAATAGCCTCCCATGGGACGTCTGGCTGTGGGGGTAGCCGCCGAATGACCTGTTCCCAATGCGCTTCGGCTTCATGGTTGGGATCGGGAGATGCCGCAAAAAATATGGCACCTCGCAAATATACCGCCGCAAGAGGATTGCGGTGGATGCGCTCGAGCAAGCGCGTTACGAGCAGATCGGGAACTCGCCATTGCTCACACCAGCGGCGCCAGTGTTCGTCTCGCGGTTGAGGGACAGAAAACATGACAGCACCTGGAACAGAAGGATGCTGTGAATTTGTTGCGGCGATAACGGGAGTCTTCTTCAAATTTGCGGCCAAATACTGGACAAAGTCGTGCGTATTTCCGCCATGCGGTTGCCAGTCGTCGAAGCATAAAATAGTGTGAAGGCGGGGACGATCCTCAATATGGCTTGCTACCATGCGCGCTACCTGCATCGGCTGATCGGCGGATACCGTCAACGATATTTCGACCGTCCCGGAAGGTGGCGCCGCTTCTTCTGCGAAAAAGCGCAGCAATTCCGCACGTAATTGGCCGAGGTCGTTTTGGAACGTATTGAGCGACGCCCAAAAGACCCGGCGTACACCCTTCGTTTCAAGCGCTTCTCCGCACGAGCGCAGGAAGGTGGTTTTTCCGGTACCTGCCGGGCCTGCTACAACCGTGAATGGGATGTGCGCGAACCATGAGGGGTCGAGAGGAAATTCCACCGGGAATTCTGGCGCGAATGCGGGTGCGGCTCCAAAAGTTGCATGTCCCATCAGCTCAGTGTCATCATTAACATCCTGATGAAAAAGATCCTGCGAGCGTGGATCAGCGCGAAATAGGTCAGAGATACGATGCCAGAGATCGGGAGATGGCGAGCGTACGGCTTGCTCCAAAAGCGCGATATACCCCGGCGAAATGCCGAGCTGTCGTGCAAGGTCGCGCTGGCTCCAATATAATCGTTGGCGGGCCGCTTTGATGAGGTTGGCCTGTGACGTGTCCATGTGAAGAAATTCCCTCCGTGTATAGATATTCGCGTCCTACCTCGGCTGTTCGTGATTGTTCGGAAAATGGTACATGAGGGAAGGGAAGGAAAAGCCGTGTGTGGTGCTTGGCTGCGTCCGCTTACCCAAGCACCAGTGCCAGGTCGGCCCCACCCTTGGTGAGAAAGTTGCCGCACCAAGCCAGAAGGCGGCTGACGCGTAGAGCATTGGCCGGAACCTTGTAGCCGCGCATTGTGCGATAACGTTCCTTGATCCACCACCCAATGGCACGTTCGCAGGCATTATTGGTGCCATCCAGTTGCTCGCCGTTGGGTCCACGCCACTTGCGATAGCGCGTCAGACGGCTCCACAAGTTCCAGCGATCCAGAAACAAGAGACGCAGCCGATAGGCCAAGCTGGCAGTCGATCCTTTCTTAGGAGGAGAGGCTTCTAGATAGCGGCGATGCATCTCCTCCAATTCCTGACCCTGCTCCGGTTGCCGGCTCTTGATCAGGTCCCCTAAGCGCGCGACGTCGGCAACGGCTTGGGCAGACTCCACCCCAATGGCTCCCAGTGAGCCATCACTATCCTTGGCCACCAACGGGCGCAACTCATCAATGAGAGCCTCGGTATTGCGCTTGACATGACTTTTGCACACCTGATGCAGCAATCCCAACTCATCAGCGACCGTCTTGAACCCATCAGCATCATCGCTCACCAACACCTGGGCTCCCACGCTAGCTGCTATGGGGTCGATCCAGTCTTTGAGGGTGGCAGCATCCTCTGCCGACACCTCGTCGATGGTCAAAGCCAGTCCTGAGAGGCTATCGACCGTTAGACCCAGATGCAACCATTGCCCGGCACATTTCACGCTCGTTAAATCCCCACCCAAAGCTTTGGTCTTGACGCCTTGAAAGACTTCCTCGCGCTTGAGTCCGGGCACGCGTGCGGCGACGGCTTGCACCGTCTCGTAGACTTGCGTCTTCGAAAGCGGCACTCCTAAGCTCTCTAACGCTAGCGACACTGCTCCGTAAGAGAGTCCCAACAGATACAACATCACCGCCAACCCTTTGACCCGCTCCGAACTCTGGGCATGGGTCACTCCTGGCGGATACACCCCGAAGGTGCGTCCACATTTGAGACAGCGATAGCGATGCACTTCCACCTGTTGATGCACCGTGTCTCGCAAGGCTTTCTTCACCGGCTGATGCAACTGCACCTGCTTACTGGTGCAGTCAGGATATGCACACTTCGACGGTACCGGGATCGCCTTGGGCTCCACTTTGGCGAGCAACAGATGTAAACGCATTCTTTCTCTCCTCCTTCTTGTCTCTCTCCACCATTTTACACCAGTTTTACCAACTTGTTAACGGTCACGGCTGTTCAAATCGCTTGACAGTCAGAGCTTCCAGTGGTATAATCTTTGTAAGCGCTTACAAATTTATGCACACTCACACCTGTGAGCGCCTACATATTATATCATGGAGGACGACTATGTCAAACCCTGGTACCTTCATTTATGTTGAGAATCAGCGGCATGATCTCTCGACCGATGAAATCAACGCCGATGAGATCCGTCGTTTGGGCAACATTCCAGCAGACAACAAGATCTTCCGCGAGACCGCTGGCGACGAACCCGACCCCGAAATACCTACCTCTGGCCTTTTTAAAGTCCATCATGGAGAAAAGTTTTATGCTGTCCCTCCCGGGGTGTTTGGCGCAGTACAGATGGACGAAGAATGCACCGAACTGATTGCAAAGTATGGCGGTCGGGTGCAGTCCACGCCTGATGGGCAGAGGTATCTTATTCTGCAGCAGTTCCCGCTTGGGCCAGCCTGGAATCCGCCATTTGCCCCTTTGGCAATTCGTATTACTGGCTATCCTGAGGCACAACTCGATGGTTTTTACCTCCCAGGTAATGTGCGGCTTGCTTCGGGAGGCCAACCCACGAACGCTTCTCTGACAGCGGTCTTCGGACCGGAACTCTGGTGGGCATTCTCCTATCATCCTCAGGGATGGCGCCATGGAAAGCACAACATACGAAGTTTCCTGGGTTTCGTCCAGCAGCGCTTTGCGGAGGGCCGTTGAATGGAAGTGATCTGGGCCGCCGGGCTGCGAGATCGGGTACGCCAGGATCTCTTGAGCCCAGCACCTGCAGAATACGGAGGAGCGGTCCTGGCACACGTCGATGACAGTGAGACGCACCTTCGCTTTCTCGCTGTCGAGCTCGAACTCCCCCGGTCAGGTGAGATAGTTGCCCAGGGCGGAGATACACTCACGATTGATCCTGGATTCTGGGCGCGTACTGCGAAGCGGGCAAGGAATCAACGTCTGGCCGTCCTGCCGGTACATACCCACCCCTTCTCGCGCGGTGTCCCAGGTTTCTCGAAGGTGGATAGAATGGGTGAGCGGCAGCTTCTGCCCGCTCTTGAGCGGCTCACGGGACTGCCCACTGTTGCCATCGTTGTCGGGCCTGAAGGTGAAGCCGCAGAGCGATGGTCGTCGCATGGAGAACTCGTGGCGGGCGGTTGCCGTGACATTGGCATTGGTCCTCGTATGATGCATGTCGGCGACCGCGCAGCGCAGTTCGAAGAGTCTGGATACGATGAACGTTTTGCTCGTCATATTCGTGCCTTTGGTGTGCAAGGCCAACGCAGGCTTGCCGCTCTCACAGTCGGCGTCATCGGAGCCAGCGGGACAGGCTCACATGTATGCGAACAACTTATCCGACTTGGTATCGGTCGTCTTGTCGTGATCGATCACGATGTCGTGAAGGAAGTTAATCTCAACCGCATCGTTACAGCCTTCTCGCAGGATGCCCAGAGTGAGAGAACGAAGGTACAGGTCATTGAAGCATATGCGAGAGCGGTTGGTGGCCCAACTACGGTTGAGGCAATCCAAGGAACGGTGCTTGATCGCCAGGTGGCTGGCCGCCTTGCGTCTGTCGACGCGCTTTTTGGATGCACCGATACCCTCGCGAGCCGTGCCATCCTCAACCGGTTGGCCATTCAGCGATTCATCCCGTACTGGGATTGCGGCACCGAAATCTCGCCGGGTGGGCTGGACCTGCGTGCGTATGGACGAGTTCGCCTGGTTCTTGCGGGCGGGCCTTGTCTCCTCTGTATGGGGGTAATAGACCCGGAACAACTGCGTATCGAGCTGCTACCTGCGACTGAACGGGAGCGAGAGGAACGGCTGGGCTACATTCGTAATGCGAATGTAGAAGCCCCTGCTGTCATCTCTTTAAACGCCATTACTGCTTCCCTTGCCGTAATGAACTTCCTACGTTGGGCAGTTGGTGAGCAGCCTCTTCTACCCGCACAGTGGGTTTACCGTACATTTGCCGGCGATGTTCGGCAGCAAACAGTCGAGACACAACTCGATTGTCCAGTATGCCGTGAGGGAAAACGGCTGGGCCGTACATATCTCGATGTTTCCATATAATTACTAACAGCCTATTGGGCCTGTTAGGCGCTGCCCAGATTTGTAAAACGTCTCGTACGCAAGGCATTGGAAGACAGCAGTCTCTTAATGAGAGGCGAGCTTTCGAGATCAGATGCTTTCTCTGCTTACCAGGCAGAACTGATCCGGGTTTGCCAAATGAACGTTGTCCATTTCAGTCGCGGGCCTCACAGGCCATGTAGAATAACCATAGGAGTTCTTAGCTACGACAATGAACAATCTCGCCAACCCAAATGCAAAACCTCATCGGCTGCTCACAGCTTGGTTATCACCTCAAGAGTGCGTGACATTCCTCCAGGATGGCAAAATAGCTACTCCTGCTGATATCGCGTACCACGAACCGGCCATTGGCCTCTACCTGGCTGCTTTAGCATCAAGGCCCACCTTCACCCCGGAGAACCCGATCATCAAGGTCACAAACGATCCATTGCTCACTTCGCTACAACAGCGTCCGGACATTCAGGCAACGTTGCAAGGGCTGCAGTGGGAACCTGCGATGGTGAATCTTAAAAAGGTCATATCATACCAGTTTCTTGTGAATCTCGACGGCCTGGACGACAGGGTAGCAGATCCGGTGACGAGCACCGAACAGCTCTACCAGATCTGCTTTCCAGCACCGCAGACAACGCCTCTCCCCATGCCGCTACCTGTAGATCAGCAACGATTCGTTTTCCATTCTTCTAACCCGAACTTCCGTTTGACCGGGGTCAGAATGAATTTAAACGCTATGACACAACAGGGCATGATGGTTCATGAGATCACCTATACGCTCTCTCTTATGCCCAGCTACCTCCAGGTCGTTCATTTTAACAACCGGTACATACTCCGGGATGGGTATCACCGAGCTGTAGGTTTGCTCATGAGAGGGATCACAGAAGTCCCATGTATTTTCATCGAAGCACAAAACATCGAGCAGGTAGGCTTCCGCCCTGGACTCTTCCCCCACGCAGTCGTATACGGCGACAGACCGCCGTTGCTGACTGACTTCTTAGATGACAATGTCTCTCGATTGATCATGTTCACTCCTCAAGGAAGATCAATATTGCTCGAAGGGACAGAAATCCCTCTAAAAATCTAAGGGATGGGGTATGGCCTGTTAGGCGGTGCCGAGAGTTGTACAACGTTTCGTACACAAGGCTTTGGAAGACAGTAGCCTCTTGATGGGAGGCGAGCTTTCGAGATCAGATGCTTTCCTTGCTCAGCTGGTAGATCTGGTCCGGGTTTGCCAACACGAACGTTGTACATTTCAGTCGCAGGCCTCATAGGCCAAGTAGGAAGTTAGGAGTGGTAGTGGATTGCAGCATTGCTTGCTATAGGTCTATCTGTAGGTACTAAATTGCTGCATTACCGCTTTCCATATCCTCACAAAGAAGATAGAAGTGAGAGATGCTGTGCTTTCCGCGAGAGCACAATATATTGTGTGAACATTGCTTGAAAAATCAACATATTGTAGTCAAGAGCTTGATAGAACGACGGTCATCAGTATAATCGCCCTCAAGCATGGCGTTCTTGGCTGTGGCCAGGGCCCGATGGAGGGGAGAGACGATGCCCGGTAATGGTTGAGCAGAAAGTGAAAGTATATATCGTATGCCGTTTTGTGCTTGAAAAAAAAGATCAGATGAGAGTATGAGCGGGAACCCGTTCCCGAACCATAGCGTGGTTTTCCTGCCGGTTGGCACTGGCGATTCAACCACGATCGTCATCGACGATGAGCACGTGATGCAGATCGACCAGCATCACATGGAGCAAGCAAATGAGGAGGATAGCAAGTACGCTCCAGTTGTGGACGTTCTCAAGGAGAGCCTGCCGCAGCGCAACGGTCGTCCCTACCTCGCAGTATTCGTATTGACCCACACTGATGAGGATCATTGCCAGGGCTTTGGCACCCTCCTCGACTCGGACATCCTCATCGGTGAGCTCTGGGCAACCCCGAGGCTCTGGCGCGAGTATGCTGAGGACAATACCGAGCCGTGTGAAGACGCGCGCCGCTTTCATGAAGAGGCGGATCGCCGGGTTCAGGCATCACTTGAACACATCCGCGCGGGTCGCGAGATCCCGAGCGGCGACCGCGTGCGCGTCATCGGCTATGACACCGATTTCGATAATTCCAACCATCCCTACCGCGATCTTCCCGATGAGCAAAAGTCCTTTCCCGGCCAGCTCGTAACGACGGTCGATGGGGACGACGTCAGTGACCGCTTCGAGGCGTTCATCCACGCCCCGTTCAAGGACGACTGCGCCGCTGCCCGCAATGACACCTCCCTGGCGATGCAGGTCACACTCAAGAATGGCGACACTGTGGGGCGAGTGCTTCTCCTCGGTGACCTCGCTTACCCCACCCTGCAGCGCATCTTCGACCAAACCAACGAAAAAGGCCCCGATCGCGTCGCATGGGATGTCCTCCTCGCACCGCACCATTGCAGCCGCAAGGTGATGTATGCCGCGAATGAACAGGGCAAGGAGGAACTCAAGCAGGACATTATGGACGCGCTTGAAAGTAGCCGGGGTGAGAGAGCATACGTCGTCGCGAGTTCCGAGCCGATACCGGGTTCGAACCAGCCTGGAGACAACCCACCTCATGCAAAAGCCAAAGCGCGCTACCGGGAGCTGGGGATCGAGGAGTTCCTTTGCACGCAGGAGTACGGCGACAGCAACGTCCCCGAGCCGATCATTTTCACCCTGACCCCGGGTGTCGGCTTCGAGCTGCAGCCTGCAGGGACGGGAGAAACAGCATGGCTGGAGAAAGCGGCCCTTGTCGGAATTGCCGCCGTGGCGGCGGGAGTGATTGTGCCCAAATTAGTTGGAATCTTGAGAGCAGCGATAAAGCGTGCGCGGGGAGCCGATGCCGCCCCGACCAAGCCTGTTGGTTTCGGTCGGCATAAGCACCAGGTCTGATAGCCATGATCCCTGGAATTCATCTTACAGCAGGTCAGCAGCAGGCACTCGATGAACTGCGCGAGGTCGAAGAAGCCGACCCGGCAGCGCTCGAGATCCTGGAGATACAGCAGCCAACCCTTTGGAGTTGGCTGCAGGTCCTCATTTCCATCGAGACAGCTGATGCGATACGAGACAGCCGAACCTCCGGCCCAGGAGAGCGCGCTGACATCCGTGCGCGCGAACGTTTTACGCTCGCGGTTCCGCCCAATTTTCCCTTCGTGCCTCCGCAAGTCTCAGTATCGCACGACCGGTTCGCTGGCTTGCCGCACGTACAATGGCGTCATCATTTATGCCTGTATATCTCGCCAACAACAGAGTGGCATCCATCAGACGGCATGTTCGGGCTGCTTGACCGGTTACTGCTCTGGGTCGAGCGGGCAGCTGCTGGCGCGCTCGACCCAGCAGGGGAGCCACTTCATCCGCCGGTGGCATACCAATCAGTACATTCGGGCGTTGTCGTCATCAGGGCAGACACGCCTCCTATCCAGGACGCCGTATGGGTGGGCTTCGCTGTTCTGCAGCAGGTGTCAGACGCGCGGGTGGACCTGATCTGGTGGTTGAGCCTGGCCGAAACCCGTCGGTTCCTTGCCGCTCCAACCACTGAGATGCTCGTTGCCCTCACAGGGATCAGCGTCCAGACCACGACGGTCCGGCTTGCCCTGGCGATTCTCCTGGCCAGGCCTACAGCCTTTGAGTTTCCCGCTAAAGCGAGGGAACTCATCGACATGCTGAACGGACAGGGGATCGACAAAGATTCGATATTCGACGGATTTGCCTTGGTCGCGGGCCTGAATCGGCGTCTTGCCGGCTTACAGGAGGGGGGAACAGAGCAGGGTGTCTACACGGTTATCGGCACACCGATGCGAGGGATCGCCGGGGGAGAACGTCGATATCATCTCGTTGTCTGGCACCTGTCTGCACTCGAGCAGCAAGCCGTTGATTTGCTCGCTAGTGTGTTCTCTCCGAGTACTGAACTCGCCTCGATCGGCGAGCGTGCGCGCGGCTGGCTCGACCACTGGCTAAATATTGCGGACGTGCATTGGGCGCGGGTGTATGATGACCGCCCGGAGGTGACAACGCGGCGGGACCGCGGTAGCCCCATGGAAAGCGTGAAGGGGCGGCGGGTGCTCCTCCTCGGATGCGGCGCGATTGGCGGCCACATAGCAGAGCATCTCGCACGGGCGGGAGCTGGATATATCATGCTGTAGACAAAGGCCAGGTGTCGCCGGGCGTGCTGGTGCGCCAGCCGTACAATGATACAGACATCGGCCTGCCTAAGGTAGATGCGCTCGCGGACCGATTACACTGCATGAGGCCTGGCATAGACGTCGCTACATGGGCAGGGGATATCCTGACCCTCTCTCCCGAAAATGATACCTGGCCACTCGACGTGGATCTCATCATCGATGCCGCAGCCAACCCAGCGGTGACAGCGTGGCTGGAGCGATGGCGCAGGGGACACGCAGACACTTCACCGCCGATCGTAAGCTTTTTGCTCGGCCACACCGCATGCCGCGGCATCGCGACGATTTCCCCCGTGGGATATAGTGGTGGCGGTGTGGATCTCTTGCGCAAAGTCAAGTTGGCCACGCTAGCAGAGCCCAGACTCCGTGTCTTCGCAGAAGATTTCTTCCCCGACCCGCCGCGCACCGACCATTTCCAGCCCGAACCCGGCTGTTCCGAGGCGACGTTCGTCGGGTCCGACGCCGAAGTCTCGGCGCTAACAGCCACGATGTTGATACATGCGCTTAAGATGTGCTCGCGGACACCAGCTTCTAGCCTGTCGGGCAACGCCGTCCTCGTCGATCTCGGCATCGGGGATTCATTGGCAGCAACGCGCCAGCTCTCGTGGTCAGCGGACGTGGTTATCCAGGACAAGGCGACCGGATTGCACATACGGCTGTCACCATCCGCACTCTCGGAGATGCGGGCGGAGTGCCGCCTGATGGCTCGTCGCCGCGGCCCGCAAGTCGAGGCAGGGGGGCTCCTGTTCGGAGAGATCGACGACGCAAGCGGCGTTGCCTGGGTGACGCTGGCCTCGGGGCCGCCACCCGATAGTCGCGCATCGAGTCAGGCATTCGTCTGTGGAGTCGAGGGCGTCGAGGAACAGGTCCATTGGCAAGACAAAACGACCCGAGGGGCAGCGCGATTCCTGGGCCTCTGGCATAGCCATCCAGGAGGGGTAGCGGCGCCAAGCGATATCGACGAGGAGGGGATGCACGAACTCCTGATCCCGGTCGAGCATGCTCCTAGGCGCGCCCTCTTACTGATCATCGGTGGCGCATCGGAACGCTGGACGACCTGGGTACGTACCCAGGTCGGGGAGGACCTGGCTCCTCCTCAAATATATGCGCGCCTCTGCAATCGCCCGCAGCACTTGAAGAGCACTCCCCGGAGTGGGGGCGAGCGATATGCACAGACCATGGCCTCTTCGGATGAGAACGAGACGCGACGCTGGACACCTTCTGGCCGCCGGAGGCAGTTGCATCAACGGCGATGGGGGTGGATTCAGAAGTGGATACGGTGGAGGTGGCCTCGTGGAGCGTGATATCGGGCTAGCACTCTCTGGCGGCGGTTCGAGAGCCGCTGCCTTCCATCTCGGATGTCTTCGTGCGCTGCACGATCTTGGGTTACTGCCCCGGGTGCAGGTGATTTCCGGCGTATCTGGCGGAGCGCTGCTTGCCGCGTTCTATGCGTATGGCCCAGTCTCGTTCGACGAGTTCGATGCGATGGCGACGGAGTTCCTCCGGCAGGGATTCCAGTGGGCCATTGCCCATCGCTTTCTGACAAGCTGGCGGGGTGTGCAAGCCGGGCTCAGCATCGCCAGCCTCCCCCTCGGCGGGGTAGTGGCAGCGGTAAGGCGTCTGGCAGTAGCATCTGGATTCACTCATACTACGGCACCTGTAATGCGACAGAACTCCACCGGGTTGCGCCGGGTGAACCGAACGACCGCATTCGTCGATGTCCTCGACGAGCAAGTATTCGGTGGAAGAATGATGCAGCAAGTATCACACTCCGGCCTCGATGTTGTGCTTACGGCGTGCGACCTTGGGACGGGGGGAGCTGTCCGGTTCGGCAGTCGTACGAGCGCCTGCTCGCGACTGGGCACCATCCTCGATGACGTGCGGGTTGCCTCTGCGGTTGCGGCATCAGCCGCGTATCCTGTGTTTCTCCCGGCACTCGAGCAGCGCTTTCGGCTGCAAGATCGCTCAGGGAACGAATTCGAGCAGCTATTGCTGCTGACGGACGGTGGCGTCTATGACAATTTGGGATTGAGCGTCCTGGAGGTCGATCGGGACGAGCGCTTCACACCCCATGTCTACAAGGTAGATTATATTGTCGCGTGTGATGCGGGTCTTGGACAGCTGCCACACGCTGCGCCGCACTTCTGGCCGTCACGCATGAACCGCGTCTTCAGGATCGTCCATGGTCGAGCACAGCACGGTGAGCGAGGGCGACTCTATGCGGCGGCATCCAGTGGCAGGCTCTCTGGCTTTGTCTATACCTATCTGGGCATGCGAGATGATCGTCTGCCAATACCGATTGCCGATTTAGTACCACGGGAAGCCGTCGCCGGCTATCCGACAGACTTCCGAGCCATGTCTCGTGAGGCTTTGCATGCCCTCTCCACACGCGGGGAACAGCTTGTACGAGCCCTCCTGCCTCACTATTGTCCTTCTCTGTACTAGTGCTCTGTTACGCTTCAAGTGATGGGTAGAGTCTTTTCAGCTTAATGCGTGCATCGGCGGTGGTAAAGCGCCAATTGATGGTGGCCTGAGCTTGATTGCGTTGGTGCTGCCAGGCTTCCACCTGCTCTTGCACG
>WNGJ01005349.1_pt1 | contig 13458 bp, 11 predicted proteins | sample 5400611 | NCBI WGS metagenome assembly WNGJ01 (sample SAMN13153375, study PRJNA577476) | soil metagenome | isolation source: 40 cm soil or saprolite under Garry oak tree replicate 1 | place: USA:California | collected 2016-06-15 | reverse complement strand
GGCCAGGCCGTCCAACCCAAGTTCTTCACCGCTCACGAATGGGAGACCGTGCGCGTGCTCGTCGACATCGTGATTCCCCGTGACGACCGCTCGGGGAGCGCCAGCGACGCCGGCGTGCCCGAGTTCATGGACTTCATGATGAACGAGCGCGACGACGGCCGCATCCCGATGCGCGGCGGTCTCGCCTGGCTCGATGATCAGTGCCAGCACCGCTCCAACAAGACCTTCGTCGCGACCGCGGAGAACGAGCGCACCGCCCTCATCGACGACATCGCCTGGCCCAAGCGCGCCAAGCCCGAGCACAGCCACGGCGTCGCCTTCTTCAACATGTTCCGCGACCTCACCGCGTCGGGATTCTACTCGAGCAAGATCGGGATCGCCGACCTCGACTACAGAGGAAACGAATTCGTGACCAACTGGACGGGATGTCCCGACGCAGCGCTCAAGCAGCTCGACGTGAGGTACGGCGACTGATGCCCGCTTCCAAGCGCCTCGGTATCGGCATCATCGGCAGCGGCTTCAACGCCAAGTTCCACCTCCAGGGATTCATCGGCGTGCGTGACGCCGACGTCCTCGGTGTGTGGAGCCCCAACCCCAAGAACGCCGCGCAGACGGCGGCCCTCTCACGCAAGCTCCGCGTCGGCGATGCCAAGGCCTTCCCCACCATCACCGCGATGGTGCAGGACCCCGCCATCGACGCCATCTGGGTCTGCGGGCCGAACTTCGCGCGCATCGCGAACTTCGAGGAGATCGTCGCCGCGGTGAAGGGCGGCGCCAAGCTGCTCGGCATCGCGTGCGAGAAGCCGCTGGGGCGCAACGTCGCCGAGGCCAAGAAAATCGTCGAGATGGTGAAGCAGGCCGGCGTCGCGACGGGCTATCTCGAGAACCAGCTGTTCGCACCGCACGTCTCCATGGGCCGCACCCTGCTCTGGGCGCGCGGCGCCAAGATCACCGGGCGCCCCTACCTCGCCCGCGCCGCCGAGGAGCACAGCGGGCCGCACATGCCGTGGTTCTGGCAGGGCCACCTGCAAGGCGGCGGCGTCTTGAATGACATGATGTGCCACTCGGCGCTCGTGGTGCAGCATCTGCTCACCGAGCCGGGGAAGCCGACCACGTCGGTGCGGCCGGTGCGCGTGACGGGTCACATCGCCAGTCTCAAGTGGTCGCGTCCCGCGTACGCCAAGAAGCTCACCGGCATGATGGGCGCCGAGGTGGACTACTCCAAGAAGCCCAGCGAAGACTTCGCCAGCGTGATGATCGAGTACGCCACCGACGACGGCCACCGCGTCTTCGGCGAAGCCACCACCTCGTGGAGCTTTGTCGGCGCCGGCCTGCGGCTCTCCGCCGAGCTGCTCGGCCCCGAGTACTCGATGTCGTGGAATACGCTCGACTCCGGGCTGAAGCTGTTTTTCAGCCGCGAGGTGAGCGGCAAGGCCGGTGAGGACCTCGTGGAGAAGCAGAACGCCGAGATGGGCCTGATGCCGGTGGTGCCGAGCGAGGCGGCGGCTTACGGCTACGAAGCCGAGGACCGTCACTTCGTGCGCGCCTTCCTGGACGGGACGAAGCCGGCGCTCACCTTCGACGACGGCCTCGAGGTGGTGAAGGTCCTCATGACCGCCTACCAGAGCGCCGAGCAGGGCAAGACGCTCGACTTTCCCCCGCCGGGCATCGAGACATTCGTGCCCGCAGTCGCCAAAGGAACCTGGAAACCATGATCCTCGCTATCGCGGTGCTGGCACTCATGCAAAATCCATGGCCGCCGAACTCGCCCGATCGTCCCAAACCGCCCGTCGTCACGCCCGCGCCCGAGCAGCCGCCGCTGCCGCCGCCCGCGGACGCCATCGTGCTGTTCGACGGCAAGAGTCTCGCGGACTGGCAGAGCGCCGACTCGGCCGGCAAGCCCGCCAAGTGGCTCGTGAAGGACGGCTACATGGAGGTCGTGAAGGGCACGGGAAACATCATGACCAGGCGCGGGTTCGGGTCCGTGCAATTGCACATCGAGTGGCGCGCGCCGCTGCCCGCGGAGGGTGAAGGCCAAGAGCGCGGCAACAGCGGCGTCTTCTTGATGAGCCACTACGAAATTCAGGTGCTCGATTCCTACCAGAACGAGACGTACGCCGACGGCCAAGCGGGGGCGATCTACGGCCAGACGCCGCCCGCGGTCAACGCCAGCCGGCCGCCGGGTGCGTGGCAGACCTACGACATCGTCTTCCATCGTCCCGTATTCGGCCCCGACAGCTCGGTCGTGCAGCCGGCGCGCGTCACCGTGTTCCACAACGGCGTCCTGGTGCACGACAACGACACGATCACCGGCTGGACGGTGCATAACGCCGTGGCGCGGTATCGTCCGCACGCCGATCGCCTGCCGCTCATGCTCCAGGACCACGGCCATCCGGTGCGGTACCGGAACATTTGGGTGAGGGAGTTGACGCCGTAGGCGTCATCCTGAGCGAAGCGAAGGATCCAAAAACAGATCCTTCGCGCTTCGCGCTCAGGATGACAGCTTCGCTCGCTCTTTGAACAAAAAAAGAAGCAGGATTGAGTACCAGACGGCGGCGAATTGATGCCTGAGCAGAGCTCCAGACGCGCAAATTTGCTGGCTCATGCGCGTCTACTACGTGTACATCATGGCCAGTCGCTCGCGAGTGCTGTACACAGGCGTCACCAACAACCTGGCGCGGCGTGTCCACGAGCACAAAAGTCTCGTCTCCGGGTTCACGAGCCGGTACCGCGTGACCCGGCTCGTGTACTTCGAGCAGTTCCGCTACGTCCTCGATGCCATCGCGCGTGAGAAACAGATCAAGGGCTGGGTTCGGGCTCGGAAGGTCCGGCTAATCGAAGGGCATAACCCTACCTGGGAAGACCTGCCTCCACACTGATCTCCCCTTCTTCTTTGCTCAATGCGACCCGCCACGTTGTCATCCTGAGCGGAGCGCGCCGCAGGCGCGCGCAGCGAAGGATCTGCTTTTGGGCAGGCGCGCGGGACCTGAAAAGCAGATCCTTCGCGCTACGCGCTCAGGAGATCCTTCGCTCGCGCGTAAACGCGCTCGCTCAGGATGACAGGCTCGCTCGCTTGATGAAACGGGAGTGGAGGATCGGGACCCTAGCGCCTTACCCAAAACGCCGCCCCAAGCGCGCACCAGGCGGCGAGCGCGATCCACTCCGGCAGGGTGAAGCTTCCCGGGACACCGGGGATCACCTTCATCAGGACGATTCCGAAACTCACGATCACCGCAGCAATGGCTAGCACTTCACTCCGGGGGGTGAGGACGGGACGGGCGAGCAAGGGGGTGAGGCACGCCGCACACCAGCCCACCCCCGCCGCCAGCGCCCCGACCTCCGTCACGGGCACGAGCAAGGCATCGCCGAGAAACGCCGTCGCGGCCGTCAGCAGCGCTAGCAACACGATCGCCACCCGCGGCGTGCCGTAGCGCGGGTGCACGGCGCCGAGCGACGCGTGCACCAGCCCGCGGCGCCCCAGCGCCAGCAGCAGCCGCGTCGCGGCCATGAAATTCCCGTTCATGACCTTGAAGAGCGAGAGAAACGCCGCGGCGAGAATCAGCCGGGCGATTGCCGCTGAGCCGAACGCGCGCGCGAACGCCGCCTCGGTCCCCAAGTGCTTCGAGACCAGGTCGCGCCACGGATAGACGAACGCCACGGCCCCCACCACCAGGGCGTAGAACGCGCTGCCGGCGACCACCGCCAACGTGATGGCCCGTCCGAAGTCGCGCGGGTCGAAGCCGGGGCGCGCCTCCTCGGAAGCCTTCGCCACCGACTCGAACCCGGTCATGAAGTAGGGCACGATCTGCATCACCAGGAGCACGGAGATGAACGGGCCCGCCGCCGCGAACGGCGGCGCCAGCCTCGCCGCGCTGCCGCGCGCGAAGCCGAGCGTCCCGAACACCGCGAAGCACGCCAGCAGGCCGAGCGTCGTCACATCCTGAAACCGGCCGCTGACCCGAATGCCGCGGTAGTTCACGACGGTCACGAGCGCCGTCAGCAACAAGCCCGCCACGAGCCGGGGCGCTGTGATGACCTTCCCCGCGACCTCGTATAGCGGCAGCGCGTTCATCGCCGGAAAGACGCGCGCCAGCAGGTTGCCGATCGCCGCCGCCTCCCACGGGCACACGATCGCGTAGGCGAGCACCATGATCCATCCGGTGGCGAAGCTCAGGAACGGCGGGAACACCCGCTCCGTATAGGCGATCTCGGCGCCCGCGTCGGGCACGTCTCGCACCAGACGGGCATACGTGCGCGCAATCGGCAGGAGCAGCAGTCCCCCCAGCAAGAACCCCAGCATCGCCCCGCCCGGCCCGCCGCGGCCGAGCCAGTCGTCCATCAACACCACCCACCCCACCCCGACCATGCTGCCGAAGCCGAAGGTGAAGTACTCGAGTAAACCGAGGGTCTTGTGGAGACTTCTGGGGACGGTCACCTTCTCAAAATGCCCATCGCCCTTCTCCTCGCGCTAGCGCTCGTGAGTCAAGACTCGAGCCTCTCCGTCATCCCACAACCCGTCCGACTCACTCGCGCCCCGGGAGCCTTCGTGCTCACGGCGCGAACCGTCATCGCGACCGATGCCGCGACGCGCGACGTCGGCTACGCGCTCGCCGATTACGTGCTGCCGGCCACCGGCTATCGCGTTCCGGTGCGGGCGGCGGGTGGCGCCATCTCGATCCGCACCGATACGAGCCTCGCGCGGCTCGGCGAGGAAGGCTATCGCCTCGTGGTAACGCCCGCCGGCGTCACGATCCGCGCCTGGAAGCCCGCGGGCGCGTTCTACGCCGTGCAGACGCTGCGCCAGCTGCTCCCCGTCGAGATCTTCCGCCAGGCCGCGCTGCCGGGCGTGACCTGGAGCATCCCCGCCGTGACGGTCGAGGACTACCCGCGCTTCAGCTGGCGCGGCGCGCACCTCGACGTGGCGCGGCACTTCATGCCGAAGGAGTTCGTGAAGAAGTACATCGACCTGCTGGCGCTCCATAAGCTCAACCGTTTCCACTGGCACCTCACCGACGATCAGGGCTGGCGCATCGAGATCCTCAAGTACCCGCGGCTCACGCAAGTCGGCGCCTGGCGCACCCAGACCATCGTTGGCAACCCCGACCGCGGCGACTCGACCAAGTGGACGTTCGACGGCCGCCCGCATGGCGGGTTCTATACGCAGGATGACATTCGCGAAGTCGTCGCCTACGCACGCGCGCGCTTCGTGACGGTAGTACCCGAAGTCGAGATGCCGGGCCACTCGCAAGCGGCGATCGCCGCCTACCCGGAGCTCGGCAACACCGGCAGCCAGATCGAAGTGTGGACGAGGTGGGGCGTCTCCCCGAACATCCTGAAGCCCGAGGACGCGACGATCCGCTTCTACCAGGACGTGCTCACCGAGGTGATGGGCTTGTTCCCGGGCCGCTGGATCCACGTGGGTGGCGACGAGGCCGACAAGGAGCAATGGCTGGCCTTGCGCGGGATCAGCGCAGACAGCGCCGCCACGCTGCAGAGCTGGTTCATCGGGCAGATGGACGCGTTCCTCACGGCGCACGGTCGTACGCTCGTGGGCTGGGACGAAATCCTCGAAGGCGGCCTCGCGCCCAACGCGGTCGTGATGTCGTGGCGGGGAACGGACGGGGGGATCGCGGCAGCCCAGGCGGATCACGACGTCGTGATGACGCCCGGCTCACACACCTACTTCGATCACTACGCGACGCTGGACACGGCGCACGAGCCGCTCGCGATCGGCGGCTACCTGCCCATCGACACCGTGTACTCTTACGACCCGGTCCCGGACGCCCTCAACGCGGCTCAAGCGCGCCACGTCCTCGGCGCGCAAGGTCAGATGTGGACCGAGTACATCCCCGATCCCAAGCAGGCCGAGTACATGGTGTTCCCCCGGCTGTGCGCGCTCGCCGAGGTCGTCTGGACCCGCTCCGACCGCAAGAACTTCGCCGACTTCAGCGCCCGGCTCGGCACGCACCTGCGCCGGCTGGCGATCCTCGACGTCAACTACCGACGGCCGTAGCCTTCTGCTCTCGGAACAGTAGCCCGAACAAGACCAAGACCGCCGCGGCGAATCCCGCCGGCAGCGGCCAGAACTTCGCGAATTGAGCGAGCGTCAGGTCTGTCCCCGCCCCGAGGAAGCCGTTGTACACCTTGCCCGCAATCAAGCCGCCGATCAGCATCCCCACGCCGTAGGTGACCAGCACCAGAAACCCCTGAGCCTGGCCGCGCACCGCCGGCGACGACTTCTTGTCGACATAGATCTGGCCGGTGACGAAGAAGAAGTCGTAGCAGACGCCGTGGAGCAGGATTCCGGTGACGATGAGCCAGAACACCGCGCTTGGCGCGGCGAGCGCAAACAGCGCGTAGCGCAGGACCCACGCTCCCATACCCACCAGCAGCATCTTCTTCACGCCGAGTCGGGCGAACATCAGCGGCATCAGCAGCATGAACGCCGTCTCGGACATCTGACCGAGCGTCATCAGGGATGACGGGTTCGGCAACACCGCGGTCACGAGATTGTGCGTACCCGCGTTGTAGACGGCGACCTTGGCGAAGGGGGGAGCGTAGGCATAGTACGCCGCCAAGGGAATGCAAATGAGCAGTGAGCAGACGATGAACACATAGAACGGCGGACTCCCCAGCTCTCGCAGCGCATCGAGACCGAGGATGCTCCGCACCGATACCGGTCGTCCGGCTGCCGGCGCTGGCGTGTGGGGCAGGCTGAAGCTGAAGACGCCCAGCAGCAAACTGACCACCGCCGTCGTGTACAGCGGCAACGAGGTCGTATCCGGCATCTGCCCCTGAGTGAACTGGCTCAACACGAACCCGATGAAGAGCCCGGCGGCGATCCAACCAACGGTGCCGAACACGCGAATAAACGGGAACTGCTTCTCTTGGTCCTGGATGTTGTGGAACGCGAGCGAGTTTGCCAGGCCCAGCGTCGGCATGTAGCAGAGGTTGTAGAGCAGCAGAAAGAAAATGAAAACGCCCCCCGTCGTTCGAGGGGCGAGCAGCATGAAGACGCCGCCCAGGATGTGCAGCACGCCGAGCACCTTCTCCGTCGAAAAGTACCGATCCGCGACGAGGCCCAGAAAGAACGGCGCAACAATGGCCGCGATTGGGTTGACCGTATACGGCAGGTACGCCAGCGCGGCCATCCCATGGGCCGCCATGTAATTGCCAACCGTCGTGTACCAAGCCCCCCAGATGAAAAACTGCAGGAACATCATCGCGGACAGCTTGGCACGGATGCTCATGCGCAGGCCCTCCCTTTGGGGTTAGAGACGGACGGTCAGCGGCTTCGTCACCGTAACGATGATGTGCGCCCCGGCGGGGAGCACGATGTCCGAGTCCTTGCTCGTCGCGGCCACACCGGCGCCCACCGCGCCGCCCACGACGCCACCGATGATCGTGCCGCGCTTATTCCCGCCCAGCACCCGGCCCAGGATCGCGCCGGCAACCGCGCCGCCGCCGACCTTCGCTGCGTCGCCCGTCGTCACGCCCCGGCCCTTATGGATCGTCTCGAGCGAGTCGATCGTGGCGTCGAGCGGATAGTTCGTCCCGCGGATCGTGACGCTCGAGACCGCCAGCGTCAGCGTGCCCGGCGTCCGGGGGTTCGGGGCCGGCTTCACGTCGCTGATCGTGCCGCTGACCTGCGAGCCCGCTGGAATCACCACCTTGCCGGCGGCGTTGCGGACGTCCTCGACCACGCGCGCCGTGAACGGATCACCCACCTTCGCGGTGCGCGAGGTGATCGTGTCGGCCGCGGCCATGTCGAAGTGCGAGCCCGCCGGGAGCGTCGCGGTCGCGGGCGCGGGGGGCGGCTTGGGACGCGTGACCGCGGGCCGCGACACCGGCGCCGTGACGGGCGGTGTCACCGGCGCAGCGGCCGGCGGATTCGCCGGCACGTCGTGCAGCGCCGCCGAGGAATCGGCGGGGGCGAGCGTCAGGTTGCGCGCGGTCGAGTCGGCGGACGCCTTGTTCGCGTTCTCGCCTTTGGCGCAGGCGCCGAGGAGCGCAACACTCAGCAGCAGCGCGGTGGTCTGTCGCATGATCATAATCTGCTCCTTAAAAAGTCGGGGGTCAGGGACTGCAAGTACCCCGCGAGCAGGGTGAAGTTGTCGGTCACCAGCAACACTCCCAGCACGATCAACATGACGCCCGCCGTCCGGTCCACCCACACCAGGTAGCGGCGGAACCGTTGGAACCAGACGAGGAACCGGTCGAGGGCCAAGGCCGTGAGGAGAAACGGCACGGCGAGCCCCAGGGCGTATACGCCCAGCAAGCCCACACCTGACCCTAAGCCTTCCCGCGTCGCCGCCAGTGTCAAGATGGCGCCGAGGATCGGTCCGATGCACGGTGTCCAGGCGGCGCCGAAGGTGAAGCCCACGACGCCAGAGCCGAAGTACCCGAGCGGCTTGCGGGCGAGGTCGATGCGCCGTTCCCGCATCAAGAAGGCGGGCCGCAGCACGCCCAGCAGGTACAGGCCGAAGAGAATCACGAGCACGCCGCCGATCCGCCCCAGCCACAGTTGCTGCGCTCGGAACAGGTTCCCCACAGCCGACGCGCCGGCGCCCAGCAACACGAATACAAGCGTGAACCCGCCGACGAACCACAGCCCGTGCAGTACTGCCGTACCGCGCCGATGCTCCAGCTCCTCTGCCGACATCCCCGTCAAGAACCCGACGTAGCTCGGGATCAACGGCAGCACGCAGGGCGAGAGAAAGCTCAGCAGCCCCGCGGTGAACGCGACGGCGAACGAGACCCTATCCGCAGAAGGCAACGGCCGACACTACCGTCGTCCAGCGCCCGTCTTCTCCACACTCGGCCGTCGAGGTCACGTTCATCGTGCGGACGATCTCTCCCGACAAGAGCCATTGCTCGCGCCGCTCGTCCCACGCCTTGTCCGGATCGAACGGCACGCCCAGCACGGTGCCCAGCATCGACGCCGCCAGGTCCTCGGCGTACTCGCCCGCCGCTACCTCGTTCTGGCCGTAGCTGTGATGCTCCGAGATGTAGCCGTGATGCGAGGGATCGGCGGGCAGCGCCAGGCCGATCGACGCCGCCACCAGGCGGCTCGGCTCGTTGGTCGCCGACTCGGCCACCACCGTGAACAGCACTTGGCCGGGCTTCAGCATGCTCAGCCCTTCCTCGCGGTCCACCAGCTCGCAATGCGGCGGGAAGATCGAGCTCACGCGCACCAGGTTGAAATTGGCGAGATGGGCGTCCCGCAACGCCATCTCGAAGCTCGTGAGTTTTTCCTTGTGCCGACCGACGCCCTTGGTGAGAAAGGCTTTGGTCGGGATGAACATTCGTGAGTCAATCAACCCACTACCTCGCGCGCGCTAAAGGGTTCGACTGCTGACACTGCCGGCACAGACCGTAAATCTCCAGACGATGGCGGTGGGGCCGGAACGCCACCTCCTCGGCGAGCAGGGCGATCATGCGCTCCAGGCGATCGTTCGAAAACTCCGTCACCGCTCCGCACGAGGAGCAAATACAATGTTCATGCGGCGCGCCGTCGCTTGGGCCCGGCTCGTAGCGCTTGAAGCCTTCGCCGAAGTCGTGCTCCGTCACGAGACCGCTCGCGACGAGCAGCTCGAGCGTCCGGTACACCGTCGCGGTGCCGACGGGACCGCCCCGCTTGGCGATCTGCCCGGCGATGTCCTCCGCGGAGAGATGGTCCCCGGAGAAGAAGATGACCTCCGCGACGGCGAGCCGCTGGTGCGTCACCGGAAGCCCGCGATCGTGCAGGTGCCGCCGGAAGGTGTCGAGCAGCCGCTCGCCGTCAACCTTCATACCACGCCCCCGGAGCGAGCTCCACCGGCGGCTCCGCCTCTCCCGAGCGGTCGGCCGCCGCCGCCATCACCTGCGCCAGCACGTCGGCGGGGCTGAGTCCCACTTCCGTCAGCTCCACCTTGGCCTGCCCGCGGTCCTTGCCGCGAACGATGAGCATGTATTTCGCGGTGTAAACGCGCAACCGGTCCTCCCCGCTCTTCCGGGTCACCACCGCCGTCCCCCACTCCCGCCCTTCCCGCTTGATCGGCCGGAACAGGTAGATGGCCTCGATCTCGGCGGGCGGCATCTCCGCCGCGACGGCCGCGGCCACCTTGGCCCATCCCGGACCCTGCCCCGGCGCTACCGGGAAAGGGACGCGGGGGTCCGAGCCTGCTCCCATCGCTCCACGTAGAATCGCAGCACGTGCATGAAGTCCTGCGCGTTCGTCACGACCCCGTATGCCTGATGCGTGCCGCGATCGCGCAGCTTGTTCACCACGAACTCCGTCTGGTCCACACAAATCGTCGTGAGGGGCCGCACCTCGTCGGGACTGGGAGAATCGACGAAGGCGGGCAGCATGTTGCCCACCGCGATCGCATGCAGCGCCGTCGCCACGAAGACCGCGAACGTCGCCTGCGCGGTGAAGGCGCGCATGGCATCCTGCGCCGCCAGCGTGTCCGAGATGACTTCGGGCAGCGGGCCGTCGTCACGAATCGATCCCGCCAGCACGTAGGAGACGCCCTGCGTCGTCAGCGCGTGCATGATCCCGCCCTTCACGAGGCCCTTCTGCACGGCGGTCTTGATCGAGCCGGCGCGGCGGATCGTGTTGATCGCGCGCATGTGCAGCGCGTGCCCGCCCTCGACGCCTTCGCCCGAGCTCGACATCCCGAGCGTGGTGCCGAAGATCGCCGCCTCGAGATCGTGCACCGCCACGGCGTTGCCGCCGAGCAGGGCGCCGACGTAGCCGTTCTGAATGAACCAGATCATGTCCTCGCGCGCGCGGGCGTGCACCAGCGCGGGACCGATGACCCACATGATCTTGCCACCGCGCTGCTTCTCTTCGCCCAGCAGCTCGGCGAGCACGGCGTAGTCCACCGGCCGCTCGCGCGACACCTCGGTCTGCATGAAGCGGAATTCGTTGGCGCTGTGGCGGCCGCCGAGAAACCCCTCGGCGTGGACGTAAATGCCCTCGCTGCCGTCTTCGTTCTCGCCGACCGCGATGCGCTCGCCCTTCTTGAGCCGGCGCGGCTCCGTCACGACGAGATCGTCCGTGGCGTTTTGGACGATCACGCAGTCCATGCGCGGCAGCCGCGGGCGGCGCCAGGCTCCCCCCACTTTCACGTAGGTCGGCAGGTTCGTAGTCGAAAAAAAACCGTCGGGGAGAACCCCGTCGGCCGGTGCGGGCTCGAACCGCGCTTCGGGCGCCCCCGAAAGCGGCGGGGCATCGAAGTTGGGTGGTCGGTATTGGAACCGGGGCAGACTCACAGACCGTGAAAGCTAAATGCGGAATGCGGAATGGGGAATGCGGAATGGCGTAGGGGAGTTCATTCCGCATTCCGAATTCCGCATTTCGCATTACAGCAGTGATACCGGGTCGCGATCCACCGTCACCGCGCGTTGCGCCTTCTTGCGCCAGGCGCGCACCACGCGGCCGAGCGCCCGCGCCTCCGTCGCCTTGACCAGCACGTGCCAGCGCCACAGGCCCCGCAGCCGCGTGATCGGGCACGGCGCGGGTCCCAGCACGGTCAGCGCCCCTTCGAGGCGCTCCGTCCCCGCGCGGCGCAGCCAGCCCGCCACGCGCTCCGCGATCGCGGCGGTGCGCGCTTGATCGGGTCCCGATGCCACGAACCGCACCAGCCCGATCCTGGGGGGATACGGCGGGCTCGGCGGCGTGCGCAGCGGCAGCTCCGCCTCGGCGAACGCCGCCACCGAGTGGGCCGCCGCCGCCCGAATGGCGTGGTGGTCAGGCGAGCGCGTCTGCACGTACACCCGCCCGCCTTTGGGGCCCCGCCCCGCCCGCCCGGCCACCTGCGCCACGAGCTGAAACGTCCGCTCGGCGGCGCGGAAGTCGGGGAAATGCAGCCCCGTATCGGCGTCCACGACCCCCACCACCGTCACGTTGGGGAAGTCGAGTCCCTTGGCGATCATCTGTGTGCCGAGCAGGATGTCCACCTCGCCGCGCGCCACGCGCTCGAGGATCCGATGGTGCGCCCACTTGGTGCTGGTGGTATCGAGGTCCATCCGGGCGATGCGCGCCGCGGGAAAGCGCGCCGCCACGAAGTGCTCCAGCTGCTGGGTCCCCAGCCCGCGCAGCCGCTGTGTCGCGTGGCCGCATACCCGGCACGTCTCCGGAATCGGCTCCTCGTGGCCGCAGTAATGGCAGCGCAGCGCGGGCGGCGTCTGGTGCGCCGTCAAAGCAATGGCACAATTCGGGCAGCTGCGCACGTCGCCGCAGGCGGGACACTGCACGAACGTGGCGAACCCGCGGCGATTCAGCAGGAGAATGGCCTGCTCACCGCGACTCAATGCGCCACTCACCGCGCCGTCCAGCGCCTCTGTCCAGGGAATGGCGCCCGCTTCGGGCACGCGGCTCGCTGTCTTGAGATCGATCACCTCGACCGGCGGCAACGGCCGCGCGCCGATGCGTTCGGGCAACGCGAACGTCACGATGCGGCCCTGCGCGGCGAGGTCGAGCGTCTCGAGCGACGGCGTGGCGCTGCCCAGAATCAACCGGGCGCCTTCCACCCGGGCGCGTTCGACGGCGGTATCGCGGGCGTGGTAGCGCGGTGCCGAACCCTGCTTGTAGCTCGGGTCGTGCTCCTCGTCCACGACGATGGCGCCGAGCCGTTGCACCGGCGCGAACACGGCGGAACGCGGCCCAACGGCCACGCGCCGCTCGCCGCGCCGCAGGGCGCGCCAGGCATCGGCCCGCTCGCCGTCCGAGAGCCCCGAATGCAGCACCGCCACCTGATCGCCGAAGACGCCACGCACGCGCGCCACCGTCTGCGGCGTCAGCGCGATCTCGGGGACGAGCACGATGGCGCCGGCGCCCGACGCCACGATGCTCCGCAGCACGTCCAGGTAGAGCAGCGTCTTTCCCGAGCCCGTCACGCCGTGGATCAAGATGGGGGTCGAGACCGGTGTCGCGGCGATCGCCGCCACGACGCGTTGCTGGTCGGTCGTGAGCGTAGGAGGCGGCGGCGACGAGAGGCCGGCAAACGGGTCCCGCGTTTCGGTCAAACGGTCGATGCGCGCGAGTCCCTGCGTCACGAGCCCATTGATGACGCCGCCGGACAAGTTGAGCTGCCCCGTGAGATGGCGGATCGGGGCCGAGCCCCCCAGCGCCTCGACGGCCTCGTACGCGGCGCGCCGTTTGGGTGAGCGCTTGAACACCCGCTCCCGCTCGAGCAGCGACTCCACCCGTTCGGTCAGCACGAGCACCCGCTCGGCGGCCTCGCCGGGGCCCTCCGGGCGCGCGACGCTCCACAGGGGGCCGGGCAGAATCGCGCGCAGCGCCAGCCCGAGCGGCGCACCGTAGTAGTCGGAGATCCAGCGCCCGAGGTCCAGCAATGCGCCGGAGAGCGCCGGCTCAGCATCGGGTGCTGCGGAGATGGGTTTGATGTCGCTGACGGCTGACGGCTGATCGCTGACGGCTGTGACGATCCCCACCACCGCACCGCGCCGCAC
>WNGJ01008255.1_pt1 | contig 13459 bp, 8 predicted proteins | sample 5400611 | NCBI WGS metagenome assembly WNGJ01 (sample SAMN13153375, study PRJNA577476) | soil metagenome | isolation source: 40 cm soil or saprolite under Garry oak tree replicate 1 | place: USA:California | collected 2016-06-15 | reverse complement strand
AAAGAGAGATTACTGCCAGTTCTTCAATGGCATACTGGAACTATTTCCACTCCATCATTATAAAATATACGAACAACTAAAACATCAGTGGCAAAGCCTTACGCAGTTATTATATAAGCTCCGTTGCAAGGAACGTGAGTTAGCAAAAGTTTTGCGGGAATACTTAAAAACATTAATTGGTAGTGCTTTACTTCTCCTTTTCTTTACTCTTGTTGGCCTAAATTCGCCAGCCAGTTATCCGCCGTTGTTTACTATCATTCACCTACATCAAACCATATCTATAATAGTTATTCTATTACTTGCTCTTTATCTCATGAGAGTGCTGTTTGTTGGAACTGACTCCAAGCAGAAAGAAGACGGCAAAAAGTTAGATCAGAGCAAGAAAAAGTATGTACGCCCTTTACTTATCATGAATGTCATATCGAATTCAGGTTCTATCCTCCTTTTATTCATGCTCGTTCTCCTTCTTATTCGACCATGGTGGTGTCCGTCCGCAATTTGTCCTACACCACAACGCATACTGATCACCCATCCTCAAAGTATCCACGATGAAAACCTGGAAGTGTACTTCATAGAAGTCCAGAGCGCATTCTATGTAATTCCTGGCAATCCTGCACATTATAAGCTGAGCAATCTTCCTATGAGCATCAGTGCACTCCATTCAGATGGACAGAACTCTACACTTCTCTACCACTTGATAATTGGGCTTGATAGTCTCCAAAAGGAACGCTTCAGTTATATCTACAAACTACTTGAGATTTCAATATGGGTTCGTACAATTGAAACCTGGAGAGACTGACCAGATCGATATCCATATTATCTCACGGGTAGAAGCTAACATATGGTTCTCAGTGCAGGTTGTCTATCGCATCAACAATGAGTCGATACTCCATACTCTAAAGTTACCACAGGTATTTGAGATTATGTTTGCGAATAAGTCAGACTGGCATTTCTACCATCTGTGAGATAGACATTTCCTGCTAAGTTAGTAAGAATAATACGAGAGGTAGAACTGATACCAAGAAGGTACTCATTCTTCATCAGGCTCTTTCGGCTTGCCATTTGAAACCCGACAAGGTGCTTATATCGCTCGAACTCATTCTGCACCCTTGCTTGTGAAGAGCAGCCAAACATCTTTCTCACCTACCAAATTGACAGCAAAACTGACAGCAAAACCGACGATTATGAGCGGTTACCGACGAACAGGAGCGAACAAAAATATCTGCTCATGCCAGTAGAGAAGGCCATCGAGGAACACGAGAAAACCGCCAAAATAAAAAGCCTGAAGGATCTATGCCTTCAGGCTTTTTGGTATGAGGTTCCCATTGATCTCGCCTATGCATCATGGCCCTGTATTCACGTTGTCGCCTGGTTGTTGCGGGCGAAACTGTGTGCCATCATTGATCAGCACAAGCTGTTGATCCTGAATGTGTACAATTACGTCAGGCTTACCATCGCCATTGACATCCCGAATTTCACCGGTGACGGGAGTTAAATCCTGTCCATCACCAAATAAAACTGGGCCTTGATAGATGTGGGCATGTGCTGCATCGCCGCCGGGCAATTCAATTATCTCTACATGTCGATTCAGGTTCAAAAAGATAAAGTGAGTCGGATTAGCTGGACTGTCCTCGTGCCCGACCACTGCGTCCATTTGAAAGGTACGAGGGCGACCATACTGCATATCATCCTGGTGTACCCGCCACCAGGAGACAAATGCACTTAATCCAACTGCCAGCAGTGCCATCACCAGCATCCCTAAGAGGATCGCCATCAAAGGGAGGCCCTTATGTGCCAGCCGTGAGCCTACCGGTGAGCCTGTCGTAGGAGCGGCAAAAGCTTTTGATGCCATACCATTACTGGTGTTGGGCTTCATGCTTGAGCGACGACGTTGAATCAACGTGCCCTTTGGTGACATTACGTCGTCAAGCGTATCACGCTCTATTGGCTGATTATACCTGATTGCGCTACTACGGCCACGCGACACATACTTGTCGTCTTCATCTGCAACGTCGTATGCATCCTGTTGAGGCAGCTTCCGCGCTTCCGCCGCGCCCATGGCAGTATCCTCCATTCTAAGAAAGTTTGTTCTAGTGATTTTCCCATATAATACCTCGAATATACGTTCAAGTCAAGTGTTTTTGCCCAAAATTAGAACGAATGTTTGCCGATGAGATTAAGCTGGCGATTTTGAACAGGAACCATCTTCCTCTTTAACGCTTAGCCCGAACATGATACAATACTCCCATTATGGGAGAGGAAGGCCGCAAAACCGCAAGTCCTGGAGCGGAATACATATATCTTACATGCTAGATATCATCATGACGCTGGCGGAAGCATTTCACGCACAGCATAAACAACTCTATATGGTAGGTGGAACCGTACGCGATGTACTGCTTCACCGGGAACAATCCAACGACGCGGACCTGGCAACCGATGCACGTCCTGATGAAGTCAAACGCCTGGTCGCGCCAACGCATCCCAGTGCGGTTGTCCTGGTGGGCGAGCGTTTTGGTACCGTGCGCCTGCATTACGGCAGCGATATTCTCGAGATTACCACGTTTCGTACGGAGCGTTATAACTCGGACACACGTAAGCCAGAAGTATGCTTTGGTACAACCCTGGAAGATGACCTGCTGCGACGAGATTTTACCATCAATGCTATGGCACGTGATCCTCTCAACGGGCACATCATCGACCTTTTTGGCGGACGGCAGGACCTCGAGGAGCATATTTTGCGGGCCGTTGGCAATGAGCCAGATAAGCGTTTCGATGAAGACCCGCTCCGCCTGCTGCGTGCCGTGCGCTTTGCCGCTCAACTCGATTTTACTATCGAGCCAGAGACAAGGCGTTCGATTATACGCCAGGCTTCGAAACTACAGAAGATCAGTCGCGAACGTATCCGCGATGAGATGAATAAATTGCTGGTCTCTCCCCATCCGGCCAAGGGACTGGATCTGCTCGTAGAGCTGGGCTTGATGGCATATATTATCCCCGAGGTACTGGAGCTGCGTGGGGTTAGCCAGCAAGTGGTGCGCACCGTTTCCTCGAAAGATGTTTATGTCCATGTCTTGCGCGTGGTAGAACGTTCATCGCCACGGCTGCTGACCCGCTGGAGTGCCTTGCTGCACGATATCGCCAAACCTCGTACCCGTAGTGTTGAAGATAATAAGATTCATTTCTTTGGACATGAGGATATTGGAGCATACATGGCGCGAGACATACTCAAGCGCCTGCACTTTGATCGCGACTTCATTGAAAGCGTCTCACGTATAGTACGCTTGCATATGCGAGCAAACGCCTATACTCCTGAGTGGACCGATGGAGCAGTACGTCGTCTCATGCTGGATAGCGGCGACATTTTGCCTGATTTGCTGGACCTCTCACGTGCCGATATTACCAGTTATCGCGCCGACAAGGTTTCACGTGCAACCGCTCGCGTGGCAGAACTCGCCGAGCGCTGCCAGCGCCTGAAAGAAGAGGCCGAGCGCGTCCCGCTGAAAAGTCCGCTTGACGGCAATGAATTGATGGCGATGTTTGGTCGTCCACCAGGACCCTGGTTACGGCCGATCAAGGATCATCTCCTTGGCCTGGTGATTGATGGTGCACTCTCGCCCGATGACAAGGAAGAGGCGGCAAGAATTGCCAGGACGCTCTTGGAGAATGAAGAGACAAAATAATCCCACAACGAGAGAAAAGGATACGACAATGGCGAAGGTGAACAAACAAGGGCCTCAGAAGAAAGAGGCTATACCAAAGGCTAGTGAAGCAAAAAAACCGGCAGCGGCAGCAGTACAGAGCAGGCAAAGTGGAAAAAGCAATCGATCCCGTGTCGGCGGTACGGCCACACCCGGAGCAAAGTCCACGCAGCCGAGAGAGGTAAACACGACAAATCCCCAGCAGCAGCAAGCTGAGAGTTATAACCGTACCATGCGACGTCGCATGGAGCATCTCGGTACAGGCCCAAATCAGACCTCACCTTTGCAAGACCAAAGGAAAAAGCGCCTCGAGAAAAGAAAGAAGCGCCTTGAGGAGCGCAGGGAGACTGTGAAAAAGGTGACGGCTGGTGCGCCGCGCAATATCACCTTGGGACGGAGAAATACCTACTTCTTAATTGCTGTAGCGGCCATTATCGTGGCACTTATCGTTCTTGCTTTAGTAATCAATAACTTCAAGTTCTAGTTCATAGGACTTTTGCCTTTCGGGCAGGCAAAAGTCCTATGAACTACAAAAAACTTCCCGGTCGCCTTCGGTGACCGCTCTCAACGATCACTTTGCTCAGTGGACTCGACTATTGCCGCCACAGAAAAAAAGAGGAGAGAATGGGGAACGAGGTTGCAGTTCATCTGACGGTTCGCTTGCTTGGCACACCCGATGCAAGAATCGCGGGAGCGCCCCTGGTTCTACATCATCAGAAGGCGTGGGCACTCCTCTACTACCTGGCAGCCACCGGGCGACCCCATACACGCGATCACCTTGCCACCTTACTATGGAGTGAGTCTCCTGATAGCAATGCGCGCCACTCGCTTCGCTCCAGTCTCTACCACTTACGCCAGGCTTTGCATGCTAAAGGCGCCGGTGAGATGCTGGCTGGCGATGGCGATCAGGTATACCTCAAGCTCGATGTTGACGCATGTGACATTGCGCACTTTCGCCGCCTCCTGTCAGAGGGAAGCGAAAGCGCACTGTTTGAAGCTATCTCTCTGTATGGCGGCCCATTACTGCAAGGCTTTATTCTTACTGATGCACCGCTATTCGAGGAATGGGTGCGCTTCGAGGAGATGGACTCCCGCCAGGCCTATGCCGGTGCACTTCAACGGCTAGCAAGATGGGCAGAACAACGACAGGCATGGGACGAGGCAATTACCTATGTGCAGCGCATCGTTCAGCTTGATGCGCTATCTGAGGAAGCGCAGCGCCGCTTGATAGAGTTGTATGTGCATACCGGAGCGATTGGACAGGCATTGCGCCAGTATCGACAGTTCGAGACCGAGCTAGCGCAAGAGCTTGGTCTCACACCCTCGTCAGAAACCCGGGCTCTTCTAGCCAATATCCTGGAGACACGAGGCAGTGCAACATCCCAAATCAAAACGAGGGACTTGAAATCCACTACGCCACGTCTCCGCTATGCGTCGCTTGTGGCTAGTGAAAGGAGGATACCCTTATCCGCGCCCGCATCCGTATCCACACATACGCCTGAGGCGTTGCCTTTCGTTGGGCGCGACGATGTACTCAAGAAACTACTCACCATCAGCCAGGATGCGATAGCAGGCCAGGGTGTCACCATCTTATTGCAGGGTGAGGACGGTATTGGCAAAAGCCGACTCCTGGATGAACTGGCCAGCATTTTACCAGCAAGTTCGCCATCCTGGATCATTTTACAAGGTTCATGTTCGCCTTTCGATGACCTGCGCTCCTATGGGCCTTTCCTCGAGGCCTTTCAAAGTGCCGGTCCTGGTGACTTGACCGATCTACTCACAGAGCCCTATAGCATGGATCCAGATGAACAGGGACGTTTCCTCTGGCGCGTCTTGCAGGCACTGCGCCTGCTAGCGCGTAGTGCTCCGGTTCTCCTCACCATAGATGACCTGCAATGGGCCAATAGCTCGACACTCCACCTCTTTGGCTTTCTCGCTATGCGGCTGCGCAACCTGCCCTTCATGCTGGTGGGAACAGTACAGCGTGCCGAAGCTATTCCTGCCTTGCAGCGACTTATCACCTTAGGCCGACGGCATGGTAATGTCCATCTCGTATCGCTGCCACCTTTGACCATAGAGGACGTGAAAGAGCTGATCTCCAGCTTAGGCATTCACAGAACTTCAGCCAGCACATTGGCTGAATGGCTGTATGAACGGGCGGGCGGTAGTCCCTTCATCCTCGTAGAAATTGTCGCCCAATTGCAGGCAGAAGGCATTCTCACGCCGGTCGGCAACGACTTGCACCTGGATGTGGGTTCCTGGCTGCGCTGGCGTGCCACCTGCACATTGCCGGAGACTACCCATGACCTGGTCGCCTGGCGCCTGGCAAACCTCTCGCCCAATGCGCGCTACCTGCTCGATGTGCTGGCTGTAGCCAACCAGCCACTGCCGTTTGCATTGCTGAGCGAGTTTCCTGGCATACAGGCAGATCAACTTGTGCCGGCTATTGAGGATCTGATAGCGTGCGGACTGCTGCTTGAAGTCGCTAACACTATGTTTGCCCTACCTCACAACTTGTTGCAAGAAACGCTTCTGCTTCCCCTCAGCCATCTGCGCCGTCGTACGATTCACCGCCAGCTGGCTATCATCCTTGAGGCTTGTCCTGCACTGCAAAAGAATTTCCCCCTGCGCCAGGTGGCATTACACTCCGTTAGAGGTGAAGACGTCGAGCGAGCGCGACGCTATGGCCTGCAAGTTCTCGATGAGCTGGCGCTAGATAGGGCCAGTATGCAGACGACGGCCTTTCTAGACTTCCTGCACCACCTCTATGACCTCCTTGCGCCGACCGCCTCAACTGAGGAATTGCTGCGTCTTACCCACGCTCTAGGCCAGGTACATCAATCGCTTGGCCAGCTAGAGGAAGCGATCTCCTGGTATCGCCGTAACCTTGAGCTTGCTACCAACATTTCTGATTCCTCTGCCCAAATTACTGCCCACTATGAATTGGGTGAACTCGCACTCGTGGCCAACGACCACCAGGCAGCGGTATCGGCAGCCAGGGCGGGCTTAGGCATTGACCTACCACCTGAACACCCCGAGCATATGGCGCTCATTGCGCGAGGCCACCGGCTCCTTGGCGCGGCCCTAGCCATGGAAGGGAGCGATCTGCCCGCCGCTGAAGGCCATTTACAAGAAGCCGTCGCCGCCCATAGAGTTACTCCTTACATTAGCCACAAGCGAGGCGTTGCTTCTCAACTGCCACAAGGAGGCATAGCCGAACGTGAGCAGTTGCATAAGAACGCGGAGACGTGGCGTAATGCATTTCAAGTTACCGACAATAAGAGCGACCTCTGTGCAACCCTATTTGAACTCGGCAACATTGCCGCGCAACGCGGGGAACTGCTGCAAGCGTTGGAACTATACGAGGAAGCGGCTCGTACGGCAGAGGCCGCGCACGTGTACTACTTTCTCGCCCTTGCCCACAACAACTTCGCCTATCATAGTCTCCTGCTGGGTCACCTCAAGGCCGCCCAGCGAGCCTTAGCCCGGGGTAATAAACTGGCCGAAACATATGAGATGTTTGGCGCACTCTTACACCTCGCCAGTACGCAGGGCGAAATTCACCTCTACCTGGGCGAGTGGGCAGAGGCAGCCGAAGCCTTCCAGCACGGCCTTGCGCTAGCGGAGGACCTGGGCAACCTTGAACGGCAGGCTGGCTACCGGGCCGGGTTAGCCCTGGCTGCGCGAGGTCAGGGCAATCTCGCAAGCGCCATCACGCTGCTCGAAGAAGCGCTCACGCTTGTCAGCGAGCGAGGCTACTGGCATTTATCCCTCCGTATCCAGCTCTGGCTGGCCGAAACGCTGCTCACGCGTGGACTTCCTGAGGCAGAAGCCTATCTCGACGCAGCCCTGGCAACAGCACAACAGCAAGGTCGTACGCTATTGCTCATGCAAGGCTCACGCCTGCATGCCCGGCTATTAGCGGCCAATGGTGATTGGCCCAAAGCAAATGATCTCTTCGCCCATGCATTGGAACAAGCCACCGGCCTTGATCTCCCCCTCGAAATTGCACGCACACAAGCCGCCTGGGGTGAAAGTCTGCTGCGTTATGCATCTCAGCCCAATAATGGGCGTGCCCTTCTTGCTCAGGCCCGTGAAGTGTTCACCGAATATGACGCCGCTGCCGAACTGAAAGCACTGATAGATACAATGCGTTAGATACCCTTGCAATGACGTTCTAATGACGCCCTTTCTGTAAACTTAATTCATTGCATTAGCCACAAGCGAGGCGTCTTCCTTGCGTTAGCCACAAGGAGTGCGTAGCCGAACGTGGCGTAACGCATTTACAACCTGCGGAGAAGTGGCGTAATGCATTTCAAGTTATCTTGTTGCACGGTAACCATCGCGGACTTCTCGCCGCCTGCGGCGGCTCATACTTGTAGTTGGTTGCCAGCTTTACAGCCTGCGGCTGTAAAGCTGGCAACCAACAAAAAAACTCATGCGAACTGCCGTAGGCAGTGAGGAGTCAAGAAGAGAAGAGACTTGAGAATTACGTTGCCGGATGAATAAGTCTTGAAAGCGAGATTCACAATGAACGAGTTCCGCTATACCAGCTATGCCCAGGAAATTATCTTCGGTGCGGGATCACTGGACCACTTGAGCGAGACCATTGAACGTTTTCATTGGCGCCGGCTGATGCTCTGCTCAAGCGGCTCAATGCGGCGGGATGGCTCCATTGCCAGAGTTGAGGGTATATTAGGTGAGCGCCTGGTAGCGAGCTACGAACATGTTCAGCCGCATGTTCCCGACTTCCAGGTAGCTGAAGCCACGAACCTCGCTCACGAGCACGAGATCGATGCAATCATCGGCATTGGCGGGGGGAGCCCGATTGGCATGGCGAAAGCTGTCAGTTTTGCATTGGAAGAGCGGCGCAGCGGTCGACCGGCGCGCGCTGCGTTTCCCACGGATCAACCTCTGGTTCCCGTCGTCGCCATTCCCACAACCTATGCAGGGTCGGAGATGACACCTACCTACGGTCTCACGCAGCATGCTGCCAACGGCTCGGCCCGCAAGATTACCGTTACGGACGTCAAGATCACACCGAAAGTCGTTATTTACGACCTCTTGCTCACGCTCAATCTCTCGCCAACAATGACAGCATCGACCGGCATCAACGCTCTGGCCCATTGTATCGAAGCCCTGTATTCAATTACCCGCAATCCGCTCTCCACAGCCGTCGCCATCAGTGGTGTCCATACCATCACCTCTGCGCTTCCACGCTGCTACGCAGCCGGAAACGACGTGGAGGCACGCAGCGAGATGCTTAAAGGAGCGTATTTAGCTGGTACAGCCCTATCTAATGTCACCATGGCATTGCACCACGGCCTCTGCCACGTCCTTGGTGGAAGTGCAGGCGTCCCGCACGGCATTGCCAATAGTATTATCCTGCCGCACGCTATGCGTTTCAACCTGGAGGCAACCGCCCTTCAACTCGCCCCGGCCGCTGAAGCGATGGGAATTGTGCTTACTGGCAAAAGCCCTGAAGCAGCCGTAGAAGAGGCTGTACAGGGCATCTATGGCCTGATCGGGCAGATGAACCTGCCGCAGCATCTACGCGAGGTTGGAGTTCAGGAGGCTGACCTGCCTCACCTGGCGCAAATTGCCCTGCAAAGCCGGGCCGTCCAAAGCAATCCCAGGCCAATTACCGAAGCAGCACAGATCGAAGCCGTGTTACGAGCGGCGTGGTAGCTTGATTAATCCTTTTCTTCAGGATCTAGACTAGAGGCATTATTGGCATGACTGACCCTTCCGGGACCAATGTACAGCACATAGGTACCTTCTGGATATTGGAACTTGACAGCCCTTTGCCGCCTGCCATCGTGCCTCGCGTTCCAGCGACCTTCATGCGCATTGGCCCGGAGGTAGCCGGGGAACTTGTGCAGGCAATAAGACTTGACGACCCAGCGATAATACTGCAACGTTTCGCCACAGGACGGCACTGTTATGCTGCCAGGGTTGATGGGAAGCTTGCAGCATATGGCTGGGTGACCTTTGATGAAGAAGCCATCGGAGAGCTAGGCCTGCGCTTTCGTCTCAAAGCAGGTGAAGCCTACATCTGGGATTGCGCAACGCTGCCTGCATATCGTGGGCAGCTTCTCTATCCTACGCTGCTTTCCTATATTGTTAGTGAACTACGTGCCGCAGGTTTATGCCGCGTGTGGATTGGCGCGGATACGGACAACCTGGTCTCTCAACAGGGTATGGCTCTCGCTGGGTTTCAACCTGCTATAGATTTTCTCGTGGAGAGCTCCCAGGGAATAAACCGGCCCCGGTTGAACAGGCGGCCTGGCATACCTGAACAACTTGTGATGGACGTCCATCACGCGTTATGGGGATAAAGTGAAAGTAGTTGTTACTAGCGGCTTTCTTCCTCTTGCAGGCGCACGTGCCTGAAGAGCAGCCAAAGCGAGCCGTCATACACTGCCTTGAGCGTTCCGGCTAGGATGAACGGTAGACCGAATACTAGCAGTGATCCCTGGAGCAGCAAACCGGAAAGGACCGGACTGGCAGCCGAACCCACGCTGCGCGCAAGCGAGGTCACACTGGCCGCAGCCGTCCGCTCCTCGGGTGTCACAAGAGCCATCGTATAGGCCTGCCGGGTGGGGACATCCATCTGCGAGAGCGCCTGGCGCAGGAGCAGAATTGCTACCGCGAGAGGAAAGGTGGGCACGAGGGCAACCAGGGCTAACAGGACATTCGAGGGCAGGTGGGTGAACACCATCGTGTTGAGCAGGCCGAAACGCCGGGCCAGTGGCACTGCCGCCAGGAACGAGAGCGCTGAGAGCAGGTTCGCTGCAAAGAAGAGTAGCGAGAGACCCGCGAGCGCAACGCCGAAGCGCAAGTGGAAGAAGAGCGCCATCAGGCTCTGCACCACCAGTCCCCCGGCCAGTGCATCCACGCTGAAGAGGGCAGTCAGCCGCCAGACGATCCCGCGCGAACGGGAAAGCCTCGGAACGAGTCGAGGCTTTGGGCTCTGTACCTGAACGGCGCTATTTCGCGGAGCCTCCACATGCGGGGATAGCCCCAGCGCAAGCCCGGCCACAACGAGGGCCAGCGCCGCGTACGCGCCGAACAGGAGGTTTATGCCGGAGGCAAGGGGCATGCCGAGATGAACCAGCAGGTCAGGCAGCCCTGCCGCCAGCGCTCCCAGCGCCACACTGAGCGAGGCAACGAGATTATAGCGGGCGAAGAGCGCGGTACGGCGCTCCATCGTCGTGATCTGCGCCATCATCGCCTGGTCGATGGGCAGAAACGGGGCAGTCTCGGAGGCCGAGATCCCAAGGGTACCAAAGAATGCGGCCACCAGCAGCACAGGATAGCTCGTCGTCAGTCCAAAGATCGCGCCCGTTCCAGCCATAAGCAATGCCAGGAGCGCGAGCGTGCGCCGCCGTCCCCAGGTGTCAGCCAGAAGACCGATGATGTAGGTTCCGACCACATCGCCGACCAGGGACACGGTGAGTAGCACGCCGATAGCGGCAGGCGAGAATCCTGCACTTGCGAGGGCTACGCCCAGCAGCACCGACAGCAACCCATAGGCCAGCGAGCGCAGGCCGCGCATGACAAGGATACGCGGGGCATCTGCCTGGTGCGATCGTTCGTCACCTTCGGGCATCACTGAGCCAGGTCTGCTTTGAATGCGCCATTTGGCTTGCCCTGGCGGATCATCTCCTGGCAGTAGGCGTAGAGGGCATCGTAGACAATCCATTCGGCGGCGTTCTGCTCATGGTCATCCTTGAAGCCCAGATGGCGAAAACCCTCGGCAATTGCCTCCAGTCCTGCTCCCTCGGGCTGGTCCCAGAGCGTATTGTCGGTATCCGCGCCGTTGACAATCTTGCCCAGCAGTACCAGGGCCGCATCACTCGTCAGGTGGTACTTCTTGAGGATGGCCTCAAACGAACACTCCTTGCCGTGATGCCCCAATTCCACATTTTTCACGTCATAGGGAATAGCCCCCTCTCGTTCAGCCACCTCCATCACTTGATCGGTAGCGGTAGGAACGAACAGGAACTCGGCATCCTTATCGACAAATTTCTTGATCAGCCAGGGACATGCTACACGGTCTACTTTGACGCGTTCACGGGTAATCCATTTCATTGCATTGTGCTCCTTCTTGTTGCATCGACAGCTTTTCAAACGATAGACGACGAGAGCGGCATCCACACGGGCCTGAAACTGGCGAACGAGCGCATCTTCCTGCCCATTCAAAAGCAGGCGCGATTCCCACAGCTAGGCTTCTCCCTCGAGTTCGCCAATCTCCACAGCTAACCATTGAAACTGTTCGCGTGTCCAGGGGGTGGCGGGCAGCACCCACATGGCATCATGCTAGAGCAGCGCACCCAGCCGTTTGAGTTTGCGCCAGATCATAGCGCGGCTGGACGTCGGCTCGCGCGGAATTCTGTAGACGAGCAGCACCCATGTCGTTCCTTGCGGTTGTTCCACCCGTCAATCCTCCTCGCGATGGACTAGTGATGGAGCACCTTCGTTTTCCCGTTCCCCCATCGCTTCCCTGACAGTGTGGGAGGAGCTTTCACCAGCCAGACTAGGAGACCTGCGCCGATGAAGAGCAGCACCTGCTCGGTTTGGGTGATGATGGTCACCGCCGCAGTGACGAGGTAGATCGCCCAGAGCAGCCAGTCGCGCCCGATGGTTTTGGTGGTCTTCTTCTCAGTATAAATGGAAACTCCTTCACTCGCCGTTCCGATCGGATTGGAAGCGCAGGAAGTGAAATTTCCACGCAGACAAATCCACATACAGGCCTGCTGACTGCATCTCGCCGCCATCCCGCTCGAAGATATCGCCGCTGAGTACATCCGTCAGATACCACGTTCTTCCGGCCAGTTCGTTCCGGGGCAGCCGAATGCGACCCTGCGATCGATACTCCGAGAGGTTCACGATGACCAGGTAACACTCCCGGCCCTGGTCCCAGCACCAGGCTCCCAGGTTCAAGTAGCTGCTGTTGTCGGGCCAACCCGTGCGTTCACACAGCTGCCATTCGCTCTCGCGCAGTCCCGCTCCCTTGACCGCTGCCAGCAGGGTCTGGTAGAACGCGCGCAAATCCGCATCAATCGGTTCGACCGGGCGGCGCCCCAGGAAAACTGGAGGACTCACCCGCCATCCTTCACATTGGCCCTCGTACAAGAGTTTCGCTCCAGGCAGCGTCATCATCGTCACCGCGGCCGCGCGTTCTTTTTCCGGCGAGAACCTTGCCGCCGCGCGCGCCTCGTCATGGTTCTCAATGAAACGCACCAGCTTGTCCTGGTAATCGAGACCAGCAGTGAGATGCAGTCGAATGCTTTCCGCGCTGTCGCGTTCCAGCCGGTCGTAGAGCCGCTTGTCGTAGCAATAGTCGAAACCGAGCTGCATCAACTCCCATTCCAGGTCCCAATAGACTTCCGCCAGAAAAAGCACGTTGGGGTGCTGGAGCCGCACGGCGGAGATCACCTCGCGCCAGTACTCTTCTGGTGAGTGCCCACCGACGCGCCCATCCCAGGTGTGCTCAAAGATACGGTTGAGCAGCAGCATCGCCATATCGCAGCGTATCCCGTCGCATTGCCCGGCGATCAAATTCAAGGTCTCGCCGATTGCCTGACGCAAGCCCGGACTGAAGGCGTTGAGCTGTGCGACATCTGGCCACGGCGGGAAGTACGGGTCGCGTCCTTTGGCAATCACTGTTCCGCTCGCTTCAAAAAAGGCGCTGGGCGCTTGCGCCAGATCCGCGTGTGTCCCTTGCACAAAGTAGTCGGGATGCTCGAAGATCCAGG
>WNGJ01005341.1_pt1 | contig 13466 bp, 10 predicted proteins | sample 5400611 | NCBI WGS metagenome assembly WNGJ01 (sample SAMN13153375, study PRJNA577476) | soil metagenome | isolation source: 40 cm soil or saprolite under Garry oak tree replicate 1 | place: USA:California | collected 2016-06-15 | reverse complement strand
GCGCCCCGGCAGCACGCGCAGTCCGGCTTCCCGCCACAGTTTTAGCGCGACGGCCTCGCTGCCGCCGTGGGCCCTCACGTCGAGCCAGAGAAAGAATCCACCCGCCGGCCGGCGATAGCCGTAGCGATTGCCGATGATCTGGTCGGCGAGATCGAACTTTTGCGCATAGAGCCGGCGATTGGCTTCGACGTGGCTCTCGTCGGCATAGGCCGCGACCGCGACCTCCTGGGCCGGGACCGGCACCTGCGGGGCGGACACGTTGCGAAGGTCGGTATAGCTCGCAAGGAAACCGCCGCCGCCGGCCGCAAAACCGACCCGCAGCCCGGGGAGATTCGAGCGCTTCGAGAGCGAATGGAACACCACCACGTTGGCAAAATCGCCGGGCGCGGCCTCGAGCATGCCGGGGGGCGGATCGCGGGTGTAGATCTCGCCATAGCATTCGTCCGCGAACACCAGGAACCCGAATTTTTGGGCAAGGGCGGCCAGCGTCCGCAGATATTCGAGGTCGGCGACCGAGCCCTGGGGATTGGCCGGGGAGGCTAGGTAGAACGCGACGGTGCGGGCCAGCAGCGCCTCGGTCAGCGAAGCAAGATCCGGCAGAAAGCCGGTCTGCGCCGTCGCGGCGAGAAAGACCGGCTCGCAATCGGCCGCCAGGGCGCCCGCCGCATAGGCGGCATAGAACGGGTTCGGAATCAGGATCGCCGGGTTCCTGCGCGGCTCGACCCAGCGCTTGGCCGCGATGGCGGCCAGAAACAGCCCCTCGCGGGTGCCGCTGAGGACCACGATCTCCCGTTCCGGATCGACAGGACGGTCGAGCCGGTAGCGGCGCGAAAGCCATTCCGCGGCGGCGCGGCGGAAGCGCTCGGTGCCCTTGCCGGCCGGATAGCGGCCGAACTCGGCGAGATGCGCCGCAATCACCGGGCCGACGAAGGCCGGAATCGGATGCTGCGGCTCGCCGACCGCCAGATTGATCGGGTTCTTGCCGGGCTTGACGTCGGCCAACAGCTCGGCCAGCCGCACGAACGGCGAACGGCCGTCCGCGGCCCGGCCCGGCGCCGCGCCAGCATCGGTTTCGGCTTTGATCACGGCCATGCGCAAAACACTATCCCCGCCGCCCCCATGACCATAGGGGCGGCGAGTTAAGGCTCGATAAACCAAGAAGGGCGCGGCGGAAATCGGCGATGAAAATGGAGGCCCCGGGGTTCGGAATCAGCCGTAGAGAAGGCGAGCGTCGGCTGCAGAGACCTTGTCTATGGTTTCGGTCCCTCGCCTACGATCGCGCGGAACAGAGCTTCCCTTTCGTCCGGCTGAAGCTCGTCCAAACCTTGCGACATGAGCTTGCCGACCAGCTCGGACAATCTGGGGTCCCGCGCTCTCAAGACCTCGTCCAACAGCCATTGCGGCAGCTGCTCGTCGCGTTTGGGGCTTCGTCCCAATTCCTTGAGACGATCCGCAATTCGATCCCAGATCCGTTTCGATGCTGCGGTCATTGCCTGGACCCTCTCCGGATTATCGGATTACCGGCTGAAAAGTTCCAAGTGGCCAAACAGAGAGAGAGGCCCCGGGTGAGCCGCAGGGCAATCGCATGTGAGGGCCGAGCGGAGTTTTACCTCTCCCCGAGGGGGAGAGGTGGGTCCGGATCAGAGGATTGACTCCCTCGCCCGTGACCCGGTCGGTCGCGGATCCCCATCGATCTGACGCGACGCCGGAAGACTTCTCATACGCGCCATCATTATCGCGCACCAGATAGGCTGGCGCCGAATCCCATGGAAATGCCTCGGTAATCTGTTGCGCCAGCCACTCCGCCGTCGGCTGCCGCGTCACCGCAAACCAAAGCAGCCGGCGGCGGGCGTGGCCGAGAACCCCAAACGCAAACAGCCGCTCAAAGGTCAGGGTCGGGACATCGCGGCGATGCCATCGGCCTGGTTGCGCAAAAATGTCTTTCAGCTCTGGGCGGGCGGCGTTCGACCTCGGACCATGTACTTCGAGACCGTCGACTGGGCCAATTCGAACCCGAGTTTGCGAAGTTCGCCATGGATCCGGGGCGCGCCCCAGAGCGGATTCTCCTTGCTCATGCGGCGGATGAGATCCAGCAGTTTCCGCTCGATCTTGGGTCGCCCACCCCGATTTCGCGATTTCCAGCGCCAATACGCCCGAAACCCGGACCGATGCCAGCGCAGAACCGTCTCGGGTCGAACAATCTGGATCGTGCCGAGAAGGCATGGCCAGAGCAGCGGCATCTGACGGGGAGCCTGCGTTTCCCCGTGCCGGTAAAACACATCCAAGCGGGTCATCGGCCGCAAGGGCCTGTCCGACTCAGGGCTGAAAATCGGTTCACGACCTCGTGGTTTCGGCCATGTTCCACCCCGTTACCACCGCCCATAGCGTTTCGACTTGGCCAGGGCTGTAATGTCTTCGAAGTGAAATAGTTCTCCGCCTTGACCCGCACGCGGTGGCAGTCGCGGTGCGGTATCGCTTGCTGCACGCGGTTCCTCATCTGTCGTTGGTCCTTGTGCACGTCAATCCGATTGACGAGTCAGGCGAACGGCAACACCGCATCGGGCCGCATTCGTACGACGCACTACCGACCCATGGGCATGCGGCGTAGGCGGCGATCGTTCCGGGTCAAACGCGGTCCACTGGCGTTGTCTCGGGCATTTCCGCTTAAGCATCGCCAGGGGACCCTCGAAGAGCCATCGCGCGACGTCTCAATCGTGCCCGGAACTTGATGGCATGCGGCAGTCTACTGCAGGTACCGCGAGTGCCTAAGCCGCCGAGCAACCTGCTTTAGCTAGGGTCGGCCGCTCCCGTTAGGTCGTCACCTCGGGCGGGCAGGTTACGTGTCCTTAACCACCACACCCCAGGAACGCCCGGCCGCCCCCGGCGGGAGGGGTGCTAAGAGTGCTGGTTTGTGCTAATCTAGGTACGTATTCCCGTGCCGGACAACTGTCATGAACTCGTTTTGGCGGTTCTTGCGTGATAAGCGCAATCAGCAGGTTCTGGGCTGGATCGGAGGCGGGCTGGTATTTGTGGCGACGGGACTTTGGGCGGCTTTTATCCATTTCTTTCCTCTCCAGAAACCTGCTGAGACGAAAGCTTCAGAGCAGCCTGCAGCTTCGGAGCCTGCGCCTGCTAACGTCCAGGCAGAGTGTAGTGGCATCGCCATAGGCGGCAATGTGACCGGCGCGACTATCACGACGGGCGCCACGACCAATACGGAGTGCGCGTCGAAACCGAAATGAGAGCCCGGCCATGAAGCGGTATTCGTCCTTCATTGCAGCATTGGGCATGTGCTTCTTCGGGTCGATTACCGCCGCGTATGCTCAGATCAGGGCGGATACCGGTAGCATCGCTATTGGGGGCAGTGTCACCGGCTCCACGGTAATCATCGGCATACCGCAACAGAAGGTGGATGAACTTGTTCGCGATGCAAAACGTCCCCTGGAAGAACTGACCGCTCAACAGCGAGAGAACATCGTCCTACTCAAGGAAAAATTGGACCTTAATGGACGCCAAGTGCGTGCCGCGCTTGCCATTCTCGGCGAGAATGACATTTCCCCGGAGCGCCTGACTGCGAAGCTTGTCGAAATCGCACAGCGCTTCAAGGAACTTCAGGCAACGGCATCGGCTCAGCCCGGCGACGATCCCAAAATCGCTGCCCTGAATACCGATGCGCAGAAAGCAATCGAAGGCGGCCAGCTGACAGAGGCGGACGCTATGCTGGCGGATGTCGAGATGGAGCAGAGACGCGATTTCGACCGCCTCACGGTCCAAGCGGCTGAGACATCAGCCCGACGCGGTGACATTGCACTTACCCGGTTGCGGTATGGCGAAGCCGCAAAGCATTTCGCCAATGCTGCTGCACTGCTTCCTCCAAAAAGCGCTCACGAGGACAGGCGAATCAGCTACCTACAAAAAGAGGCAAGCGCCCTCTATCAGCAGGGAGACGAACTCGGTGATAACAGTGCTTTGCTTTCGGCGATTGAGCGATACAACCAGCTAGTCCATCTGACACCCCGCGAGCGCGCGCCGCTACACTGGGCCTCGACTCAAAATGATCTTGGCAATGTGCTTTTGGCCCTTGGGCAACGGGAAAGCGGGACAGCGCGGTTGGAAGAGTCGGTCATCGCTTATCTCGATGCGCTGAAGGAGTGGACTCGGGAACGCGCGCCCCTCGATTGGGCAAGGACCCAAAACAATTTGGGTCTCGCGTTTTGGGCCCTCGGGGAGCGTGAGAGCGGAACGGGGCGGTTGGAAGCGGCCATCACAAGGTTTCGCAATGTTTTAAAGGAATGGACGCGCGATCGCATGCCAGATGATTGGGCCGTCACCCAGAACAATCTTGGCAGCGCACTCATGCGGCTCGGTGAGCGCGAAAGCGGGACGGTGCAGCTGGAAGAGGCCGTCGTTGCCTTTCGTGAAGCGCTTAAGGAAAATTCTCGCGAGCTTGTGCCGCTCGATTGGGCGATGATTCAAAACAACCTCTGCAATACACTCCGCACTCTTGGGGAGCGCGAGGGCGGAACTGTCCGGCTGGAAGAAGCCGTCATCGCCTGTCGCGAAGCGCTGAAAGAATGGACGCGTGAACGCGTCCCGCTCCAGTGGGCCATGGCCCAGACCAACTTGGGGAATGCGCTCCTGCGTCATGGCGAGCGGGAAGCCGGAACGGCGCGGCTGGAGGAGGCCAGTGCTGCCTTTCGTGAAGCGCTGAAAGAAAGGATTCGCGAGCGTGTCCCGCTCGACTGGGCCAAGACCCAAAATAACCTGGGTGCCGCCCTTCAGACACTTGGCGCGCGCGAGACCACGACGGCCCGGCTCGAAGAGTCCCTCACCGCGTATCGCAATGCTGCTGAGGAAAGAACACGTGAACGCGTTCCGCTAGACTGGGCCCGGACCCAGAATAACATTGGCGCGGTCCTTGAGATTCTCGGAGAGAGGGAAGGCAGAATAACGCGAATGGAGGAGGCGGTTGCCGCTTTTCGTGAGGCGCTGAAGGAAAACACCCGTGAGCGCGTGCCGCTCGACTGGGCCAAGACCCAGATCAATCTAGGTAATGCGCTCCGAACGCTTGGAGAGAGCGAGGCAGGAACGGCGCGGCTGGAGGAGTCCGTCGGCACTTTTCGTGAGGCGCTAAAGGAAAACACTCGCGATCGCGTGCCGCTCGACTGGGCGAAGACTCAGACTAGCCTGGGCAACGCGCTCCGAGCTTTGGGAGAACGTGAGAGCGGGACGGCACGGCTTAACGAGGCTGTGGTAGCCATTCGCGAAGCGCTGAAGGAATGCACCCGCGAGCGTATCCCGCTCGACTGGGCCAAGATCCAGACTAGTCTCGGCAATGCGCTTCGAACCATCGGAGCTCGTGAGAGCGGAACGGCTAGGTTGGAGGAGGCGATCGATGCCTATCGGATGGCGCTGGCGGAACAACCCCGCGACCGCGCGCCGCTGGACTGGGCTTTTACCGAAACCAGTTTGGGCACCGCGCTTGTGATCCTCGGCGATCGCGAGAAGGGGATGAACCGGCTGGGGGAGGCCGTTGCCGCCCTGCATGAGGCCTTGAAGGAAAGGACTCGCGGGGATACCCCATTCCTTTGGGCGCAGACGCAAGAGAAGCTCGCACTCGCCCATCTTGCCCTTTTTGATAAGAGCAGCGACCTAACCCAACGCGACGATGCGCTCAACGCCATCGGCGGAGCTCTCGAAGAATATCGCAATGCTAAAGCCACTTTCTACATTGAGAAAGCCAGGCGCCTCCGCGAAAAAATCCTCGCAGCTGTGAATTAGTTCACAACCGTAGGATTCAGGAATGCTATTGTTTGGAAGAGACGAACCTCAGCTTAATACGAACGAAAGAGGCAGATCATGATCAACTTCCATAAGCCAATCGCAGGCGGCTTCACCGTCGGTATCATGGTCATGTACGTCCTGGCCATGTCCGCCCCAGTCTTGGCCAAGGGTGGCGGCGGTTCGCGCGGTTCACCGGGGCGCCCTCCGCCGCCCGTTTTTCTGGAAGGCTCCGCTGCTGGTCGCGCAGTTGGAAGCGGTTGCTCCATCTCCCGCAAACCAGTCACCAATGCGTCCGGCAATATCATTGGATATCGTCGTGTGCAGGTTTGCAACTTAGATTAGGGCGATAGGCCCGGGCGCGCCCTGCTACATAGCGCGGTAAGATCGACGGTGCGATGGAGAAGCCCGACAATCTCGTTGGTGACCACATCGAGCGGAGATCCTGTCCTCGGGTTGGCGCCCAGTTTTGTGCCCAAGTGGCGCGCTCAAGCTAGATTCGAAGGACCCCGAGATTTCGGGTTGTGAGGAGGAAATCACATGCAAGATGACGACAGAAACCATCATCAGTCTGAGGTGGGAGCCGCACCGATTCTTCGGCGCACGGTGTTGCGGGGTGGCGCGGCGTTGGGAATGCTTGGTATCATCGGCCGGAGTGAGAACGGTTTGGCCCAAATGGGCACACCGTTCGAAGGCCAGGAGCCGGGGTGCCGTGCGAACTTCCAGCCGGTTCCGTTCAATTACGAGGCCCTCGAGCGTATCGAACCGGATTTTCTCAGACTGTCGGAAGGGATTACTGGGGTCGAATCGCTGAACAAGAACTTGGCGAGGCAATACCTTGAGCGTTTTGCCAGTAATCCGCAACTGGCCGGCAAGCTGATGCCCCTCATCAGCGCGTTCCAGGACGTTGCGCCGAAAACCGGCCCGGCCGATGACAGCGTGATCTCGGCAATGCTGACAAAGCACCCGGACGCGAAAGAGCCGGCGCAACAATTGATTTATCTGTGGTACGTATCCGCATTTTTCCTGCCCGATGACAAGACAAAAGCCCTCGTTTGGGTATACGGCCCGCCGGAACACTACGAACAGGCTCTATTGTGGCGGGTAATCCATGCGCATGCGCCGATGACACGCGGCGGGCCCTATGGATATTGGGCAGATGCTGCGAGCCTGTGATCATGGCCGGATAATTTCCACCTGAGAGGAAGTCATGCCCGAGACCGAACCAGAATTCGATGTAGTTATCGTAGGGTCCGGTATAGCCGGTGCGTTAGCCGCTTACCGGTTGGCACAAGCGCGACCGCAGCTTCGCGTGCTGATGATCGAGGCTGGAGGGGTCGCCCCGGATTCGCTCGGGCGGTACGCCTTGGCGCGCAGCTACATGGCCTCCCCCACCAAGCTGCCCGACTCGCCGTTTTGCGGCGATGATATCCTGGCGCCGCAGCCCAACCAGGCGATAGGGAAGCCGTATTACGATTACGATCCCGACCCGAAGAAGAGTGACCTGTTCAAAAGTTACTACGAGCGGCTGGTGGGGGGATCCACCTGGCACTGGCAGGGCATCTTCATCCGCATGATTCCCAACGATTTCCGGATGCGGTCTCTTTACGGCGTGGGTTTCGACTGGCCGATCACCTACGACGATCTGGAGCCATGGTACGTCGACGCAGAATACGAGATGGGTGTCGCAGGCAACGATAAGCAAGTCGATGAATTCTTCGTACCAAAATTCAATGCGTACCGAAGTCGCCCGTTTCCGATGCCAGAGCTCGTCCCGAGCTATCTCGATGCTCACGTCTCCCGCGCCGTTTCGGCAAAACCGTTCCGCGAGGTGTCGCTGCGGGTTACCAACGTTCCGCATGCGATCAATTCCCAACCTTACGACGGACGGCCTGCATGTGACGGCCACACGTCTTGCGTGCCACTTTGCCCCATTCGGGCCCGTTACGATGCCGTCACCCACGTTGAGAAAGCACTCGCCGCGGGGGTCGAGTTACGGACGCAGGCGATCGTCAGCCGTCTCGAGCTCGATCAGGACGGCCGCAATGTGCGACGCGTCTGGTACCGGCGGTGGTCATCGAGCGGTGGAGTGGATGCCGGTGAGCAGTCGGTTTCCGCAACAATCGTAATCCTGGCAGCTAACGCCATCGAAACTCCGATGATCCTGTTTCGATCTAGCGGGGCGGCCAATTCCAGCGGCCTCGTCGGCCGCTACTTGATGGATCATCCGATCAAGCAATCGTTCGCGCTAGCGCCGGCGCCGCTGTTTCCGTTCCGCGGCCCGCAGACTACCTCGGATATCGAGGGATTTCGAGATGGAGCATTTCGCAGCGAGTTTGCCGCCTTCAAGGTTTCCATCAAGAATGATGGGTGGTCGACAGTGCCGGCTTCGGGCGCACCGCGCGGGGGCAACATTCCAGCAACGACGGCACCTGAGGAGTGGAGGCCGGGGACGCTACTCGACTTCGTCGCCAACCGTGGCTACTTCGGAACCAAGCTCCGCGATAGGATATCCGATCACGCTGTGCGGCAAATCACGCTCAACAGCGCTTGCGAACAACTTCCAGTCAAAGAAAACTGCGTCAACGAATCGGATAAGGCAGCTAATCCGGATTTGCTCAAATTCGGTATCAAGCTTCCCAGAATCCAGTACAGGGTTGATGACGAGCGGCATTATGTCCGCAAGTCGTTCGACACCATCGTCGAGCTCCACAAGCACATTTTCCAATCCATGGGAATCGACAATGAGATGGTATTGCAAGGGGATACGGGCCCGGATCTGATCTATGGCGGTTCGGGCCATATAATGGGAACTACCATCATGGGAGCAAATCCAAAGGAGTCGATCGTCAACCAGGATTGCCGTTCCCACGACCTCGGCAATCTCTATATCCTCGGTAGCAGCGTATTTCCGACGAGCTCGACAGCCAATCCCACATCAACCATCGCCGCGCTTGCCCTGCGCGCCGCAGCCATGATCGGAAAACGTCTGCGACTCGGCGAACGGATCTGAGAGCGCAGGCTTGCACGTTAACGTCAGTGGGGGTTTGCCGATGAGCGGACATTCCATGGCAACCGTGACCGCGGTGCGCTCCAGGGGCGATCTAGCGCGAACTGCGTACGGGAGGCTAACTGCCCGAAAGCGGCCAGACCGGCGTACTGGACGTCCTGAGTCGGGAGAACTAGAGGCCAACACCGGGTAGAAGCGGGCCATGCGTTACAGCCGGCAGGACATCGCAGACGCAAGCCGACGGATATTGTCGTCCGATTCCGAATTGGCCGTGGACGTCGATAAGGTTGTCCAGGCCAAACAAAAGCCCGCCTGGCTTCCGGCTGCCGCCAAGGGACTGAGGCGGCTCGCCAAACTTCCCGAGCTGGCAGAAGCCCCGACGACGGAGGGACTGCCGGCGCCCGAGCTTGAGCTCGAGTCAATCGTGCAGCGGATTGGCCGCCCCGTCCTTGGGATTTCCGGCGGCAGCGTCGACCTCAACATCGAAGAACCGGAAAGCGCCGTTTGGAAGAGCCGGCTCCAGCAATCTGCGGCTGCGCTAGGACCCGCGATCGCGGCTGTGGGCCGCGTCGAGGCGACCAACTGGCCGCTCGGTCTGCCCTACATTGGTACCGGCTGGCTGATCGATCAGGATCTGATCGTGACAAATCGGCATGTCGCCTTGGAGTTCGCCGAGCGGGGGCAGACGGGATTCACGTTCCAACTCGGATTCGATCGCCGCAATCCGGTCGCAGTCGACATCGACTTCCTCGAGGAAATCGGCAACGCGGCAACGGCTCAATTCACGATCAGTGAGATTTTCTTCATAGCGAGCGACACAGGGCCTGACGTCGCCTTCGTAAAGTTGCAGCCAAATCAGATCGCACAACTCGCTCAACCGATCAAGCTGTCGCAGCAACTACTTCCCGGCCAGACCATGGTCGCGGTAGTTGGCTATCCCGGCCGGGACCCTCGCATTCCTGACCAAGACCTGATGGCCAAGATTTTCGGGAACGTATTCGACAAGAAACGACTTGCTCCGGGCTTTATCACCGGCCTCGAGAACAACGCCCTTATGCACGATTGCACCACCCTCGGCGGAAATTCGGGATCCGCCGTGATCGATATGCTGACCGGAGAAGCGGCTGCGCTGCACTTCTCAGGTGTTTTCCTGAAGACCAACTATGGGGTCCCAGCCCCTGTTGTCTCGACTTTGCTGAAGCGCGCGCGGCAAACGGCCGCCATAACAGTGTCCACGGACTCGAACACTGGGATTGCCAATCCCGACACATCGAACAATTCCAACATCTCCGGTGACAACATGCCCTCGGATAAGGCGACTATCGTTATCCCACTGCAGATAACTATCTCGGTCGGAACGTCAACTGCAGCGTCCACTGCATCGCAAGTTAGCGTGAGCGCGTCCGTACCGGCCCCGATCCCAGCGAGCGTAGATACTTCCGCCGCTCAAGCCGCAACGCCGCCAACCGGCGAAGCCGTAGCACAAGCGGTGGCCGAGGCGCGAAAACTGCTTTCGCCTCGAGCTGACGTGATCTCGGTCAATCCCGGTTATCGCATCACGGATGGCTGGATTACCGACGAACGTTGCGTCGTCGTTTCCGTGAAAAGGAAGCTAACTACGGCGGAGCTCGAGGCGGCGGGGTTGACCCCGATCCCGGCCTCATTTGGAGGAATTCCCACGGATGTGGCGGTTGCAATCGTGGCTGATCGAGAATCGCATGATCTGCTGGAGGCCCTGGAAGCAGCCCGAAGCCAATTGATCAGCAACTACAAGAAAAGACCGGATCTGCCATTGATCGAGTTCAATGATCAGATGGTAGTCACCGCGCACGCCAGTCCGGACGCCGGATGGCCAACTCTGCAGCCGTTCCTCGCTCGGATCAAAAAGCAGCTCACGATAGGCATGTATGAATTCACCGCGCCCCACATCGTGAATGCTTGCACCGCGTCGATCAAGCCGAACTCACGTCATGTAAGCCTCGTATTGCAGAACCGGGACGAACAGAAGAAAGGTACGACGGCGAACGATCTGACGGAGCAGGAAACGGTGGACAGGCTGACCGCGGCAGCGGGCAAGCGTCTGTCGTTTGCCTGGGCTTCCGTTTCCGGACCGAACCGCCTGTTTGCAACGTCGTACCACATCAAGCTCGCGGTTCGTGACGGTCAGGAGTCTTGGCTATCGAGCGGGAGCTGGCGTTCGTCCAACCAACCGCCGTTCGACCCCATCAAAGACAACGACCAGACGCCGCCCCTGATCGAGCAATATGACCGGGACTGGCATGTCTTGATCTCTCATCCGGGTCTTGCCGGCCTTTTCGAAAGGCACCTTCTACGCGATGAGCAGGAAGCCACGGCAGTGGCAGAGGCGCTACCGGCGCCGGAGCCTGAATTCTGGGTGCCCGAGGCATATTTCCGGGCGACCGATGAAGAAGCGAGGGTCGCCGCGAAATATCAGCCGCCGTTGGTGATTACGCGTAAGGTTCGGGTACAGCCCTTGCTGACGCCTGATAATTACGCCGAGCACGTGCTGCCGCTCATTCAAAACGCGCGCAAAAGTCTTTATTTCCAGAATCAGTCGTTGGATGCCAAGCAGCGCGGCCAGAACGGCGATATCTATGAAGGGCTCCTGGATGCATTGCTCAAGAAGCAGAAGGATCCGGGCATGGATGTTCGGATAATCTTTCGGCGTTTTCCGACCGTGCGCCAGACCCTGACCGGATTGAAAGACTTCGGCTTTGACACCAGCCCCACCAAAATCCGCGTGCAAACGAATTGCCATACAAAAGGCGTTGTGATCGATGGCCAGATCGTTCTAGTGGGAAGCCAGAATTGGACCCGCGCCGGAACGACCCTAAACCGCGATGCGAGTTTGATATTTTTCGACCCTGAGATCGCGAAATATTACGAGGCTCTCTTTTTGTTCGATTGGGATCGGATCGGGCAAGTGCGCATCGACGAGTCGATCGCGGCGGCGGAGCTCGTGCGGCCGAATGAAGGCGTGCCGGCACCTGGGCGGCTCAGGGTCTCCGCGCATGAACTGCTCGGAGACTGATATGATTCAGCAAGGGCGTGAACTCATAAAAATTCCGTTGGATGGGCAGCCAAGCTTGCTTTGCCTCCGATAACCGGTTGAATGATCGCAACGCAGTGAACCGACACGATGTGCCGATGGTCCCGAAACTCCGGGGCGTGGCATGACGATGATCTGACCGTGATGCGGGTGTTCGTGGAGCGCCATGCCTAGCGATCTCCTAAAAACCTTGACTGTTCCATCAGGAACGGCCTGACAACAGAAGCCACCGCTTCGGGAAATTATTCGTGGATCGACAGCTTGCTCTTGGGCAGTCACTCAATTCGAATATTCGGCAGCGGGGCGGCAGTGCCTCCACTTCGGCGCGCGACCGCCTTGGTATTTCGTCACCATACGCTACCAAGGTCGGTTTATCCGCCTTCCGCACGAGTCCAAGGAAACGGTTTTCACACCAGCCGTCCCTTTGCGTCGGCAATCGCGTCAGCAAGTGCCCGCGCCACGCAGTTGTAGCTCCAGTCATTTTGATGTAGCTGGTTAGCATCAAAATTGCTGATCATCTGGTCGAATGGAATTCGATCGTCAATGCTCCAGTGCCGCATCAGCGCAAAACGTCTGAAAACGTTGATGCCCGCCTTTTCCGCCACGTCACCGATCAGAGCGACCATGCGTTTCGCGCTCGGCTTCCGGTTCGCTGCGAGTAACGCAGGCGCATATTGCAGATCCATGAGAACAATATCCGATTTAGTGCTCGTTAGACGAGAGAGCCCTCCTTCGATTGCCGCAACGACTTCATCAAGATCATAGTTTTTCCAAACCGCGTTCGTCCCCACTTGCCAGACCACCAGCGTTGGTTTTTCAGTGATAACGTCATTTTGGAGTCGCGCAGCCTCCTCGGGAGCCTCTTCGCCACCGACTCCCTTGTTGATCACATCAATGGACAGCCCAGCAAAGCGGAGCCGCAGCTCAGCCTCAAGCCGGGCGGGATATGTGGCGCTTGGCGTGCTTGCACCCTCTCCCTTTGTGGAAGAAGAGCCGATCGCCACGATTTTGACGGGGTCTTTCCGGGCGACGCATGGGTAAAGCAATTGAGCGAATGCGCAAACCGGATTAACTCGATCGGGATATCGCATTGTCGGTCTACTGCCTGCATGGCCTACCTCCCCTTCTAGCCGGAACGGATTGAGTAGCGTCTTGTCGGGCACGAAGTCTACCCGCGTAGGCTAGACCGGGAGGGCGGGCATCAGCCCGGCGACCCATTCACCCCTGCCGCTGTTCGGTGTAGAATACCACCCAGAGGGCAGCGCCATGGCCACTCCGGGGCAGGGCCGCATCGAACACCGACTTGCTGCCATCCTGGTGCCCGCACTGCTACTCGCCGTTTCCGGCGCGGGTTCATCCGCTGCGCCGGCAGGTCTTGATCGCGTCCGGCACATCGTCGTGCTGTACCTGGAGAACCGCAGCTTCGACAATCTCTACGGCCTGTTTCCGGGCGCGGAGGGATTGCGGAACCTGGACCGGATTGCTCCGCAAGTCGATGAGCACGGCGAGCCTTACAAGACGCTCCCGCGCGCGCTCGATTCCACTCTGCGCACGCCGGACCTGAAGGAAGATGATCCGAGCCCGGTCGATCCGCGAATTCCCGCG
>WNGJ01006434.1_pt1 | contig 13467 bp, 12 predicted proteins | sample 5400611 | NCBI WGS metagenome assembly WNGJ01 (sample SAMN13153375, study PRJNA577476) | soil metagenome | isolation source: 40 cm soil or saprolite under Garry oak tree replicate 1 | place: USA:California | collected 2016-06-15 | reverse complement strand
TCCACCGAGAATAACCACGCTGGTTGCATTAACGACTAATTTGCGCAAGATCAATACCCACTGACTGGCCCTGAGCATCCTTTCTTTCCCCAACTCAGAGCATGACGGGGATATGCATATTCGCTGCGCCTCCTGCTCTACCGTCACCCGCTCGCCCCTCGATAATCTCTCTTTCACCGGGATCCTGTTGGCACGTGCCACGTGTAGTCCACATTCGCTCAGATTTACTGGCTCAGCGCCAACCGTAGCTACCGCAGCCTCGTAAAAGTTAAAACTACCGGAGAAACGATTGAAAAAGATCAGGTGAGTGGAGATGCGGTTCCGCCAGACAGTGCTTTCAAGATAGAAACCGATTCGATTTCTTGCGCAAAGCAGGACAGAAAGCACCGTCGAAAGGCGGCTGTAGACTTCAAAATCGAAGACAGTATCTACACCGAAAAGTCTAAACAGGAGCCGAATCCCGCTTCCAAGTAGCGTAATGATCGACTTATCGTCGATAATCATTATGTCATCGAAAATTGAGAGTACCTCAGCGAATGGCTTCACCGTTTTGGTGCTTGCTAAGCTTAGTCGTATGCCAGGATATTTTCGTCGCAGTCCTAGCAGAGCAGGCAGCGCAATCACTAAACTACCACCGCCCAGCATCTTGATGACCAGTGCGTGCTCCTTGATGACTGCTGAATGGTCCCTTCGAAGAATCTTCCCTAGCAGTGTCACCCAAGGGTGCAAAAGAAAGATTCCTATGCCACCTACAACATAATCCACTTTCCGTTTGGTGCTAAGTTTCATGGCGCACACCTCGGCGAAGAAGTACACCTTGCTCTCCGACATTGAACCATAAGCTGGGACCTTTGCAGGATAATCCTGGCTTGGTCTTGACACCAAACTTGTGGGCTGCACATGCTAATAGGTGGCCGAGCGTTAGCGCCTTAAGCGGGCGAAACCACACTGGTGAGGTGAAGCCGACCAGTCCCCAAACCTTTGTCAGGCCGCCGCGCGACCAATGGAAGGTATGATCTACCACTCGGTAGGTGCGAGTGCACGTCAGTAATGTGCTCAAAACTATCTTGATAGACCCAAAGGTCAATGGGTTTCGGTAATGTTCCCGGGAGTTGACTTGAGTCAAATAAACATGACGGATTCACTCCCAAGCGTACGGCGGATTGCAGATTCTCCGGAATTGCCTCGATTCCGTAAACAGCATGAGCATGTTGATTCATGTAGGCTAGGGGCCACCCCGAACCGAAACCTATCTCACAGATTCGCAGTTCGGATATATCGAGATTCAGCCTAGTAAGCCAGCGTTCTAGGCTACTAACCTTCAATCTGCCTAACACCTCGGAGTCGTGTCCATGATCTACTGCATAACTTTCGTCGTACGCGATTGCGGAACGCATCGACTCCAGATCCCAGAATGAACCGCATACGGAACATCGAGCAATGGTGGCATTCTGTTCGCGAATCGCTTTGACGTCATGGCCGCATAAAAGCGGCGGAATCGATAATGAATCGTTGTGCAGCTGGTTGATTCCTATGAAGGATCCGAGGTTTTATATGGTATCGATATAGATATGAGTCATGGCTTGGCTGAGCTTTTGGATCCCGTGGATCCAGCCGCTCCTTCCACTTCTTTGATACCTTGCTAGGATGCCGCTAACTATGGAAGATAGAGAGTTACGCCAGAGTTATAGCACTCACTTCCTAGTTCTGAGAGCCAAATACTGAAAGCTCTGTCCTTTTCTGGTGCGTCTCGACAATCTGGGCGATCATCTTCGTGGTCGACTTTTCTCCTACAATCGGCACCAGTTCTACTCTACCCCCGTACGATTCCACGATGTCCTGGCCTTCAACCGTTTGCATCGTATAATCGGATCCTTTTACCAGGATGTCCGGCCTTAGACTGGCGATCATATTCCGGGGAGTGAGGTCATCGAGGATGACTACGAAATCGACGCAATCTAGGGCGGCGACGAGCCTCTGCCGTTCATCCTGGGAGACCAGCGGGCGGCTGACCCCCTTGAGCGCCCGAACGCATTCGTCGCTATTCAGGCCCACGACCAGTATATCTCCCAGTCGCTTTGCTCTTTGGAGACAAGAAATGTGGCCAATATGGAGGAGATCGTAACAGCCGTTGGTGAACACGATGACCCTCCCCTGATTGCGGAGGTGCGATAAGATTCGCGAGGTTTCATCGAGCGTCACCAGTTTTCGTTCTCGCGGGTCCGGCGTCGACGAGATCGCACTCTCCAATTCCTGAGAAGAGACGGCGGCGGTTCCGATCTTTTTCACCACGACTCCGGCAGCGGCAGTGGCCAATCTTGCGATTGTCACAAGATCCAAGTCCGCCGTCCGGCCGAGAATCAGGGTACTGGTAACGGTGTCCCCGGCTCCAGAAACGTCCACTACTTCCAGAGCAACGGTGCGTATATGGTGGACAGCATGCGATTTTTCATAGACAGTGATGCCGTCCTTCCCGCGCGTCACGACGAGCGCTTCGGGGTCGCAGATTTGTAGAAGCTGTGCTGCTGCCGTGCAAATTTCCTCGTCGGTCTGGAGCTTTTTGCCTCCTGTGGCCATCTCTAACTCAAGAAGATTAGGAGAGACAATCGATGCCCCAAGGTATTTCTGGTAATCGGTCCCTTTGGGATCGACCACGATGGGCCGGCGCCACAGCCGCGCAAGACGGATCGCAATGGCCGTGATCTCTTCCGTAAGCACCCCTTTTCCGTAGTCAGATAACACCACTCCATCTACCGATTCTACGGCAGCTCGAATATAGGCCATCAGGGCTTCGGCGCATTTTGTGGGGATCCGTGAGCGGTCTTCCCGGTCCACGCGGAGGACCTGTTGATTATGCGCAATAATCCTGGTCTTGATTGTCGTCGGTCGCGAGCAATCCGTCACAATACCCCTGGTTTCAATCCCAAGCTCCCGCAGACGGCCCAGAAGCAGGTCTGCATCAGGGTCCTTTCCTACGACTCCAGCCAGAATCGCGTTGCCTCCAAGGGTCGTGATATTGTGAGCCACATTGGCCGCTCCCCCCACGGTATAACCTTCCGAGCGTACCTCCGCGATCTGAATAGGAGCTTCGGGCGAAATCCTGGAGACGTCCGCCCATACATATTTGTCGAGTATGAGATCCCCTACCACCAGAATCCTTTTTCCCTGCCATTTCTGGATAAGCTGGGCTAGGCCCTCGGTCATAGTGTTCTCCTTGTCGTTAGCTCCGGACAAATCCTATGGGAAAAAGTGTTTGGTCGACTATCTGGCAGAGGATGTGCCCGATGGTAATATGTGCTTCCTGGATCCGGTCAGTTTCCTGGGAAGGAACAACGATCGCACAATCCACGATCTCTCGAATCCTGCCTCCGTCTTTGCCCAAAAGGCCAATGGTAAACGCGCCCTTCTCCCGCGCTTTGATGATGCCCCGATAAACATTCTCCGATGAGCCGCTCGTGCTAATTCCGATAACCACATCTCTTTGTCCGACAAGTCCCTCAACCTGTCGAGCAAAGATGTCTTGGAATCCGTAATCGTTTCTGATGCACGTCAGGATTGAGGTGTCGGTGGTAAGGGCAACGGCTGGCAAGGAAGGGCGTTCCTGCTTAAATCGTCCAATGAATTCGGCAGCAATATGCTGAGCATCGGCTGCGCTCCCCCCATTTCCGAAGACGGCAAGTTTCCCTCCATTCCTGAGGGCATTGCAGAGCATCCGCGGCGCTCACGATCTGCGAAGCACACTGCTTGGCTACTAGCTGCTTGAGCGCAGCACTCTCCTCAAGCGCCCGTACCACCACCTTCTCCATGATTCCTTCCTTAAGCAAATATCCGCGACCAAAGTGTATCTACGTCATGTAAAGGAGCTAGCGCAGATTATCTGCCACGCTAGAGGTGATCGCTAAACAACCAGCGGACTGCCGCTCCCTCAGGTTCCTTGAACCGTACCATCAGTTTCCTTTCTGCGCGATGAATGTAGCCCAGACAGAAACCGTAGTCGCAGTAACAAATGGCAGCTAATCCGGCAAAAGTCACAGAGGAGAAAACTAATAAAAGCCAGTGGATTCGTGGCTGTGTTAAGGCCGAAGAAAAAGCGGTATTTCAACCTGAAATTCGACTTTATGCCGAAGAAGTATTTGGTTAACTCTCGTATTGAATAATAACTGCGTGCGTTGACGCCATCCGTAGCTTCAATATGCATTTTGGCAACAGCCGCGTAGCTTACAATTAAACGATAGCCAGCATTCTTGGCTCTGACGGGTAACTCAGTATCACCACATTGCTGAAAATGTTCGTCATCATAAAGCCCGATCTCCCGAAAAACCTGAATGGGAATTAGCGTTCCTGACCCTGTGAGCAAGGAGACATCAACATAATGGTCTCTCCCGAATTCAGATAACTTTCTTCCGGAGTTTAAGGTTTTAAATTTTGCGGTCCACCAATTAACAATCCTCCCGCCATCCCAAATAACCTCTGGATTGTCGATATCAACCAGCAGGGATCCAATGAGCGTTCTAGGCATAGACTGGCGCAGTCTATGGAGCGTCTCAACGTAGTCCGAATCAATCTCAATATCGTCGTTGATAACAAGAATCGCATCGGCGTCCGAAGCCTCAGCGAGAGCATGCCGAATTCCTAGATTAGTCGCCCCGGTCCACCAGAGGTTCCCATTTCCTCGTACTAGCTGGACCCGCGTGAATTCTTCCGCAATTAGCTCGGCCGTACCGTCAGTAGAGCCGTCGTCTACGATAATGCAGTTGAAATCCTTGAATGTCTGCCGGTCGAGGCAGCGAAGAAAACGTTGAATGAAGAATTTTCGATTGAAGGCGGGAACAACGACATAAATCTTCTCATTACGGTTCACGCTGCAATCTCCTCTTTTCAGGCTTGACTGCGAACCCCGTCGACCGCAGTATGTAGAATGAGCCAGATCGGAAGAAAACCTGGCCGTTTACGTTTACTAGCGCACTGAAGGTCTGTATATCCAGCTTCACGAAACCAGCCTGAGACTTCGTCTTCCGTATGACGGTGAGCATACCGAGGAGTGAAACGGTCGCGCGCCGCATGCATAGCTTCCCTTGGACCGTACTTGATGAATGCCTTGTCGTCCCTCCTGAGATGAAAATTCTCATATGCAATATACAGAGGAACAATAGGAGCTAATGCGAGAGTTTGAAGGCGATCCGGCAATCGCCACATAACCGGCCTGAGGATCCGCTCCATCTTCATTAAGAACCGATGCTGCCAATTCCGGTTCATGTCGTAATCGTATGGGCTATAAACCCAGATGTAGAGACGGCCACCGGTTTTCGGTAGCTTAGCCAGTTGCTGGAAGGCTGCCCGTGTCGAATATGTATGGTGGATAACGCCTTGGCTGTATACGAAATCAAACGTGTTTTCACGAAACGGCGGCGCAAAACTGGAGGCTTGCACGATATGAAGCATCGGATTCTCGCCAAAATTTTTCTGTGCCGCATCAACCGCATAGCCAAGATCAACACCGACGACTTCGCAACCTTCGCTTCGGGAAACGTAATCCGCGATACCGCCGATGCCTATCCCCATTTCCAGAACGAGATTGTGTCTGATTGGCCTACCATCTAGATCCATCAAGAATCGCATGGACCGGTACATATCTTCAGGAGGCAGGTTCCAGTAGGCCCTCGGATTCCAATCATAGCTGACCCATTCTTTGGAGAAGGAGCGCAAGATGTCCTCTTCGCCAGGAGCCGGCTTTTCATGAGGAAGAGTGAAACCTGGGAGTTCACGCGCAATGCGGTCCCTGTGCAACTTTACAAACTCGCGGGTTAGTGCACTGGGAGACGTCAGCAATCGCGGAACCCGCCTATAAATCGGATAGAAGACCTTCTTGATTCGATTTACCAAGACACCGGTCACGATCTCTCTGGAAAACGCGGATGCGTCGAAGCTCATCGCCGTGATGCATGCAACATCTCGGTCGGACAGAACTGTAGGCTCGGCCTCCCACTCTAATAACTCCAATGGGCGCTTATCAAGTGGGCACACCACAATATCCATAAAGCGCGGTTTCATGGGACTTCGCTGTTCCTCCCAAACTAGATCTGGATTGAATGAAACGCCTTGATGATTTCCGACAGAACCTGCCGGGGCGCAGGCTGAAACGTTGAATCAGAGACGATATATACCGGGGTCTTGTGAGGATTCCAAAGCTCAAGATATCGGTCGAAAAGCTCTGTATCAACTGGATCAGTTTTCCACCAGACAACGATCGGCACGCCGCACAAGCTCGCCAGGTGCATTGGCGCACTTGAGCCCCCGGCGAGTAGCTTAATACTCTGAAGCGCTGTGCGTGTTTCGGATAGATCCCGACTCCGCAAATCATCACACCCATCCAGGGCGAAAGAATGTTCAGGATGGCCGATGCAGCAGAGGCGTAGTCCTTCGGCCATGGATGCACTTACTAAATCGCGCGCATAATCGAGCGGATAATTCTTTGTATCCAGGTCTGCACGGCGGATGCTCCGAAAATGAAACGCGATATCATATCTGTAATTTGTCCGCCTGCGATCAAAGGGGGCCCAGAATATCTGTGGTCCGATCAGCCGTTTCGTATATCTGTTTAAGTGCGTCGGATGCAACCAGTCGAAAGCTGTAAGGCCAAGACTCTCTCTATAATACCTCAGCATCGTGTCTAAGGCCGGGCCGGATAGTGAACCATACCAATAGCCACTGTCTTTCAAGTTGAGCTCGTGAGGGTAGTATTCGCAGTCCTCGTACAGGCAGCGATTTCCTTCATAGGAGATGACAATGGTCCTCTCATATTGTGTACGTAATCTCCGCACGTAGCCGGACCATTCCATCAGCTCCCACCCAAGTTCACCCGAATACGGTCCTGCCAGGAGAGTACTCTTTGGAGACAATCTTTGCCTGAAAACGTGCAATGTTCTACCGATACGAACTGGTGCCCTACATAACGCAGTTAATAGACTTATGGTCCCCCTTCCGCACGGCACCGCGTACAGGATCAGGCGCCCTTGAGTACTTCGCGGCGATGTGATGCTTGACCAGCGAGCTGCGCATAGATCGCCTCGTACTGCTCTGCGACTTTACTAATGTGAAAACGTGATTTGAGGAATTCTCGGGCGGCGGTTCCCAACTTGTAGCGTGTGTCGTCATCTTCAGCCAGGCGTAGCATCGCAGCGGCAATTTGATCGGGTGAATGAACATCCACAAGCACGCCGCACCTGCCATATCCGAGCGTCCATGGTACGCCACCCGCTGTGTTTCCGCCGATCGCCGGTATCCCGAATGACATGGCCTCAATCAGAGGCATCGGATGGGCCTCTTCGAGCGAGGGGTGCACCAGTACATCCACTCTATGCGACAACAGATCGAGTAGTTCACCATATGGAATCTGGCCGACAAATTCGATGCCCATGTCCCAACCTCTTTGGCGCGCCCAAACTGCGGCCGGCTCATCTGAGGAATGTCCAGTGCCGAACATCAACATTTGAGCGTCAGGCAGGATTTGTCGTACCTTGGCAAAGGCCTGGATGGCAGCACTGCCATTTTTGAGACCGCCCCATCCCACGAGAACTGTTGCAAAGGTGATTGGCCGGCCAGAATGGATTTTGCGCGGACGCTCAAAATGTGCACCGGGCATGCCATTGGGGATTACATCAATCGGCCCGGCACGAAAGCGATACTTCCGAAGATGATCAACCACATACGGTGAGACAGCGACGAGGCGTTGAGCATTTCGTACTGCTTTATATGCGATTAGCGTTCGCACCATTCTGAACGCAATGCTTCGACTTGTTCTGTAGTAGCCTGCGAAGTTGCGAGCTGTTTTGAAAGGAATGAAGGCGTGCCGGAGGCAGTTGATGGGCGCATCGTGGGCGGTGACAACGTGTGGAAGGCCACTTTCCACAGCGGCCAGAGCATATTTGTAAGTAAAATGTGCATGAATGCACGTCAAGCTTTCGCGTCTGATAGCACGTGCCAGAAACTGTCGTTCTTTCTTGAAAAAATCAGCTGCGCCTTTACGTGTATAAGGACCGAAGTAAATTCTGAGCTGTTGCCCGTCGAATGATCTTTCAGTCTCTACCGAAGGATCGAGTGAAAAGATCACCAGCTGGTGCCCCCGATTCAAAAGTTCCTTGCAAAGCAACGTAACGGGAGTTCCGCCCATTCCGCGTGGCGGTGAACTTTCCAGCGCGCCTGGGTATAAGTAGTCTCGAAACTCGGCCAGCTCGATGGGGCCGAGCACGCCGATCGGACCCTGCGATAAAGCGCGAGAAAACATCATCCCGATGCTCGGTTGCAAAGCTGCCGCCCGAACTACTGAGCCGCCGATGTAACGACCGGGCTATGTACCCGTGGTCCTTGCTGTTTAAGTCTCACGGATTGCCGTGTGGCAATGGCTTCAAAAGCCAGACCGAATCTTCTGGGCAGTCTTGCTGTGATGTGCATCAGGGTGCCTACGAGCTCGGGGGCCAAAACGCGATCACCCACCAAAACCAGGAGAACGGAAACGGTAACCGCTCCGGTAAAGGCCAGCCCTCCTAAAATGTAGAGCGGCTGTATCCTGCAATATGTAGCTACCGAATTGGCTACAAAAACGACACAGGTCGTAACTACGCCGACAGCAGCCGGACCGGCAAGCACGCGCGCCACATCGCCCCACCGAATGCCAAGCAATCGAAGTGCTGGGCGGGTCGAGACCCAATAACGAAAAGCGTAGGCGAACACAACAGCCCAGGCCATTACTGTCAGTGAATAAAGAACTGAGATTGCAAATGCGGCTGCAGCAACCACGAAGGATAAAGCTTGCGCTCGCAGATCCTGTTCGATGTGGTCCGTTGCGGCCAGCACGGGGCCGGCAAGCCCCATTAATGCATATAGTGGAACCGCCAAGGCGAGCGGCAGAATTAATGGTATGGCTTCGGTCCATCTTGAGCCATAGAGGCCTATCACAACGCTAGAAGCGCATGCTGCCAGGCTCCAGAACAATGGAAGAACAATCATACCGATGCCAGCCGTCACCGCAAGATAAGCGCGGCGAATGCGGGGCATGTCAATGCCGGCGCGAGAATAACTCGCGAATAGCACCTGCTGGAAAGTACCCACGATCCCTTGCGCAGGAGTGAGCAGAATCGTGAAGGCGCGTCTGTATAAACCGAGGCCGGTGGATCCGAAGGCGCGGCCTGCGAACACGTCTTCTAGATTGTAGACACCCCAGTTCGTGATATTCGAGGCAGTGATTTTGGTTCCGAATCGAAGCAGCCGCATTCCAGACTTGTCGAGACAGGGGATGATAGAGTGCCGGATTCCGGCATATACCTGCACCGAGTACCATAATGCCTGCGCCATCTGGGCGGACACCAGGCTCCACACACCGGCTCCGAAATATGCCGCTGGCAGACCGATCGCACAATATCCAAACAGATACGAGCAAACTTGCGCATTCTGGACGGCCTTAAAGGCCAGGTTGCGTTTGAGCAATCCCGTCGACGTCTGGCCGACCGATTGCAGTAGAAATAGTGGTGCAACTCCGTAAAGCACCCGTTGGATCGCCGCATCATGAAATGCGAGTGCAACGTACGGCGCCGCTAAGATCGCGACGACCAGCATTGCTGTACCCATGAAGACCTGAGCGGTGAATGCGAACCGTATCTGACGCTGGCTCAACTCAGGCGCCTGCACAAGCGCGGAACTGAATCCCGCATCGGCCAAATGCTGTCCCAGACTGAAGATTATACCCGCAGCAGCCAGTTGGCCGAAAGGTCTTGGACCGAGCAGACGGGCAAGCAGGATTCCGATAATGAACCCACAGGTACTCCGCGTCAGTGTGCCGATATAATTCCAGCCTAGGGCCGGTAGTGCGGCGTTTGTTAGTTTGCCAGCCATCGCACAATCGCAGGCGTCAGTATGCTCCAGAACCTTTCAGGACTGTCGGGATTGTCCGCAACAGGATCTTGATGTCTAAACCAAGAGACCATTTGTCGATGTACTCTAAATCCATGACAACCCAATCATCGAAGCTGACGTCGCTTCGCCCGTTGATTTGCCACAAGCATGTGACTCCAGGTTTCATGCTGAAGCGGCGTTTGTGCCACTGGCTGTTGATGCGTTTGACATCCCGCAACGGCAAAGGCCTCGGCCCTACAAGGCTCATCTCTCCTCTGAGGACATTGAAGAGTTGAGGCAGTTCGTCGATACTGAACTGCCTCAGGAATCTCCCCAAGCGAGTTAAGCGCGGATCGTTTCTGATTTTGAAGACGGGTCCATGCGCCTCGTTCAGATGTTCCAGGTCGGGCTGGAGTTCCTCGGCTCTCTCGCTCATCGTGCGGAACTTGAAAAGCCGGAATCTTCTTCTATTGAGACCAACTCGGTCCTGCGTAAAGAAGACCGGGCCCGTGGAGTCCAATTTGATGAGTAAGGCGACGATCAGAAGCACTGGCAACAGGCCAAGCAGAAGCACTGTGCTTCCGAAAAGATCGATGAGCCTCTTTGTAGCAAGGTGCCATACATTCGAAGGTCCGGATTGGATCGTCACAAACGGTTTGCCGTCCAGTTCATCAGGCCGCCATCGGGCAACTTTTAGAGCGAATGGTGCAGTCTGCACCCGTACAATGATTCCTTGCTCTTCGCAGACCGAAACAATGGTTTCGATGAGATGGTTGTATTTCGCGCGGGGAAGCGCTATAAACACCTCATCCACGGGCTGCCCCTCAATGACAGCTTCAAGTTCCGACATTAACTGCGCTTTGACCATTCCTTTACCTCGCTTGCGTCGATTACTCGGAGGACCTGATAACCGAAGCTAACTTCCTGCTGGAGACGCTGAGCCAAAACCGTCGCGTCTGGCTCTTCTCCCACAACGACAATGTTGCGCAGGTTCCTTCCACGCGACCGGACATAATGCAATGCCAAATGCATGCTCTCTCGAGTTGCAAACAGTTCGCAAACGTTCAGCAACCAAAAGAGAAGCAGAAATGCATTATTTGCAAACGCAAAATGGAAGAGGGACCGCATTATGACCAGCACTGTTGTTACGAGTGTGACGGCTAAGAGAATCTCGTAGAGTCGTGCATCCCAGCGCGACAGGCGGTGAGAACGGTAAAGGCCGCAACCCCAGAAGATGGCGGCCGAAAACGCCAAGAATGCCGCGAACAAGAGCAGGTTGTGCAAGGCAATGCGGATGAGCAGGATTTCACTGAAGCTTGTCCAGCTGAAGGAACCAGAACTCATAGCCAAAGATAAGAGGAAAGCGCTAGATAAGACCGCCAGATCCAGCAGCCTCATCGTTCGCACCAACATCTCGCGCCGGACGTCCGCCAACATCGTCTAAGGCGTAAAGCCAAAGGGATGGAGGAGACGAAGGGGCAAAGGGCAGGTACTCCCTATCGCACGGTGTAAGTTCCGGTAATGTTTAACGTGCGCCATTATCTTCTTCCAGCAAGCTAAATTAATTAGAGACGTGTATGGAGTTCGTGAACTTGGTAAGATGGCGAGAGTCTTGAAGACTGCTTTTTACGGCGTACACCGCACGATGGGGCCTCGGCTGCCAACCAGATTAGTGCAAGGATGTTACCCTGTATCAATCCGCCACTGTAAGGCACAAAATACGTCAGCTGCGAGAGAAGCAATGCCTGGAGAAAAACTGCACCAAGACGTGTCTGCGGGCCCTCTCCGGAACCAGGACCAGTCCAGGAACCGATCTTCATGGCCACAGCCCCGAGCCACATGAGCAGCGACATACCGCCGACGGCGCCGTAATACGCGAGCGTGTGCACGTACCGGTTGTGAATAAGGACGGAAGCACCACTCAATCCTAGTTCCAACTCGGCAGCACCGAACCGCAGACTGCCGCTCGGAGGTCCGAACATTATTTCGAACGCATCCCCGGAAAACAGCCGGTCCATCGCCTCATAAAATCCTCGTACTCGCCAGTTCCATGTACTATTATCCTGCCGTGTTTCGTCGAGATTTGCTTTTACAAGGGAGACCGTACGATCAATCCCGCCTGTTGTCACGGATAGCGCGATGATCGCGAGCGTCAATCCGATACACGTGGCGGCTGCGAGTTGAAGCCAACGCTTCTGCGATGACCTCAAGGAGCTAGCGACCAGCCATAAGCAAGCGACGAATGTCGCAGCCCATACGCTACGGTGCTGCAACGCGATTGTCACCGCTGTTAGAACGACGGTCAGGGTTGTGTTCCAGAACGTTACGCCGTAGAAAAATTGCAGGTAAACGGCCGCCAGCAAGGACTGACCGACCAGCATCGCGTCCTCCCCGGAGAGGGCGCGAGGCACTTCTCTAAATTCGCCTGGCGCCTGAAACATAGGCAACAGGCCCGCCCAACGGCACAAAGCGAAGAGGGTCCACATACATCCCAGAGTGCGCAGCCAACGTGCCAGACGTTGAGAATCGACCCGCGCTTCTGGCTGAAGCATCAGCCAAGCTAAGGCCGGTATGATCAGATACCCAAGAGTTCGCGATGAATTACCCGCCGGTTGCAAGCCAAAATCAATAGCTCCTCGAACCAGATTTAGAATCAAAACTGCGACGATCATGAGCGCCGGCGAGGAACTGCTACCTGGAAGCCTGCCCTTTCGCAACAGAACTATGGCGCCCGCGAGTAGCAGCACAAGACAGGTGACATCATCTGCCCAGAGCATTATACCGACATTGATCCCCACCCAACCCCATAAGCAGTCCAGGACGGCCGCGAGTACAACTGCAAAGAGGGCGATCTGCAGAGTGTGTTCCCACAACAGTGTGGCGCCAATGACTAAGAGCGCGATGAGCGTGAGAAGTTGCACAGGATCACGCATGTGCTGGTTTTGAGTGGAGTTTACCAGGTTTGAGCGGGTTCGACACTATGATCATCATTCCGCCGAGGATCTGAATCTTCTTTAACACTGAAGTCATCGCGAAGCGGGTATGGCTCGTATAGGTATCTTGATTTTCCCTGCCGCGATAAGTTGCTCCTCGATCCACTTGTAGGTATGCGCTAGACCCTCTTCTAGCGAGACAGAAGGCTCCCACCGAAGCACAGTCCGCAGTAGAGTGTTATCACTGTTGCGGCCCCGGACTCCCTGGGGCTTTGTCAAATCGTGTCTGCGGCTGATCCGCTTGCGCGCGATCCTGGCCACCATATCCACCAGTTGATTGACAGTAATCATGCGGTCCTGACCAAGATTGATCGGATCTGCCCATGAAGATCGCATCAGCCGGTAGATCCCTTCTACGCAATCGTCGATGTAGCAATATGAGCGAGTCTGCTCACCATCGCCCCAGACTTCGATCGTGTCGCCATCCTCGGCTAGTACAATCTTCCGGCAGATTGCGGCCGGGGATTTCTCGCGGCCACCGTCGTAGGTGCCCAACGGGCCAAAAATATTGTGGAATCGGACAACGCGGGTTTCGAGACCGAAGTCCTCCCGATAGTGGCGGCACGTACGCTCCATGTACAATTTT
>WNGJ01005340.1_pt1 | contig 13467 bp, 14 predicted proteins | sample 5400611 | NCBI WGS metagenome assembly WNGJ01 (sample SAMN13153375, study PRJNA577476) | soil metagenome | isolation source: 40 cm soil or saprolite under Garry oak tree replicate 1 | place: USA:California | collected 2016-06-15 | reverse complement strand
CATCCCGCCGCGCGTAGTGAGAATCCCCTCCGCCGCGTGCATGCCGTGGATGTCCTCGGGCGAGGTCTCGACCCGCACCAGAATGACCTTGCGGTTCTGGCTCTTGAGCAGCTCGGCTTCGTCGGCCGAGAACACGATTTCGCCGGCGGCGGCGCCGGGCGATGCCGGTAAGCCGGTCGCGATCGCCTTGCGCTCGGCGTTGGGATCAATGGTCGGATGCAGCAACTGATCGAGCGCGGCGGGATCGACGCGCGTCACCGCCTCCTCGCGCGAGATCAGCCCTTCGTTGGCAAGCTCGACCGCGATCTTGAGCGCCGCGCGCGCGGTGCGCTTGCCGCCGCGCGTCTGGAGCATCCACAGCTTGCCGTTCTCGACCGTGAATTCGAGGTCCTGCATGTCGCGATAGTGGCGCTCGAGCGTTTCCTGGATACGGTTGAGTTCGGCGAACGCCGCCGGCATCGCCTTTTCCATCGACGGCTTGTCGGAAGAAGCGGCTGAGCGCGCCACTTCCGTGATCTCTTGCGGCGTGCGGATGCCGGCGACCACGTCCTCGCCCTGGGCGTTGATCAGGAACTCGCCGTAGAGCTGCTTGTCGCCGGTCGAGGGATTGCGGGTGAAGGCGACGCCGGTCGCCGAGGCCTCGCCCAGGTTGCCGAACACCATCGCCTGGACATTCACCGCCGTGCCCCAGCTCTCGGGGATCCGGTGCAGGCGCCGATAGGTGATCGCTCGGGCGTTCATCCACGAGCCGAACACCGCATCGATCGCGCCCCACAACTGCCTGCGCGGGTCCTGCGGGAACGGCTCGCTGCGTTCCTCCTCGACCCGCTGTTTGTAGCGCTTGACGAGGGCATTCCAGTCGTCGGCGGTGAGATCCGTGTCGAGGCTGTAGCCCTCGCGCTCCTTATACTCGTCGAGAATCTCCTCGAAGAGATGATGCTCGATGCCGAGCACCACGTTCGAGTACATCGTGATGAAGCGGCGATAGCTGTCGTAGGCGAAACGCCGGTCGCCCGACTGCTGCGCCAGCGCCTCGACGGTCGCGTCGTTGAGGCCGAGGTTGAGCACCGTGTCCATCATGCCCGGCATCGACGCGCGCGCGCCGGAGCGCACCGACACCAGCAACGGATTCTGCGCGTCGCCGAAGCGCTTGCCGACGATCTTGCCGAGGCGATCGAGCGCCGCGTTCACCTGCGGCTCGAGATCGGACGGATAGCTTTTGCGGTTGGCATAGAAATACGTGCAGACCTCGGTGGTGATGGTGAAGCCGGGCGGCACCGGCAGACCGAGGTTCGCCATTTCGGCAAGCCCCGCGCCCTTGCCGCCGAGCAGATTCTTCATCTCCGCGCGGCCTTCCGCCTTGCCGCCGCCGAATGCGTAGACCCATTTGCCCTTGGGCGTGCGCGCCTGCTCGCGCGCGGGAGCCTTGCGCGTCGATGCCTTGCGGGCGGACGTCTTGCGCCGCGGCGCGCGGCGCTGAAGCTTGGCGGCCGGTTTGCGAGATCGGGTTTTCACGGGCATTTGCAGGTCGACCTGGGTCATGAAAAGCGGCCCCTATCTGCCAAATCGATCTTGCGCGCGCAACCGAGTCGGCGCGCGAAACGCCCTCATTAACTCTTGGGCCAAGGCCAAGTTCCAGACATTGCGGCATCGCAGTTCCGCCCTCGTGCTATGAATGAATTGCAATGGACTCCGATCCCCACGGCATCCGTGCATTCGAGCATGCGAGCTGGCAGCGCGTCGCCGCGGATTACGGCGCGACGTTTGCGACGGCGACGCGCGGATTCATCGAGCCGCTGCTCAAGGCCGCCGGCGTTGGCGCGCGCACGCGCGTGCTCGACGTTTGTTGCGGGCCCGGGCTCGTAGCCGGCGCGGCCGCTGCACGCGGAGCCATCGCGGCCGGCGTCGATTTCTCCTCCGCCATGCTGGCGATTGCGCGCGCCACGCAGCCGCGTGTCGAATTTTCCCAGGGCGACGCGGAGGCGCTGCCCTATCCGGACGGATGCTTCGACGCCGTCGTTGCGAATTTCGGCGTGCATCACGTACCTAACCCGGCGGCCGCGCTTGCCGAAGTGCACCGCGTGCTTGTCCCAGGCGGCCGCGCTGCCTTCACGGCCTGGCCGCGGCCGGACACCAACATCCCCTGGCAGCTTTTGTTTGATGCGATCCGCGCGCATGGCGCGCTCGATGCGGCGAAGACGCCGCCGCCGAGCGGAAGCATCAACAGCGAGGAGAGCTGCCGGAAGGCACTCGCGGACGTCGGATTTGACGAGGTCGGCGCAGAGGTGATCGAACGCGAATGGGTGGTCAAGAGCGTGCACGACCTCCTCGCCGCGTTCCGCAACGGCACCGCGCGCACCGCCGCGCTCATCGACGCGCAGGATGCCGCCGCGCTGCCGGCGATCGCGGCACACATGGCGCAACATGCCGAGCGCTATCGCCGCGGCGAGGCGCTGCACATCCCGATTGCGGCGATCGTGGCGTGCGGAAGGAAGCCAGTAACCAGTGATCAGTAATCAGTGACCAGTAAGAAGACTCTCGGATTTTCTCTGGTCACTGATCACTGGTTGCCGACCACTGCTTCCGGGCGGCGGCGACGCCGTCCTTGAGCACCTGCTCGCCGAGCGCGCCGATGATCACGCGGTCGCCGACCACGTAGCCGGGTGTGCCATTGATGGCGAGCGCCTTGCCGAGACGCGTGGATTCGTCGAGCGATTTCGTGACTTCCTCGCTCGCCGTGTCGCGCTCGAGCCGCGCCATGTCGAGGCCGGCCTCCTGCGCGGCGGCGAGCGCGCGCGCCTTGTCGCTATGGCCGCGGCTCTCCAGAAGCTTGCGGTGGAACGCGAGGTAGCGCGCGCCGCCCGCGTCCTGCATGCGCACGGCGACGGCGACCCGCGCCGCTTCCACCGAATCGGGCCCGAGAATAGGATATTCCTTGAGCACGACCTTGAGCTTGGGGTCGTTCTTCATCAGCGCGAGCAGATCGGTCAGCGCGCGCTTGCAGTAGCCGCAATTGTAATCGAAGAACTCGACCAGGGTGACGTCGCCGGTGCGATTGCCGAGCGTCACCTGGCGCGGCGAGGAGAACAACTCGCGGCCGATGGTTTTGATCGCGGTGCGTTGCTGCTCGGCCTTGGCAGCGGCCTTGCGGCTCGCGAGCAGGTCGAGCGCTTCCTGGATCGCCTCGGGGTGGGTCGCCAGATACTCTTTAATCATCCGCTCGAACTCGCCGCGCTTCTCATCGGCGGCCGGCTCGGCGCGTACGGGTGCGGCGGCAACCAGCATGAGCGCGGCGCAAAAGGCGGCAACGGCGCGGGCGAGCGAGGTCATGAATGGCGTCCTCGAGACGATATGGCAGCGGCGGGCCGCGCGCGCCAACGGCGTGCGCCGCCCCCTCCTTTGGTCGCGCCAAGGTAAGGGACGGTTCAACGGCTTGTCACCCTTCAATCTTAGAGAAATCCGCGACCGCCAAGGTTGCTTCGCGGATTTGGTTGAGGAGCTTGAGGCGGTTGGCGCGCAGCCCCACATTCTCAACATTAACGGTGACTTTGTCGAAGAATGCATCGACTGACCATCGTAACCTCGCCATGTGAAGCATGGCGGCTTCAAAATCTTCCTTCTCGACGGCTCGAATGGCACCACTCTTGAGGAGATTGATCTCCCGTGCAAGCGTCTCCTCTTCGACAAGTTCGTAATCCTGAGGATCGGGGTCACCAACGTATTGCGTATTATCCCTTTTTTCCTCGATACGAAGGATGTTCGTTGCGCGCCGATAGCCGGCGAGTAAATTCTGTCCGTCTTCGGTACTGAGAAACTTGCCCAACGCTTCCACACGCCGAGCGATCAGGACCAAGTCATCCTGCCGTGGCAATGCAAATACAGCGTCAACGAGATCGTGACGCGCGCCTTGCTCGCGCAGTTGAACCTTGAGGCGATCAGCTATGAAATGTCGGATACCGCTCGCGGTCCATGCGTCATAAGCCGCCTGAATAGTCTCGCGAAGGTTTGAAGAGGGCTGATTAAGCCCAACCAAGTACCGGGTTGATGAGCGCTGGACCGACCTGGCCGATCCTTCAACGCCCGCCACAACGGCAGCATTGTTCTGCTGATTGTAGCCCGCAATTGCATGCCCGAATATCACGGCCAGCGAGAACCTAAGCTCATTCTGAAGTACAATTCGAATTACTCCCAACGCAGCGCGTCGCAACGCATATGGATCCTTCGAGCCAGTAGGCTTCTCGTCGATCGCCCAGAAACCGACGAGCGTGTCGATCTTGTCCGCCAGCGCGACCGCGACCGACACCGGATCGGCAGGCACGAGGTCGTTCGGCCCCTGCGGCTTGTAGTGATCCTCGATGGCATGGGCGACCGCTTCGTCCTCGCCCTGCTGCTCGGCGTAATAGCGGCCCATCGTGCCTTGCAGCTCCGGGAACTCGCCCACCATCTCGGTGACGAGGTCGGCCTTGGCGAGCCACGCGGCGCGCTCGGCCTTGGCCGGATCGGCGTTCACGTGCGGCGCGAGCTCACGGGCAAGGCGCGCGATGCGCTCGACCCGTTCGTACTGCGTGCCAAGCTTTTCGTGGAACACGATCTCCCTGAGCTTCGGCAGCCGCGCTTCGAGCGGCACTTTAAGATCGCTGTCCCAGAAGAATTTGGCGTCGGCAAGCCGTGCGCGGATCACGCGCTCGTTGCCGGCGACGATCGCCTTGCCGCCGTCCGCGGCCGTCGTGTTGGAAACGAGAATGAATCTGTTGGCGAGCCGCGCGGTCGAAGTATCGCGCAGCACGAAGCATTTCTGATTGTTGCGGATGGTCGCGCGCACGACCTCGGGCGGGAGCGCCAGGAACTCGGCCTCGAACGCGCCCGTGAGGACGACCGGCCATTCCACGAGCCCGGCGACTTCGGCGAGCAGGCCCGCGTCCTCGACGAGTTCGTAACCTTGCGCGAACGCCAAGTTGCGCGCGTCGGCAAGGATGATCTCGGCGCGGCGCGCCTGATCGAGCACCACCTTCGCCTTCTCGAGCTTGTCGCGATAGTCCTCGAAGCGGCGCACCGCGAACGGCGACGGCGCCATGAACCGATGTCCGCGCGTGAGGTTGCCGGCCGATATTCCGTCGATGCTGAACGGCACGACGTCGGGCTCCTCGGTCTGCGGCCCGAAGGTCGCGACGATCGAGTGAAGCGGGCGCACCCAGGACAGCGACCCGGATCCCCAGCGCATCGACTTCGGCCAGGGGAAACCGCGCACCACCTCGGGGATGATTTCCGCTATCACCTCGATGGCGGCGCGGCCGGGCTTATCGATGAGCGCGACGTAGAAGTCGCCGCGCTTCGGCTCCTTCTGGATTTTCGCCTCGTCGATCGACCCGAGGCCGGCGCTCTTGAGGAAGCCCTCGATGGCGCGGTCGGGCGCGCCGACGCGCGGGCCTTTCTTCTCTTCTTTCAGATCGGGCTGACGCACCGGTACGCCTTCGACCGCGAGCGCGAGCCGTCGCGGCGTGACGAACGCGCGCGCGGCTTCATACACCAGCCCGGCATCCACCAGGCGATCGGTGACGAGCTTCTTCAAATCCTCCGCCGCCTTCGCCTGCATGCGGGCGGGGATTTCTTCGGAAAAAAGCTCGAGCAGGAGGTCTGGCACCGCTTACCCTCCCCTGGAGGGGGAGGGTCGGCGCGCGAAACGCGCCGGGGTGGGGTGATCGCCGCGACTGGCCGGTGGGCGCCGCCTCTCATGTTTCAAGTGCGTTGGCTCTGCGTCGGGGCCGCCGTGAACGGCGGTGTACACCACTTCCATGACTCCGTCGATGTTGTTGATGATCTCGTTGTTCCAGAAGCGTATGACACGATACCCTTCGCCCTCGAGCCAGCGGGTCCGAACGTCATCGCGTATCGCGTTGACCTCTTCGCCGTGTTGGCCGCCATCCACTTCGATCAATAACTTGGACGCCATGCAAGCAAAGTCTGCTACGTAGGGGCCAACAGGAACCTGACGGCGGAAGTGACTTCCGAGCATCGGCACCTGGCGGAGATGACGCCAGAGTTTGATCTCGGCGTACGTCGCGTTTTTGCGCAACCGACGCGCCGGGTCGCGCCGAAAGCTGTCGATCGAACGAGGCGGTTTCATTGTTCTATCACTCCGTCCGCCTTCGGCGGTTCACCCCACCCCGGCAGCCTCCGCTTCGCTTCGGCTGCCGACCCTCCCCCTCCAGGGGAGGGTAAGTCACGCGCTCGTGCCGCCGCCTTCGGTGGCGAGCCAGGCGGCGCCGCAGGCTTTGGCGAGTTCGCGCACGCGCAGAATGTAGCTCTGCCGCTCGGTCACGGAGATGACGCCGCGCGCGTCGAGCAGGTTGAACACGTGGCTCGCCTTGATGCACTGGTCGTAGGCGGGCAGCGCCAGGAGATGCCGGCGCTTGTTGCCGTTCGCCCAACCCGCCTCGAGATAGCGCTGGCATGCGCGCTCCGCCATGCGGAACTGTTCGAACAGCATGTCGGTGTCGGCAAATTCGAAATTGTGCCGGGAATATTCCTGCTCAGCCTGCAGGAAAACGTCGCCGTAGGTCACTTTCTCGGGTCCCGCGCGGCCGTTGAAATTGAGGTCCATGATGCGGTCGACGCCCTGGAGATAGCAGGCGAGCCGCTCGAGGCCGTAGGTCAATTCGCCCGACACCGGCGCGCATTCGAAGCCCGCGACCTGCTGAAAATAGGTGAATTGCGAGACCTCCATGCCGTCGCACCAGCATTCCCAACCGAGTCCCCAGGCGCCGAGCGTCGGGCTCTCCCAGTCGTCCTCGACGAACCGGATGTCGTGCACCGCGGGATTGATGCCGATGGCGACGAGCGAGTTGAGATAGAGATCCTGAATGTCCTGCGGCGACGGCTTGAGGATCACCTGGAACTGATAATAGTGCTGGAGGCGGTTCGGGTTCTCGCCGTAGCGACCGTCCTTGGGCCGGCGCGAGGGCTGCACGTAGGCGGCGTTCCACGTCTTCGGCCCGAGCGCACGCAACGTGGTGGCGGGATGGAAGGTGCCGGCGCCGACCTCCATGTCGTAGGGCTGCAGGATTACGCAGCCCCAGTCGGCCCAGTAGCGCTGCAGCGCAAGGATCAAGCCCTGGAACGAGCGCGCGGGCGCGAGCGGATCGTCAGCTTTTGCATTCATTGGGATCAAATCAACGGCGCGGCTACTTCGGCCGATAGACGCCGGTCGTCGGGTCACGCTCGAGCGTCACCGGGTCGTGCTCGCCCGGCGCCGGCGCGGCCGGATGCAGCTCCGCATTGATGCGGCGCGCCTCGCGCACGATCAGCCGCGCGAGCGCGACGGCGCCGACCACGCCCAGGGCCCAGATGATCAGCGGCGGCATGACGATCTCCCCTCGTAAATTATGCGCATCGTCGCGGACTGCGCTCGTCGGCTAGTGTCCCGATTCCGAAGTTCGCTCAGCTTTGCCGCACGCTCGGAAGCGAACTTCGGAATCGAAGGACACTAGCAACTTTATCATTCTAGTGCCGCTTTGAACCCGAAGTTCGCAAACCGGACTTGCGGCAATGTTGTGCGAACTTCGGGTTCGCGGCACTAGATGCGAATGTCACAACCCGTAACGCGCCCATAGCGCCCGCGCTTCGAGCGCGGACACGATTTCCTCGGCAAAGCCGACGCCGGCGAAGGGCGCGAGCTCACCCCCCTCGACCCCGGGGACCCGGCGGCCGAACAGCCCGCGCTCGGCGGAAATGAGCGGCATCTTGACATTTTCTCCGTAGCGCTCGCGCAACGTGCCGCGCAGATCGCCGATGCGGTCGACGAGGCCGAACTCGCGCGCCTTGCGACCGGTCCAATACTCGCCGTTGAACAAGTCGGATTCCGGGCCGGTGAGCGCGGCGCCGCGGCGGCCCTTGACGAGCGCGATGAAGCCCTCGTGGATGTCCTGCTGGATTGCCTTGAGGTGCGCCACGTCCTCGGGCTTCTCCGGCTGGAACGGGTCGAGCATCACCTTGCGCTCGCCCGCGGTGTAGATGCGCCGCTCGATGCCGAGCCGCTCCAGCAGGCGGTTGAAGCCGAAGGTCCCGCCGACCACGCCGATCGAGCCGACGATCGAGGAGGAGTCGCACACGATCTCGTCGGCCGCGCAGGCGATCATGTAGCCGCCCGAGGCCGCGACGTCCTCGACAAAAGCGATCACCGGCCGCTCGTGCTCTTCCGCCAGCTGACGGATGCGCTGGTAGATGAGATGGGACTGCACCGCCGAGCCGCCGGGCGAATTGATCGCGAGCGCCACCGCTGAGGCGTTGCGCGCCGAGAACGCGCGCTCGAGCGAGCGGGCAACCGAGGAGATGGTCAGCCCGGGCCGCAGCGGCGTCGAAAAGCCGATAACGCCGGACATCCGCACCACCGGCACCACCGCGGCGCCGCCGCGCAGGCGCGCCGGCAGCAGCGCCCGGACGCGTTCCACAAGCCTTTGCAAGGTCTCGCGCATGGGGAGGACATAGGCCGCAATCGCCTCCGGCTCAAGTCGGAGGGCGGACGACAGCGGTAGCCCGGATGGAGCGAAGCGTAATCCGGGAAAGGCAGCCCCGCATTGCGCTCCGCTCCATGCGGGCTACGGTGTGCCTAACGCAGTCGTTACTTTCCAGTGATCAAACGATCACCCATATGCTGGATGCGATCAGGAGGAATTTGCCATGGGTTTAAGGCCCCTGCGTGCGCTTGCTGCCCTCGCCCTCCTCGCCGCCACCACGGCTGCGCTGGCCCAGGGCGCGCCGCCAACACCCGAGCCGGGCCGCAAGATCGCGATCTTCGCCGGCGGCTGTTTCTGGTGCATGGAGCACCCGTTCGACGAAATCGACGGCGTGATCTCGGTCACCTCCGGCTATACCGGCGGCACCAAGCCCAAGCCCACCTATGAGGAGGTTTCGTCCGGTTCAACCGGTCACGCGGAAGCCGTGCAGGTGGTCTACGACCCCGCCAAGGCAAACTATCAAAAACTCGTCGACGTGTTCTGGCGCAATGTCGACCCGCTCACCGCGAACGCCCAGTTCTGCGACCACGGAATCCAATACCGTTCGGCGATCTTCTATTTGGACGACGAGCAGAAGCGCATCGCCGAGGCCTCCAAGGAGGCGCTGGCGAAATCGGGCCGCTTCGACAAGCCGATCGTCACCCAGATCGTCGTTGCCGGGGCTTTCTGGCCGGCGGAGGGCTATCACCAGCATTACTACAAGACGCACCCGGTCCAATATAAGTTCTACCGCTACAATTGCGGGCGCGACCAGCGGCTCGAGCAATTGTGGGGCAAGCCGAACTCGTGAGTTTGATGCAGGCGAGGAGACCGACATGAATCGACGCGAAGTTCTCGTCGGCGGCGCCTGCGTGGCGGCCGCGGTGGCCGTGCCGGCCCTGCTGCACGCGAGCAAAGCCCGCGCGGAGACGTTCGAAGTCACCCACAGCGAGGACGAGTGGCGCCGTCTGCTCACCCCGGCGCAGTTCCAGGTGCTGCGCAAGCACGGCACGGAACGCCCGTTCACGAGCCCGCTCAACGACGAGCATCGCGCCGGCGTGTTCCACTGCGCCGCCTGCGATCTTCCGCTCTACCGCTCCGAGACCAAATTCGACAGCGGCACCGGCTGGCCGAGCTTCTACGCGCCGATCGACGACGCGGTGCGCACGTCGACCGACTACAGCCTGATCCTGCCGCGCACCGAAGTGCATTGCCGCCGCTGCGGCGGGCATCTCGGCCACGTGTTCGATGACGGCCCGCGGCCGACCGGCAAGCGCTACTGCATGAACGGCGTCGCACTCAAATTCACGCCGGCCGCGCCGAGCGGGCCTGCGTAGGCTCGCGCCCAAATAGTCTGAGCAGCGCGAAGGTGACCGCGAGCGTCGCCCCATAAACGAGCAACTCGAGCGCGGTCGGCTGATCGCTGTAGCCGATCAGCGTGTGGAGCGCGCGCCCCAGCACCGAGCGGTCCGAGAGCAGCCACGAGCTGTCCCATAGCGTCGCGCCGAGCGTGGTGATCGCGTTCGCCGCCTGAAGGAACGCGACCGCCTGCGCCGCCATGCCGGCGGCGAGGAACGCCAGCATCACGGTCGTCACCGCGAACAGGTGCCGGCTTGGGATCGTCAGCAGGCCGAGATAGGTGAGCACGCAGGTTGCGATGCCGAGCGCGAGCCCGGCGATGGCGCCGGCGAAAATGGCAACGCCCGAGCCCGGTTCCGAGGCGGCGGCGACGCCGTAGAGAAACAGCACCACCTCGAAGCCCTCTCGCAGCACGGCGATCGCTACCACGACGCCGAGGCCGGCGAGCGACTTCGCGCCCGCCTTCACTGCGTGGCCGGCGGCGCGCATCTCCGCCGCGAGCTCGCGCCCGTGCCGCGCCATCCATACGTTGTGCCAGGTGAGCATTGCGACCGCGACGAGGAGAATCGCCGCGTTGAAAAATTCCTGCCCGAAGCCTTCGAACGCCGCCGACAGCGAAGCCGCGAACAGCGCAAGGACACACGCCCCGAGCACGCCCGCGGCGGCGCCGCCGCCGATCCACCAGCCGCGGCCCGCGATGCCGGCGGTCACCGCCATGACGATGCCGACGATCAGTCCGGCCTCGAAGACCTCGCGAAAGACGATGAGAAGCGCGGCAAGCACGGCGTAGTTATTCTACCACAAGCGTGCCGCGCGTCTGCTTATGGAAGTCGTCGAAGAACTCGTAGCGCCCGGGCGAAAGCGCGCGCACGTTGATCACGCCCTCGGTGTTGGGCGCGACCACTTTCTCGACCCGCAGCCGCACGCTTTCGAACTCCATGGCGATCGAATCGAGATTGCGCACCCGGATGGTGATCGGCCGGTTGGCGGGAGCGCGCGGCTCGGACGGCTCGAAGCGGTGGTTCTTGACCGTGATATGTACGACCGCGTTCTGGGCCAACGCCGGCGCGCCGGCGGCCGCCAGCGCCAGCGCCACCAGCAGCGCGGCGGCCGCGCGCCTGCTCTCGACCAGTCCCATGAGGTTCATCTCCTTACAATTCCGCCTTGCTGCATAACTACGCGGTCACGCCGCATATTCCAGCGGCTGGGTTAACGGCGTCGCATGTGCTGCGACCGGGCGCCTCACTTGCTCAGAACTCGACGGCAAACTTCAGCTTGGCGCGATGGCGCGAGAAATCGGCGAGATCGAGGCGGTCGGAAACCCCGACTTCGTGGCCTGCGACCTGGGTGTTCCACGCCGCAGTCATGAAGGTTTTCCTGCTGAGCTGCACGTACAGCGTCGGGCCGACAAAAACCGCATCGCCGGTAAACGTGTTGAACGCGAACCCTTCGTAGTGGCGCAGGTACCACGCCTCGGCGCCGATCGTGACATCGGGCCGGATGCGATAGGCGAGCGCGAGCGATTGGCCGAGCGTCGATTCCCGGCTCCAGATGCCGAGATCGCCCCGCGTCGTCTCCGGCTCGTAGAGCAGGTTGGCGCCGAGATAGAGCCGATTGGTCATCAGTTCGAGATCGGCGTTGACCTTCGTCTCCAGGCCGTAGTTGACCACGCGCGCGCCGCTCGTCTCGTCGAAGGCATGCCACTCGGGCTCGGCGGAAAGCGTGATCGCGAGCGGCTGGTTGGTCGCGCGGTCGAGGAGGAGATAGCGCAGCTCGCCGAAGAAGCCGTTGAACTTCACGGCGTTCATGTCGTCGAGGCCGGTGACGTTGCGGATGTCGTAATAGGTGGCGATCGGCCCGAGTTCGATCTGGATGTATTGATTGGGCGTGAATTCGTATTCGAATTTGGTCGCGCTCACCGCGTAGCGGCCGTCGCGCTTGCCGAAGTTGATGATTGTCTCGGGCGAGAACTCCTTCTCGCCTTCGAGCCCGATGCCGGAGCCTGTGGTGAAGCCGAAGATGTATTTGGTCTCGATCTCGTAGAAAGCCTCTGTCTCGTCCGCGTGCGCGGGCATGCCCGCGAACAGCGCGACGACGGCGACCGCCGAGCCGCAGATCCACGCCTTGCCACGTCCTCGCATCTCGTCCCCCCGCTTTTGTGCGCTCCCCGGGCGCACTTGCGTGATACGTGCTTACCTTCGCGGCGAGCGCGGGTCAACGAAGCGAACAAACATTATAATTGCTCTAATTCCATCAAATCGCGACGCGGACATTATGACGCTTGTCCGGACATTATAACGTTTCTAAACAAGCTCGGCCGCGGGCTGCGGATCACATGTCGGCGAGCGGCAGCGCCGCGCCATGGCGCAGCACCGCCTCCGCCTCATCGCTTGGGCGGCCGTCCGCGCCGGCGAGCACGAGCCCCGGCAGCAGCGCGAGCGGCGCGCGGGCGCCTTTGACCGCGCGCACGAGCACGCGAATGGCCGGCGCATCGGGGCGCGGGTGCACCGGCTGCACGGTGGGGGCGCCGAAGCCATGCGCCATCGCCGCGAGCACCTCATCGAGGCCGTCGGCGCGCCAGATCAGCGTCACGGTCCCACCCGCGCCGAGCAGGCGCTCGGCGCTGCGCAGCCACGGGGCGATGCCGGCCGAGACATGCGCGCGCCGGCGCGCCGCGTCGGGCGAGGCCCTGCTGGTCGCCGGATCGTTGAACGGCGGGTTCATCAGCACGCGCGCGGCCGAGCCGGACGGCAGGGCCGCCGCCGCGAACGCGCGGGCGCCGCCAATCGCGTCGAGCACGACCGCGCGCACGCGGTCGGCAAAACCGTTGCGGCGAACATTCTCCGCGGCGAGGGCGACCAACGCGGGATCGATCTCGGCGAGGGTCACCCTGACGCCCGGCACGCGTGCGGCGAGCGCGAGGCCGGCCGCTCCGACCCCGGCACCGAAGTCGACCGCGTGCTCGCCTGGCTTCGCGGGCGTCACGGCAGCGAGCAGGATCGCGTCGTGGCCGAAGCGGTGGCCGCGGCGCGGCTGGCGCAGCACGAGCCGGCCACCGAGCACGGCATCCTCGGTCGCGTCTGGAGCGTTTTCCGGAAAAGTGGGCACCGGTTTTCCGCAGAAAATGCGAGAAAGTAAAAACTTTGACGGATTCAGGCTTCGTCGGCACGCAGTTCGTGGGCGAGCCCCGCATCGACGAGCAGCTGCCGCGCCGCGCGCGCCTGGTCCTCGGCCACCAGGATGCGCCGCGGCAGGATTCCGATCGAGCCCTCGAGCACGCTCATGTTCTGGTCAAGCACGACGTGGGCGATGCCGGCGCCGTCGAGGAGTGCGCCGACCGCCGAGACCAGCACCGCGTCATTGGTGCGAACGAGTTCGCGCATATCGGACGACAGAATACAGAGGACGGAGAACAGATGATCGGGCGCGATGATACGCTGTTCTCCGTCGTCTGTCGTCCGTCATCCGTTCTCCGGCCCGCGACAAGGTATGCCCTTGCCGCTATTTCGGGCCGTTTCTATGCTCGCGCCGGTCACCGCCGCGAACTCGCGAGGGGGCCGGGCCGATCCGGTTCGGCCCGAGCAGGCCTGGAACGCGTGGGTTTCCAGGCCGTTAC
>WNGJ01005339.1_pt1 | contig 13467 bp, 17 predicted proteins | sample 5400611 | NCBI WGS metagenome assembly WNGJ01 (sample SAMN13153375, study PRJNA577476) | soil metagenome | isolation source: 40 cm soil or saprolite under Garry oak tree replicate 1 | place: USA:California | collected 2016-06-15 | reverse complement strand
TCGATGAGTGGGTTTACCAGCTTCTCGACCTGATCGAAAAGACAAAAGCTCGGCGCATCGTCATCGACAGCCTTCCCGACGTGATGACCGCCGCCGCCGACCCCACCAGGTTTCGCGAGTGGATGTTCTCGCTGACTCAGCGCCTCGAGCGCGCCGGGATCAGCATGATGATGATCGTCGAGGTGCCGGAGCTGTTCCAGCTGCGCCGCATCTCAGAGCAGGGCCTGTCGCATCTCGCGGACAACGTCGTGCTTCTGCAGTACGTGCAGGAAGGGCCTGAGCTGGCACGCGCGCTGACCGTCCTGAAGACGCGGGCGGCGCACCATCACCCGGTGGTCCATCGCTACGAGATAACTGAGGAAGGCTTTGTCCTGGGCGACGTCTTAAGCCTGACCCGCTGAGTCGCAGTCGGGGCAGACGCCGCCGAACAGGAGCTGGTGGCTGGTCACCTTGAAACCGGTGCTGGCGGTCACCGCCGCGCTTGCATCCTCGAGCACGCAGCCGGGCACCTCGACCACCCGGCCACATGAGTCGCAGCGGATGTGCTCGTGGTGCCCGTCGGCCAGCTCGTAGTGGACCTTGCCGTCGCCAAGGTCGATGCGGTGGATGAGTCCATCGCGCTCCATGCCTGAGACCGCCCTGAACACCGTCGAGTAGTCGGCCGCGCCGAGCGCCCGAACCACCCCTTCGTGAAGCTCGTCGATCGACCAGAGGTGAGTGTCACCCGCGGTCAACAGCACCTTCACCTGGTCGCTCACCGGGCTCGGTCTTGCCATGAGACTCCAGTATACGCATCCAACTTGCGCAAGTCGTTTGTGCAATACTCTTGCGCATGTTCAAGGCGATCGGGATGGTGGCGCTTGCGCTGCTCGTCGCTGTCGCTTGTGGCAGCCGGCCATCGGGCCAGTCCGGGACCGTAAACGTGGTGGCCGGCGAGAACTTCTGGGCCAGCATCGCCGCGCAGGTCGGAGGTTCAAAGGTCTCCGTCCATACCGTCATCAGCGACCCGAACGCCGACCCGCACGAGTACGAGACAACCACCGGCGATGCGCGCGCCTTCGCCGAGGCCGACCTGGTGATCCTGAATGGAGCCGGTTACGACGCATGGGGCTCAAAGCTGCTTGCGGCAAGCCCGAGCAACCACCGGCAGGAGTTGGACGTCGCGCAGCTGCTGGGTAAGAAGGCGGGCGACAATCCGCACCTCTGGTACGACCCGGCCGCGGTGGTCAAGGTCGCCGATGCAATCACGGCGCGATACCAATCGATCGATTCGGCCGCCGCGAGCTACTTCGATCAGCAGAGGATGGAATTCACCAAAGCCCTCGAGCCTTACACGAGCGAGATCGCGACCATCAAACAGAAGTACTCCGCCGCGCCGATCGGCGCGACCGAAAGCATCTTCGTTTACATGGCGGAGGCGCTCTCACTCAACCTGACCACGCCTCCCGGGTTCATGGATGCGATCGCGGAGGGCAATGACCCGCCGGCCGCCGCGGTGGCGCAGTTCCACGACCAGATCGCGGGCAACCAGATCAAGGTGCTGATCTACAACGTGCAGACGGCAACAGCGGTGACCACGAACCTCAAGGCGCTCGCCGCCGCGCACCACATCCCCGCGGTCGGCGTGTCGGAGACGCTCCAGCCGCAGAACGCGAAGTTCCAGGATTGGCAGCTGGCTCAGCTGAAGAGCCTGGAGAATGCGCTCGCGGCAAGCCGATGATTGAGACGGCGATCGTCGCCGCGGACCTGACCGCCGCTTATGGCGCTCGACCCATCTGGTCAGGAGCCAACTTCTCAATTCCTGCCGGGTCGTTCACTGCGGTGCTCGGGCCCAATGGCTCGGGTAAATCAACCTTGATCCGCATGATCCTCGGACAGCTCGCCCCAGCGCGAGGACGTCTCGACGTGCTCGGTGGACCGCCGCATCGCGGCAACCCAAGCATCGGCTACGTCCCTCAGGGCTCGTCGTTCGACCCCGACCTCTCGATCCGCGGCTGGGATTTCGTCGGCCTTGGCATCGACGGCCACCGCTGGGGCATGCGTCTGGTTGGGCGTGAGAACGCAGAGGGTCAGGCGCGCGCCGCGGTAGAGGCGGTGGGCGCTGCCGAATACGCGGACACGCCTGTGGGAAGGGTTTCGGGAGGGGAGCAGCAGCGCCTCCTTCTCGCGCAGGCGCTCGTGGGCAGGCCGCGACTGCTGGTGATGGACGAGCCGCTGTCACACCTCGACGTACGCAACCAGCGGGCCATGGTTCAGCTGATCAGCGAAGTCGCGCGCGAGCGCGGGCTGACAGTGTTGCTCATCGCTCATGACGTGAACCAGCTGCTCGCGCACATCGACCACGTCCTCTACATCGCGCAAGGCAAGCTCGCTATGGGCAGACCTCAGGACATCATCACGTCCGCGCGCCTCTCCGAGATCTACTCCTCTCCCGTCGAGGTGATCAAGGACAGCCGCGGGAGGCTGTTCGTCGTCGGGCTGGAAGAGGAAGTCAGCCATCCCCATGCTTGAGGTCTTTCGCTACGACTTCATGGTCCATGCCTTCGAGGCAGGGACCATCGTCGCCATCGTCGCGGGCGCGATTGGCTATTTCGTCGTGCTGAGAGGTTCTGCGTTCGCCGCCCACGCGCTCTCACATATCGGTTTTGCGGGAGCGACCGGCGCAGTGGTCCTGGGGTTCAGCCCGATCGTCGGGCTCCTGGTTTTCACCCTCGGCAGCGGGGTTGCGATCGGCGCGCTCGGCAACCGAATTCGCGGGCGAGACGTGACGATCGGCATCGTTCTCGCCTGGACCCTCGGCCTCGGTGTTCTGTTCTTATCGCTCTATCGCGGTTACGCCACCGAGGCCTACGCGCTGCTGTTCGGCCAGATCCTCGGCATCAGCACCGCTGACGTGGCGGTCACTCTTGGCGCAGCGGTCGTGACGGTGGCCGGACTCGTCGCGATGTACCGCCCGCTGCTCTTCTCTTCGGTCGATGAGGACCTGGCGAGTGCGAAAGGGGTTCCTGTCACAGCCCTGTCGATCGCCTTCATGGCGGTGCTCGCAGTCGCGGTGACGGAGGCCGTCCAGGTGGTGGGCGTCCTGCTGATATTCGCGCTGATCGTCACGCCGGCCGCGATCGCGGTTCGCTTTACAAGCCGCCCGCCGGTGGCCATCCTCGCCGGGATCGGGCTGGCCCTGGCGTTCACGTGGGCGGGCCTCACCATCGCGTACTACTCGCCCCATCCGGTCAGCTTCTTCATCACCTCGCTGGCCTTTGTCACATACGTGGCCGTCCGGATGTCGGAGCCGATCAGGGTTCGCCTCCGCAGGGCGGCCGGTTAGCTATGTTTGCTCAGGCATGCGGCTTCGGGTGGGAATCGTGCTCTTGCTGGTCGTATTCGGCCTGGCGGCCTGGAACTACCTTCGGCCTATTCCGGCGGTAGCCGCCACCGGCAGTCTCGCCAGCGCGCAAACGATCGCGGGCACGGCGCCGACGCTGCCGTGGCCGAGCCGGGGATCGGGCGGCCTCAGCGTCCAGGGCCTCGGGTTCATCGCCAGCTCAGGCGGCGAGCAGCCGATTCCCGCGGCCAGCGTGACGAAGGTGATGACCGCTCTGGTGATCCTCGAGGACAAACCTCTCAAGAAGGACGAGGCCGGGCCGACACTCACCCTCACTGACGTGGACGTCGCTTTTTATGACGCCGACGCCGCCAACAAGGAGTCGGTCGCCGAGGTGCAGGCGGGCGAGCAGATCACCGAGTTCCAGGCGCTGCAGGGCATGCTCATCCCCTCCGCCAACAATCTGGCCGAGACGCTCGCGCGGTGGGATGCCGGCTCCGTGCAGGCCTTCGTGACAAAGATGAACCAGAAGGCCACGGCGCTGCATCTGACCAACACCAAGTTCGATGACACGAGCGGCGCCAACCCCGGCAGCGTCAGCACCCCGACCGACCTGATGCGGCTGGGAATCGCGGCAATGAAGCAGGAGGTCTTCGCGCAGATCGTCGCCATGGGCCAGGCCCAGCTGCCGGTTGCCGGAATCGTCTACAACGTCGACCGCATGCTCGGCCAGAGCGGCATCATCGGCATCAAGACCGGCTCCGGGTTGAACACCGGCGCCAACTTTCTCTTCGCCGCCAGCGTTCCCGTCGACGGGCACCAGATCACCATCTACGGCTGCGTGATGGGACAGCCGACGCTGGACGTCGCGTTCGCATCGGCCACCAGCCTCATCGGCGCGATGCAGGCCGCGCTTCACGTGCAGCGAGTGCTGGCCCGCAACCAGAAGATCGCGACTTATACCATGCCTTGGGGTGCGCAGTCCGACCTCGTGTCTTCTGTCGACGTGGACCTTGTCCTGTGGCCCGGAATGGTGCTGCGCCAGCGGCTTGACTCGAAAATCATCACCGTTGATAAACCCATACCAGCCAGCACGCCGGAGGGCAACATCCACATGGTGCTCGGCGATTACAACCTCGATGTTCCGCTGGTCACCGCCGACCCGCTGTATCCGCCTGGCCGTTTCTGGCGCCTGACGCGTCTGTCCCTCTGACTCACAATTGAGCGCGATGGCAAAGTGCTCAGGAACAAAGGCTTCGCCGTGGGCCTTGACCACGCCCAGTGGCTCATCCGAATACCAGATGTATAAGGACGAGGCCGCGAAATGATCAGTCCGCTCCACGAGGTGCGGATCGAGTACTGCGTCCCTTGAGACTACCTTGACCAGGCCGTGAGCCTGGCGGGCGAGGTGCTCAGCCGCTGGGCCCCGATCATCCGAGCGGTCGAGCTTGTGAGCGCGAGCCATGGACGCTTTGACATCTCGCTCGATGGCGAGCTCGTCTTCAGCAAGAAGGCGAGCGGACGGTTTCCAAAGCCAGGCGAGGTCGCCGGTCGCTTCGAGAAAACGCTCGGTCCGGCGCTCGACTGGCGCCAGAGCTAGAGACGCTGTAACGATCTGGCCCCGGGCCGACACTAATTACAGATGACCCGTTGCGTAACCATTGTCCGCTAGGCCGCGCTCCTATCCTTGGCCGCCGGTGGGTGAGGGGATCGACGACACAGAGCTCGCTGCGCTCAGGGCAGGTGATGAGGCGGCGTTCCGGTCGCTGATACGGCGCTACCACGGCCCAATGTTCAGGCTCGCCATGACATACGTCGGCGATCGTGGTGTAGCCGAGGACGTTGTGCAGGAGTCCTGGCTGACCTGTGTGCGCGGCCTGGATCGATTCGAGGGACGCTCATCGTTGAAGACCTGGATCTTCGGAATCGTCATCAACACTGCCCGCTCCCGGCGTCGGAAAGAGTCTCGGAGTCTGCCATTTGCATCGTTCTGGCGACGCGACGACTCGGACCAGCGCCGTCCAACGGTGGACCGGTCACGCTTCGGCACGGATGGGATGTGGCAATCCGGCCCGCTGAGCTGGGACAGCATTCCCGAATCGAAAGTCCTTGGCGACGAGACTGTGCAGCACGTCAGGGCTGCGATCGAGGCGTTACCGCCCAAGCAGCGTGAAGTCATCGTCCTGCGCGACGTGGCTGGGTTTGAGGCCGGAGAGGTGAGCTCATTGCTTGGAATCTCTGCGGCAAATGAGCGCGTGCGGCTGCACCGTGCGCGCGCCGCTGTTCGCCAGGCGCTCGAGGAGTACTTGCGATGAACTGCCGGCAGGTGGTGGAGCTGATGACTGACTACATCGAGGGCATTCTCTCGACTGACGAGCGCGCCCGCTTCGAGGAGCACATCGCGGGTTGTGATGGCTGTCGCGCTTATCTTGCCCAGATGCAGACAGCGCAAAAACTGGCGCACAGTCTTGCTGACGAGCCTTTGCCGGCATCCATCGAGCGTGAGCTGCTTGACGCCTTCCGAAACTGGCGGCTGTAACGCTCCAACCTCCGGCGGCACTCATCACCAACTAGCCACGTGGGTGGCTTTGCGTGACCCAGGAGGTTGTTCAGTTGCGAAGTTCACGTCGAATTTTCTCTGGGCTGGTAGGGCTGCTGGCGGTGATGGCCGCAGGCTCTTTCGCGGGGCTGACTCTCACAGCGTCCGCCGCGGCAGATGTCGTCGGGCATGTTTATGTCGATGACAACACCGCCGGAGCCAATACCATCGGTGCGTTCGACCGCCACAGCGATGGCAGCCTCACTCCGATGGCCGGCTCGCCTTTCGAGGCCGGCGGTGTCGGGACCGGCTCGATCGTCGGCTCGCAAGGGGCGCTTCAGCTCAGCAGCGATGGGCGCTACCTGCTTGCGGTCGACGCCGGCAGCAACCAGATCTCGGTGCTTCGCATCCTTCCGGACGGCTCGTTGCGCCCTGCGGGAGGCGGCCCAGTCTGGTCCGGCGGCATCGAGCCGGTCAGCCTCGCGGTACACGGAAGTCTCGTGTATGTGGCCAACGAAGGGGACAAGTCGACTGCGGCCGGAAGCAACTACACCGGATTCAGGCTCAACCCCGGCGGTCGTCTGATTCCCGTGACCGGCTCGACGTTCGATCTGCCGAGCACCGCCAATCCCGGCGACATTCTCTTCAACTCGACAGGGACCAACCTCATCGGCGTTGAGGTCGGTACTACCGACCCCAACACATTCAGGATCGACAGCTTCGAGGTTGGAGCTGATGGAAGGTTGACTGCCGCCGCCGGGTCCCCGTATGCCGCTCAAGCGGCGGGGCCGTTCGGCAGCGAATTCTCGCCGGCCAACCCTGAACACCTCTACGTTTCCAACGCGCACGGCGGCGCCGGCCAGGGATCGGTGTCGGCGTTCAATGTGACGCCAGCCGGAGCCCTCAGCTCAATTGGAAGCTCTCCGTATCCCGATGGCCAGACGGCCCCGTGCTGGGTCGAGATCTCCCATGATGGGCGCTACCTCTTCACCGTCAATACCGGAAGCACCACCATCTCGAGTTACACCATTCAGGTGGATGGCTCTCTGATCTATTCGAGCACGACACCATTTAAGAGTGGCCCGGGCATTCGGCCATTCGATGCAAGGCTGGACCCCGCGGGAAACAACCTTTACGTGGTCGACGCAGCCATCGGATCCGTCAGCGCGTTTGCCGTCTCAGGCGGCACATTGAGCGAACAGGCACAGTCGCCATTCGCTCTTCCATCGGACGCAAGACCTTTCGGCATCGCCGTCAACTGACGAGCGAGGCAGTTCGTGGGGTGCGGCGGTCACCCGGCCGCCGCGCCTTTACCATTCGCACCTAGGAGTCATGTGATGGGGTTTATCTCGCGCGGCTTCAAGGGCAAGCGTCGCGACAGCGTATCGAGCTCGCGCGTTCCACCCGGTCAGCACGTCGTCAATGATTTCCCAGTGCTTTCCGCGGGCCCGACGCCGCGGGTTTCGATGGACAAGTGGACGTTCTCCATCCTCGGCGAGATCGATGAGCCGAAGCAGTGGACCTGGCAGGAGCTACGTGGGCTGCCCGCCGAGACCGTCACCAAGGACATCCACTGCGTCACCAAGTGGTCGAAGCTCGACACATCGTGGACCGGGGTCTCGATCGATACGCTGCTCGAGGGGGTCGAGACAGCGGCTGAATTCGCCACGGTATTTTCCGACGGCGGCTACACGACCAACCTGGCCCTCGATGACCTCACCGGGAACAAGGCGTGGGTGGTGTACGAGTACGACGGTCAGCCCCTTCACCCGGAGCACGGCGGTCCGGTCCGGCTGCTGGTGCCGCACCTCTATTTCTGGAAGAGCGCGAAATGGGTTCGCGGCATCACGCTGCAAACCGATGAGCAACCAGGTTTCTGGGAGTCGAACGGGTACCACATCCGAGGCGATCCGTGGCGCGAGCAGCGCTACTGGGGCGACTGACCGCCATTGTTGCTGCGTTGGCAGCTGGGCGAGGTGGTCGAGCTTGTCCGGGAGACGGCGCATGTCGCGAGCCTCGTTCTCGATGTGCCGGAGTGGCAGGGGCATGACGCCGGCCAGCATGTCGACGTACGCCTCACCGCGGATGACGGATATCAGGCGCAGCGCAGCTACTCCATCGCCAGCGCGCCGAAAGATTCCAGGCTGGCAATCACCGTCGAGCGGCTCGAGGATGGTGAGGTCTCGCCTTATCTCGTCGGCGAGGTCAAGGTGGGGGACAAGGTCGAGCTTCGTGGGCCGATCGGCGGCTACTTCGTGTGGAAGGCGGAGACCTCGTCACCGCTCCTGCTGGTCGCGGGAGGCTCTGGCGTCGTGCCGCTGATGGCGATGATCAGGCACCGCGCCGCCCTCGGCAGCAACGTGCCGGTGCGGCTGCTCTACTCATCGCGGACAGCGGACGACATCATCTATAAGGAAGAGTTGAACCGGATCGCGGCGTCTGGTGACGGTGTCGCGGTCGCATACACGCTGACGCGCTCGCAGCCCGACGGCTGGAAGGGTTATGCGAGGAGGATCGACGGCAACATGGTGCGAGAGATTGCCTGGCCAAAGGAGCAATCACCGATGGTTTTCATCTGCGGCCCGACCTCGTTCGTCGAGTCGGCGGCGGGATTGCTGGTGGATCTTGGCTATGACCCTCTCAAGATCAAGACCGAAAGATTTGGAGCCACTGGAGGATGACGATGGAAGCAGCTGAGGCGAAGGTTGACGGCAACGCAATTGGAGGTCTCCTGAGCGAGATCTTCACCATGGAGGTGACCACCGCCGAGAGCACGTGCGCGAGCTGTGGCGCCGTCAACCCGGTAGGTCGGGTCGACGTCTATCTTCACGCCCCCGGCGTTGTCGTCCGCTGCCCGGGGTGCGAGCAGGTTCTGATGCGCATCGTGCGCGGGCCGGGCCGCTACTGGATCGACCTGCGGGGCACGCGCTGCCTGGAGTTCGCCGCTCCCGAGTAGGGTCGGGCCCGGCGGCTACCGACGGTAGCCGCCGAAAGTTTACCCAGGGACCCGGAGGGGACTTCCGACCGTTGTGCATCTAGGCGTTCTTCAGGAATCGATTACAAACGCCGGAAAGACACTCGGGAGGGATGATTCCCAGTGGGTTCATACGCGATACCGCAAATCAAGGGATGGCTCGACGCTGTCGTGGTCCTCGGCCACCTGGTCAAAGATCGCGAGGCTCTGGGCCACAACCGTCGGGTGGCGCGGCTCTGCGTCCGGATCGGACGGCAGCTGGCGATGACGACCGCCGAGCTCCGCGTCCTCTCGAGGGCCGGACTCCTGCACGACATCGGCAAGCTGGCGATCCCAGACCAGATCCTCGACAAGCATTCGGCCCTGGATTCGGCGGAGTGGGCTCTCATGCGATCGCATCCAGAGCTGGGCCTGTCGATCCTGGGACAGGACCGGTCACGTCGAGAGATGCTCGCCGTCCTCTATCACCACGAGCGCCTCGATGGGAGCGGTTACCCCTACGGGCTGGCCGCGCAATCGATCCCCATCGAAGCCAGGATCGTTGCCGCCGCCGACACCTATGACGCACTGACCTCCGATCGCCCATACCGAAAAGCAGTCACGCCGTTGGAGGCAAGAAAGGTCCTCATGGAGGAAGCGGGCAAGAGGCTCGACCCAAGGGTCGTCTCCGCGATGTTCGCGGCGCTCGACACCCCGCCGGTGACACGGGCTGCGGAATCAGCCAGGAGGAACTTCCTGCCCGCATAACCGCGCGACCTACTATGGATTCGTGAAGTTCGGCGTCGCGATCTTTCCAACCGACTACGCGATCTCGATGGCAGACCTCGCACCCGCCGCCGAGGAGCTGGGTTTTGAATCGCTTTGGGTCGCCGAGCACTCGCACATCCCGACGAGCCGGAAGTCCCCATGGCCGGCGGGCGGGGACCTGCCGAAACAGTACTGGCACACGATGGATCCATTCGTCGCGCTGACTGTTGCCGCCACTGCGTCGAAAACCATTCGAATCGCCACCGGGATTTGCCTGTTGATCCAGCGCGACCCCATACACACAGCGAAATCGGTCGCGAGCGTCGACCTGGTGTCCAACGGACGCTTCATCTTCGGCGTGGGGGGCGGGTGGAACCGCGAGGAGATGGCCGACCACGGCACCGACTTCAGCACTCGATGGACGCTGCTGCGCGAAAAGGTCGAAGCGTGCAAGGCGATCTGGACCCAGGAGGAGTCCGAGTACCACGGCGAGATGGTCAACTTCGGGCCGATGTGGTGCTGGCCCAAGCCGGTCCAGAAGCCACACCCGCCCGTCATCCTCGGCGGAAGCGGGCCGAAGATCATCGAGCGGGTCGTGCGCTACGCCGACGGCTGGATGCCTAACCGCGGCGATGTGATCGAGCGCATCCCCGAGCTGCAGGAGATGGCGCGTGCCGCAGGGCGCGGCCACATCCCTGTCTCCTATTACCCCAAGCCGGTCGCAAGCGAAATCGAACGGCTGGCGGAAGCCGGTGTCGAGCGGTGCATCTATTACGTGCCGCCCGACGGCAGGGACCAGGCGCTGGCGAAGCTCGAGGAGCTGGCCAAGATGATCCGTCCTTACGTCGAGTCCGAGGTCACCTCGAAAGCCTAGGTTCGGCCTTCGACGTCAGGGCCGACATCCCTTCGAGCCGCGGCATCTAAGTAGCTGCTACGCGCGTATGTCTTTGGCCATCTCGGCGAAGTTGTCCACGTAGCGTTGGACGTCGTCGACCGAGTGCTGCACCGACAGGGTCCAGTTCTCCTCGGCGCCCGGCGCCATCACCACCCCGCGGTTGCACTGGTAGAGCCAGCTCAGGTACGCGAGAGACTTGTCGATCTCTAGATAGTCGCGATAGTTGCGCACACGCTGCGACCGGTAAGTGACGCCGCCGCGCGCAGCGAGCGTGATGACGTGGAAGGGCATCTCGTTCTCGCCGATGACAGCGTCGAGGCCGCCCTGTAGGGTCTCCGCCAGGGCGTCGAAATGCGCGTAAGCCGCGGCGTCAAGGATTTCCAGCAGCGTCACCTTTGACGCGGCCATCGTCAACGGGTTCCCGTTGAAGGTGCCCATCTGGGCGACGCGTTTTTCCTCGATCACTCCCATCACATCGTCCCTGCCGCCGACGGCGCCGCAGGGCAGGCCGCCGCCGATTGCCTTGGCCAGCGCGACCAGGTCCGGCGTGACTCCAAACCGCTCGGTAGCGCCTCCAGGTGCGATCGTGGCGCCGGTCTTGACCTCGTCGAAGATCAACAACGCGCCGTTCTGGTGGGCCGTCTCCTTGATCGCCGCCAGGTAGCCGGCATCCGGCAGCACGATGCCGACGTTCATCATCACGGGCTCGACGATCACCGCGGCGACCTGGTCGCGGTGCTTTCCGAACGCTTTCTCGAGCGCCGCGAGGTCATTGAAAGGAACGACCGCGGTGAGCTCGACGATGGCGGCCGGTATGCCCTCGCTCTGAGGGAATGACGCAGGCGCGTCCGGCTGTCCCATCTTGTCGGGCGGGGGTTCGACGGAGACCATCAGCGCGTCGTGGTGCCCGTGGTACGAGGCTTCGATCTTGATCAGACGCTCGCGGCCGGTGAACCCGCGTGCGATCCTCACCGCGTCGAGGGTTGACTCGGTCCCGGAGTTGGTGAATCGCCATTTGGGCTGGTGGAAGCGCCTCGCCAGCTCCCGGGCAACGATGATGCTGTTCTCCACGGGCTGGGCGAAGTGCGAGCCCAGCGCGATCTGCCGGTTGACCGCGTCGACGATCTTCGGATGGGCGTGGCCGACAACCATCACGCCGAAGCCGTTGTGGAAGTCGACGTACTCGTTGCCGTCGACGTCCACAACGCGGCTGCCGCGTCCTCGCTCCATGAAGATGGGCTGGGGGGAGGCGTCCTGGAAGGAGCTGGGCACCCCGCGAGGCATCACCTGCCGGGCTTCGGTCCACAGTTCCCTGGAGCGGGGTCGCGCCTTGCGGAATCTCTCTTCCTCGCCCTGGATGAGCTCTGCGACGCGGCTTGCCGGCACCTCGCGAGTGGTCTTGATCGCCATGCTCTTGTCCTCTTCCTCAGGCGGTCGCCTTGACAGGGATGCGCGGTGGATCTCCAATTGTCGCCAATTTCAGTCGGGCGTAATAAACCGGAGGGGTGGGATGGCGGAAGCAGCAGCTGTAGCCGGGCTGGTCGCTGAAAAGCGCAAGCTCAGGAAGTCGTTGTCCCGATTCGACATGATCTTCTTCACGGTCTGCGCCATCGTGGCGCTGGACACCATCGGTCAGTCGTCGTCGTACGGCGCACAGCTGCGCGCTCCACGGCAGCATTCTGCGTGAGTGCGACAATTCGCTTTCGATGAAGCTCGAGACTGACGTCGCCAGGGCATTTACGCTGCCCTCGAGCGCCTATCTCGACCCGGTGGTGCTCGAGCGCGAGAAGGACAGGATCTTCGCCAGGACCTGGCAGCTGGTGGCGCACATGAACGAGCTGGCGCGAGTCGGCGACTTCAAGCCGGCGACCATCCTTGACGAGCCGATCCTGCTGACCCACGCACCGGATGGAAAGCTGCGCGGTTTCTACAACGTGTGCCGCCACCGGGCCGCGCTGGTGGTCACGACGCGCGGCAACCGCCGCTCCCTCCAGTGCGGTTATCACGGCTGGGTCTACGGCCTGGATGGAAGGCTTCAGACCGCGCGCGAGATGGACGGCACCGAGAACTTCGACAAGGCGGACTTTGGTCTCGTTCCGATCCGGGTCGAGACGTTAGGCCCGTTCGTGTTCGCCAACCTCGATCCGAAGGCCGCTCCACTCGCGGAGTGGATCGGCGCCATACCGTCCGAGATCGCCACGGCCGGATACGAGATGTCGAGCATGCGCCGCATCGAGCGGCGCGATTACGAGATCGCATGCAACTGGAAGGTCTACGTGGACAACTATCTCGAGGGTTATCACCTGCCCATCGCGCACCCTGGGCTCTTCAAGGAGCTCGAGTACGACCAGTACCGGGTCGAAACGTTTCGCTATTACTCAAAGCAGCACGCGCCCATTCGAGAGCTCAAGCCGGGGGAGGTGCCCGGACGGGATCGCCGCTACATCCGCATGCCCGGGGCGGAGGACAACGCCCTCTATTACTGGATCTTTCCGAACACGATGCTGAACATCTACCAGGACAACATCAGCACCAACGTCATCCTCCCGATGGGACCGGACCGCACCCTCACGATCTTCGAGTGGTTCTTCGCTGAGCCCGGCACTGGTGCGGGCTGGGAGTCCATGCAGCAGACGATCGCATTCTCTGACGAGATCCAGCAGGAGGACATCGCGGTTTGCGAGCAGGTGCAGCGAGGGCTGCGATCGCGGTCTTACACGCGCGGGCGATTTTCAGCGCTGCGGGAAAACGGAGTCCACCACTTCCAGTCGCTCGTCACGGAGTTTCTCGACCAGCCGAGCTAACTTTCGCTCCGACCTTCTCTTGCGTCTACGTAAAGCTGTCGCGTGCGGAGAAGGTTGCGCACGCGGAGGACCACCTCCTCGCGGTCGAAAGGCTTCAGCAAGAAGTCATCGGCGCCGAGGATGAGGGCGCTGTTGCGAGCCACGTGCCCGCTGTCCGCGGTCAGCATGATCACGGGAAGGTACCCA
>WNGJ01005338.1_pt1 | contig 13469 bp, 14 predicted proteins | sample 5400611 | NCBI WGS metagenome assembly WNGJ01 (sample SAMN13153375, study PRJNA577476) | soil metagenome | isolation source: 40 cm soil or saprolite under Garry oak tree replicate 1 | place: USA:California | collected 2016-06-15 | reverse complement strand
GTGCTTTGCACGACCACGATCCGTCCCGCGAACCGGCCGGCGCGGTTGGCGGCATCCACGGAGGCTGCACACACCGCCCGGAGCAGCATCCCGGTGCCGAACTGGAGCACGCGCTCCGGCAGCTCGGCTCGCCGGTAGGCGTCCGCCGGCCAGTGGCCGCGGCCCAGCCGGGGGGGCTCGCCATTCGCAGGCGCGGTCAGGCGAGGAGCGTCCCGTGTCGCATGCAGAGGGGCACCCTTTTCAAGGAGTTGCGGAGCCGGAGCGACGGCCGGGGGTCGCATTTCGCGGGCCAACGGCAGGTCGGCGAAGAGCGCAAGTGACTGCGGGGCCCTACTCTGCTGGTGTGGCGTCACCGCGGCACCCGCGATGCGCTGGTGCAACGCGCTTAGTGCGGGGTGTGCGTCAACGTGGAGACCGTGGCACGAGACGGTACAGCAGCTCACCGTTCCGGATCATGCCGAATTGCTCGCGCGCGGCACGCTCCTGCGCCGCGCGACTCGTCTCAAGGTCGTGCGCCAGCCGGCCGAGCGAATCGAGCAGCACGTGGAGGTCCTGCATCGCGCGTCGCTCGTCCGCGAGCTGCCGGCGCAGCTTGAGCCAGTCGAGGGTGCTGTACTCTCCCGCGAACACCACGAGCCAGGCGAACAGCAGCGCGCCCGCGAATGCGGCGATCCGGGTCGACTTCACAGGCCGTACAGCTCGCCGCCGGGGTAGTAGGCCGCGTCCCCCAGCTCCTCGGCGATGCGCAGCAGCTGGTTGTACTTCGCGACGCGGTCGGTGCGCGACGCGCTCCCCGTCTTGATCTGCCCGACGCCGCTCGCCACGGCGAGATCGGCGATGAACGTGTCTTCCGTCTCGCCGGAGCGGTGGGAGATCACGGCGCCGTAGGCGTGCGAGCGGGCGCGCTCGATGCACTCGAGCGTCTCCGAGAGCGTACCGATCTGGTTCACCTTGATGAGGATCGCGTTCGCGACGCCTTCCTCGATCCCGCGCGCCAGCAGCTCGGGGTTGGTGCAGAACAGGTCGTCGCCGACGAGCTGGATGCGCGTGCCGAGCGCCTCGGTGAGCTTCGCCCAGCCGCTCCAGTCGTTTTCCGCGAGGCCGTCCTCGATCGAGACGATGGGATAGCGGTCGATCCAGCCCTTGTAGAGGGCGATCATTTCCTCGCTGGTCTTGCGGGCGCCGCCGCTCTTCTTGAAAACGTAGCAGTCGTCCTCGTACAGCTCGGACGCGGCCGGATCGAGCGCGATCGCCACTTCCTTCCCCGCCTCGTAGCCGGCCGCTTCGATCGCCGCCATGATCGCTTCCAGCGCCGCCTCGTCGTTCGGGAGGTTGGGCGCGAATCCGCCTTCGTCCCCCACGGTGGCCGCGAGCCCCCGCTTGGTCAGCACCTTCTTGAGCGAGTGAAACACCTCCACGCCGATGCGCAGCGCCTCCGGGAACGTCTCGGCACCGATCGGCACGACCATGAACTCCTGGCAGTCGATGGTGTTGGTCGCGTGCGCACCGCCGTTCAGGATGTTCATCATCGGCACCGGGAGCACGTGGCTCACCGGGCCGCCGAGGTAGCGGTACAGCGGCAGCCCCGAATCCTCGGCGGCGGCGCGCGCCACGGCGAGCGACACGCCCAGGATCGCGTTCGCACCGAGGTGCCCCTTGTTCGGCGTGCCGTCGAGCTCGAGCATCGCGAAGTCCACGGCGAGCTGGTCCTCGGCCGGCATCCCCTCGAGCCGCGGCCCGATCACCTCGTTGACGTTTTTCACGGCCTCGAGCACGCCCTTGCCGCCGAACCGCTTCTGGTCGCCGTCGCGCAGCTCCACCGCCTCGCGCTCGCCGGTGGACGCGCCGCTCGGCACGGCGGCGCGCCCCGCCGCACCGCTCGCCAGGGTCACGTCGGTCTCGATCGTCGGATTGCCGCGGCTGTCGAGAATCTCGCGGGCGTGGACGGAGATGATGGTGCTCATCGTGGCCCCTACCCTAAGAGGATGGCCCCCCGGCGTCAACGCGGGCCCGCAGCGCGACGATCGCGGCGCGGACTCGGTCGCGCAGCGCCTCGCGATCCGGGAGCGCCAACCCCGCCGTGGCAATCGGCTCACCCACCAGGAGACGGATCGGCTGAGGTCGCAGCCGCAGGGATCCCCTGGGCAGAATGCGGTAGGTACCGTGCACGTACACCGGCACGATCGGCACCTGCGCCGCGATGGCGAGGCCGAAGGGCGCGTTCTTGAACGGGAGCAACTCGCCGGTCGGGCTGCGCGTGCCCTCCGGAAAGACGATGGCGGAGATGCCGCTGTGGATCGTCGCGGCCGCCCGGTCGTACGCCTCGAACGCCCGGGCCCGGTTGAACCGGTCGATGAGGATGTGCCCGGCGCGCTGCATGGCGAGCCCCAGGATCGGTATGCGACCGAGCTCCTGCTTCGCCACGAAGCGGGTCGAGCCGGGGAGGGTCGCCGCGAGGGCCCAGATGTCGAACATCGAGGTGTGGTTCGACGCGTACACGACCGGCTGGCCGGCCGGGATACGCTCGAGCCCCTCCGCAGCGACCGGCGTTCCCGCCACGCGCAGCAGGCGGCGCGACCAGTCGACAGTCGCCCAGTCGTACACGCCACCGGGCCGCCGCTTCACACCCAGCAGCGCGGCGCCGATCGCCCCGAGCGCGTGCAGCAGCGTGGACGGCACGATCCACAGGGCGAACAGCACCCAGCGAATCATCGCGGGGCGAAATGGTCGAAGCCCGGCGGCGCTTCCACCAGCCGGCCTGCGGCGCTGAGGTGCACCCCGCGCCCCGCCACACAGCGCCCGATGCGCGTCAGCGGAAGACCGGAAACCCGGGTGAACGCACGCGCGTCGCGCTCACCGAACCGGGCGGGCAGCGCGACGAGCAGCTCGTACTCCTCGCCGCTCGCCGCTGCGTCGCGGGGTGTCACCCCCGGCCAGCAGGGGAGCCGCTCTAACTCGATCTCGAGAGCCACGCCGGACGCCGCGGCGAGGTGCGCCGCATCGGCGGCAAGCCCGTCGGAGATATCGATCATCGCATGGGCCCCGAGGCGGGCCAGCCGGCTGCCCGCCGCGATGCGCGGCTCGGGATGGGCGAACCGCCGCCGCAACGTGTCCTCCGGCCGCGCGCCTGCCTGGAGCTGCGCGAGGGCGAGCCCCGCGCCGCCCAGCTCGCCCGTCAGCCACACGCCGTCCCCGCGACGGGCTCCGCGCCGCCGTACGGCGCGACGCGCCGTGCCGAGCACGCATACGTCCACGAGGTAGCGCTCCGAGCGCACCAGGTCCCCACCCAAGACTTTGCCGCCGACGCTCCGCACCACTCCCCCCACCCCCGCCATCATCTCGGCCCCGGGATCCACGCTTCCCGCTTCCCGTTTCCCGTTTCCCGCAGGCAGCCCCAGGCTTACAAGGACCCCGATCGGCTTCGCCCCCGCCGCTGCGAGGTCAGACAGCGCCGCCGCCCCCGCGCGCCATCCGATCTCTTCGAACGACAGCCAGTCGGTGCGGAAGTGGACGCCTTCGAGGCTCAGATCGACGCTCGCCGCGAGGGTGGTACCGCCGATGCGCACCAAGGCGCAGTCGCCTCCTTGTACGCCGTCCGCCTTGTGCTCGCGCAGTCGCGAGAAAATGGCGCGCAGCCGATCGAACTCAACGCCGGGGCCGAGCTTCGCCGTCATTCCGTTTCCGGCGACTCGAGCACGGCGAGCACGGGCGGTCCCGCGGGCTTGCTGTCGGCCCAGGCGCGCCAGATGTCCGGGAGGGCCGCGAGCACGTCCGCGGGCCGGAGGCTGCGGGCGGTCCATTGCCGCGCGCCGTGCTCCGCCGCGCGGCCCAGGGCGTGGGCGCCGAGGGCGGCCGCTTCGGGCGGCGCGCTGCCGCGGGCGAGGAACGCGCCCGTGAAGCCGGCGAGCAGATCGCCCGAGCCGCCGGTCGCGAGCCCCGGATTGCCGCTCGCCACCACGTGCACCGGCCCCCGCAGGTCGGCGATAACGGTGGGAACGCCCTTCAGGAGCACGGTGCCGCGCAGCTTCTGCGCGGCCTTGGTCGCCGCAGCCCAGCGGTCGTTCGCGGCTTGGTCGGCGAGCTGATCGCCGACCAGGCTTCGGAACTCGCCCAGATGCGGCGTGAAGACGACGGGACGCTCGACCGGTCCCCGGAAAAGCGCGAGAGCGTCGGCATCGAGCACGGTGGGAACGGGGCGGCGCCCGAGCAGCGCCAGGAGGAACTCGGCGCGCTCGGGCTCCCGGCCCAGGCCCGGCCCGACCACGAGGGCGTCGGCCCAGTCGAGCGCTTCGGCGACGGGCGGCTCGAGCGCCGCCCCGAAGGCGGACTCGACCGTGAGCACATCAGGCAGGCTCGCGCGCGCGGCGGCGACCGTCGCCGGCGCGGCGACGAGTTTCACGAGTCCCGCCCCGGCGGCGAGCGCGGCCCGCGCGGCGTGCAGCGCGGCGCCGGTCATCCCCGAGGCGCCTCCCACGACGGTCACGCGGCCCCGGTCACCCTTGTGCATGGTCGGTGTGAGGCGCGGCAGCCGCCCTCCCGCCCACGCATCGGTGACGAGTACGGGCCAGGCAGGATCGGCCGGCGGCAGCCCGATGTCCACGACGACGATCCGCCCGCACCACTCGCGCGCCAGCAGGTGCCCACGCCGCGCACCGCCGAACGTGACGCTGATCTGTGCGCGCACGGGGCCATGGGCTTCGCCGCTCGATAGGTCGAGGCCGGTGGGGCCGTCCACGGCGAGCACGGGGGCGCCGTAGGCCACGATGCGCTGCGCCAGCGCGAGCACGTCGCCGCGCGCCGGCCCCGCGGCGCCCGTGCCGAGCAGCGCGTCCACCACGACCGCCGCGGCAGGCCAAGGCTCGTCTCGCCCCAGCTCGCGCACGCCGTCCACGCGGGCCAGCGCGCGGTTGTCGATCGCGTCGTCGGTCTTGGGATCGAGCCCGGCGACGCACGCGGGCGCGCCGGCGGCGTGCAATGCCCGCGCGATCACCCAGCCGTCACCGCCGTTATTCCCCGCCCCGGCGACGACCAGCGCGCCGCGCACGAGCACGTCCGGGAACTCGCGCACCATCAGCTGCGCCACGGCACGGCCCGCCGCCTCCATCAGCACGCGGCTCGGGATGTGGTACTGGGTGCGGGCCACGCTGTCCCACGCGGCGGCCTCGGTCGCCGACAGCACCGGAATCGGATTCACGCGATGATCACTCCTCCGTAGCCGACGACCGCGTCCTCTTCCCCCGTGACCCACCCCGAGTGTCGGTAATCGACCACGGTCCCTCGCGTCGCGCCGAGGGCGCGGGCCGCGGCGGCAACGCAAGCGGCGGGCGCGCGCCCGCACATCGAGATCCGGCGCCGGCGGCAGCGCGCCAGCAGCTCTTCCCCGTCCAGGCCCTCGAGCGCGGCGAGCGCTTCCCGGTCCTTCGGCTCCGACACGCGAGCAGGCTCGTAGTGATTGAGGTCGCTCGAGGCGAGCAACAACACCGCCTCCGGCCCGCGGGTGACTAACCCTGCGAGGGCCAGACCCAGCTCGCGGCACCCCGCCCACGCGTCTCCCGCCAGCACCAGCGGCACGATCCGCACGTCGGGGCGCAGCACCTGGAGGAACGGCAGCTCGACCTCGATGGCGTGCTCGGCGGCGTGCGCCTCGTGGTCGATCCCGACGAGCGGGCTCGCCGCGAGCAACGCGGCCGCGAAGGGCTCGTCCACCGCGACCTCACCGAGGGGAGTACGAAAGGCGCCGCGTTCCCACAGCGACACTCCGCCCGGCGCGTGGCAGGCGCCGGTGTGATTCGGCGCCAGGACGACGACGAGCGGCGGAATCGCGAGGCGCGCGAAGACGCAGGCGGCGGTGAATCCCGAGTAGACGTACCCGGCGTGCGGGGCGACGGCGCCGCGCGCCGCTGCCGGATGCGCGCCGGGCACCTGCGCGAGCAGCTCGCGCACGGTGCGCTCGAGCTCCGGTTTCGATCCCGGGTAGAAGCGCCCGCTCACGGCGGGCGCGCGCACGGCGCCCAAGCCTATTTGAGGCTCTGGCCGATCGTGCGACCGAACGAGATCTCCCCGTTATCGATCCGGATGTTGAATCCGCAATCGGGATTGGTGCAGACCCACGCCTTGTAGGTGATCGGCGCACCGTCCCGACCGTAGTCCGACAACGGTATGAGGAGACCTTGCTGGCACTTCTTGCAGGCGGGCCATTCCATGCTGGCGTCCATGCGGCACCCCCCTTCACCCGGTCCAGCGCCGGCTACGCGAGCCCGGACCAGCGATACCCGGCCCGGAACACCTCCGCGAAGTCGTACACGGCGTCGAAGTCCTCGACCCGGTCGCTCTCCTGCCGGGCGAGGAGGCCGACGTCGATCAACATGAACACGATGCGGCCGAGATCCTCCGTGTTGGTGATTCCCCAGTGGGCGAGGACCGTCGGGGCGAGCAGGCCGAACTGCTCCAGCGCGAAGTCACGACAGGCCCACGCGAGCTCGCCCCCGGAGAGATGCCGGCGGGCGGGGAGGCGGCCCTGCGCGAACTCGAGCGTGGCGAGCACGAACAGGTAGCCGCGCTCGTGATAGCGGCCGTCCCGCTGGCGGATCTGCGCGAACGCGGCTTCCAGCGTCGCGAAGTCGCTCACGGCGTGGCCTCGCGCGGCAGCCCGTCGGCGTTGACGCGCAGCGTCATCGGCCGCGACGTCCGGGGCTCGAGCAACGCGAGCTCCAGCACCTGGTCGAGCGTCTCCACCGGCCTGATCTCGAGCAGCTTCGTCACTTCGTCCGGAACCTCCACCAGCTCGTGGTTGTTGCGCGCGGGAACGAGCACTGTCTTCACGCCAGCTCGCGCGGCGGCGGTGAGCTTCTCCTTGAGCCCGCCGATCGGGAGCACGCGGCCGCGCAGCGTCAACTCGCCCGTCATCGCGACGTCGTGACGCGCCGGCCGGCGGCACAGCAGCGACGCCAGTGCCGTTGCGATCGTGATCCCCGCCGAGGGACCGTCCTTCGGCACCGCGCCCGCCGGCACGTGCAGGTGCACGTCGCTGTGCGTGAACGACTCGAGCGGGATGCCGAGCGAGACCGCACGCGCCCGCAGCAGGCTCCACGCCGCCTGGGCCGATTCCTTCATCACGTCGCCCAGCTGGCCGGTCAGGGTGATCTGCCCCTTGCCGGGCATCTGGATCGCCTCGACGAACATGATGTCGCCGCCCACCGGCGTCCACGCCAGTCCCGTGGCCACGCCCACTTCGGGGCTGCGGCCCGCCACCTCGCTCTGCACCTTGGGCTGGCTCGCGTACTTCTCGAGGTTCTTGGCGGAGATCTTCACCGTCTCGGCCCGCCCCTCCACCACGTCGAGCGCCGCCTTGCGCAGCACCCCTTGGATCTCGCGCTCCAGCTGGCGCACGCCCGCCTCCCGCGTGTACTCCGCGATCAGCCGCTCCAGCGCCCCGTCGGCGACGCTCGCCCGCTGCGGCACGAGGCCGGTCTCCACCAGCTGGCGCGGCAGCAGGTAGCGCTTCGCGATCGCCAGCTTCTCGCCGGGCGTGTATCCGGGTAAGGTGAGAACTTCCATCCGGTCGAGCAAGGGGTCGGGAATCGGCGCGAGACTGTTGGCGGTCGCGATGAACATGACGCCCGAAAGATCGAACGGCACTTCGAGGTAATGGTCCACGAAGGCGCCGTTCTGCGCCGGGTCGAGCACCTCGAGTAGCGCGGCCGTCGGATCCCCGCGCACGTCCGAGCCCATCTTGTCCACTTCGTCGAGCATCAGCAGCGGGTTGCGCGTCTCGCAGCGTTGCAGCGCGTGGATGATGCGCCCCGGCAGCGCCCCCACGTAGGTGCGGCGGTGCCCGCGCACTTCGGCCTCGTCCCGCACGCCGCCGAGCGACACGCGCGTGAAGCGCCGGCCGAGCGCTTCGGCGATGCTCTGCCCGAGCGACGTCTTCCCGACCCCCGGCGGCCCGACGAAGCAGAGGATGCTCCCCTTCGCCTGGGGATTCAGCGTGCGCACCGCGAGGTACTCGAGGATGCGCTCCTTCACCGTCTTCAGGTCATAGTGGTCGCGGTCGAGGATCTCCCGCCCGACCGCCAGGTCGAGCCGGTCCTGGGAGACGCGGTTCCACGGCAGCGAGGCCATCACGTCGAGGTAGGTCCGCGCCACGTGGTATTCGGCCGACTGCGGCGACATCTGGCGCAGCCGCTTCAGCTCGCGGTCCGCGACCTTCTTGGCCTCGGCGGAGAGCCCGGTCTCCTCCAGGCGGCGTCCCAGCTCGTCCAGCTCGTCGTCCTCCTGATCCTCGCCCAGCTCCTGGCGGATCACGCGCAGCTGCTCGCGCAACACGTACTCGCGCTGGCTCGCGTCGAGCCGCGACTTGACCTTCTCCTGGATCTGGCTCCCCACCTCGAGCACCTGGAGCTCCTGGCCGAGCAGGTCGGTGAGCCGCTCCAGCCGGTGATTCACGTCGCTGATCGCGAGCAGCTCGGCCTTGGCCGGGAGCGCGAGGTCCAGGTTCGCGGCGATGAAGTCCGCGAGCTTTCCCGCGTCGGTGATCCCCGCGAGCACCTCGTGCAGTTCCTCACCCAGATACGGAGCGATGTCGATCACCCGGGAGAACTGCGCGTGCACGGTGCGCTTGAGGGCCTCGGTGCGGGCGTCCTCGACCACCGTTTCGGGCAGCGTCTCGTAGCGCGCGACCAGCCAGTGATCGGTGGGCTCGACCTCGAGGAAGCGGGCGCGCTCCAGCCCCTGCACCATGACACGCGCGGAGCCGTCGCCGAGCTTGAGCATGCGCACCAGTATCGCGAGCGTACCCACCTCGTACAGCTCGTCGGCGCGCGCGCGCATCACCGTGCCCTCGACCGGCTCCGCGCCCCCCAGCGGCCGCACGACGCCGAGCAACAGGCGCTTGTTCCCCTGTACGACTTCGTCGATGAGCTGTACGGCGTTCGGGTCATCGAGGGCGAGGGGGAGCACGACGTGGGGATAGACAACCAGCTGGCCGAGCGGCAGGACCGGCAGCCGGTCGAGCGGCGGGGACGGGGGCGGCGCGGTCATTCGACTTTCACCGACTGCGGGCCGGACCGTCGGGCCGGCAGCTTGGCCAGCCGTACCTCGAGGAAGCCGGCCTCGTAGCTCGCGTGAATGCTGTCGGGATCGACCGGGACGGGGAGCCGTAGGCGGCGCTCGAACGGGCCGATCTGCACCTCCATCGCGTGGTAGTGCCGCTTCCCCTCGCGGCGCGCCAGACGCTCCCCTGAAATCGTGAGGATGCCGTCGCCCAACTGCACCTGGAAGTCCTCGGCGTGCATCCCCGCGATGTCCATGTGCACCACGAGAGCGTCCGCCGTCTCGTACACGTCGGTGGGCGGCTTCCACTTGGGCGAGGCGACGAAGCCCACGGGGCGGCCGTGGGCGACCTCGTTGAAGTAGACTTCGAGCTCGTCGGCGGGGTGAACCGTGAGCGAGCCGGAACCGCGGGACGGGCGGTTGCCGCCGGAGGACGTCATGTCGGACATAGCGAGAAGATAACGGCTCCGCTACCGCTTGGTGAGCCTGAGCGTCGCGACCGGCACGACGACCCCCTTGGTCACAAAGTGCCGGGTCATCGCGCGCGACGTGGGTTTCTTGGGCTTGGCGGGCTTGTCCGCGGCTCTGTACGTCCTCCCGTCGTCGGCCCCCGCGTCGTAGGCGATCAGCTTGAGCGTGCGGGACTTCGCCCAGGCGCCGTTCTCCATCAGGTTGACGTCGGCGGCGCCGGTGAACCAATCCGGGCTGGGCGCGATCATCGCGACCAGGGAGACCAGCGGGTGCGTCGGGTCCACACGCACTGTCGTCACGAGAGAGTCCTTGAAGTTCTTCAGTCCGCCCGTTTCGAACATCATGCCGGCGCGCCCGGCGGCGATCGCCGCGTTGATCTCGTCGTCCAAGGGACTGTGCTTCCCCTCTTCGGACAGGCGCTCGAGACCCGGCGTGGGACGCCGTCCCAGCGCGAAGATCGAGTACGACGCGTTGTGGGACGCCCCGATCAACCCCGAGAAGTGCGCCCCCTTGGGATACTCGAACGGATGGGTCTTCGGAGTCCACGTGCTCTTGAGGACCACGGTGTATTCGGCCGGCGCGCTGGGCGCCGCCGCGTGCTCGCCCGCCTGACCTTGGGCCGGGCTCTTCGGCTCCTGCTTGCTGCACGCAGTCGCGGCCAGCGCCACCCCTGCGGCCAACGCCACTCGGGTCCAGATCCCTCGATGCATGGCTCCTCCCTTCGGCGTGAAGTCCCGCGCTACCGCACCGCGCCCACCCGCGGGGCCGTCTCCGCGTACAGCGGAAACTCGTCCGTCAACCCCCGCACCTCCTGCTTGACCCGGGCCAGCGTCGCGTCGTCTTTCCGGGTCAACACCGTGTCGATCAGCTCCGCGACCTTCTCCATCTCGGGCTCGCGGAATCCGCGCGTCGTGACGGCCGGCGTACCGAGCCGGATGCCGCTCGTCACGAACGCCTTCTGCGGGTCGCCCGGGATCGTGTTCTTGTTCACCGTGATCCCGGCGCGATCGAGCAGCTCCTGCGCTTCCTTGCCCGTGACCTGCTTGGGCCGCAGATCGACCAACATCAGGTGTGTGTCGGTGCCGCCCGAGACGATGGCGTAGCCGCGGGCGATCAACGCGCGCGCGAGCGTCTGCGCGTTCTCGATGACCTGCGCCGCGTACGTCTTGAACTCAGGCGCCAGCGCCTCGCCGAGCGCCACCGCCTTGGCGGCGATCACATGCTCGAGCGGCCCGCCCTGCGTCCCCGGGAACACCTGCTTGTCCACGTCCTTGGCGTAGGCTTGCTGGCACAGGATCAGCCCGCCGCGCGGGCCGCGCAGCGTCTTGTGCGTGGTCGTCGTGACGATCTGGGCGTGGGGGATGGGCGACGGATGCAGCCCCGCCGCCACGAGCCCGGCGAAGTGCGCCATGTCCACGATCAGGATCGCGCCGACCTCGTCTGCGATGCTCCTGAGGGCTACGAAGTCGATGATGCGGGCGTAGGCGCTCCCTCCCCCGATAAGCAGGCGCGGGCGCTCGCGCCGCGCCGCGTCACGCACCTGGTCGTAGTCGATGCGGCCCGTCTCTTCGCGCACGCCGTAGGACGTCGCCTGGAACAGCGTGCCGGAGAAGTTCACGGGCGAGCCGTGGGTGAGGTGCCCCCCGTGGGGCAGCGCGAGCCCCATGAGCTTGTCGCCGGGCTTCGCGACCGCGAGATAGGCGGCCATGTTGGCCTGGGCGCCCGAGTGCGGTTGCACGTTCACGTGGTCGGCGCCGAACAGCTGCCTGGCGCGGTCGATGGCGAGCTGCTCCACTTCGTCCACCACCTCGCAGCCGCCGTAATACCGCTTGCGGGGCAGGCCTTCAGCGTACTTGTTGGTGAGCGCCGTGCCCATCGCCTCGAGCACGGCGATGGAAACGAAGTTCTCGCTCGCGATCAGCTCGAGCCCGTGCTCCTGCCGCTCCACCTCGCGCCGGATCAGCGCGTACACGGCCGGGTCGGCGGCGGCGAGATGCGCGAGGCGGTGGGTCACTCGTCGATCTTCGCGACGCGGCGCGCGTGGCGCCCGCCCTCGAACCCCGTATCGAGCCACTTGTGCAGGATCTCCAATCCTTCGTCCTCGCTCACGAATCGCGCCGGCAGCACGAGAATGTTGGAGTCGTTGTGCTTGCGGGACATCTCCGCGATCTCAGGGCTCCAGGCGACCGCCGCCCGCACCTTGGGGAACCGGTTCGCGGTGTACGACATCCCAAGCCCCGTTCCGCACGTCAGCACGCCGCGCGGAGCCTTGCCGCCGCTCACCGCCTCGGCGACGGGCTTCGCGTAGTCGGGGAAGTCGTCCTGCGGGTCGAGCGTCTTGGGGCCCACGTCCACCGGCTCGTAGCCGAGCCGTTTCAGCTCTGCGACGAGCTTCTGCTTCAGCGCGTACCCCGCGTGGTCCGCGCCGACGTAGATCTGCTCAGACAAGATTCCGCCTCACTTTCGACACAGCGGCGATGCGCTCCTCGGCGAGCCGGTCCGCGGCTCGATACGTCGGGATCCCCTCGTCGTGGGCGATCTCGAACACGCGCAGCAGCGCGTCGTAGATCTCGCCGGCCTTGGCGCGGGCGCGCTCCAGCGACCACCCCTCGAGCTCCGCGTTCACGTTGATCAGCCCGCCACCGTTGATCACGTAGTCGGGGGCGTAGGTGATGCCGCGCTGCTCGAGCACATCCCCGTGCCGTTCCTCGGCGAGCTGGTTGTTCGCCGCGCCTGCCACGACCTCTACGCGCAACACCTTGAGCGTGTCATCGTTGATCACGGCGCCGAGCGCACAGGGCGCGAACACGGCGGCGTGCGCCCCGTAGATCTCATCCGGCGCCACGCCCTGCGCCTGGAACTCGTCTCTGACGCGTGCCACCCGCAGGGGATCGACGTCCGTGACGACCAGGTGCGCCCCTTCGGCGTGCAGCAGCTTCGCCAGATGATAGCCTACATGACCGCATCCCTGCAAAGCCACGGTCTTCCCGGCGAGGTCGTCCGAGCGCCAGCGGTAGCGGGCGCAGGCCTTGATCCCCCGGTACACGCCGTACGCCGTCACGGGTGACGGGTCGCCCGAGCGCCCGATCAGCCCGGTCACGTGGTTCGTCTCCGCCTTGATGTACTCCATGTCCTGCGTGGACGTCCCGACGTCTTCGGCGGTAACGTAGCGGCCCTTGAGCGACTCGACGTGCCGGCCGTGGGCGCGGAACAGCGGCTCGCGGCGTGGCGTGGTGTTGTCGCCGATGATCACGCTCTTGCCGCCGCCCAGGTTCAGCCCCGCGACCGCCGCCTTGTAGGTCATGCCGCGCGACAGGCGCAGCGCGTCGATCAGCGCTTCGACGTCGGACCCGTAGTGCCAGAAGCGCGTCCCCCCGAGCGCGGGCCCGAGCACCGTGCTGTGGACCGCGATGATGCCGCGGTATCCGCTGGACGGCTCGTAGTACAGGCTCACCTGCTCGTGTTCGTGCTCGGCGAGCAGGCCGAACAGCTCAGCCGCCGGCGGCGAGACCGCGCGCGACGGCGAGACGCTGGATTTCGCTGGTGCCTTCATGGATCTCCGTGGCCTTCGCGTCGCGGAACAGCTTCTCGACCGGGAAGTCGCGCATGTAGCCGTACCCGCCGAACAGCTGCACCGCCTGCGTCGTCACCCACATTGCCGTCTCCGACGCGAACAGCTTGGCCATGCTCGCCGGGACGAGCGCGTCCTCGCCGCGGTCGCGCCGGGCGGCGGCGGCATGCGCCAGCGCGCGAGCCGCTTCCACGCGCGTCGCCATCTCGGCGAGCTTGAACTGCACCGCCTCGAACTCACGCAGCGCGCGGCCGAATTGGCGCCGCTCCCCACAATAGGCGATGGCGTGGTCGAGCGCCCGTCGCGCGATCCCTACCGCGACGATCGCGCACCCCAACCGCCCCAACTCCCGCGCCTCCTCGATGTAGGCGAGCCC
>WNGJ01005332.1_pt1 | contig 13472 bp, 15 predicted proteins | sample 5400611 | NCBI WGS metagenome assembly WNGJ01 (sample SAMN13153375, study PRJNA577476) | soil metagenome | isolation source: 40 cm soil or saprolite under Garry oak tree replicate 1 | place: USA:California | collected 2016-06-15 | reverse complement strand
CGGAAAAACTCTTCAGGAAGTCTTTGAAGCCTTCCAGGTGTTGCGGCGGGAATTGGTATTTCACATCGGCGCCTTCGAGTGTTTTCTCGAAACAACTGAGCCAAACCTGGCGAGCCCGCTCGTCGATCTCAAAGGGAAGATGCCTGGCCCTCATGCGTGGCGGGCCGTACCTTTCAGAGTAGAGGGGTGGTCCTCCCAAAATAGTCACGAAAAATGCAGCCGACTTTTTCGATGCTTCGTCCATGTTGGATGGGAAAAGGCGTCGGATCTCGGACTTCTCGAGTTCCTTATAAAAATCCAACATCATCTTGAAGATGTTGCCTTCACCCATGATTCCATAGATTTCGCTGTTGGGGCCGGGCCCCTGAGGAGGCCCCCCGGGAGGCGTATGAATGACCCGTTCCATCTCAGCCTTATTCTAACGAAGGTGAAGAGAATATCGATCCCTTTACGTTTCGCTTTCTTGTTTAATCCTGACGGTCGGTATCGATACTACTGAGTACGCGAACCGCTTGTATTTATAAATTCTGTCGCCCAAGAGCGACAAGTCGCCCAAAGGCGACACCTTCCACCGCCTCCCTTTCGCCTCAAACCCTTGACAACTCAGCCAAACCTGTGGCGTTAGCAGCGGAAGCCGACGTGCCATATAGGCGCGTCATGAAAGCAACCGCCACAAAGCAAACTATCGATCGAACCGGAAATCGCCTCGATCATTTCCAATCCCGACAGGTTTATTGAAGCCTCGACGGTAATGATTTCCGTTTCGTCTGCAATCCCCGATGACTTCACGAACATCATTTCCATCGCATCGGGAATGAAATCCGCCGGCGAGACGGTTTTCTCCATCCCACCAATGATCATCGATGCGACGGCCACGATCCCTTCCGTCACGGACAGACTCCTTTCCGTTCCGGACCAAATCGTTTGCGGCGCGGCGAGGATCCTTTCCGTGACGGAAATAATTATCTCGAATCGCAGGCAAATCCTGGCAAATCCATAGCATGGCGGCTTCGCCGTCATCGATAATTATTTCCGTGACGGAAATGATTTTGTTCGAGACGGAAATGATTCTTTGAAAGACGGAAAAGATCATTTCCACCGCGGACCGAACTCTCTTCACCTCGCACCAAACCTTCTTCGAGACGAACGCCATTGTTTCCTTCATCGAAGCATTCATTTCCATCGCGGACACACTCATTCCCGCGAAGGAGAGACGTCTTTCCATGGCGAACACGATGATTTCCGCCTCGGACACGAGTCTCGTCGCGTCAGCAATATGTTTCTCCGTCCCGGAGAGAACCCTCGACGCCATGCCGGCGGGTGTGTTTGTAACACCCATCCGTCAACAACTAACCGTTAGGAGAAAGCTATGGCTCAACAACACCTTCACCACAAGCTGTGTGGTGTTGCGGTCGCGCTCTCGCGAATGTCAGACGGTTTGATAAAATCGTCGATAATGGCATGCTGGCCGCGGTGCGCGTCACATCTACGAGTTGCCGACTTACCAACAGGTGGAATTCGTAACATCCCTCCCCCAGGTAACACAATCGTCGTATTACCATTCGCTCCGGCTGTAGGAGTTCCGACGGCAGTGATAGCATGCTCTCGCTGCAACGAGCAATCCGGCCTTCTGACGAGCTTTGGAGGGACCCGTCGATGAAGATGACCACAGCCTTCGAGATTTTGCCACTCGGCAAAGGATCCAAGCTTCGTCCATGGGTTCGCAGCCATGCGGTTGAGTTCAGACTGTCACCGTGCTTGACGGGAGTCTCGGCCGGCTGATTTCTTTGTGGCGGCGGCCGCGTGAATCGGCCTAAAATCCCCGCCGGTAACTCTCAAATCCAAAATAAGGGATCCTATGCGACATTCTCCACTCTCGGCCGGATTCATACGGAGAACCCTGCTTATTCCCACTACCCATTGCGCCGTGGATGTAATCGTCCCTGTCGGTTCGACCCTGTTCTACACCGTCACGCTCCCCTGCACGCTCTGGTTCTTCACGAAAAACAAAGGCGCGACCGCCAAACGCGGCTTCCGCGACCGTCATAAGCTGACCAACGCCCGCAAAGCCGGTATTATCGCGACAGCGGAATTTACATTCAGGGCGCCGCATAGAACAATAACCACAGTCCGAAAGCATGAAAACCAATAAGGCATCTGATATCGCCACCGAGTTTGATGAGGATTTTCTCAAAGCGGCCTTCTCACCATTCCCAAGTGTCGAGACAATCACAATCCTGAGAGTCGGTCGCTCCCCAGCGCGAGCGCAGTGAATTGCGTCGGCAACACAAACGCCTCGGTCGCACCCCCCAACTTCGCGGCCAGCGTTGCCGGCAACGCGACCTTCGAAGCCGTTTGTGCCACCCGCTCCGCAGTGATTGTCGGCTTGCTCAAGACGTTGTCGATATTTTCATCCGTGAGCCGCACGACTTGCCCCGCAGACATCGCGACGACATTACGCGTCGCAAGCGGCGGACTCGCGGTCTTGACTGCCGCGATGAGCGCATTCCGTTGTTGCAATTCGACAGTCGCCGACACGGCTGGGCCGGCGACTGGCCGTGGCGGTGTCACCTCTCTCCGTGTGAGAGCTGCTTTGGACCCTGGCTTCTCGGTCGACTGCAACGCCGCAGAATTGACTTGTGCCAGAACGATTGCGGGCCCGAGTGTGAAGAGGAGCGCCGCTCCCCTGAAACATTTTCCATCGGCCCTGAACGCCTGCATGCTTCGCATATATGCCCTCCGCTTTCCGTCCGCTCAGACACTACAGCAGTGCTTCAACACCTAAAATGCCTCTTCTCCCGAACTCCCACCTAACCCGATCACGTCCGGTCTTGTGCACGGGTTCCTCTGCGGAGACGACTGAACCGCCCACACACCAATAAATGGAGAGATCGGTCAAAACGTTTTGGAGTGGGCGATGTGACTGGGGTCGCGTTGGACGAAGAGATCAGGTTTTGGCTTCGATTTCGATTTCGCCCTGGGCTCAACCAGCGTCTTCTCCGACAGCGGCCTCGGCAATTTCGGACAATGTGCGGTCTCTCCGAGCGAAGTTCCAATGCATCACGGTTAAGGTCAGGTCAATCGTGTGAGCGTGGCTGGCATTGTCCCATGCGGCGTTCCTTACAGCGGATTCAATTCCGTCTTCGGATCGGTCCCGGCGATATCGATGGGTCAACCTGAATGAGCCAAGGCAGGCCACGAAGTTGAGCAACTCTGGCGAAAACTGGCCCCTAGACTTAGAACACATCCTCAAACAAATGCTGCGCGAGGTCAAACCCAGGGTCAGTCACGAACGCCGGGGGTGCGTAGACCGGGGTCTCGCGGAGGAACAGGTCCCATGGCGCCTGACGTACAGCCCGCACGACGTGCGATGCCGCGGCAGGTGTACTTCGCCATCGCTAACCTGACCTGATGGAGTGTCGCAATGGATCGCGAATAAGTAATACTGCTGATGGCGACACCCGCACGGGCGAACGCCCACGTCACCGGCTCGACATCATTTTCAATCACGGGACGGCCGAGTGGTTTGGCTGCATCATCAATGCGTTCGCGCTACGGAGACTCGCAAGACTGTCAAGGAGGCATCTCGTACCCAGTTCTCGTCTATCAGAGGGCGCGCGCCTCGTCGACCTTTTGCCCCAGACTTTCGCAGAGTTTGGCTGCGTCCTCAGTTGCTCGCTTGCACTCCGCGTCGAGTCGCGTGCCCGCTGGCGTGGCAGTAGCCAGGCCGATTCGAAGCTTGCCGCGACATCGATACACGGCCCAGCCCGCTTGAAATTCATAGCGCGGCCCGAGGCCGCAACCAAACTTGAAGATTCGGCTGGCCGCGCGCGCAGCGTTCGGCTCTCGGCTTTCAGCCTTGGGTAACTTCTCCGCGAAACGCGGAGAAGTTACAGATAAAACATCTATGCGCATTCAATTTTTGAGACCACGCTTCAATTATCGAACCACCACTCCGTCAGCGATTGAGCACGACCGAGCGGTGTGACCTGATTGACGGGGTCGTTCCCATGGCCAGTGACAGCAATTGCAGATGCGCGGCCCATTGGCTCCGTCATATTCCGGTTGTCATCGTGGTAAGTATCGCCGTCGTCGTAGGAGTCATTCGAAACTACTTCATTAAGCCAGGCTGGTACAAACGAAGCACCAAGACCGATTGCGAACCCGAATGGTCCCATGACGTCATCGTCGATCCACATCTCCGTTCGGTAACCGGCGACGGCATGGAGTCCATTGAAGATGTTCCACCAGACATCAAACGATGCGGACTCGTCAGTCTGCGTTGGAAGGATTTCGCAGGAGTGCAAGATCCAGTAGGCAAGCGCTTGATTGCTCGCTCCTCCGTAGCCGCTCGCCGGTATGCTCGTCAGGCTCACGCCGTCGTCAGCGTTGTCACGCGTGGTGAAGTACCACCAATTGCCATGTACTTCGTTTAACGCGATCTGCACGCTATTGATGAACGAGTCCTTCTCCGTCGTGAACAAGCGCGGCTCGGCCCAGAAGTACTGACTGTCGGTGAACGGAATTCCGCCAAATGCCTGGGCAAGTTTCAGGCTATCCATGAATTCATCGGCGCTGATATACCATTCATCCGTATCATTACGAACAACGTATCGACCAACGGTCGGATCTCCTGGCGGTAATGCGTTTGGGGCTGGGTTGGCATGATGCCCAGCTGCGGCGGCGACGGGTGGCTTGCCTTTTCGGGTGCCGAGTGTTGGAACCGGTTCAGGTGCAAGGCCGATCGGGACGTAACCGAACACATGTCGATTGGCCGGGAGCTGCTTACGATCAATGGCGTGCGGTGTGAGCAACGTCGCCTCGAATCGATATGTTGGTTGAATGAAATGTTGTCCCGTGTCGTAATAACACACGCGCACCTTGTCCACACGAACATCGGCAGTCTTTGCACTTGGTGCGAGCTGCGCGAGGATGGATTTGGCAATCTCGTCTCTACTAACAGGTTTCGCGATTTCAGCGATTGGCAGTGCCCTTTTCCAACGATGTGAAAACGCATGCACCGCTTCGTCTGCTCCAACAGCAATCAGCCCTCGGGTGCCCGGTCCGAAGACACGCATGCCATTGACCTGCCGCTGAAAACGAACATAAGAGAGTACCTGCAATGGGAGCGCACCACGACCATCCGGCGTATGGACTGATTTAAGCAGGCTGACGGGATTAAGCGTAAACACCTTCGTACTATCGTCGGGAAAAAGACTTCGGTCTGCAGCAAACTTCGCGGCCACCGTCTTCGCTTTCGTTGCCAGGTTTTGCCCGTCTTTCAAACCTTCAAGCGAGGGAAACAGCTTCGATTCACCGGTCTTTTGGTTGACCATGGCGACGACCCGTTCCCGATCGCGGGCGAGACTCACGCCGCTATTACCCATCGGCTTCATCCCTGCATTTGGTGCGGCGACGCGGAGCATCTGTTGCATGACATTTGTTGGTGCCATGACCTGATCTCCCAGCTTGAAAACTGGCATGGCATCTCTTACCGCCGGAATTTGATCCGGAGTGAAGTGAATTTTCTGTGTTGGCATTGTTCTACCTTTCTTTAGGAAGGATTTGTACCTTACCTTGATCTTTCTCCAGTACCGGTAGAAAGGTGAGTGAAAAACACCGAAAACTTGCGGTGGGCTGAAGAAGTCACTTTACCCTACCACGTCGAAGCTTTCGCCGAAGAAAATGACGGAAAGTAATGGGATGACGGCGGTGAAATACCCGATCAAGTGGCCAGGCGCAAAGCGAGCACGCGAAAGCCTCAGTCTACTCTGCCAATCAAATGGTGGACTCCATCGAGATTGGCCGCTGGGATGAAGCTGCAACGACGCGGCTGGCGGTCAACATTTTTTTTGACCCAGGACCACAAGTACCTCACGTCCTTTCTCGCCGGAACCGCTGAGCAAAAAGGCAGAAGCGGGCAGGAACTCTTCGAGGCAGGCGTGATTCGGCTCATGAATCCCTTTGGCATCTCGGCCGTGTGGTACGGCTTCGGCGTGAAGGATGCGCGCGCGGATGCCGCCGCCATCGTTGAGGATCGCCACAAACGAAAACGCCTCTTAGTAATTGAATGCACAACTGAAAATCCGAAGGACGAAGCCAAGTACTTGCAGTTGGCGGAAACTCTGAGAGGATTTCGAGCCAAGTTGCGCTCCAGCAACTCCAGGTCTATCTCCTGGGCAAGTGCCGTCTGCGCATCGGCGACTACCGCCTGCTTTTCTCCCTCGCTGGTGAGACCCTCCGCGTTCACACCGTGAAGCACCGCTCCGAAGCCTACCGCTGAATGCTGCCCACAAACCGCGTCAAACGAACCCAATTCGCAGCATCGGCTCACGACAACTCAACAGGTTAACCATCAGCGCCGCCCGCCGCTCGGCAGCACCCTTCCAGGGGTGACGTGTCTACTTCTACCGCCGACGCTCTTGAGCGCCGTTACCCCTCTGTCTGTTAACAAACGTTAACCTGCCGATTCGCCACAATTTCGCTGACATCAAAGAGCTCGTCGATCTGGCTGGGCATCAACTCGCCAATCTGTGAGCCGGCAAGCGTGCTGACACCGTTGCCCCAAAGAAACACGTCGCATCCAAGGAGCGTGGGACACGTTCTTATGCCCTCACCACCAATAAGTGAAAACTCGTCCTTGTTTTTGCGCTCGACCGCACCTGATTGCTTTCCGATAAGCTGCTTCTCACTGAGGCCTGCGAGGCAGTGAATCACGTAAGACCACTTGGAAGCTTCGTCAGGGAAAACCATTGTACGCAGGAGAAGAGACATTGGGATAAGGATCTTCATTCCGTCTCGGTGGTCAATCCTATCCAGATAGGAAGATGGCCTGCCACGGAAGTGGCGACAGACCGTGAGATATATGAGGTAATGCAATCGCAACTGATATGCAGATAAAGCCTGTATCAGAGACAGGTAGTACACTCCACGGTCATCGATCCCGTCGGTCGATTTCGCGGCTGCCAGGATGCCCCCGTAGTACTCCTGGGAAAGTTGATCTTCGGCAAACTTCGCATCGTTGATTACACGCTGGAACACACGCAGGTTCACCGGTTGTGTGGGGTCAGTTCCAAGGCGCTGCAGTTTCCGGAGCGCCGCTGAAAATACTTGTGAAAGATTCACGTTGCATTTCTGGACGAGACCACGGGTTTCTTGACCGACATACTCGGCCGTCGGTCCCAGTACTGCTTTGATAAGGTCCTTTGATGCATAGGCCAGGAGGCCTGTGGTTATAAGTGTTGGAACGTCACTCATCTGTGGCCCTCCGGAATAGATGACATGCTATAGCTGCCATCGCGCGACGCGCCATTATCCATGGAAACGCCGCGGGCGACAATTCTGTACGCCGATACGCGCAGAGCGGAACCATCTCCCGGACAGCGCAGCGTTGACAGCAGACTGCCGCCTGAACTAGCGCGGCATTACAGCGCAGTACAGAGCGATCCGCTGTTCTCAATGAAGCTCGGAGGTTACCAACTCTCAGCCAAACGGGCGCTCGTCACATTGCCGCTCGGCAGCGTCAGGGGCAGTTCTGGTTCACGGCTTCCTCGCCAGCAGCAGCGCCAGCGCGACGACCAGCAACGCCGTACCTGTCAAGGCTTCGCCATTCGTTGCGAGCTTCGAGTACCAGGTATTCGCCGTAGCCAACCGTGGCAATCGTCATGACGCTGAGGTGCAGGCAGTCCAGCAGCACCTCGGGAACTGCGGCCCGTTTGAAACGCACGACGTCATCGAAATCACGCAGCCGGGCCGATCGCACACGATAAGCCTGCGGGTTCGTTTGAAAATCCTTCGATGCCAACGGGAGGACATCGTCCAGGGTGCCCCAAAGGCGCGCATCAATTCCGACAAAGGCTCGCTGGTGTCCTTCAAACGGGAGGACAGTGATTTCTTTCGTGGCCACCTGCTGCGCAAACGAATCGGCATATGCCCGATAGTAGAAATAATGCGCATGCGCGTAGTCCCGATCGCCTTTTAACGCCATGGAGAAGTAGAGTCCCGTAAAGACCAGGATCGCTCCTAGGTAGGATACGAGAATCACCCGCACCTGCATGGCAGTGCTGTATCCAGTCGCGAAGGACAGAACGATAGTGGCAATAGTCACAAGCGCCGCGACAACAAATGAACCCAACCAAAGGAGAATGACCGCCAGTCCTGTCCACACCGAAAGATTGTCGAGATACTGACCTAAGACGAAAGAACTGCCGACCGACAACATCACTGATGTGAGGAGTCCGGCGACCAGCAATCGGAGGTGTGGTTTTTTATTCGGCGGCCTTTCCGTCATTGCCCTGACTCAATGTCTGCCCATCTTGTAGGCGACTGTGTCCTTCAAAATCCGCCGGTACACGCCGACGAGTTCAAAACCCATCGGGCGCTCATTCGCCCTCCATCCGGAATATCCGTCCACATGGATGGAAAGAGACATGGATCAATTCTATACCAGCGAAACGACGCTGTTCTTGAGCAATCGGAGCTTTACACGGCCGGTTTTCAGTGCATGCACCCGACGTAGAAGGTAGCGGCTTGCTGAAGTGCGCTGGATTCTTCCGCGCCGAATCTGTCGTCAATAACGACGCCTTCTCCGACGCAGCGTTTCATCAAATCCTCCACAGAGTAGGACGCTTGATGGGGATCCAGCTCGGGGCCAACTCCCGGTACAGACCATCGAAGAAGAATTCCGAACAAATGGCTCAAAGACCACTGTTCAACACCACCCTGTCCGTTATCAAAGGAGACAAGCTTTGGAGGGAGCGCTCCCAGCGCGGACAGAACCATATAACGGAACGTGCCGGCCGCCAGATCGGCTAACTGGATAGGCACGCTGACCGATGAATCAAGCTCACCTAATGTCGTGAACGTGGGATTAGCCGACCCGGCCAAAGCGCCGCGAATCCGGGATCGCGAACGATAGGCATCCTGATCGTGAAAAAGATTTACATACTTTCGGCGCTTCCGGACGGCGTATCGGGAAACATGATCAATCGTGCGGAGAAAAGCTTCGTCCTTGTCGCTCGACGCCGTGACTGTGAAGAGACATGTAAAATGCCTGCCGAGGAGTTCAATGACATGCTGCTTGAGACGCGCCTTAAGCGCCGCATCAGGATGGTTTGATGACCACTTAATCTCAAAAGTGCTGCCGAGGCCGTGTTCGATCTTGATGTTGGCAACGGCGGCAATCGCCTCTTCGATATTCTGGGGTATGATCGTCGCGTAGATAAGGCAGGGCGAGCCGTTGATCTCAAGCCAAGTTTCATCAATGTACGCATCCATGACCGATTCGCGCGTGCCTTCCGCGATGTCCTTCATTTCAAGCCCTCTCCCGCCGGTGCCTGCGACACGGTCAAAGGAAGAGCCTCTCGCAACATTCCTCTGAGCTTGCGCAGGTTCACGTTCTGACTTACCACGGGAGAGAACATAACGCAAAAAAAGATGAAGTCGCCGAACTCGACAAACCCTGTGAATTCCGGCGCGGGATAGCTCGGGACCTCGGCTTTGCGTATCGTGGTCTTCGCGTCCGATCTGTCGGCACCTGGCAAATACGTAATTACGGCGTCAGGAAAGGCGGTTATCAAACCTGAATCCTGGGCCCGGCATAGTGACGCGAGGTCTTCGCCCGGTTCTCTCTTGTGCCAAAAGTTGATGTACATCCATTCGCGCGATTTCTGCGCCTTCGCCAAGTCGAAGCCGCGCCGATAGAGGCAGGCGACCGCACCTTCCCGCCGGGTCGCATCAACAATCCAGCCGAATGGTGCCCGTATGAAGATGCCGGCACGACCCGAGAACGGAATGGCCATGTACCCTTGAAGCTCTTTCAGCTCATCCAGGCTCAATACATCGAGATCCACATCCGCCGGATCGCTCCACGCCCGCTGAAGAGCCGCGGCAGTATAGCCCTTTAAAGACACCATCATGCCTTTGTGCCCATTCACGTCAGCCAGCACTCCGAGGAACGATTCGACGTCCTTCACGTCAATGGGACTCTCATAGTGCTTGGCATCCACAACGACACGGATGATGGCATTGCCGACCGTCTCTTCGATCAGGATGTCAGAAAGCGGCCATGGACCAATTACTCGGTTCTGCCGCTGATCGAGCCACGCGACGGTTACGAACTCCGGGGTGATGCCGCCCCCAAAGATGGGCGGTCGGTGTTTCTGGTTTTCAAGGGAGAATTGGTGGGAGTTTTTCACGCCGACAACTCTGAGGCCGAGGAAATCTGTCCAAAAGATCACCGCTCAGATTTGGTGATTGTCGATCCTGATAACGAATTCTTCTGAAAATGCGATGCCTACGCCTATGTGGCCTGAACGTGGAAGTTGCTTTGAGAAAATGGATCATGGCAACTGAACCTATTTCGACCAAAAAGAGCCGCCGGAAGACGCCGAAATTTGGCGCTTCATGAACTTCCACAAGTTCGAGGACTTGATGGGAACGGAAGAACTGTACTTCCGTCGCGCGGATTTGTTTCCCCAGGATGACGAGGAGTGTGTTCCCGATGAGGAATATCTTCGTCTGATAATGGGCTCCGATCGCTTCGTCTTGCGGGATGAGACTGAACTGAATCACCAGATCGGCACCCTTTCGCAGATGCGTGAGATGTATTACGTCAGCTGCTGGCATCTCTTCCGCAAAGAGCATCCCGCAATGTGGGAAGAGTTTGGGAAAGACGGTGTAGCGGTCTGCTCTAGATATGCTCTATGAAGGCGATTTTAGACGGGATGGTGGAAAAGACTCATCTTGGATTGGTTCAGTACGGTGACAAGCATTTAAGACAAGGAATGCGCATGAATGTTTTGCAGTTCATCACCACCAAGCGTGAAAGGTTCGCTTCGGAATGCGAAGTGAGAGCGTTTATTGAATACGGTGACCCTTTTGCAGGACACAATCTTCACTTTGATGCGAACAACTTTCCGCACCGTCGTCCATTGCCTGAGAATGAACCATATCGACATCATTGGGTTCACGACCACAAAAGGCGTCGGATTGACTTAGAGGCTTTAATAAGGGGGATAGTGCTTTCGCCGCATGCATCGGAGGAAGCCGCGGCGATGACTAGGCAATGGATGCAGGCAAGAGGTCTCTCGGAACAGGTACGTTGGTCCGATTTGAAGAACACGGGGTGAGGTTCGCCATCCCTTCCGTTGCCCTACCCTTTCGTATTTTTCGTAGACACTTTGCCCGACAACCGCACCTGATTCCAACCAAGGCGTGGATTCGATTTTGGTCTTAACGCTCAGCAAAGAAATCAAGATGCCCGCAGCTCATGCATTGATCGGGATTGATTGGATTTCCGGCGCCATCGTTTCCAAGCGTAATGGTGGGGTTCCGTTGATAGAAACCTTGCCTACAAACTCGGCACAGACGCCTGATTCGGCGCAAATACGTCACTGGTATCGCATTCGCTTCAATTGCGTCGATCGTGTTGTCAATTTCGGAAACAAGTCTCTGTCCCTCACGAATGCTCATATCCTTCTCTTCTTCGACTACACACATGCCGAGGAGTTCGTTGATCCAAAGCATTTCAGTTTTATCGGGAAAAATCAGGTTGAATTCGTCCTTCAATACGTACCAGAGTCGACACGTGGGGCGCCCCGCGATCATTGCCCAAATTACCTTGCCGACCGAGAAACAATCGAATGTCGGCCCGATTTCGGTCCTTTCACCATAGGCCCATGCCGGCATGTACTCGCGTGTTCCTACATTTTCATAGGTCTGTGTGATGGTTGATCCAGTCGCGTCGTCATAAAACGCGAGTCCCGCATCTCCTAGAACGACCTCTCCATCCCTACCGATGAAAATGTTTCCGGGCTTGAAATCTCGGTGCGTGAAACCAGCAGTGTGCATTTTGGCGAGAACATTGACAGCCGGCCGGATGGCGCGAAGGGATTTCAGCGCATCCCCCTTAAAGGTCACGAGCCGGTCCGAGAGCGTGCCGTTCGGCTGAAACTCAGTGACAATCCAATTCTCGTCGAGATTCTTATCCAGAATTCTTAGTAGATGTGGATCACTTATCTTTTCATAGACCCCAGCTTCCGCCTGCAGTCGCGCCTTTGCCTCCTTGGTCGGCGAGAGCAGTTGCTTTAGGGCGCCCAGGTTATATCTTCCGCTAGTGAAGTCGAGCAGGGCGTCGCCAAAGCGACGTCTCAATTCCTCAAGCTTATGTTCCTCATTAGTTCCTGGTACCAACCCCTTCAAAGGCTCGATGATCCGTTTGATAGGATCCTTGTCGCGGTCGACAACCAACGAAACGCGACCTTGGCCTCCGCTACCCAGTTCCCGAAGAGTTTTCCAAACAGCTAGCGAACCTTCCATTCTTGGCCTCCGTCCGAAGATTCTAGCTTCCGCTGGGCGACAGCGTCCATCCGACCGGGATGAAGAATGGCTGGAGCCATCGCGTGTTAGGGGCGCAGCTCTTTGATAGTCAATACGTGCTGTGAAACTCTGAAACGGCTGAAAAACACTGACAGACTGGGACTCCGCCTCCTCAACAGGGAGGTGTTGAATCGCGAGCGCAACGACAGTTGGCGTATTACCGGCATCCCGTACTGTTGGCGTTGAACCGAAATGACAAGTCCGGGTTGCCAATTTTTTCACGTAGGCGCGACCTTGCAATTCAGGTTGTTTTGATGCGGGGGCGCATGAGAGCGAGCGTGATGAATCCGATTAAGCTGCCGGTCACCATCGACGCGACGATCCAGACGGCCGCGGTGAGAAGAGGAAGCGCGATGAAACCGACGAGAGGATTCGCTGCGTCAACCCCCGCAAAACGAGGCTCCGTCCAGTGAAGCATTCGCGCCGCCCAGTACGTGGGTAGAACCATGGCGCGAGCGCACACCGCATACGTGAAGACGAGTTGGATGAGCATCAAATAAGGACGCGGCTTACGGGCCAGTCCAATCTGAAGCGCGAAGTAAAGGGGACCAAGCACGGTCGTCAACGCTGCGACACTGACCAGGTTGCTAACGGCGCGCGGCGCGCCGGCCCGTTCCACGACCACTCTGAAAACCACAACGCTTCCCGCAACAATCAACGGCCACTTTAGAATTCCTTGCAAAGCCATCCTCCCATACACTACAGCCGAATATGACAACGACGTGCCCCGACGACCCAGTCATCTTAACCGCTGTGGCGACGCTGCCGGCACACGAAGACAAAAAGAAAGCCGCGGTTAACGATGCTTGACGGCGGCTTTCTTTGTGTCTTCGTGTTTTTGTGGTCTAACGGACGTTAAAACATATACTTCAGCGCGACCTGTATCTCGCGCATGTTCGTGCGCGTGCTATTGATCCTGCCGAAGGTTTGCGAGGTTATGCTGATGTCGGGATTGCCCCAGTTCGGATGGTTCGGGAGGTTGAACGCCTCGAACCGGAACTGGAGCGCGTGATTCTCGACGATCCGGAACTCCTTATGGGCTGAGAAATCCAACTGAATGCTCCCGGGTGTGATGACCGTGTTCCGCCCCGCCG
>WNGJ01005331.1_pt1 | contig 13473 bp, 16 predicted proteins | sample 5400611 | NCBI WGS metagenome assembly WNGJ01 (sample SAMN13153375, study PRJNA577476) | soil metagenome | isolation source: 40 cm soil or saprolite under Garry oak tree replicate 1 | place: USA:California | collected 2016-06-15 | reverse complement strand
GTCGCCGTGCGGCTGCGCGACGGCCGGCGACTGGAGGCGCGCCAGGACCATCCACGCGGTGGCGCCGATTTCCCCTTGACGCCCGCCGAGCTCACGGCGAAATTCCGCGGCAACGCGACCCTGGCCCTGGCCCCCGCGGCGGTCGACACGATCATCGCCGAGGTGGGCCACCTGGCCTCGGCCCGGACGCTCGAACCGTTGACGCGATCGCTCCAGGGAGAACATCGAGCATGACACGCACGATTGGGACACTGGTGGCCACGCTCCTGGTCCTGGGCAGCGCGGGTGTGGCGATCGGGCAGGACGCCACACTGGTCGAGGCCGCGAAGAAAGAGGGCAAGATCGTCTGGTACACCTCGTTGGTCCTGCCGAGCGCCGAGAAGGTCGCCAAGCTGTTCGAGGCGGCGTATCCCGGCATCCGCGTCGACGTCAACCGGACCGGCTCCCAGCGGATCCTCCAGAAGGTCCTGCAGGAAATGCAGGCGGGGATCAAGAACGCCGACGTCGTCCACACCTCGGACGCCGGCCACTTCGTGCTCCTCAAGGACAAGAAGCTCCTGCTCCGGTACCTGCCGCAGGGGATCGACAAGTTTCCGGCCGGCTTCAAGGACAAGGACGGCTACTACTTCGGGCTCCGCGCCACCGTGAACGTCATCACCTACAACACCAGGGCGGTCACCGCGGCCGACGCGCCGAAGACGTGGAAGGACCTGCTCGATCCGAAGTGGAAGGGCAAGCTCGTCACCGCGCATCCCGGCTACAGCGGCGTCATCTCCACCCACGTGCTCGCGCTCGTGCATCTCTTCGGCTGGGACTATTTCAAGCAGCTCGCCCAGAACAAGGTGATGCTCACCCAGTCGGCGGCGGACCCATTGACCGTCGTCGCGTCCGGCGAGCGTCCCGTCGCGGCCAACGGTGGCGAGTACAGCGCCTACCAGCTCAAGAAGAAGGGCTCGCCCATCGAAATCGTGTATCCGAAGGAGGGCGTGCCGCTCGTCGTCTCGCCGACGGCCATCATGGCCGCCGCGCCTCATCCGAACGCGGCGAGGCTCTTCACCGACTTCACCTTCACCCGGGAGATCCAGCAGGTCATGGCCGACAGCGAGGGCCTCTACACCGGCCATCCCGAGGTGAAGTATCCGACCGACAAGCCGAAGATGACGGATCTCAAGCTGCTCGCCGTCGATCCAGAGGAGCTGGAGAAGCGCAATGAAGAGATCAAGAAGCGCTTCGTCGAGTTCTTCGGCGCGTAAGCGCCTCGCGCCGCTCGTCCTGCTCGCCCTGGTGGTGGCGGCCGGCGGGGCATCGGCGCAAGACGCGCGGGTGGCCGAGGCGCGGCGCGAAGGCAAGGTGGTCTGGCACACGGCGCTGGCGCTCGACTCGGCCCAGCGGCTGGCCACGCGGTTCGAGCAGACCTACGGGGTCAAGGTCGAGGTTCATCGCTCGGGGTCCGAGCGGATCCTGCAACGGGTGATGCAGGAGCTGGCCGCCGGAATCAAGAACGCCGACGTCGTCAACACCTCGGACACCGGCCACTACGTCCTGCTCCGGCGCAAGAACCTGCTCGCGCGCTACACGCCGGCCGGCGCCGAACGCTTCGCCGACGGCTTTCGCGATCCCGACGGCTACGCGTGGGGCTGGCGGGCGTTTCCGATCGTCGTGCCCTACAACACCAGGCACGTCGCCGGCGCCGACGTGCCGCACACCTGGAAAGACCTGCTCGAACCCAAATGGAAGAACCGTCTCGTGATGTCGCATCCGGGTTATGCCGGCTCCGTCGTGACCCAGATCATCGCGCTCGAGAAGCTCTACGGCTGGGACTTCTGGGCTCAGCTCGCGAAGAACCGTGTCATGCTCGTGCAGTCCATCCACGATCCCGGACGCACCGTGCTCTCGGGAGAGCGCGCGGCCGGCGTCAACGGCGCCGATTACGGCCTGCTCTACACCGAGCGCCGCAGGCCGGGCACCACGCTCGCGGCCGCGTACCCGCGTGACGGCGTCCCGCTGATCTTTTCGCCCACGGCCATCATGAGCTTCGCGCCCCATCCCAGCGCAGCGCGGCTCTTCACCGACTTCATCTTCACCCGCGAGATCCAGCAGCTCCTGGCCGACGGCGAGGGACTCTACGTCGCTCATCCGGACGTCACCTACCCGGCCGATCGTCCCAAGCTCTCGGAGCTGAAGGTCCTCGTCGTCGATCCCGACGAGATCGACCGGCGCACCGAAGACGTCAAGAAGCGCTTCGTGGAGCTCTTCGGTGCCTAGCTCGGTCGTCAGGAGTACGTTCGACCGCTCGGTCCCCGTGTGGATCACGACGGCGGTCATGCTCGTTCTGCTCATGATCCTGCCGCTCGGCTGGCTCGCCTGGGTCAGCGTGAGCAGCGAGCAGGGCACGACGTTCGCCAACTACGTCCAGGTCTTCGGCGATCCCCATCTCCAGAAGGCGCTCTGGAACACGATCGTGCTCGCGTTCTGGGTCGGCGCGGCCTCGCTCGCCGTCGGGGTGCCGATGGCGTGGCTCACCGGACGGACCGATCTTCCCGGCAAGCGCACCATCCGCGCGCTCATCATGGCGTCGTTCGTGACGCCGCCGTTCCTCGGCGCCTTCGCGTGGGTGATGCTGGCCGGCCCCAACGCCGGCCTCCTCAACAAGGTCTACCGGGGGTTGACGGGCAGCGACGAGCCGCTGATGAACATCTTCACGATGTCCGGGCTCGTCTTCGTGGTCACGCTCTACTCGTTCCCCTACGTCTACATCATGATCGTCAACACGCTGGAGCTGATCGCCTCCGACCTGGAGGAGGCGGGCGCGATCCTCGGGGCGAGCCGCCTGCGCGTGGCGCTGACGATCACGTTACCGCTGGCGCTCCCGGCGATCATCAGCGGCTTCATCCTCGCCGTGCTCCAGGCGCTGGCGCTCTTCGGCTCGCCGGCCATCCTCGCGCTGCCGGCCGGCTTCCACACGATCACGACGCAGATCTGGACGTTCTTCCAGTACCCTCCGAAAGTCGAGCAAGCCGCCGCGTTCTCGATTCCGCTCCTGCTGGCGACGGCCCTGCTCCTCCAGCTCCAGAAGCGCCTGCTCGGCCGCCGGGGCTACGCCGGCGTGGGTGGCAAGACCGGAGCGCGGCGCCCGATTCCTCTCGGACGCTGGCGCTGGGCGGCGCTGGCCGGCGTCTTCGCGGTGCTGGCGTGCACGATCGTCCTGCCCTACGCGATCCTCGCCAAGGCGGCGTTCGCGAAGGCGTGGGCCCAGCCGCTCTCGTGGGACAACCTCACGCTGGCCAACTTCACCTTCACGTTCTTCGAGTACAGCGCGACGCGCGACGCCATCATCAACACGCTCGAGCTCGGCATCGTGACGGCGACCGTCGGCGCGGTCATGGCCGCGCTCCTCGCCTATGTGACGAACCGACGGCTCGTGCCCGGCCATCAGGCTCTCGGCTTTCTCGCCGTCGCGCCCGTGGTCATTCCCGGCGTGGTGCTGGCCGTCGGCCTCTTCATCGCCTACACACGCCCGCCCCTGGTGCTCTACGGCACGCTCGCCATCCTGTTCGTCGCCTACCTGACGAAAGAGCTGCCGGTGGGCTACGCCCAGGCCGACACCACGTTCAAGGGCGTTCACCCCGAGTTAGAAGAAGCCGGGCGCATCCTCGGCGCCGGCCGCCTGCGCGTGCTGCGCGAGATCACCGCGCCGCTCGCTCGAAGCGGGATCATCGCCACGTGGTGCTTCGTCTTCATCGGCGTCATCCGAGAGCTGTCCGCGTCGATCATCCTGTTCACACCGGCCACCAAGGTCATCTCCGTCGTGATCTTCGACCTGAAGGAAGAAGGTCAGTTCGCCGCCATCTCCGTCCTTGGTCTCTTCATGCTGGCGATGACGTTCGGCATCGTGCTGCTGATGCAGACCGCGCTCGGGCGGGACTTCCTGGGCGCCAAGGACTGACGAGCGCGCCATGCCCGGAGTGACGCTGCGCGGGCTCACCAAGCGGTACGGCGGCGTCGCCGCCGTGGACAACCTCCTGCTGGAGGTGAAGCCGCGCGAGCTGGTGGCGCTGCTCGGCCCGTCGGGCTGCGGCAAGACCACCACGCTCCGCCTGGTCGCGGGGTTCCTCACCCCCGAGGCGGGGGAGATCTGGGTCGGCGACCGCTGCCTGTCGTCGGCGACGGCGGTCGTGCCGCCGGAGCGACGGCGCATGGCGATGATCTTCCAGAGCTACGCGCTGTGGCCGCACCTCACGGTGGCCCAGAACGTCGGCTATGGACTTCGGTTCAAGCGTGGAATGACGCGTACGGACCGCGATCGCCGCGTGAGCGAGATGCTACGCGTCGTCCAGCTCGACGGCTTCCAGGCGCGCTATCCGTCCCAGCTCTCGGGTGGCCAGCAACAGCGGGTGGCGGTGGCGCGCGCCCTCGTCGTCGAGCCGGAGATCCTGCTCCTCGACGAACCGCTCTCCAACCTGGACGCCAACCTTCGCGAGGAGATGCGCTTCGAGATCCGGCGCCTGCACGAGACGTTCGGCATCACCACGCTCTACGTCACCCACGACCAGGCCGAGGCGATGGTGATCTCCGACCGCATCGCCGTCCTCGATCGCGGGCGCGTCGCCCAGGTGGGCTCGGCCGAGGAGATCTTTCAGCAGCCGCGCACACGCTTCGTCGCGGATTTCATCGGACGGACGAACCTGGTGGATGCGGTGGCAGCCACGCCCGACGCGGTCACGCGCGGCGCCCTGCGTCTGCGCGTGGCCAGCGCCGACCTCACCCCGGGGGCGCGGGTGTCGGTCTCGATCCGGCCGCACGAGATCGCGTTCGCAACCTCGACTGAGGGCCACGCCGGTGACAACGTCGTGAGCGGGCGGGTCCGGCGCGTGAGCTACCTCGGCGACGCGGTGGACTACCAGATCGAGCTCGCGGACAGCGACGTCGTCCTGCGCGTGGCGGCCGCGCCGGTGCTCCGCCTCCGGGCCGGCGAGGCGGTCAGGCTGACCATTCCACCATCCGCCTGCGTACCGCTCCCCGAGTAACGCGCGTCAGGCCTGCTGGCGGACTGACGTCGCGCGCGCCTACGCTTTCTTGACCACCTTCTTCAGGACCATCTCCACGTTCACACCGACGCGGTCCCGATACTGGCCGATCGGATACTTCGACATCCCCTTCTCGTACTTCGGGGCGAGATCGTCACTGATCTTCTTCTGCATCTCCTGGAGGCTGGCGCCCTCGCCGGCCGCCTTCCTCACGGCGGCGATCAGGTCCGCCATGTAGCCGCGGAAGAAGGCCAGGTTGCTCTTGGGCAGCACGGTTCCGTGACCCGGGATGATCTGCGCGAAATCGAGGTTCTCGAGGGCGCTCAGCGTCTGCACCCAGTCTTCTGGATATCCGTCGTTCATGAACGGCATCCAGTCGATCAACGCGTCTCCGGTCGCGACGATCTTCTCCTTCGGGAGATAGATGAAGAGGTCGCCGTCCGTGTGCCCCCGGCCGAACACGTGGAGCTGGATCTCACGTCCGCCCTCCTGGAGCGTGGTCGTCGAGGACACCGTTCGCGTCGGCAGCGTCGGCTTGAAGCTCTTGAGCTCCTGGAAGTACGCCTCGGCCTGCTGGAGGTTCGACTCGAGGCGGGCCTTCATCTCCGGATTGCTGGCGCGCATGACATCGTCCTTCAGCTTCTGGATCTCGGCCGGGAGCAGCGTGGTGACCTGCTTCTCGACGAAGGGAATCCCGCCCAGGCCCGCGTCCGGACGGGTCAGGTTCTCCCGCGTGCGCTGGGTGGCGACGACTTCGAGGCCCGGATTGCCTTCCGCGTAGATCTGGTTGCCCTGCCAGTGATCGAAATGGAAATGGGTGTTGACGAGCTTGCGCACCGGCTTGTTCGTGATCCCCTGGATCTCCTTGTAGAGAGCCCGGGCCGCCGAGGGCTTCGAGTGGGAGTCGACCACCACGACCCCGTCGTTCGTCACGATCACGGCGGCATTGCAGTTGGTCTTGTATCTCGGCGCCGCGATCGCCGCGTAGACGCCGTCGCCGACCTTCTGGAGCTCGAAGAGCTCCTTGTCGGCCGTCTGGGCCCACGCCGGCGTGGCGCAACAGAGCTCGTGCGGATCGAGGGTGTGGACGGCGGCCGCCGCGATCCCCATCTGGGCCAGCACCTGTCGACGCGTCCAAGGCTTGCTCATCGAGTGTCCTCCGCCAGATTCGTCCGGCCGATTCCAGGTGAAGTCACGAACAACCGGTTGGCCGCTCGATGCCTCTTCGCGAGCATCACGGCAGCAGCAGCAACTTGCCCGTCGATTGGCGCGATTCGATGTAGCGATGCGCCTCGGCGGCCTCGGCCAGCGGGAACGTCCGGCCGATGTGGAGCTTGAGCCGGCCATCGCGCATCAGGTCGAAGCAGAGCGCGGCGCTCTCGCGCGTCTTGTCCGGCAAGCCGCGCGTCACCGCGGGCAACATGAACCCGCTCACCTTCTGCGACTTCGCGGACAGCGTGGAGACGTTGAGCGGATCGGGAGATCCTCCGGCGCGCCCGTAGAGAATGAGATGCCCGAAGGGCGCCAGGCAGCGCAGATCCTCCTCGAACGTGGGCTTCCCCACCGCGTCCAGGATGAGGTCGGCGCCGCGGCCGTCGGTCAGCCGCAGCACCTCGTCGGCGAACTTGTCCGTCGTGGAGTTGATGATCGCGTCGGCGCCGCACTCCTTCACCAGGCCGGCCTTCGCGGCGCTCGATACCGTCCCGAAGACGCGGGCGCCGGCGACCTTGGCGAGCTGCACCGCCACGAGTCCCACCCCGCCGGCCGCCGAATGGACGAGCACGCTCGTCCCCGGCCCCGTCGAGCCGGCCGTGTGAAGCAGGTGATACGCGGTCAGGACCTGGATCGGGAACGCGGCGCCGTGGGTGAAGCTCACGGAGTCCGGAAGCGGGATGACCATCCCAGCCGGGGCGAGGCAGTAGTCCGCATACGTCTTGCTGGCGAACACGGCCACCCGGGCACCCGGCTGGAGATTCGTCACGCCCTCGCCCACCGCCTCGATCACGCCCGCGGCCTCGAGCCCCGGCGTGTCCGGGAGCCTGGGCTGCACGGCGTACGTGCCCTGACGGAAGCGCGTGTCCGCGAAGTTCACACCGATCGCGTGGTTCTTGACGAGTACCGTCCCCGGCCGCACATCGAGCCTGGGCACATCGGCGATCGACAACACCTCCGGACCACCGAGCTCCCTGAAGACGATGGCTCTCACGGCGTCCCTCCTGGCCGCCAAATGTGCGCCGACGGACCGGCGGGCGCAAGTGTCAAATCCCCTTCATCCTCGTACTCGACCGTCGCGCTCGCGTCGGGCTGGGCGCTTGACACCCACCCCCTCTTCTTGCAGACTTCGCGCGTTCCATGATGGGGCGAGCCGTGGTTGTCCTCGCGTGCCTCCTGACGCTGATCGCGCCGTTCTGCGCCGCGCAGGACTCGCCGATCTTCTTCATCCCCGAGCGCACGCCCGCGCCGTCGTTCACCCTTCCCGACCTCTCCGGGCGGCGCGTCAACTCGACCGCATTCAGCGGCAAGGTCACCGTCCTGAGCTTCGGCGCCACGTGGTGCACCACCTGCACGTCCGAGCTCAAGAGCCTCGAGAACTTGCACGGCCGCTTTCCCGACGACCTGCTCGTGTACTTCGTCGCCCTCGACGGCCGCGGCGAGAAGGACGTCAAGCCATACATGGACAAGTACGGCCACCGCCTGCCCACCCTGCTCGATCCCAAGATGGCGATCGCCCGCGAGCACGGTATCCGCTGGATTCCGGTCACGGTGATCGTCGACCGCCAGGGCACGCTGGTCGGACGGGCGATCGGCCCCCGGGAGTGGGACGGCAAGGAGGCCATCGACCTCGTGCAATCGTTCGTGAAGCGATGACCGCCCGGTACCCTGAAGGAGGTTCGACCATGTGGCGGAGAAGCCTCGTCGCGGCGCTCCTGATCGCCGCGCTCGTCGTGATCAGCGTCGCCGCCCCCGCGGCCGCCCTCCAGGTGGGGGACAAGGCTCCGGATTTCACCCTGCCCGCGACGACGGCGGAGAAGTTCTCGTTGAGCCAGTTCCAGGGCAAGAGCACCGTCGTGCTGTTCGGATTCATCGGGGCCTTCACGCCGACCTGAACGCGGGAGGTCGCGGCTTTCCAGCTTGACCTCGCCAAGTTCGAAAGCCGCCAGGCCCAGGTCGTGGGCATCAGCACGGACTTCCCGATGGCCAGCAGCGCGTGGAGCGAGAAGCTGGGCGTCACCTTCCCGCTCGTCAGTGACCTCGGGCGGAAGACGCTCGACGCCTACGGAATCCTCGACACCGACCCCAACAGCCGCCTCTACCGCTACGCCAAGCGGGCGTACCTGATCATCGACAAGAACGGTGTCGTGCGTTACGTGAAGGTCCTGGACAATCCCCGGGAGCTGATCGCCAACGACGATCTGCTGGCGGAGCTCGAAAAACTCAAGTAGCGACGATCGCTAGATCTTCCTGGGGGCCGGCTTCCGGCGCGCCGCCAGCTTGCGGTCCGCTTCCGGCGCGGTGGAATCGCTCTGGGCGAGGCTCAGGCCCCCGGGCGCGGCGCCCACGTCGACGAGCCCGCGAACCGGACCGGTGCGGGGCAGCACTTTGCCGATGCTCAGCGCGACACTTCGACTGCAGTGCTCGAACTCCAGCAATTGAAGGATCGTGGCGCCGTGCCACGCGACGAGCGCGCCGAGGCTTCGATCGAGGAACGTGGCGCCGATCGACTCGACGTCGGCGAAGTCGAGGCACACGCGCTGGGAACCCTTCAACGCCTGGGCGATCCGGTCGTGCACGACCTGTGCGTGGACGCTCTTGCGCATCCGACGGCCATAGTCGGCCATCCGAATGACCTTCGTCGACGTGCTAGTCATGGTCGCCTTCGGCCCGCCGCATCGCCTTGCGTCGCTTCTTGCGGGCGGCGGCCTGCTTTCGCTTCCGCTTGACCGACGGCTTGTCGTAGGCCACGCGCCGCTTCATCTCCTGGAACAGGCCGTCCTTCTGCATCTGCTTTTTCAGCGCCTTGAGGGCCGGCTCGATCTGATTGTCGACGACGACGATCTTGGTGGCGACGACCATCAGGCCGACAACCGTTCGCGGCGAGGCATCCACCGCTTCCAACCTCGAGCGACCGTGGGCGGCGCGACGTCGATGGCCTGGCGGCGCCCGGCGCCGGACACCAACGCCGCCGCGATCGTCGCGAAGATCTCACGCGACTGCTCCCCTACCTCACCGGCGTGGCCGACGATGCGCCAGCGCCATCCCTTCTCGGCGGAAATGGCGACGACATCCATCCAGACGCTCTCCATTCCTGGAACGGGCGGCTCCTCTCGAAGCCGGACTGGGTGACCACAATCGGGGGGACACGTCCTGGCCGCGCCGCCGGCTAGCAGGGAACAGCGGCGGTACTCCAGCCCGAACACTGTACACGAAGTCGGCGCCACCTGCTGGACATTCCCGTCGCATGACGGCGGCGTGGAGTGCGAGCTACCTTCCCATCCGTCGCAACCAGCGGAAGTGCGAGGCCATTCCGGCTCGGAACGACGTGTACCGCGTGTACCTGACGCCGAAGTCTCGACAGGTCTCTTCCACCACCCTCGAGATTGCCGGGTAGTTGACGTGGCTGATCCGCGGGAACAGGTGATGCTCGATCTGAAAGTTCAATCCGCCGAGAAACCACGCGGCGACCCGGCTGCAGCGGGCGAAGTCCACGGTCGTCTCGGCCTGATGGACCGCCCACGCGTTGTCGACGCGCCCACTGACCTTGCCCGGCAGTGGGAACGACGCTTCCTCCACGCAGTGGGCGAGCTGGAACACGACGCTCAACACGGTCCCGAGCACGAGCGCGGCCACCAGATAGTAGACGAGCACGACGTCCGGCGAGTGGAACAGCAGCGGAATGCCGAAGGCCGCGGTGAGGAAGAATGCTTTACCGCCGAGGAGCACGACCAGGTCCCAGTTCTTGGGGCGAGGCACTCGATGGGCGCCGATCCGGCCGGTGAGGAGCTTGCGAAAATCGTCGAGCAGCTGCCATTTGATGGCCAGCAATCCGTACAGCGGCCACAGGTAGAGGTGTTGCCAGCGGTGGAACACGCGCCGCTTTTGATGCGGCGCCAGCCGGGCGACCATGCCGAGGTCGATGTCCGTGTCGTGGCCCGCGATGTTGACGTAGGAATGATGGAACACGGCGTGCTTCCAGTGCCAGAGGTAGGAGCTGCCACCGAGCAGATCCATGGTCATCGCCATCAGCTTGTTGATCCAGACGTGGTTCGAGTACGCCTGATGTCCCCCGTCGTGCTGCGTGTTGAATCCGATGCCGGCCGCCGACAACCCGACCACGATGGCCAGCCCCAGGGCCTGGAGCCAGGTCTGGGCGACGACGACCAGCAACACATAGGAGGCGATGAGGCAGGCCACCAGAATCGTCGTCTTCAGGTACATTTGCCAGCAGTCGCGTTGCCGCCGGCCGCTGGTCCTGAAGTACTCGTCGACCCGTCGCCGCAGCTCCGCGTAGAAGGCACTCTGGCCGCCGAACTTCAGCGCGCGGCCCAGCCCCTCGGTCAGCAGGGGGGTGGTTTCGGTCGAGCTCCTGCGGGGGTCACCGCCGTGGAGAGGGAACGCCACGTACGAACCATGGTGGCACGGTCGGGCTGCCGGAGAGAAGGAATGCTGTTGACGGCCCGACCGGACTCTGGCATTCTTATCTCGTTCTGGCCATCATCGGTACAGTGTTTCGAGATTCGAAATACACGCCGTGCGAGATCCAGTTCGCGCGGCGTTTTTGTTTGTCCGCCGATGGCCGGCGGATACTCCGCCATCACGGCGGAAGCGACGACGGGGCAGCGCCCCGGAGGAAAGGTTCAATCATGGCAACCGGACGAGTGAAGTGGTTCAACGACGCGAAGGGCTTCGGCTTCATCACCCAAGAGGGCGGCGAGGATGTGTTCGTGCACTATTCCGCCGTGCAGGGACAAGGCTTCAAGAGCCTCGCCGAAGGTGATCAGGTCGAGTTCGACGTCAACCGGGGTCCGAAGGGGCTGCAGGCCGCGAACGTCCGCAAGGTCTAGCCAGAACGCACGCCGCGTGGGCCGCTAGCGGCCGTTCGGCCGCTAGCGGTAGTCACGCTCGGGTCCGCGCAGCGTCGCCCCGCCGTCCACCACGAGGACGTGGCCCGTCACGTAGCGCGCCAGGTCGGAGAGCAGGAAGCGGACGGCGTGACCGATGTCCCAGCCCGTCCCTTCGATGCCGAGGACGGAGGCCTTCCGCCGCTGATCGCGGGCGGCGGCACTCATGCCCTTCTGATAGACCATTGGCGTGTACACGGGCCCCGGCGCCACGCAGTTGACGCGGATGCCATCGGGGCCGTGATCCACCGCCATCGCGCGCGTCAACGCGATGACCGCGCCCTTCGACACCGAATATACCGTCAGCCCGCGCGGGCGCAGCGCGGAGATCGACGAGACGTTGACGATGGCTCCGCCGCCGGCGCGCTTCATCGCGGGGATCGCGTGCTTGGCGGCCAGGAACATCGTGTCAACGTTGACCTGCATGACGTGTCGCCAGTTTTCCTCGGTCTCGTCGAGGACGGTTCCGCGGCTGCCGATCCCCACGTTGTTGTCGAGGAGGTCGAGCCGGCCGAAACGATCGAGGGCGGCCTCGACCATGGCCGCACAATCGCGCGCTCGCGTGAGATCCGCCTGGACGGCGATGGCCTCGCCGGGAAGTCCCGCGATGGTCTTCACAGTGTGCTCGGCGAGCGCGAGGTCCCGGTCCACCACGACGACGCGCGCGCCCGCCTTGGCCAGCAGGATGGCGGACGCGCGGCCGTTGCCGATGCCGTCGCCGGCCGCCCCGCCCCCCGTCACGATCGCGACCTTCCCCACGAGCCCCCAGTCGTCCCGGGTGTCGAGATTCACGCCCGCCTCCTCGCTTCAGCGTTGAATGCCGCGGGAAGAATCCGGCCAAAGCGTTTGCGCGTCAAGTCGGGTCGAGCGACATTGTTGGGGATACGTGAAATGGCCGCCGGGAAGTGAAACGTGAAATGACCGCGCCAAGCGCGCCGCGTGGAAGGAATAGCCACCGAGGAGGTGGCCATGCCCTATGCCCGTGGCGTTGTGGAGCGCGCCATGACGATCCAGGAGGTCATCCTTCGCGCGATCGCCGGTCAACTCACCTGGCTGCAAGCCGCCGACATCCTCGGGCGCAGTCCGCGCAGCATCCGGCGTCTGCGCTGGACGCTTGAGCATGAGGGGTACGAGGGGCTGTTCGACCGCCGGCAGCAGACCCCCTCGCCCAAGCGCGCGCCCGTGGCGGAGGTCCAGCGGGTGCTCGCCCTCTACCGCGACCGCTACCAGGGCTTCAACGTCCGTCACCCATCAGCTGGCCCGGCGCGAGCACGGAGTGCGCTTCTGCGACGCCTTCGTCAAGAAGGCGCTGCCGATGGCGGGCCTGGTCCCCCGGCAGCAGCCGCGCGGCCGGCACCGCCGGCGCCGCGAGCCGCGCCCGTGTTTCGGCGAACTGCTCCACCTCGACGGCAGTCGGCATCGCTGGCTGGCCTTGGTGCCGGACCGCTGGTTCACGCTGCTCGCCGTCGTCGACGACGCCACCAAGCACGTGCTCTACGCCCGACTCCACGATGGCGGCGAAAGCGTCGCCGCCATCATGACCGCGCTGCGCACTGGGCTCGAGCGCTACGGCCTGCCCATGGCGCTCTGTACCGACCGCGCGCACTGGGCCGTCCACACTCCCACGTCCGGCAGCGCGCCGGATCGCCGCCATCCCACCCAGGTTGGCCGGGCCCTCGCCCGGCTCGGGATCGAGCACATCCTCGGCTACTCGCCCCAGGCGCGCGGCCGCAGCGAGCGGGTCAACCGCACGCGGCAAGACCGTCTCGTCAACGAACTCCGGCTGGCGGGCGTCAACACCGTGGCCGCCGCCAATCGCGCTATCTGTGCGAGCAGTTCCTGCCCGGCTTCAATGCCGAATTCGGCCGGCCGCCCGCAGACCCGAGCTCGGCCTTCGTGCCGCTCGGGCGCGTCGAGCTCGATCAGATCCTCTGCGTGGAGGACGAGCGCGTCGTCGGCCGCGACAACGTCGTGACGGCCGATGGCGTGCCGCTGCAAGTCGCCAAGCAGCCCGGGCGGCGCACCTGCGCCGGCCTGCGCGTCCTCGTGCGGCGTCACCTCAACGGCCATCACTCGCTCTGGTATGGCACCCGCTGCCTCGGCCGCTACGACAACCGCGGCCGCCCGCTGCAGGCCGCCTGATGGCCCATCCTTTCCCGAGCCGGTCATTTCACGGTGTCAAACAGTTGCGGTCAGATCACGTATCAGCAACAGTCGGGTCGAGCGACATAAAATATGCCCGAGCGGGGAGGATCCGACCGTGCGCGTGGGCGTTCCGAAAGAGATCAAGACCTTCGAAAATCGAGTCGGCCTCGTCCCCGGCAGCG
>WNGJ01014168.1_pt1 | contig 13474 bp, 10 predicted proteins | sample 5400611 | NCBI WGS metagenome assembly WNGJ01 (sample SAMN13153375, study PRJNA577476) | soil metagenome | isolation source: 40 cm soil or saprolite under Garry oak tree replicate 1 | place: USA:California | collected 2016-06-15 | reverse complement strand
CCACGCGGTTATTGGCAGTAGCGATGAAATGCTGCTCTGGATTGAAGGTTTGTGGCAGCTCCTCAAATGGAATATAGCCCGTCCATTCATACTCACCCGTCCAGCCGGGAGTAGGCAGCAGCGCCTGTCCTTTGGCACGAATAGGAATAGCTCCAGCCATGACATAGCCTATATTGCCGTCAACATCGGCATAGACGACATTCTGCGGCGGCGCATCCCAATCGCGCAGTCCATCGCGAAACTCTTCCCAGTTGGTGGCACGATTCATCTTCTGCACGGCTGAAATAATATCGTGTTTTTCCAGCGCCGCCCAACGCAGGGCCAGTTGTAGTTCATCCGCCTGGTTTCCATTGCTGCTCGCCTTATTTTGAGTTGGCGGCGTCAGGGTGGTCAGAATTGGCCCATGCCGGGTGATACGCACTTCCTCTATAATGGGCGTCTTCGATCCCTTGACGGGAATCTCTTCGCGGATGACTTGCGCCTCTTCCCATTGACGCATGTACTCGTACTGGTTGGGATGCTCTGGATGAAATTTTTCGATGTAGAGGTCTTCAACATCGGATACGGCATTGGTAAGACCCCAGGCAACGCGTTGGTTGTGTCCAATCACGATGCCGGGCGCGCCGGGGAAACTCACCCCGGCAACATCGATATCGCCCGCGACGAGATGGCATTCGTACCAGATAGATGGCGCGGCCTGTCCAAGATGAGGATCATTGCAAAGGATGGGGGCGCCAGTAGTTGTCATAGTGCCATCAACGACCCAGTTGTTGCTGCCGCCCAGCATGCCAAAGCCGCTTAACTGTTTGAGCTGCTCGTATTGCTCCAGCATCCCAAGGTTGACTCCCCGGTATTCCACTCCCGGCGGAACAATCAAGGGATGTGCGGGATCATAGCCCGCTTCCAGGCGAGCGGCGCGCTCGGCTCCCAACCTGGCGACAATGCGCGCGCGAATTACCTCTGTCTCCCAGTTCCCCCCCAGGTTCCATGCCATCATCTTGGACCATTGGATGCTGTGTGCCATCTGCCAGGGTTCCGGTTTAATACGCAGGATGGTAAATTCGAGCGGCAGGTTATGCCTATTCCGCTCGATGAAGGTATTCACGCCGCGAGCATAGGCTTCGAGGATGCGACGACTGTGCGCTGGCAATTGCTCGACTGCCGCAGCCGACGCGCGGTGCATACCCAGGCGGCGCGTAAAGCGATCGGCTTCAATCGCGATTTCGCCAAAGATCTCGGAGAGTCTGCCCGCGCCAATGCGTCGATTGAGTTCCATCTGCCACAGTCGCTCCTGCGCGTGTACGTAGCCCTGGGCATAGAACAGGTCATCCTCATTTTGCGCGTAAATATGCGGCACACCATAGCGATCAGTAATCACCTCGACCGGCTCGTGCAGCCCTTGAAGATGCACATCGCCCCTTTGCCTGGGCAGTGGGCGGCGCATCAGCATGTAATATGCTCCGCCAACTAAACCGGCTACACCTACCGCCGTCGCTACTGTCTTTTGCCACCAGGACGCCATCGCTTGCTCTCCTTCTGGATAGAGATTGTAACTTCATCTGTACCTAGTAGTATAGCAGATGGAGCGGCTTGATGCTAAACAATATCTGTTGTATCATTTTTCCGCTATGAATGCGTTGTTTCGCTTACAATCCACTGAAGATAGGACTTACTTCCAGCAAGCACAGGCAGCGCAAGGATTTCTGGCTCATCATACGGATGGTTCTCGCGAATAGCCTGCTCAACCCGCTCATACAGGTCTTGCCTGGTTTTTATCAGACATAACCATTCTTCGGCAGTTTCCATAGCACCCTGCCACCAATACGTGCTGGTAATGGGCCCAATGATCTGCACGCAGGAAGCTAATCGTTGCCCGACAATGGCATTTGCTACTTTTTGTGCATCTTCTTTGGAGCCAATGGCGGTCATTCCCTGGATAAAGTTGGTCATGTGCGCTTTCCTCCGCCTGATTACGCTCTACTTGTCTACGCGATGTCTACTCTTTATGTGTCGGCGTTTACTGCTAGGCCATTCCTTTGTGCTTCTTTTGGTTCTGTTATACATCGCAGGAGAAATCTTGTTATCTGAGATCAAAATCTATGACCTGACTGCATATACGGCGTATGGCTTCGCTCACGGGCAAATGTGCCGGATGGGGAGCATAGGCCTGAAGATGCGCCTCGTCAACAAAACGCATAATGAACCCATGGGTGTATCCTTGATGGTTCTTGCTGATGTTTGCACCTGCCTGCACATCAACAATGCCGGGTATACTATGTTGGAGTGTGCGTACCTGCTCCAATACCTGCTCTATTTCCTGCGGAGTGGTTTCAGTTTTGGGTTGGAGTAGCACCACGTGTGCGATCATAGTTCCTCTCCCTCTTAGTTTGTTTGAAGCGCAGTATAAGCATAATCAAGAATAGTTGTAGCGTGCGCTTCATGATAATCGGTAAGTAGCAGCTTCTGAGCTATCGTAATGAAACGTGGAATGATATAGAGACGATTGGTAGTAAGGGCTGTATCAATTGAGCGAAGCGCGTAGCCTTGGGCTTCCTCCCAATGCCCTGCCGCAAAGTAGGCTCTCGAAATATCGTACAGCGCACTCGCATGTCGATTCATGGCCAGATCATCTATTGATATGCTTGTCAACAGCTTATACGCTTGCTCTGGTTCCTCAACAGAGAGCCAACAATTTCCAGCAAATGCCTCAACGCTTGTGAGGCTAAAATCCGTAAAGTAGGGATCAGCGCTCTCTGGCGTTTGTGGCATACTATAAGCTGCATGCATTGCGTCCGCGATGGCCGCTTCGCACTCCTGCCGGTTGCCTTCTTTTGCTGCAATTGCCGCTGTTACAATATCGAACCAGCCGTTCAATGCATGATGGTGCTGTACATGCTCACGCGCTCGATCGAGCAGTTGAGACGCACTTTGTGTATCTTGCGCCTCGCTGAGATACAAGTGTGCGAGATGCCCAAGCGCAGCTCCAACCAGTACTCTGTCGCCGCTATTCTGTGCTGATATAATCGCGGCTTCGTTTAACGCCTTGACCTGCGCGAGTTCAAGTTTCTTTGTACTATGCCAATTCAGGCGAGCGAGCAGTTGCGTTTGTGCAAGGACTCTCCATAGCTCGCGTCGTATAGTCTCATTGATTGCTCGTTCAAGTGCATCCTGAAGCGTTGTAAGATGCACATTCAAGCCGTGTCGGATAAAGGTATCACCTCGGCGTTGCATTGCGCGATACTGCTGGGTGATCGTTGCTAAATTCGCGACAGATGCTGCTGAAACGTCGGGAGGATGATGCTTTACGAGTACATGAGGAGCGGCTATGATCCCAGCACCCACAACGCCAAAGGTTTGTAAAACACTACGGCGAGAGGGATAGTGATTCGCAATTGTTTCGGGCGATAAAGACGCAGGGAAGGGGTGTTCCGTAGGTTCCTTTGCAAGTACGGATGATAATGATGTGCCAGCGTTATCGTTGTTTACAAGTTGGGTTTGCTGAGTGTCTTGAGAAAGAGGCGGCAATGTTGGAGGAGGTTGAGATAAGCCCGATTGGTCAGGATGCAAAGAAGGCGCAACTTCCATAAATCCCAACTGCGCAGCCGACATTTGATAGAGTTTACAAAGTCGTTCCTGATAAAAAGGACTGGGTTTCTTTGTGCCTGTCTCCCAATTGCTGACCATGACCACATTGACCCCTGGGAGGCGTTCCTCTGCTTCTGAAAGGGCGCATAATTCTTCGACCACCCGTTGTAAAGACCATCCACGCAACTGTCGTTGTTGACGTAGGAGAAGGTTGGGTTGTCTCTGGTTTGCCGACTTCATATCCTGCGAATCCTTTTATGAGATCTTCTACTCCTTTGCAAAGGGCGGATGAACATCTCAATTGTATCTGCATCTCTTCTCCATTGGCAAGTAAAAAGCGCACTGAGAGAAAGAAAGATAAAAAAAAGATAACTGAGGCGAGGGAAGGAGAAGGGAATAGGGAAATAAACTTGAGAGAACTGCTATCAATGGGCATGCGAGTATGATTACTGATGGAACTATTGGATTACGAAGCGATGATTCTCCTCTGATAGAGGGAAAATTAAAAGGAGCCTTATTCATGACCCAACCCGAATGCAAAAGCGAGGTAGCTCGCCTGATGCAAGAAATCGAACTGGCCTACGAAGCAGCCCAACTCGCTCTGACAGGCATAGCCATCACCTCCCGGCACGACTTTATCAAAGCGCGCCAGGAACATATCGCACTGTGCCATGAAGACCTCAAGAAGCTCGTCGGAGAGGACGAGGCCATCAAAATGATTTATGAGACGCAAGTGAAAGTGATAGGAGAGTAATAATTGTGAACGAGCAGCAAATCGGTACTGATACCCTCATTGAGAAGACAAGTCCCATACAGATAGAAGAGCAAGGCTATGATGCGCCATTCGCGACCTTTACCTGGGAACACTGGCAGGAAATGCAGGCACACATGCTGCAACGCTTCACTCGTTTTCAGCGCGCCATCGAATATCGACAGGCCGATATCGCAGTACAAATTTCGCAAGAAGTTATCGTGATGGGGCTAGAGTGGCTCGAAGAAGCCACTGGATGGGTTGGGGTCAAACCGAAATGAGCTGGTTGTTCTATAATATTTATTCGTTACCGCCTCAACCAACTCCAGATAGCGGACGAGAGCGCAAGCATCGCAGGCTCAACCCATTTTAAATGCTTTGCGCTGCTCATCCTCATATTGCCAGCCTACACCAGCTCCGTCCCTCTCGGCGTATCTCTCACCTCATAGCCAAGGGCGATCAATTGCGCTCGCAGCTCATCGGAGCGTTTCCAATCGCGAGCCGCTCGCGCCTCGTCACGCGCGCCCACCAGTGCCCTCGCCTCCTCGGTAATCACTTTGGGTTGATTGGCTTCAACCGTATCAAGGCGTAATCCCAGCACGCGATCAAAATCGAGGATCAGGCGTCGTCGTTCCGCTGGCTCGATTTTGGTATTGCGAGCCGCTTCGCGCGTAATGCTCAACGCAATGGGCAGGTCCAGATCATCGTTGATTGCCGTATGAAACGCATCGCGTACCCGCTGCGCTTCCTCCGACCAGCCGCTTGAAGCCTCCGCTGGCTCACCAACAGGCAGCGCGGCCAGGTCGGCGCGCAGGTTGTTCAAGCCGTTTTGCGCCGCCGCGATTGACTCGTTTGTAAAGTTGAGCTTTGAGCGATAATGGGCTGTCAACAGCAGGTAACGAAACGCCATCGGGTCGATGCCCCAGGCTTTAAGGTCGCGCAGCAGCACCACGTTGCCTTTTGAACGAGACATCTTGACGACTTCATCTTCACTCTCGCCCCCTCTGCGATAGTTGAAGTTTAGGAACTCCCCGTGCATCCAGACCCGTACCGGCTCTTTCTCGCTCACACCCCGGCTCTGGGCGATCTCATCCTCGTGATGTGGAAAAATCAGGTCGACCGCTGCCGTGTGAATGTCGAACTGCTCGCCCAGGTATTTGGTCGCCATGGCGGAGCATTCAATATGCCAGCCGGGAAAACCAATGCCCCAGGGACTCTCCCAGTTCATCTGTCGCGTTTCATCGCCCTGCTTCCAGAGTGCGAAATCCTCTGGCGCGTCTTTCCCCTCACCCGTTTCCAACTGCACACGCCCGCTCGCGCCGGCACGCAGGTTCTCGACGGTATTGCCCGAAAGCTCTCCGTAGTAGGGGAAGCGGCTGACATCGTAGTAGACGTTGCCATCGGCGACATAAGCCAGCCCTTTCTCAATGAGCTGCTCCGTCATCCACTGCATTTCGGGTATGTGGTCGGTGGCTTTAGGATTTTCTTGTGGAGGCAGGATATTCATCTCCGCCGAGTCTTCTATATACCGCCGGGTATAGTGCGCGGCAATCTCGTAGGCTGACCGACCAGTCGTGCGAGCTTCGTACTCTAACTTGTCCTCGCCGCTCTCCTCGACATCGTTCTGGAGATGCCCTACATCCGTGATGTTGCGTACCAGGTAGACATCGTAGCCGTTGTATTCGAGCATGCGGCGAATCCAGTCCGTCATGGTAAACGTCCGCAGGTTCCCAATATGAATATCCTTGTACACTGTGGGACCGCACGAATAAATGCCTACGAGCGGTGGGTGCAGTGGTTGAAACAATCCTTTGCTTCTCGTCAATGTGTTATACAGGTAAATCGGCCTGGCCGAAGTATTGGTCGTGTTTGTCATGAGCATGAATCTCCTCTAGATGCAATGCGAAAAGGTGTATGTGAGGTAGTAGCTCAGACAGGGGACATGCAAAAGGAGCGCCAGTTTTTACCCAGGGAGAATCAAATGCACGCCATACGTTCACAGAGGTCTGAGCTACCCGCATTTCCTCTGCGAACGCCGGGACAGGAGCAATATTGCATTCGATAATAGCGAGACTTCACAATCTTCTCCCCAAAAACACAAATTTAAGTACTCTTCTTGAGTAGAGTATAGCACATTGTGTAGACGCTGTGAAGCCCAATATTAGCAAGAAGAGTGCATTTGTAGAGTGGATTGGAACATGGTAGAATAGACCGGTACCGGGCAAGTGGCCCAATAATTGTAAGGCAAGGAGAGCGGGTTCATGGCCGACACTGCAGATCAGATTCCCGTGCCTCAACGTGTCCCAAGCGGTATCGAGGGGTTGGATCGCATCCTGCACGGTGGCTTCTTTCAGGGGAGAAGCTACCTTCTCATGGGACCCCCTGGTGCAGGCAAGACCATTCTGAGCAACCAACTCAGTTTTCATCATGTTGCAAATGGAGGACGTGCACTCTATCTTTCGCTGCTGGCTGAAACCAGTAGCGGGATGTTAGCTAACCTTCAATCCTTTTCCTTCTTCACACTCAACCCCATCGCGGATGCGCTTTTCTACCTCAGTGGCTATGCTGCTCTGGAGCAAGAAGGGTTAGAGGGACTCATCGCCCTCATACGGACTGAGATGCGGCGCCATCGCGCCACGTTCCTGGTTATCGATGGAACCGTGACAGCCAGGCAAGCTGCTCCCTCCGAGCAAACGTGGAAGAAATTCTTGCATGATGTCCACGTCACGGCTGAGATAACCCGCTGCACCACCTTTCTGCTGACGCCGTTTGATGAAGACTCTGCTGCTCAACCCGAACAGACCATGGTCGATGGGTTGATCGCGCTTACAACACGATCGGTCGATTTGCGGAGCGTGCGCGAATTGCAGGTTCTCAAGTTCCGTGGCAGCGATTTCCTGGAAGGACGGCATCACTATGCCATCACTAAGGATGGGCTGGTCGTCTATCCCCGCACAGAGAGTATACTTGCCTTTCCAGGAGCCGATCTATCCAGAACGCTCGTCACCCCGGAGCAACCCGCGCGCATGAGGGTGGGCATTGATCATCTGGATGAGATGTTGCGTGGTGGAGTGCTCACCGGCTCAATGACATTGCTGCTTGGTGCTTCGGGAACAGGCAAGACACTGCTTGGCAGCCACTTCCTCATCGAGGGAGCTGCGCAGGGGCAAAAAGGACTCTACTTCGGCTTTAATGAAACTCCGGCACAATTGGTGCGCACGATGAGCCGCTTTCGACTGGACGTGACTCGTTACATAGGGACCGGGCAGCTCGAGGTACTGTGGCAATCACCCATTCAGGATTCCCTGGATGTTCTTGCTGAACGCCTGTTGGAAGCCATCCAGCGCCAGGGGACACGGCGACTCTTTCTCGATGGACTGCTCGGCTTTCAGCGGACGGTGGCTTCAGCCGAGCGACTGGATCTCTTCCTGGCTGCCCTCTTCACGGCCCTGCATGTTCAAGATGTGACGGTCATGTGCGCAGTGGAATTGCCTGCTCTCTTCACTCCTAAAGTTGTGCTCCCTGCAACGTTCAGTGGGATAACCGGGCAGGTTGAAAATCTCCTCTTATTGCGTTATGTCGAACTGCATTCTCAACTGTACCGGCTCATCTCCATCATGAAAATGCGTGAGAGCAGCTATGACCCGTCGATCCGCGAGTTTCGCATAACCGAGCAGGGCATAGAGGTAGCACCCACCTTTGCCAGCGCCCAGGCCATTTTGACGGGCATTGCTCATCCTGTTGCCCCATCAGGAGCTTCATCCGCATTTGCAGCAGATAGTACTCCTAAGCAAGGACGACAGCCTTGACGACGATTCTGGTTGTTGATGACGAACACTCTATCGTCGAATTCCTGGCTACATTCCTGCAAGATGAGGGATACCAGGTCGTGACGGCGCACAATGGAGAAGAGGGCCTCGCTGGCCTTGCAGTGACACGGCCAGCGGTGGTTCTCTGTGATGTGATGATGCCGGTGCTTGACGGGCGAGAGATGTGCCGGAGAATGCAAGCAAACCCCAACTACCGTTCTATCCCCTTCGTATTGATGAGCGCGGTAAGCAAAGCAAGCAATTTCTCAGAGTGCAACTATGCCGCGCTGCTGACGAAGCCATTCGACCTCGATGAAGTCCTCAAGATTGTTACTCGACTGAGCAAGACTGCTACATCCTGATAGCAGATACATCATCTCGAAGCCATTCGACCTCGATGAAGTCCTCAAGATTGTTACTCGACTGAGCAAGACTGCTACATCCTGATAGCAGATACATCATCTGCTCCCCTGCGTTGTGTACTGAAGAGGCTCATTTGTCTACCTCCGGTGGTATTCGCCTTCCCAAACACTTCAAAATGCCATACCTTTTATTCTCAATGTTCGGAGCCTGTGAATGATGGCCAGGGCGATCCCCGTAGGGGCGAGAGCGGTGGGGAGCGGAAGGGAGGGCCTTTATGGTCGCCCGCGTACCTGTTCCTCTCACTGATATCTTGCGGAAACACGACCACCTCCCCACCCCGCGGGCGACCATAAAGGCCCTCCCAACCCCACATCGTCCACCCTCGCCCCTACGGATCGCCCGGCCTCCCGTCTGGTTTCCCGGCTTCGGTTGATGCCTATTGGGCGCCCTGGCATTCAAATCATATTCCTAGTAATAGTTCATAGGCTCTGCTCTTAATGCTAGTGTAAAAGTTGAAAAAGTGGAATTTCTATGTTACAATAGTTACGATTGAGAAAAGAAAGCAGTGTATTGTACGAACAAATTTGATATATGTAAGCAAAGAGATATTAACATGTGAAAAAGCATGTAAATAGACGAGTAAAAAATTTTGAGTTTTTACATCTTTGTACGTCTAAATAATTAGAAAACGAAACTCAGAATAAGTCAAAACCTTGTAGAGAGAGGGAATTTTTATGCCTTTTGATTACTCAAATAATATTACAATCTAATATCGTTGTATTTACTTTCAGGCGTCTCGTTATTATTCAACTTAGAAAGGAGGTATACTATGGCATCTTACCAGGCAGGCCCAGATGACGATGATGAAGAATCACATTGTCGTGGGCCGTCAGCCGAGGACGATGATGGCCCTGAAGACGACCAGGACCGGGAAAACACTCCTCCCGGTCCTGAAGACGATGGCGATGACGATGACGATGACAATGGTAAATAAGCCTCCTCAAAGATGAGGAGAGGGCAGAGGCAGGCTAGTTATGACTTGACTGCTTCTGCTGCTTGCTCTCGAACCGCGAAATACACAGTTTGAGGATGGTGTATCACTATCGCGGCGGTGGTCTGTTCAGGATCGAATTGATAGGCTTCGGTGAGATTAACGCCAATCGTGCTGCTTGCGGGAAGCAGCGTCATCACCTTGACGTGATCTTCCAGGTCAGGAATAGCCGGGTAGCCCCAGCTATAGCGTCGTCCTCGCTGTCCCTCTAATCCAAGTTCCCGTTGCACGAGACGATTGGTATATTCCGCCAATCCCTCCGCCATCTGAACTGCCAGCCCATGCGTAAAATACGCCTCGGCATAATCCCCAGCCTGTTGCAAACGCTGTACCGCTTCACTGGCCGCCTGTCCCATTGTCACCACCTGAAATGCCACTACATCCATCCTGCCGCTTTCAACCGGTGCAAAGTAATCGGCCAGGCACAGATGTTGGCCTTCACGCTGGCGCGGGAAATGGAAGCGTGCCACTTCTCGTTTATTTCCCTTGTTTACCTGGTGCTCCTGCGCATCATAGACGATCAGTTCATTACCGCTCGCCTGGCAGGGGAAATAACCATAGATCACCTTTGGTTGTAAGTAGCGCTGCTGCCGGGCATCGCGCAGCATGCGCTCCAGGCGAGGGCGAAATTCCTGCTCGACCAGGCGTGTAAATTCCGCGCCGTGGGCCTTTCCGCCCCAGTGCAGCCGGAAGAGCGTATTGAGGTCCATGCAAACCACCACATCCTCGATACCGATACGCTCAAGCACTCTTGGTCCCCAGAACGGCGGTGTGGGAATTGGAATATCCCGCTGGACATTGGATGCAGGCCTGCTGCCATTATCACCGTCCCCATTGGATTGCTCTTTGTCTCCTGTCCCGCTTTTCTTCAGGCGTTCCCTGAGCGCCTCTTCTTTGATCTGACTGACGAAACTGGCCCGTGCGCCGGGCGCGCTTGTCAGCTTATCGATAATTTCCAGGCCCTCGAACGCATCGCGCGCATAAAACACCCCCGGTTCATAGGGCTGCGGGGTCGATGCGGGAGCCTGATCATCGACAAACAGAATGCGCCGCCCGTAGGAGCGGTTAATCGCGGCTCCGCCCACAATCACTGGAAAATTCAGGCGTCGTTTGTGCAATTCCTGCACACATAGTGGCATCTGCTTGGATGTGCTGACCAGCAACGCTGAAAGCCCGATGGCATCAGCGTTGACCTCCATCGCCTTATCCAGGATGGTATTGAGCGGCACCTGTTTCCCCAGGTCGTAGACGGTATAGCCGTTATTGCTCAAGATGGTATTGACCAGGTTTTTCCCGATATCATGCACATCCCCGAAGACCGTCGCCAGCACCACCTTCCCTTTCGTATAGCCTTCCTTTTTCTCCAGGAACCGTTCCAGGAAGGCAACCGCCCTTTTCATAACCTCAGCAGATTGCAAGACAAACGGCAGGATCAGTTCTCCAGCGCCAAAGCGATCTCCGACATCTTTCATAGCAGGCAACAGCACCGTATTGAGTACATTCACAGCGGCTTCACTTTGGGGAGTACCCAACTCTTCAGCACGTTCCGTGATCACCTGCTCGATCAATGGCTCGATGCCTTCCTTACGGCGATGCAATACCTGCCAGTGAATACGTTCCGCCGTATTCATGCCTTCGGTCGGATCGGCCTTCGTATTGCTCGCCTCTGTCTGTGGCTCGTGCTCCTCAAAGTAGGCGATATAGCGGGGCAGTGCGTCTGGCCTGTTGTAGATCAAATCCTCGGCAAGCTGTCGCTGCTCAGTATCGATTTCCGCGTACGGGGTAATATGGGTTGGATTCACAATCGCCGCGTCAAGTCCTGTCTTGACCGCGTGATAGAGAAAAACGCTGTTGAGTACGGCACGTGCATGCGGCTTTAGCCCGAAGGAGACATTGCTGACGCCGAGAATAGTGAAGACTCCTGGAAGTTCAGCTTTAACACGCTTGATGGCCTCTAAGGTTTCAATAGCCGCCGTCTGTAGCTCTTCTTGTCCGGTTGTGATGGGGAAGGTCAGGGTATCAAAGATCAAGGCGTCAGGAGCCAGCCCGTATTCATTGACGCAGATATCATAAATCTTATGAGCAATCTCGACTTTGCGCCCGGTAGTCTTGCCCATACCAATCTCGTCAATGGTGAGCGCGACCACTGCCGAACCGTGTTCCATCGCCATAGGCAAAACACTATCGATGCGCTGGCGGCCATTCTCCATGTTGATTGAGTTGATGATAGCGCGTCCCGGATACGTTTCCAGGGCTGCTTTAATCACATCCGGCTCGGTTGAGTCGATAACGAGCGGCGCTTCAACCCCCATCGACAACTTCTTGACCGTCTTTGCCATCTGTTGGGCTTCATCTACCCGCTCGGTCAGCGCGACACATACGTCCAGCACATGTGCGCCGCCCTCGACCTGCTCGCGTCCAATCGCCAGCAGCGTATCGTAATCATCACCGAGCAGCGCCTGTTTCGCCTTACGGCTCCCCTGAGAGTTCACTCGTTCCCCTACCAGCAACGGTGGCGGGTCTTGCTGCAATGCCATCGCGCGTATACCGCTAGAGACAAAAGGCAGCGAAATAATGCTGGAACTTTTCTTATGCAAAAAGGGATCGGCAATGGGGCGCGGCTTATATGGAGCATTGCGGCATGCTTTGACAATTTCCCGCAGGTGTTCATGACTGTTGCCACAGCATCCGCCAACAATATTGACGCCAAACTCGGTAATGAACTCACGTAATGCCTCCGCCATCGTTTCCGGCTCCGTCGGATAGACTGCCATACCATTGACGTTTAAGGGTATGCCCGCGTTAGGAATCGTCGAGATGGGTAGTGGACAGTTTTCACTCAAGAAGCGCACCGGTTCGCGCATATAATCCGGCCCTGTAGAACAGTTCAGCCCAATGATATCCACCCTCAACCCGACCAGTGTTGTCATGACCGCCGCGATATCCGTGCCGAGCAGCATGCGTCCACTCGTATCGAGCGAGACCTGCGCTTGAAGCGGCACCTTTCGTCCCGCCTGTTGCATAGCTTGCCGGATGCCCGTAATCGTCGCCCGCACCTCCAGGATATCCTGGCTGGTCTCAATCAGGAGGACATCAACGCCGCCCTCCAGCAGTGTTGCCGCCTGTTCACGGAACACCTCAACCAGCTGCGCATAGGTGATATTGCTCAGCAGTGGATCATCGGATGAAGGCAGCATCCCCGTCGGTCCAATCGAGCCTGCCACAAAACGCGGCTGTTCCGGCGTACTGTAGCGATCTGCCACCTGTCGCGCCAGACGTGCCGCAGCCAGGTTGATCTCGTGAGTCAGCTCACCCAACCCATACTCATCCAACTTGAGCCGGCTGGCCGTAAACGAATCGGTCTCCAGTACATCGCACCCAACCTCCATGAACCCCGTATGTATCTCTTCAATCACAGAAGGCTTCGTGAGCACCAGGTATTCGTTGCACCCCTCAGTAGCCTGCCCGCCATAATCCTGTGCAGTCAGCTGGTAACGTTGTATATTAGTCCCCATCGCGCCATCAAAAATGAGCACACGATGTGCAAGCGTATCAAGATATTTGCCGCTCATGAAACCCTCCAAACCTTCTCTATTTACTCTGCAAGCGCATTCACCAATTCCCGGCAAAAATCCGGTATGTCCGCTACCACGCGCCCCCACACCATGTGGCCTTCGCGGAAAGCTGCCTCATTCGTCCAGATACCACCCGCGTTGGTAATATCATCTTTGATGCCTGTCGAGCCTACCGCCTTACGCCCCTTCATAATGCCCGCGGAAATAGGAACCCACCCGCCGTGACAGATCGTAGCAATAATTTTCCCCTGCGCGTCCATATCACGCACCAGTTGCAGAAGTTTCTGGTTACGCCGCAGTTTATCTGGCGCCCACCCACCAGGAATCACCACTCCATCCA
>WNGJ01011129.1_pt1 | contig 13474 bp, 17 predicted proteins | sample 5400611 | NCBI WGS metagenome assembly WNGJ01 (sample SAMN13153375, study PRJNA577476) | soil metagenome | isolation source: 40 cm soil or saprolite under Garry oak tree replicate 1 | place: USA:California | collected 2016-06-15 | reverse complement strand
CCCACGGGATGCGCAACGAGTTTTACCTCAGCAGCAATCCGGCTTGAGAGCGTTCTTCATCGCTTTTCTGTTTCGAGATGGCAAAGATGGTTGATCCCTTGCCGGGGAAAAGCGCGAGTATTGAACGAGCCTGCCAGAGTGTTTCAGCCGAAAGAGCATCTCGTTGCGCATCCCGTGGGAATTGGGGCATCTTCTTCTATCCCATACCATTCCTGATCTTCCGCTTGACTGCGATATGCTGATTTGAGAGGTGCGCTCAATCCGCTCAGGACGTGTACTGAGACAACGAATAAAAGGTCAAAAAGTGACAGCAAAAGTGACAGTAATCAGCATAAACATCCTTGAATGTTCTCGAACTTTTCTGAAAGGGGAACATGTCTTATTGTAGGTGGGGAGCGGGATGAGCAGAATCAGCGAGCCGGAGAAGCGCGCCCAAAACGGCCCGTTTTGGGCGCGTGTGAAATGTATTCTATCACACAGAACGCAAAATGTCTGCAATTTCTTTCCTCACCAGGCACATTCACGCTCACTCAGCACACTCCACACTCCAATTTCATCCAAGAGAGTCCATGAAAGTCCAACAAAAAACAGCGAAATATGCCCCTTAAGGTGTCAATTAAGGTGTCAAAAATCCAAAGCATCATCACCATCGCCAAGTATGCCCAACTGGCACGACAAGCCTTTCTATGGGTATAACAAACGAGCCAGCGTCTCAGAAGACGCTGGCCGCTCTGCAAAGATCACTTCTCACTCCTCAGCCCGAAACTTGCGATCAAAATCGTCCATCGCCTGACCATGCATTCCAGGAAACACATGCCCATAGACATTCATAGTGATCCGGATATCACTGTGCCCTGCGAGCTCTTGTATCACTTTCGGGTTAATCCCCATCGCTAACCAGATCGAAATGGCACTATGCCTTAGATCATGAAACCGCATATCTGGCAAGCCTGCCTCTTTCAATAAAGCTTTCAGAGCATCGTAAACATACTGGGGTGCAACGTATCCACCACGAGCCGTAGAAAAGACCAAATCCTTGTCCTGCCATCGAGACGAACGAACACGTAGCTTCAACTGATGTTTCCGATACTCCAGCAGCGAATCGACGACAAAGCGAGGCAAGTTGACCACACGACGACCAGCCTCACTTTTCGGATCGGTCTCGATAAACTCAGCTCGGCCCGTATCAGGATGAGGAATATAAGAAAGCGTGCGCTCAACACGAAGTTCGGCTTTTTCAAGATCAACATCACGCCAGCGCAACGCCAAGAGCTCGCCACGGCGCAGGCCGAGAAGCGCTACATGCAGGAGGCATCTCATACGAATAGAGCGAGCACATGCTATCAATTTCTTCGCTTGATCAAGATTAAGCCACGTCTCGGGGCGTTTGCGAGACTTGGGCGCGTCAGCATCTTTCACCGGATTGAATGTGATCTTTTTCCACCTCGCAGCATCACTTAACGCCTTCTTAAGCACAGCATGAATATACCGAACCGTATTCGGAGAAAAGTCACAATCTTCCAGTAATTCCGTATAAAGTGACTGGAACATATCGCCAGAGAGCTTCCGCAGCTTCACCTGACCAAGCACAGGAACAATATACGACTTCAGGAAACGGCGATAGGTAGCATAAGTCGTGGGCTCCAACGAGCTTCGCTGAATGCCCAACCAATATTCCAAGTAGTCTCCAAGCGTTTGATCACGAGTCGTCAGCAGCTTGCCCTGCTCCAAATCTTGCAACATCCTGCGCCTTGCTCGCTCTGCCTGTGCACGCGTATCGTAGTACTCCTGCCTCTTTTTTCCACCACCTAAAGGCACACTCGCAACCCAACGGCCATCGCTTTCCCGTAGAAAAACCGACCCTTCACCACGAGGCTTGCGAGATTTCTCCTCATCACCTGTTTTCTTTTGCCTCACCGTGGTACATACTCCTTTCCTTATGCAATGCGATTCTGACGCGCAAGCGTCCAAGCATACAGACTGTTCGGATCGAAACGAACGCACCGTTCTGTCAAGCGGATGATTGGAAAACCGTCTTCCTGCATCAACGTAAAAAAGGTAGAACGACCAACGCCCAACCACCTGGCAGCACCAGACACATTCAGCAATTCAGCAGGTACAGGAGTAGACACCAGTGCCTTTTCTCGCTCTTGAACCTTGCGAGACTTCCGGTCTCTCACCATAAAACACCTCCTCGTTATGCTCTCCCAGACCAATCACTGGTGTTCACCCGACTTTCTCGCCGGAGCCCACACGCTTCATGCATCTGGTACAGCTTCCTCTCTTATGCACCAACTTGGAGAAATCCCGCGCCTTCTCGTGCAGGTACACCTCGACTTCCTTTTACAGCTTGCCATAGTGAGCAAAACCACACCGACCCGGGGCAGCAGCAGAACCAGGAAACTCGCTCCTACCCAACACTGCTACGAACTCTGTTCCCTACAGTTGCGCTAATAGCTAGGCCATTAAAAACCTTCACATACTATAAGCATGTCAATGAAGCCAAAGTTATGCTTTGAGCATAGTTTTCTACTGAAGAGTGTGCACCACAGCATCGCTGCCATTCATCTCGTTCCCTCCCCAGGAAAACAAAAAAAGCCAGGAGCAAACCTCCTTGCTACTGACCTTGCTTCAAAGAACCGAGCGTTTCCCCGTTCGACTCAATACCCAGGTTGAAATGCCCTTGCCACATGTTCCCAATTGATCACCATATAGGTACTCTGGATAAGGTTGTAAACGACCACCGAGATCGTCGCATTGTGTTGCCTCCTGACAGCAGGAGCATCTATCCATGCATTGATTTGCGCTTCAAACCACTCCTTGATTGCATCAGCACAAGCATAAGCATTTGACGCCTCACTCATAAGCACTCCCACAGGCTGATGTAAGTGGCTATCGTTCATGATGCTGCGATACAGCGACCAAGTGAAGAGATTGTCACTCGTGACCGTTTCCCCTGCCAGGAGCGTGACCAGGATATCCCAATCTGCATATGCCAGAGCCAAACCGACCAAATCCCAGGCAAGTAAGCGGAGATACCCATCATACGATCTAGAGCGATCAGAGACATTCATCTGCCAATTGGTCAACGCCTCTCTTACCCACTTCTCAACGAGCTTGCCTACAGGATACCCGATTGGTGCACCCGTCACGAGTGAAGTCATTTCATTCATAAGACATTCCTCGCTGCTCAGGTGTAAATGTACCAACCAGATAAACTTGTTTTCCCAACCATTGTACTCACTCAATTCCATGGATACCCTCACTTTCAAACAACAACACGCCCTAACTTACCCAACGCAATTCGTTGCGCTGGTATGCCCGCATGTTCATCACCCTCCTTGAAAAATTGCGGCCCTCACGAAGTTCAATGAGGGCCTCTGGCAACGCTTCCCGACGACGATATTCTTGGATATCCTCGGCGTACTCCTCATATTTCACAAGCGACCAGGACGACCGCCTGACTGTCTTTTCACCCTCTCTTGGCTTGTCACTTCAGGAGCTTCATCAGTGTCTCATAGCTTGCTCATATCAGCATTTTGAGTCACTCTTCTTTACTCTCCTTTCAACAATGGATTGATTTACACCCTCACAACTGCTATACTTGCGCTTAAGAGAGAGGAAAGCAGCGATCGTGGACACATGAAAGTAGTCCGTCATGGAAGAGAACCACAAAGATTTTTTCATCAGCTACACTAAAGCTGACCGCCAGTGGGCTGAGTGGATTGCCTGGCAATTAGAGCAAGCAGGCTACTCCGTCATTGTCCAGGCTTGGGATTTTCTTGCTGGTTCCAATTTTGTGTTAGAGATGCACAAAGCCGCTATCGAGGCGGAGCATACCATCGCTGTCCTTTCCCCCAATTATCTGAACGCGCTATACACGCAACCAGAATGGGCCGCGGCTCTTGTCCAAGACCCAACCGGAGCAGACGGCAAACTTGTTCCCGTACGTGTGCAGGACTGCAAACCACAAGGGATACTCACCGCCATTTCCTACATTGATCTGGTTGGTCTGGAAAATGAACAGGACAGCCAAGACAAGCTGCTGCGTGCCATTCGTCGTCAGCGAGCGAAGCCAAAGACCGCACCACCGTTTCCTCTCCCACGACGTGACGTTCCGCAAGCCTGGACTGCGTCTCCGCGCTTCCCTGGTGCCCTGCCAGCCCTGTGGAATGTGCCTTACCATCGTAATATGTTTTTCACGGGACGCGAGGATATTCTTGAACGCCTCCATGGCACACTGAGAGCACACCAGACGACAGCCTTAACGCAACCGCAAGCCATTAACGGGCTTGGAGGCATTGGCAAAGCCAAACAGCGATCGAGTATCTCTATCGCTACCACACGGACTACCAAGCCATCCTGTGGGTGCAAGCCGATTCCCCGGAAGTGCTGATCGCTGATCTCGTAAAACTTGCTGGTCTGCTCGACCTCCCAGAACAAGACGAAACCGAGCAACCGCGCATCATTGAGGCCGTCAAACGCTGGTTTCATACGCACACCCACTGGCTGCTCATCCTCGATAACGTCGAGCAGGTGGAACAGATCGAGCCCTTCATCCCCCAAGGGGGGGGACACGTGTTGCTCACGACTCGTGCCAGTGTGGCAGAGCCGGTTGCTCAGAGCATCTCACTGGACAAGATGAGTGAAGATGAGGCAACGACGTTTCTCCTGCGTCGAAGCGGAACCGTCTCTGCTGATTCGGTGCTGCAAACCGCTCATGAAACCGCTCGTCACGATGCTCGACAACTGGCCCACCTCCTGGATGGTTTGCCACTGGCCTTAGACCAGGCAGGAGCCTACATCCTCGAAACGCACTGTGGTTTGGCTGGTTATCTGGCATCGTACCAGCAACAACGTGCCGAACTCCTGAAGCAGCGTGGACCGACACTTGGACATCCTGACCCCGTTGCCACCACCTGGTCCCTCTCTTTTCAGAAGGTCCGGCAAACGAATCCGCAAGCAGCTCAGCTGCTTCAATTCTGCGCGTTTCTCTATCCAGATGCCATTGCCGAAGAGTTGCTCACGACCCCTATCTCAGGACTCAAGCCACAAGCGTTGGCGAACAACCTCCTCGAGTTGCTCACGATTCCGATCTCAGGACGGAAGCCACAAGCGTTGGTGAACAACCTCCTCGAGTTGCACGAAGCCATCAAGGTGCTTGGGGTCTACTCCCTGATACATCGCCACAGCGAGAGCATGATGCTCTCCATGCATCGTCTCGTGCAGGCCGTCCTCAGGGATACGCTCCCAAAAGCCCAGCAACGAAAGTGGGGTGAGCGCGCCATTTGTGTCGTCACCTCCCTTTTCCCTTCAGGAGAGCCAGAGACATGGCCGCAGTGCGAGCTCTACCTGCTGCACGCCCAAACCTGCTCTGAGTGGATTGAGGGCTACACGATCACCATTCCTGAAGCTGCGAGATTGATGAACCAGGCGGTGATCTATCTGAAAGCTCGGGGCCTCGCGAGAGAGGCCGTTCCCTTCGCACAACGTGCTCTGGCTATTCGTGAACAGGCGTTAGGTCCCAACCATCCTGATACGGCCAGCAGCCTCAACAATCTGGCTAGTCTCTACGAGCATCAGGGGGAGTATGCCAAAGCCGAACCGCTCTTGAAGCGCGCTCTGACTATCTATGAGCAGGTGCTAGGCCCCAACCATCCCACCACAATTGTTGTCCGAAACAACTATGCAAGATCGAGTCAATAGCAACGGCAGTAGAAGCGAAGCAGTGGGTGGAACAGGAACACACGATCTCAAAGACTTCGCAGGAGTACTTGACTGACTGACGCTTACTAAGAGTCGAAGCAAGGATGCATGATATGTGTCAGCAAAACATACACAGTCTTAGCTTTTTCTCTGTGAAGCTCAATCTTCTGACCGTGAGTCCGCACAATTCCTCCATCCGCTTCCTCCTATGACGCCTGCAAGCCAAACTTAATACGCTTGCGTCTCACTTCCGCACCGAAATCCACGGCCTTTTTCTCCATATGTTTCCCAGCAGCTTCAGCAAACCAGTGTAAAAACAGCGAAATGTCTGCATCAGGATCAGCCAGTTCACCACCAACCCAGGCAGAAAGCGATGACCCCTTTCTGAATATTGTGCTGTTCCTTGCGCTTGCGAATGATCTTGCCAAAATGTGCAGGACGCTCCGGGTCAACCAGAAAGGCCCGTTGCACTTCCATCCAGGCTGGATGCGTTGACCAGCGGGAACGCGTCCGATCTTCCTCTGAGGGAAGAACCAGACGCAGCCAGCCATCAGGAGAGCCATCCTCTCCACCGTCAACATGACCCGCCGCATAGGCCCACAGCACTGGTAAACGGTCGGGCAGGTCGTAGGCATTCTCGATGCCATGAAACAGTCCCTCGGCCTCCAACTCGTGGAGGGCCTCCCGCTTGAAACGGAACTCCACCCGCCAGACGGTTTGCCCCTCTTCCCATCCGTTGAGCGCCCACACGTCTTCAAACCAGATCTTGCCTGATTTCTTGAGTTCGCGCGTCTTGTCATAGATGCAGCAGGACATCGGCCCACGCGCCGAGAAATCCAGGCCTGAGCGCTGCAACCCGTAGGAATAGCTGCGCACATCCAGGTCGGTTTCCTCATGACCACCCCGCTTGCGCGAGCGCGACACAAACTCGCGCAGGTAGTCCACCTGGGCAACATCCCATCTCACCACATCCGCACACAGATGCACTTCGGAGACTTGCAGGTACATATCGCAGCCGAAGACCTCGTACAAGAAAAGGTTCACCTTCACAATCGCCTCTTCCAGCGTGCCACACGACCACAGGTATTCGGAGGAACAGCGCACCATGACCACACAGTTGAGCCGACCACGCGAGACACAGAGGTTGATGAGATCAGAAGTGAGCAGCCAGCGCCATTGTCCACGACCGGCACCATGCGGATACATCTGGAGATGGGCTCCCTCAAAGACCCAGGGCACCACGATGGGCCCTTCTACCTCAATGGCAGCCTGTTTCCAGGCATCAAGCCGTTCCACGAGTCCGGAGGAAAGATCACGCTTGAGCGAGGTGCCGTGCTCATCGGTGTAGTACACATTGAGCAGAAGGGTATCCACCCCACGAGCAACAAGGTTCACTGACATACCCATCACGCTTCTTTCCTCTGCATTTTAAGGGGCGCGGTATACTTGCTCCGCGCCCAGACGGTGAGGCCGCATCGGCGGGGCCCCTGCCCCACCGTGCGTCCTCACCGCCCCACCGGCACACGCCACCCCTCATCCCCCCACAACGTCACAGCCCTAGGGGCAGTCGTGTGCCAAGAGAGAGAGCAGGGCAGGCAGAGGCGAGAGATAGGCCGCCACCAGCCACACCACCTCCCCGACCTCTCCCTACCGCCTGCTCATGCTTGCCATCCTGCTTGTATCCGTTGCCAGGCCTCTTGTGACGAGAGATGGTAATAGAGACACACAAAGTCAAACAGATCACCCGCACGTCCCCACGCGAAACAGTACCAGTGCGGATTCTCCCCCCCGAAGACCTGGAAGCTGGGACGCCGATCACCCCGGTAATGATGCTCCTTAAAAGGACACGACCCGACACCCCGATGATCAAGGGCCACGTAGCGACCGATCACCTCCACAATGTCCTGAGCGCGGCACCAGGCGCGAATACTACCACGACCAGGGTGAGAAAGCGCCACATGGCTTGCCATAGGCCTTGAAGGCGCTGGCTGTAGCCTGACATGCGCCCGGCGAACTCGCGTTGCAGTTGCTCGTACTCGCTACGCAAAGCATTGAGATCAGGAGCAAACCCCTCCACCACCTGGTGCCACACCGTCCCCAGGTCACGCTCTAAGACGGCACGTGCCTGAGCAACGCGCTCATCGAGGGTGAGGTCGTAGTAACAATTGAGGTAGCCACTCAAGACCGCTTGCAATTCACCTGGATAAAGCGCCTCAAGCGCGTCCAGCTCAACCGCCCCTTCGCCATGCCGGGTCTCAAAGCCGATGCGCCGCCGCTCGGTCTCTTTAATGGGCGTGCGAGGCAAGCCGTAGTATTGCACCTGGTCGAGGGTGAGCACCACCGGAAACACACGCACATCCACCGAGAGGCCCAGCGTCCTTACAAAGTACTCCATCTTACGCGAAACGGCTACCGGCATAGATTGCCCCGCCGGGTCGAAGTCCGAGACGTAGAGGATACGCGCCGGTTTGTTGGCTTGCTGTAAGCGATGGGCCAGGGCTAACGTGGCCGTGATCGACAGTTCACCCAATCCTGTTTGCAGGTTGGCCCCGTAGCGTTTACACAGCGGCTCAAGCACATCATTCATGGTCGACTTTTCACACCAGATTTCCAGATGATAGGCCTGTTCACTGCGATAATGGCTGATGTGGTATTTGGGCAGATCGGGAAAGTCAGGCAGGTTCAGGTCAGAGGCCCAGAGCCTCCCACTGGCATACACCTCAGGATCATAAGCATGATGGGAGGCATACACCACCGGATCGGGGTTGCGCCGATCGGTAAACGCAGCGGGGTCAACGAGTCCCAGGTACCGTGCCGCCTTAGAAGCCAGGTTGAGTATGCCCCACGATTCTTCTGTATTTTCGTAGGGCTTGCCATTCGGTAGAGCTACCGGAGGATTCTGGCTGATAATTTGGTAGTGCACACGCCGGATATGCACCCGAGTAGTGTAGCCGAACGCATTCCAGAGCCCTGCGAACCATTGGGCCAGCGCCCAATCATTGGGTGTACCAGAGTAGAACGGGTCATTCTGCGGAGCTAGCACAATCAGGTCGGTCACCCGTTGCCCGCTTGACCTGGCCAGTTGCTTGATTTCTTCATAGTCCATCACCGTCTCCTTCCTCAAAAAGGCTCTTGGGACATCGTCGTGACGTTCTGCTTACGAGATGAAACCGGGGTTACTTCCAGCCATCCAGTGGGAGGTGAAACCGGTGGAGGGCTGCATCCATGTCTTCTAAGGGCACCACCAGAGGTCGATCGCCATGAGGCCGCGTGCCGTCAGGCCAGCCACCATCCACCGTGGTCAGAGCACACGCCGTTTCTCGTTGAAGGAGCACGAGGAGGACCTTGCTCTTCCCTTCCTCAAGCATCACCATGGGGAGAAGCCCACAGTGCGAGCTCATCTCCTTTGCGGCTTCCAAGGCATCTTTCCAGTACATGGTCGGTGTTCCTTTCTCGGCTTGAACGTTTGGGACATCTTTTCAGGAGACAACACCACTATCCCAAAAGTCGAAAGCAACAAGACAGGCTGACGTGAATCCCTTCGGGCCTGCCTTGTGTGGATCAGATGGGTTTGCGTTTGGTGTAGTGCCGCCACTGGTGACGCGTGGGAAAGACGAGCGTCTGTCCATCGGCGAGGGCTTGACGGATAGCCGCAGCTTCCTGCCGCGTCCGGCGCTTGCCACTCCCACCGCTCTCAGCTAATTGGTCACCTGCACGGGAGAAAAAGGGGCGGCACCGTTGCCATTGCCTCCCGATGGAACAGGCACGCGAGGCGCAGGAGCCGGAGGCGCAGGAGCCGGGGCCTTCCCCTGCACCACTTGATACCCTTGCGCATAGGTTGGAGCCGGAGTGGTGTAGGCAGGAGCCCCAGTACTGCCGTTCATCGACCCAGCCCACCTGGGTTGCACCTGTTTGACCGGACTGGGAGCCCCATGCTTCTGTCGCTCCAAATCCATATCCACCACCGCCAACAGCATGGAAACCAGGGGGATGATCGAGAGCACGACATAGGTGAGCATGGTAAGCGTCGCATGCTGCGCGGGAGGCGTTGCCGAGAGCCATTTGGCTCGCTGGATGACTGCCGCCGCCAGCGCATAGTTACAGAAGATTTCGACCAGTTCGACAATGATACAAATGGGAGCATAGGCCCGGATGCGCTCTTTGTTCATCATGCGATGGGCCAGGCCTCGACTCACAAAGTAGCCCAGTACCCCAAAGCCGATGGCCACCGTCCAGGTGATCACTGGTTGCATGGTATCCACCCCGTCCAGGGGCGCAAAGAACCAGCGAATCGCGTGCGCCGAGGCCAGGGAAAACGCCAAGGCCACCAGGCGCAGGACGAGGTGCTCAAAGCGACGCACCCACGTCCCATGCCCAGCAGCCATTCTTTGCATCAACTGCATGAAGGGTTGCTTCCTCTCTTCGTGCTACTAGGCTGCCACCGCCATGCGACAGACCAACGTCATAAAGCCAGCTTTGCCTTTGATGCGCCGCACTTCCAGAGTGATCGGTGTCATCTTGGGAGGCAGCTCGGTGCGCAGTTGTGCGGCCACCTGCTGCAATAGGCAATCGTATTTTTCGTCGGTTTCGGTATCGAGCACCGTCAGCTTGATCGAATGACCTGGTTTGGGTTGCCCAGTCGATTGATCATAAAAGGTGCTCTCCATCACATCACCGCTTAAGACTAATCCTTGTAAAATCATCGTTTTGACCCTTTCTTTCCAACCTGTTTGTTTTGAGACACACAAAAGAGGCCTCGACGATCGAGACCTCTATCTTCATACATGGCACATTGGATGAAAACGGGAAAACTTCCTAGATCACGAGATCACGTGGATTCCCATGATAGTAAGAATCGACCCGTACGTCTTGCACAATCGGATACTCATCCTCTTCCAACAAGGCATAGGGAACGTGCTGAAGTGCCTTTTGCACCGCTTCCTCTCGCCTCTGGGCTGAATGCACGGTCGAGGCATGCACCCGTGTCACGGGATAATAGACCTCGACCCGCCACAACGTGACCGCCATGGTTATCCTCCCCTCATGCAAAAGGCACCGCAACACGGAGCCATTCCAACGTGCCTGACGCCTACAATCTTTCAACACCAACCCGACAAAGAACGCACTACCACTCTTCATCGTCATTCGCCGCAGCCCCATCCAACCAATACCCTTCAAACCCTCCAGATGTGACTGGTATCCCATAGGGGCGAGTTGGGGCCAGCGCTTCTGACTCATACGGCCCAACATCCTCACGCCCCCCATACACGAAATCAGAGCGCCATTGCCTCGAGCGTACAAACCCATCTGCCCGCACAAACGCCAGGTCGCTGCTCTCAACGACCGGACGCCGCACAGCCACGCGGCCCCGTTCCTCGTGTGAGAGACGCAGCGCCGCTTCCACGTACTGCCGAAACAACCGCCGCTGTTCTGTGGGATGCAGGGGGCGACCAAGCCCATTGCAGAAATCTTGCGGGGTCAAGAACTGCACATCCATCGGATGCAGCAACGGCAGCCCTTGATGCGCTCGCCAGCGCGCACTAAAGGCACACCAACTGGCTATGCCTGCCATCCGTTGATGCGCTCTATCGGCATTGAACTGCTGAAACCGCTCACCACGCCTGTTCATGGCTGGACCACCATGACCGCATTCAGCGGGTGTGCCAGGGCATCATTGGCGATCCAGTGGAGATCTTGCACCAGTTCCGCCAGCTGGGCATCACCCTGCTCTACCGCCGCCTCGTACAATGCCGCCGTGAGGTCAACCACCTGCGACCAGTTGCCCGCTTCCAGGTGGACATTGAGGGCATCGATCAAGGCATCAGCTGTTGGGTTCACTGACAACGCCATATCTTCCACCTCCTTTCCCTTCTTGCTTGCCATTGGACACCACCTAGAACCGTGGCAGCATGGCGGTCCAGGGCGAATACAGGTAGAGGTACAACAGAATCATGACGATCACAAAGATCAGCCAAATCAGGCGTCCACTTCTCATGTGGTTTCCCTCCTACCACTGGCTTGCCATCCGGCGGCTTGTGCGATCAACTTGTTGTGGACGATAGACATTCAACCCCACTTTGACCGCTTCCCAGCCGGGTACCTCCACATTGCCGCCCGTCGTGGCGATGATCACCGACTTTCCGCTGGACGACACCCCAAGCTCTTGATTGAGATCAATGCGCATGATCAGGTGATCACCCTGTACCTCAAACTCGACATTGTACATAGACCCTTCTCCTTTCTCCCTCTCATGACTTGCTCTTCGCTTGAACTCTGAAGACGCTTTATCGCTGACGGTTGAACAAACCGCTGCGAGAGGATGGTGTCAACACGGGCACACACGAACACTGAAACCCTGTTGGAGTAAAACATCGACGGCCATAGCAGCCACATTCGGCATAGTGACGAAGCCACGACCGAACGAGCGAGACATTAGGATGATGATGCACTTCGCCAGTCGAAGCGAACAACAAGATCTCTCGTGTGTGAAGGTGTTGAGCCACGACCAACCCTTGGGCAGTCGCCTGATTGACCAGGCGCATCATCACCACATCCTCATGTGTCATTTCCATGCCAAACTCCTTGTGTTCTGTGCACATGGCTTGCCATTTGAACTACCCGTGGAGCTTCATCACCTCGGAAAGCTTCGTCGGAGAAAAATGGAGATCCCGCTCAATCGGCAAGCCAAACGGCCCCCTCGCCTCCGCAAGCTCTGAGAGCCGGAAGTAGCCCAGCTCCTTTTCAAAGCCAACGACCCATCCGAACAACAGGTCTTCACCATCGAACTCCAGCGTATAAAATGTCCAATTGCTATCCGGGGTGAAAAACTTACACATGACGAGGGGGTCTTCTTCATATTCCTGCGAGTAGAGGGGAGGGAGCATTTCCCGTAGCTCGCTGGTCAACAGTTCCATGATGGTCACGCTCCTTTTTTAAGATGGACAACCTACAATGACTTACCCACTTCCTTCCTGGTGGCAAAGCAGAACGATACGTATAGATTTCTTGTAGCTCTGCGATTACAATGGTGATAGAGCCCATCGCATTTCATTCGCCACGTATGATGAAGCACTCGATAAGAAGGGGGGAGACATCATGGCATTTGATCGTCCAGTATGGAGGCAAAAGAATATCATCCTTTTCATGCTTACAGGGATCATCGTTGTGTGTGTGGGAGTCTGTGTGATCGTTTTTGTAGGATACTGGTTGAACTGGCCGTGGACGGGCTTCAACGCGAGCGTCGGGCCGAATGTGCTCCAATACCAGCCGACAAAAACGTTATGGGACTGGATGCAGTTGCTCATTGTCCCACTTGTCCTTGCCATTGGTGCTTTTTTGTTCAATTTCACGGCCAGCAAGAATGAGCAAACCATTGCCCTCCAACGAGATCTGACGGAACATGAGGTTGCACTGGACAACCAGCGAGAAACCTTACTCCAAGCCTATCTTGATCGCATGTCAGAACTGCTTCTGCTCCACCACTTACGCCATTCAGACCCCCACTCTGAGGTACGATACATTGCACGAGCGAGAACGTTGACCGTGCTCCCACGATTAGATGCGAGCCGAAAAGGAAGCCTCATCAAGTTTCTTTACGAATCCAGTCTCATTGATGTGATTAATCTGAGTGGAGCGAACCTCAGTGGAGCTAACTTGAGTGAAGCCAGGTTGAATAGAGCAAATCTGAATGAAGCGAACCTTCGTGGTGTAATGCTCAACCTGGCTGATCTGAGCGAGGCCAACCTCAGCGGAGCCAACTTGAGTGAGG
>WNGJ01009054.1_pt1 | contig 13476 bp, 14 predicted proteins | sample 5400611 | NCBI WGS metagenome assembly WNGJ01 (sample SAMN13153375, study PRJNA577476) | soil metagenome | isolation source: 40 cm soil or saprolite under Garry oak tree replicate 1 | place: USA:California | collected 2016-06-15 | reverse complement strand
GTTCTCTGCTGGAATCACTTCGAAAGCCTCCTTATCTGACACGTCTGGCAGTAAGATCCTGCGGTCGAGTCATTTTTATCAAAGCCAAGGAGATCGACTGGGTGGAAGCGTCGGGAAATTATGTGACGCTACATGTCGGTCAAGAGTCCCATCTCGTACGTACAACCATGAGCGCACTAGAGCCCATACTTGATTCCGAACAATTCTTGCGCATTCACCGCTCCACAATTGTGAATCTGGATCGCGTCGGGGAGCTTCAGCCGTGGTTCCGCGGTGAACAGGTTCTCGTCTTGAAGGACGGCACCAAATTGAACGTGGGACGCGTGTTTCGGGACCGTCTCAGCAGCCTTCTGCATGACAACACCCATTGAGGTGTATTCCGGCATCGAGAAAATCGGATTTGATCAATGCGCCGTAGCGCCCGCAAAATTTTGCGACAGGCTTTTCCCTGACTCGGGGATCACAGAGTTTGTACTAAACCAAGGTCACTTCATAGTGCGCGATTACGATTAGATCGTTTATCTGCCCTGCGGTTAGCAGTGGGTTGGTCTTGGGATTAGTAATCGTCCAGGTGCCGCCATCTTTTTTGCTGGAGGAGTAGTCCAGAGTTAGCCGTAACATCGTTCCATAATAGGCATCCTTGGTGAAATTCAGCGTCGGCGGAGTGAGCGGCGCCGGTGTGGCCTTGATCGCATTGATGGACGCCAGGTCCGTATCCGCCACCAGCTCCAGGCTCTTGATCTTGAGCGCCGGCGCGACAGATGCAAAGTACGGGAATCTGTCACGGCTCAGGTTCAACATGAGCACCTGGTCGGTACCGGCAGCCGGATTGAGGAATGCAAACCATTCGGTTGGAAATTCGTGTCTCGCGCTGAAAAGCCGCGTCAGTCCGGTGTCCTTGAGGGACACCAACATCGAGTTGATTCTTGCCTGAAGGTTGGCTGTCGCATCGGAGCGAAGTTGTTCCCCACCATCTCGAGCTGTGTATTTCAAGTGCAGGATGACGTCGGAGATCGTGCTGTAATCGAAGGGCGTAACTCCCGAGGGCACTGCAGGTGCCATTGGCTGAGGGCTCCGGCGCCTTCGAACGGCAGGTACCGTTCATCGCGGAAGTTAAGCTCGAAGAGCCCATCGTCGTTTTGGGCGGTGCTGGTGGCGATAGATTGAATCGGACCGATGGAATCGCGGAACCGGGGATCGTCAGCAGGGACGCCGCCCGTCACCTTTCTCGGATACGCGCCGCCGCTCGTGTTATCAGCGCGGACGGAGTTTTTGGTCATCGTGAGCGTGCAACTCACGGTCGTATACGGGCCGGCCACGCAGGGGATCGTCAGACCGACGGTCTTGACCCGACGCATGTAGTGTCCGGGATAATCCATGTCGTAGAGTTCCTCGGGAAAGTTGATCCAACACTCGCGGTTCGTCTTGAGAAGCTGAAGAGCCGAGGCGTCAAGCTGCGACAGGCAGATATGCTTGGTCAGCTCATACTCGCGGGTGTTCTGGTCGCGGTAGGCTTTTTCCATGTTGCGCACGTCGTAGATGAGCTGTTCACCGGCCAGCAACCCTTTCTTGAGACTGTTCCAATACCCGAAATTGATGTAGCTCGAGTCAGCGAGCCCCAGCTCGTAGCGGAACGTCTGCTCCGTTTGTTTTGCCATTGCATAGGCAAGCTGATAGCTCTGGAAGTAGGTGGTTGAAAGCTGGCCAGTCATGAAAGCGTACAGGTCTGTATTCGTGAACTTGCTGTGCATGAAATCGTCTTCGGCCTGGGCGTTGTCGATCTGGAGCTGCTGGTTTGTGACCTCCTGCGTTGCAATGGCCTGACGGACAGTGGCTGCCAGGATCTGTTTCGAGACTTGCTGCATTTCGGCGTTTGCGGTACTCAGTTGGAACTGCCACTCTTGCAAACGCCTTTGATAGGTAGCTTGCGTGGAAGCCACACCGGCTTGCGAGTGAGCGACACCGGCCGTACCCCGGATGGCTGCCGCAATGGCACGTGTGGCGCCCCCCGAGTTGGGTTCCTCCGAACTTAACGGTGGCGACGGGACTCCCCCCAAAGCCTTCAGCTCCCAGGTCGAAGTCTGGAATGAGGCCCAGCACATTGCCGAGATATTCGATCTGGACGGCCGCAGTCTCTCCGCCAATCGCCGTCTGGGTTAAAGCAAGCGAGGTGGTCTCCCAACTGTTAAGCCCGTTGTTGATGAGCCCCTGGTAGTAATCGATCTTGGTTTGTACGAGGGCTTGCTGTTGCTGAAGGGCTTCCAGGCTGTGGGTTGCTTCCTCAACTTGCTGCTGCTTCACCAGGAGCATGGCTTTGAGAACGGCGATGCCGTTCTTTGAGCGTAAAAGAGCCATATCTTCCGCATCCTTCTTCTCCATGGCCTGCAGGAGTGCCGAACCGAGCGACTTGACTTCATTGCACATTTCGATGGTCTTTTGGACCATCACGCTGAACCTGTAGTTCGGCAGGGGACTGTTCATATCGGTCAGGATGCTTCCGATGTCGAGGCCGGCTGCGATGAAGCTCTATCTCAGCCCGGGCACGAATCCCAGCGGGGCGATTGACATTTATCCCATCATCAGCGCGTGGAGCGAGTCCACGCTGAATGCATCCTCGCCGCCTGCGCTGGCCTCGACGGCGTTTGCAACAGGAATCTCTGTGGGCAAAAGCCAATTCGTTCCTGGTTGTGGATGTCACCCAACTGGTGAAGGAGTGGCTGAACGGTTCCGCGAACGGTGGCATTGACAACGACGGCATCGCGCTGGTTGCCGACACGAGCACCACGTATGTGGTGCTGCCTTCGCCAAGCGGAATCCGTTTCGATGAGCTTGGATCCCATAAGCAGTGCCCCGAGTTTCATGCAAAAATGCAGATGAATTTCCTGGGCGAACTGAGCACCTTGGTTGTCACTAGTAAATGTGCGACACTGAAAGGCGAGTCAGAGCGATTCGCCGGCAGGAGCGTGCCGCGTGGGGCCGACAATTTCCTCGCTCATCGGCGCGGCCGAAGGTGGCGATGGCGCAGCTGCGGATGCACTTTTCAGCACTCTCTACTCTGAGCTGCACCGACTGGCGAAACGGGAACTGGCACGACGGGGATCTCCGGCAAGCCTGAGCGTCACAACGCTCTTGCACGAGGCCTATCTCGATATCGCCGCGCGTGAAGGCAACCGCTTTCCCGACCGGCCACGGTTTATGGGTTATGCCGCGCGTGTGATGCGCGGACTGATCATTGATCACGCCCGTAGCCGAAACGCGATCAAGCGCGGGGGTGAATTCGAAATTACTTCGCTCAAAACCGACCAAGGCGAGAATCCTGTCGATGCCAAAGAACTCTCGTCGATCAGCGATGCACTGGATCAACTGGCGAAAGTGGAGCCTAAGCTGGCTGAACTGGTCGACATGAAGTTTTTCTGTGGGTTCTCCTTCGCCGAAATCGCCGCCCTGGAGAACCTGTCAGAACGGACCGTACAGAGAAGGTGGGAAAAGGCGCGCATCTATCTCCATCGCAACATTCGCGCGGATTTGCCACTCTGAGGAATAGATGTCCAAGCTCAGTCCCGATCAATGGCAGGCACTCAGTCCACACCTGGACCAAGCGCTGGAAATGACAGACGATGAGCGCTCGACCTGGCTATCCTCTCTACAGATCGAGAACCCAACTCTGGCATATCAACTGGAAATACTGCTTCGTGAGCACCGCGTGCTATCCGAGAAAGGTTTTCTCGAGGCGAGTGCTTTGGAATTGCCGGGAGGGCCTGGCCTGGCAGGTCAAACTCTTGGTGTTTACACTCTGGTTTCGCAGATCGGCCATGGGGGAATGGGCACTGTCTGGCTGGCGGAACGAAACGACGGGCGATTTGAGCGGCGCGTAGCGGTGAAGGTTCTCAATATCGCGCTGATGGGGAAGGGCGGCGAGGAGCGGTTCAAACGCGAAGGCCGCATTTTGGGTCGGCTGACACATCCCCACATCGCGGAACTGATTGACGCAGGAGTGTCGTTAACCGGCCAGCCTTTTCTTGTACTTGAGTACGTTGAGGGCGACCACATTGACCTCTACTGTGACCAGAACGAGCTTGACGTCAGAGCGCGCGTTCTGCTGTTGATCGATGCGTTACGCGCCGTTGAGCAGGCACATGCCAACCTTGTCGTGCACCGCGACCTGAAGCCTTCGAACATACTAGTGCGAAGGGATGGTCAGGCGAAGCTTCTCGACTTTGGAATTGCCAAACTGCTGGAATGCGATGGACAGACCGGGGAGTCGCCGCTCACGCTCGAAGGTGGAAGGGCCATGACGCCCGAATACGCGGCTCCCGAGCAACTGAAGGGCGAACCCGTGACAGCCGCCACGGATGTCTATGCCTCAGGGGTCCTGCTCTATGTAGTGCTGACGGGACACCACCCGACCGGCGCCGGACCGCGCACGCCAGCGGGTCTAGTCAAAGCTATCTTGGACACCGAGCCGTCTCGTCCTTCGGATGTCGTAGCTTCAATAAAGGCAAATGGAGAGAACGCCGTCACGAATGCCAAGAGGCGCGCCACGACTCCCGACAAGCTGGCACGGTTGCTCCGCGGCGACCTCGATACGATTGTCGGGAAGGCGCTGAAAAAGAATCCGCAAGAGCGCTACCCCTCGATAAAGACCTTCGCTGACGACCTACAACGATACTTGCGACACGAGCCCATCAGTGCTCGACCGGACACCATCGCCTATCGCGCCGGCAAATTCGTGCACCGACATAGGAGCAGTGTAATCGCGGCGCTGCTGGTAATGCTGGCACTGATCGGCACCACGATCTTTACATGGTTCTTTCCTCGTCGCCCCGAACCTCTGACCCAGTTCAGTCAGCGAAAGCTCACGGCGAACGCTCAGGATTCGCCCGTGCTCAATGCAGCGATTTCTCCGGATGGCAAGTACCTAGGTTTCGATGATCAGCAAGGCATTCATCTGCAGCTCGTCGCAACGGGCGGAGCCCAGAGTGTGCCTTTGCCTCCCGGCATCCAGCCAAGGACGGCCTCCTGGTCATTCGGGGGTTGGTACCCTGACTCCGCACGATTCATAGCTTCTGTCAGTGTTCCCGGAAGGCCAAGCACCTTGTGGTCGATTCCGATAATCGGAGGGGAGGGACAGAGACTTGCTGAAGTTGAGGATATGTCCGGGGGAGGGACAGTCTCGCCCGATGGTTCCCACATTGCCTACGAAAGGCTGCGGAGTGCCATTGGAGCACGCGAGATTTGGGTGATGGGTTCGCACGGAGAGTCTCCTCACAAAATACTGACAGCCGAGAACCAGGCCACAATAAAGGGCATCGCCTGGTCGCCGACGGGAAAACGGCTTGCATACCGCTATCGGCGTCATAAAGGTGACCGCACAGAGATTATGGTTCAGAGTTGTGACCTTGGTGGCGCAGACATAACGACGATCCTTCTGGACAACCATCTGAGCGCATTCACTTGGACATTGTCGGGACGTTTCATTTATTCGCGAAACTCGGAGGTTGGCTCGGCTGAGTCCGATAATTTGTGGGAACTGCGAGTTGACGGCAAGAACGGAACTCCACAAGGCAAAGCACGCCAGCTGACAGATTGGTCGGGATTTTCTGTTTATAGCTTCAGCGCGACGGCGGATGGTAAGCAGCTGGCTTTTCTAAGAGGCAATGACCACGCTTCTGTCTTTGTCGGGGATCTTGCCGGCAATGAAAGCCGTCTCGTGAACTCCCGTCGCCTGACGCTCGACGACAATTACAATATCCTCTTCGCATGGACGCCGGACTCCCGCGAAGTGATTTTTTCATCGCAACGAACGTTAAACCGGCTGATGTATCGGCAAGCCTTAGACCCGGGCAGCATTCCTCAACTCATAACTCGTGCCGCTGACACGAATTTCTATGCGGCTCGGTTGAGTCCGGATGGAGCCTGGATACTTCTGGAGGGCGCGCCGAGCGGCTCGCGCAAACTGGGCCTCTACCGAGTTGACCTAAGGGGTGGCGTTCCTCAGCTATTATTCTTGACCGAGGGGTTCGTACAGTTTTGGTGCACAAACAAGGCCGGCAACCTTTGTGTGTTCGGGCGACCGTCTGCGGAGAAGAACGAGCTGGTGGTTGCTGCATTCGACCCACTCGGCGGTCAGGGGAAGGAATTGGTACGGATTCCTCTCGAGACGGGCAGTAGTGCGGACATTGGATTCGATTACTCGTGGCAACTCTCTCCCGATGGTTCGCAGATCGGCATCGTGAAAAGGCACGGGCATCAAATTCGGCTGGTGTCACTCGGTGGCGGTCAGACGAGAACGATTACAGTAAAAGGCTACTCCGACCTCCAAGAACTTAATTGGGCTATTGATTCCCAAAGTATGTTTGTGTCATCCACGGAACCTGGAGCCTCTGCCTTGTTGCATGTTGGCCTCAATGGTGATGCTCAGCCTGTCTGGCAACAATTTCAACCGAAGCTCGGATGGGGATTCCCCTCCCCCGACGGGCGTCATCTCGCGATCATGGGCACGAGTTCAGAAGCGAATGTATGGATAATCGGTAACTTCTGAGCTTGTAGCGGCCCGAGCCGGCGTCATTCCCACACTCGTGCGGCCCCGCAATTGGCCGAATCAGGACCGCCACCGCAATTCCCTTTCTACCACTTCAAATCTTTCCTACCCGCTGTCGTCTTTTCCCTTCCGTTTCCGATATATCAAGTAGGGAGCAATAGTTCCAGTCTTACACCGACGCCACGATTCCATGCGTCGTGCGTAGGACGAATTACCGGGCGGGGGACTTCGAGGCGCCGTGCACTTGCACAATCTAGATCAAAAGGAAGAAGGAGAAAGAAGTGAACAACAAATGCACTAAGAAGTTCTGGAGCGGCGCAGCCGCTCTCATCATTCGTGGATCGTTGGCGACGCTTGCAGTTCTGGCTATCTCAGGCATGGTCTATGCGCAAGAAAAAGCTCAAGACAACAAGGAACAAATTCATTTCAGCTCGATTCCGAGCCCGACAACACCGGAGGCGATTACGCCACCGGCAGGAAACTCTGCATTCCTGTTGGGCCATGGAATCGGAACGCAGGGCTATGTTTGTCTGCCCACGAACGCAGGCGGCGCTTCCTGGACCGTAAACGGTGCCCGCCCCGAAGCCACACTCTTCACGCATATTTTCGGTGAAGCGGTGCAGATTATCACGCACTTCCTCAGCCCCGTCGTAAATCCCAACGACATCGGACCGAAGCCGCCACGTTTCGGCGACGTGACGTGGCAGAGTTCCTTCGACAGCAGCCGGGTGTGGGCACAAAAGCAAAAGTCGATTTCTGCCGGAACCGACGCGAGTTGCCCGAATGGCGGGGCGATTGACTGCCTCCTGCTGCAGGTAATCGGCTCCGATGAAGGACCCGCCGGCGGCAGATCGCTGACGAAGACCACTTTTATCCAACGCCTTAACACCAACAGCGGGTCTGCTCCCGCGACCGGTTGCCTGGTGACCGGCGACGTGGGTAAGCAGGTTCTCGTGCGGTATAGCGCGGACTACTTTTTCTTCCGCAACGATCAGTAAGAACTGGGCTGCTAGCGCCGTGCAGCGAATCCGCGCATGCGGAGAGTCGGATGGCTGTAGTGCTCTTCGCGTGCGCGGCTCCTGCACGAGCTCGTCTACAGAGAGCCGATAAGGATCTGAAAACGCTACTCAACGAGCTGTCGTATAGGGAAGAGCAAGCAAAACTGGGGAGGTGAGCTGTGGAATTCAGAACCGTCGTCATCTGCAGCAAATGTCAGCAACCCATCGTCGTTTCGAGAGAAGCCTCTGGCTATGTCTGCTTCAAGATTCCCGGCCAGGAGGGCTACCACTTCTTCCACCGCCGGTTTCGTGGCGGGGACTGCTGGGAAGCTTACATGACGGAAAGCCGATAAAAGGAGGAACGACTCAAAGGGTCTGTGCAGGTTGGTAAGGAGCGATATGGACAATTTGATAGCGAAACAGACAGAGAGCGACTTGACCGAAGTAGAAGCCATAGCGCAGGCCAAGGACGGCGTCGCCGCCGCTTTCGAATACATTTACAAGGCGCATTGCAGACGCGTATACAGCGTGTGCTTGCGCATGATCAAGAACCCGGCTGAAGCCGAAGATTTGACGCAACAAGCATTCTTGCAGCTCTTTCGAAAGATCGGCACGTTCCGCGGTGAATCAGGTTTTTCAACTTGGCTGCATAGAGTGACTGTAAACGTTGTCTTGATGCATCTACGCCGGAAAAGGCCGACTGAACTTCTAGCCGAAGACTTCGAGCGCTACACCTCAAATGGCGAAAGTTCGAGTGAACACGGTTCTACCGACACTTCGATGTTTGGGCGATCGAGCGACTTAACCTCATGCGTGCAATCCGCAAGTTGCCGTCCGGTTACAAAAAGATTTTCTTGCTGCATGACGTCATTGGATACGAGCACAGCGAGATCGCGGGGCTCTTGGACAGGTTGTTCAAAATCGCAACTTCACAAGGCGCGCAAACGACTGCGGCGACTGCTGCAAGGAGAACAAATGCGAGCGAAAGCCGTTGTCGCCTACGCCTAAGGCGGAAATGCGGGCAGCACCAAAATTAGACCGAAACGCTACCGGTATGTTACGCCGGGCGCTCTTCCCTCTAATAACTTCGAATTACGGATTTTCGGGCCTCAGAATCGGTCCCCACTCGGGCTGGAGCGCACAGATGTTTTTTGCTCTTAGGAGGAGCTAAGTACAGTGAAACATAGAATTGCTTTTTATTTCTTCTCATTTCTGCTTGCCACTGCTAACGCAACCGCGCAAACTATTGGCTTTCGGCAGACCAATCTCGCATCGAACCTTCCGAACGTGGCCAACAATGTCACGCCAGGTTTGGTCAACCCGTGGGGGATTGCCTTCCTTTCAGACCAGCCCTTCTTTATTGCTGATAATAAGGCAGGCCGGGTGACCGCTCTTGACGGCACCGGGCTCGGCGTCGTGCCCGGTAGTTTCATCGTCCCGGATGCCGCCGGGACAGGATTCGACACTCCGACCGGAATTGTTGCCGATCAGAATTCATTCTTTGGCGACCCATCGCTTGTCAAACCATTCATTCTGGTGACCGAGCAGGGAACAATTCTCACCTGGGGCCCCGAGGCTAATGGCAACCTTCCGCAGCAAGCAACACCACGTCGTCGTATAGCAAGCGCAGTTTACAAGGGCGCGGCAATTCTGAACTCTTTGTTAACCGCACCGGCATTGGCGGTCACCGATTTCCACGGCGGATTCATCGAGACTTTCCTTCCTGGATTCTCTCCAGTGGCGCTTCCGGGTTCATTTACGGATCCGAACCTGCCCGCGGGTTATGCGCCGTTCGGGATTCAAGTGATTGGAAGTCAGGTCTTCGTTACTTATGCGGTGCAGGATGCTGCTAAGCACGGCACGGTCGTAGGTGCCGGGAATGGCATCGTGAGCATTTTCGATATGGATGGGAATTTCGTGCGGCGATTCGCCACTGCCGGAGCTTTGAACGCCCCTTGGGGAGTCACCCAGGCGACCGCCAACTTCGGCCCGTTCAGCAACAACATTCTGATCGGCAACGCTGGCGATGGAAACATCAACGCGTTTGACCTTGCGACCGGGAACTTCGTGGGCAAACTGAAAGACGGCGACGGCCACGTTATAGCCAAAATTGCCCTTCACGGCCTGGCTTTTCGGTCCGACGGATTTGGGGACCCGAACACGCTGTACTTCAACTCGGAATTCAGCAACGAACAGGATGGGCTATTCGGCGCAATTACCACCGGCCTGGTCAGTCTGACTCGAGTAGCTGCCCCGGATATTCCCACCGACGCAAGTGCCACGATCACGGCCACGGTTGAAGCTGCACTCGATAACCCGGGAACCCCGACCGGCACGGTCACTTTTCTGAACGACACGAAGCGGCTAGGAACGGCGCCGTTGGTCAACGGATCAGCTGCCCTCGACGCCGTTCTCAGCGGCGTGGGCAGTCATCGCATCACAGCTCTATACAGCGGGGATGCGGTTTTCTTGGCGAGCAGTGACAACATCGCCGTGCAAGTGATGGCGCTACCTACAATACTGAATCTCGTGGCGCCCGCAAACGCCGTTCCCGGCTCAGCCGTAACGTTGACGGCGACCATTAACTCGACGGGAGGAACACCGACAGGGGAGATTGCATTTCAGGAAGGAAATGCGAGCTTGGGAAGTGCGCCCCTGGACGGCGCTGGCGTTGCGGCCCTGAGGATCAACACTCTGGCCGCCGGTGCCCATTCTCTTACGGCGTCCTATTCCGGAGATGGGAAATTTGGCGGGAGCATGTCTGCGGCAGTAACCATTACCATCGCCAGCGCCGATTTCTCCCTGGGTGCAACTCCCACGAGCGCTGCAGTCATTGCGGGCCAATCGATCCAATTTATGCTGACCGTCACTCCCGCCGGAGGGTTCGCGAACAATGTCACGTTCTCTTGCTCACCAATTACCGGCATCACTTGCACTTTTAATCCTGCGATGGTCACTCCCGTCAACGGAACCGCTAACACCACGTTGACAGTGACCACCTCTGCCACCATTCCTCGCTACGGGCTTCTGATGCCGGACCTGGTTGGCCCTTGCGCGCTTCTCGTCGCCTTGGCCTTGTTCAGCTTCGTAATGCGGCAAGGCGGGAAGCTTCGAACCGCTCGCGCTTCGCTTCTGACCGCCACGGCAGCGGCGGCAATTGTCGCGCTGGGGCTCGCGATCGGTGGTTGCGGCGGATACGGAAGCAGTACGCAGCCGAACCGGGGCACCGCTTCAATCAGGGTCACCGCCCAGTCTGGGAATATTTCTCACATGACAACCGTCAGTGTCACAGTGCAGTAGTGTGGAACCACAAATGCAAGCGAAATGCACTGCACTGAGGGTATAAATATGAGAAGGTTTTCCTTGCAGTGTGCGCAGTCGTTGCTGTTTGTCGCGCCGCTTGCCGTCCTTTTGCTTGTCGGCGTTGCGCCGGCTCATTCTCTTCGTTGTCATCACTTCAGGGTCCAGATTATCTCGGCCGAGAGGCCGACGAGGGCGCCGGACGAATCGAGGCTGCCTATGGCCGGGCGAAGTATGCGCGACTGGTCGAGCTGAAGAACAAGTACGACCCTACCAATCTGTTCCGCCTCAACCAAAACATCAAGCCGAGTCAGGCAACATCGGCAGCAATGAGCGCCTAGGTGTGACACTGCCGTCGTGAGGATTCCGAACGCCATGCATTTTTAGTACACCGACCACGTACCCGGAGTGGCGAGTTCGAGTAAGTGGCGGTCGGGGTCCCGAAAGTAGAGGCTCCAGCCGCCCGATTCCCACGTACGTTTCTCTTCCACGGCGATCCCTCGCTGTTGGAGCCACGACTCCCAGTTAGGCAATTCGTCGGATGGAATTGCGAATGCGAGGTGCAGTTCTCCATCCCCGTCGTGAGGCGATGTGATTGCGCGCGAGGCGCCCTTCTTGAACAGCAACAGTACCTGGCGTGGGCCTGTGTGCATCGCGCAACCGCGCTCGTGAGCACCCAGACCGCATGTCCTATTCAGGGATCGCAGAATCGTAGCAGGACGGCAATCCTAAGGAATCAAGGGCGAAACAACAATTCGCCAGCCACACGTTCCACTTGACCTAACCCTCGATTCTGACGATCTGACCAGGTTGAATAGATTCAATGTGCACCAGGCAAGCGGCCACGTGAGGCAACAGGTCTTTCAGACGGTTCGACTTCGTACGAAAAATGATAATTGCGATGTTTCGGTCAGCTAAATTCTGCTGGTATTCGATGCCTTGATCCGCGGTAAGGAAAACGTCGAATTTGGCTGTTTCCGCCGCTGTAAGGAGTTCGCCATTTTTCAGTCCAGCCAGTCCAGCGTAACGGGCTGTTTGGCAATCGTGACCGGGCAAAGAGTTCCGGAATCGTTCATCGATACATTCGTCGATCAAAATGCGCATCTAGGAACGTGCGAGCAAGATGTGTTTTGCTTCTTCGAGTACAGCGACGGCCGATTCACGCGAGACGGTAGGAAATCCTTCCAGAAAGTCTTCGAGTGTTTCTCCGCCTTCCAGGTAGTCAAACAGCGTTTGTATCGGCACTCGCGTTCCGCGAAACACAGGAGTTCCGCCAAGAATATCCCTGTTTTTGATTATAACTTCCACCATATGATTGTACCACGAGCGTGGGTACAAATCCCGGCGGCGGAGACGGCGGACCTAGTGATTTTTCTTACCAGATCGGCGGGCTAGTATTATTTCATATCGTTCAACGAGCGCGGCCTCAGTTTCATCTTTTTGATGTCGCTGATTTCAAAGGTGTTCGCGCCGGATAGCCTTTTAAGAGGGACACTCTCCCACCTCAGCAGAATGGTTATGCTGCAATGGGTTAGCGGGCCGACGGAATCGGGCCTCGTGAATATGATTATCACTGATGATCTCGTTGAAACTTTCCTTAAATGCCCCACCAAATGCTTTCTTCGGTCATGCGGGGAGGCTGGGACGGAAAACGCTTATGCCGCCTGGGTTCGAACCAAAAACGACGTCTTCCGCATCGAAGGGACCAAATGCTTGGTGGCAGAGGTCGCGCCCGATAAATGTGCCATCGGCACACAGGCGATGGGAAGCCTTAAGCCGGCTCAATGGCACTTGGGTATGGATTTCGCTGTACAGAGTCAGCACTTGCAATGTTCCTGTCACGCAGTGGAACAAATTCCTTCGGCCGGCCGAGGTCGAACCGCTCAGTTTGTCCCGATTCGATTCGTGTTCAGAAACAAGCTCAACAGGGACGACAAGCTTCTACTGGCGTTTGATGCGCGAGTATTGTCGGAAGTGCTTAGGCGAGAGGTCGGCCTCGGCAAGATCATGCATGGGGAGAACTATGCAACCCTGAAAGTGAAGACCTCGGCTGTGGCGAGTGAGGTACGCAAATTGACCGACAAGATTGGTACGCTGCTTGCCAGTCCCTCACCTCCCGACCTGGTTCTAAACCGACACTGTGCCGAGTGCGAGTTTCAAAACCGCTGTCGACCAAAGGCAATTGAAAAAGATGACCTCAGCCTGCTCAGCGGTATGACAGAAAAGGAGCGCACGAATTTCAATAGCAAGGGTATCTTCACCGTTACCCAACTCTCCCACACCTTCCGGCCACGGCGCCGGCCACAAGGACTAAGGGACAAGAGAGAAAGGTACCGCCACTCGTTGAAGGCGCTGGCAATCCGGGAGAAGAAAATCCATATCGTCGGCAGCCCCGAAGTGAAGATCGAAGGCACACCTGTTTATATGGATGTCGAGGGTTTGCCTGACCGAGACTTCTACTACCTGATTGGCATTCGATGCAAAACGGGAGACTCTGTCGTTCACCACAGCCTTTGGGCTGACAGTCCTTCGGACGAGGGCAGCATCTGGCGGGAGTTCTTGTCCAAGTTAATAGAGGTCGAGAACCCAGTTTTGATCCATTACGGCAGCTTTGAGACCGTCTTCCTCAAGCGAATG
>WNGJ01006241.1_pt1 | contig 13476 bp, 10 predicted proteins | sample 5400611 | NCBI WGS metagenome assembly WNGJ01 (sample SAMN13153375, study PRJNA577476) | soil metagenome | isolation source: 40 cm soil or saprolite under Garry oak tree replicate 1 | place: USA:California | collected 2016-06-15 | reverse complement strand
CTGGATTGCTTCGTCGTTCGCGCTCCTCGCAATGACGAAGTACTAACGAGTTTGTCAGGGAATTGAATATGAGCTCTTCGTCGAAGTTCGACATCGTTATCTACGGCGCAACCGGATTCACCGGGCAACTCGTCGCTGAATATCTCGCCACGCATTATCAGAGCGACAAGCAGTTGAAATGGGCGATGGCCGGGCGCAGCCTCGACAAGCTTGCGTCCGTTCGCGATGCGATTGGCGCGCCGGCTGATACGCCCTTGATTGCGGCCGATGCGAGCGATGTCGCTTCGCTGCGAGCGATGGTCGAGGTGACCCGACTGGTGATATCCACCGTCGGTCCTTATCAACTTTATGGTTCCGATCTTCTGGCCGCCTGCGCCGCCTCAGGTACGGACTATATCGACCTCTGCGGCGAGCCGATCTGGATGCGGCAGATGATCGATGCCCATCTGGCGGCCGCCGAACGGAGCGGCGCGCGAATCGTGTTTTCCTGCGGCTTCGACTCGCTGCCGTTCGAACTTGGTGTATTCTTCTGTCAGCAAGCGGCGAAGAAGGCCTTTGGTGCTCCCGCTGCCCGCGTCAAAGGTCGTATCCGCGACATGACACAGGCGGTCTCCGGCGGCACCTATGCCAGTATCAAGGCGACCTTTGCCGCGGCGGCGAAAGACCTTAGCCTGGTTGCGATGCTGAAGGACCCTTTCGTGCTGACGCCGGGATTTACAGGTCCCAAACAACCGCCCGGTAACAAGCCGGTGCTCGACCAGGATCTCAACTCTTGGACTGCACCATTTCCGATGTCGACGATCAACACGCGCAATATTCATCGCTCCAATATGCTGATGGGTTTTTCCTATGGCAGGGATTTTGTCTATGACGAGATGGTGCTGACGGGCCCCGGCGAGCAAGGCCAAGCCAACGCCAAGCTCGTGATGGTCGCCACTAACAAGATGAGCGGCTCCGAAGGGCCGAAGCCGGGCGAGGGGCCATCGAAAGAAGAGCGCGAGAGCGGTTCTTACGACTTGCTATTCGTGGCGCTGGCGCCTGACGGAAAGCAAGCCCGCATCGCCGTCGGAGGCGACTGCGAGCCCGGCTATGCCTCGACCTCGAAGATGATCGCCGAATGCGCGATCTGCCTGTTGCGCGACGCGCGGGAAGTCCCCGCCGGCATCTGGACTCCCGGCGCCGCGATGGGCGACCGCCTGATCAAGCGGCTTGTCGAACATGCGGGGATGACGTTTACGGTGGAAGAGAACGGCTAGGCGCTGGCAGGCTGATCGGCTGTCGCACGCGGCCGATCAGCCGTTTTCCTGTAGGTCTGGGCCGCGGCGAACATGCCCCACATCGTTCCCAACATTAGGAAGAAGTGGCGCCAGTGGTCGGTGTCGATGATGAAGCTTTCGCCGACCGTGCCGAGGAAGGCGGCGAAGATCGCAATATACGTGCGCTGCCAGGGCACGGGCGCAAAGACATGCCGGAATCCCAGGATGACCGTGAGGAAGACCAGCGCGGGATAGCACACGCCGGAGAGCCAGCCGCCGGACATGAAGGCGTTCAGATAGGAGTTATGGGTGTCTTCGGGGAAATAATGGTGAAACTGCAGTGGGCCGATGCCGAACGGCAAATCAAGCGCCATGTCGGCGCCGAGGATATGCCGGCCGAACCGGCCGAAGCGACCCTCGTCATAGCTCTGATCCAGGCTTGCGCGTTGCTGGAACATCTCTGAGACCTGATCGAATGACAGCAGCACGGCGATCAGCAGTGCCGCAACGAGCGCGGCGACCATGGTCACGACCACGATGCGCGAACGCTCGGCGTTGGAGCGGCTGGTCAAGACCATCAGCGCCAGCATGAAGGCCGCGGTCAGGATCAATCCACCCCAGGCGGCGCGGGAAAATGCCAGCAGGATCGCAAGCGCCATGAGGCCGAGCGCGATCGTGCTGCGGAACGCTTTTCCCACGCGCTCGGTGACGATGTTTTGCAACACGAACAGCGACGGCAGGATCAGGAACGCGCCGAGCACGTTCGGATCCTTGAAGGTGCCGCGCGCGCGGCCGTAAAGGGTCAGGAGGTCATATTCACCGGGGATCAGGTTGAAATAGCCTGCGATCGCCGCGAGCGAGGCGATGGTCGCGCCGACGATCATGCCGCGGCGCAGCATGTCGAGCCGCGCCGTCGTGTCTTCCGACACAACCAGCGCGAAGAAGATCACGGTCAGCGCCATATACCAGGAGGTTGCTATCCAGCTTGCGACGATGGTGTCGTCGAACAAGGAGATCGCGCCGATGCAGTAGCCGATATTGAGCAGCGCCAGGAGCAACAGCAGCGGCATGAACAGCAGCCGTAGCCGCGCTCCAGTCGCAATGAAAACGACGGTGGCGAGCAGCGTGACGAGTTCATAGGGGCTGGGCTCGACGAACACGATGGCGCCGGATGCGCCGGCCAGCCACACCAGCGCGCGTTGCAACGCAACTATGCCCGGCGGAGCATTCGCTGAAGAGGGAAGTTCCCCGGCCGTGGCCGCATACGCCATCACAAACTCGCAAACTCACGCAACTCGTACACAATCGGAATACGCCCGGAGCGAATTCTGTTAGGACCTCTCGTCATGCCCCGCGAAAGCGGGGCATCCAGTATTCCGAGCCGTTGGTTGCTAACTTCGGCTGTCCCGGATTACTGGATCGCCCGGTCAAGCTGGGCGATGACAGTTCCGTAAGTCGAAGGCCGGAAATCAGTAGGCGTTTTCGCTTTGGGTCATCAGGGCGATCGGCGTCTTCGCCAGAATGTAGAGATCGAACAGCACGGACCAGTTCTCGATGTAATAAAGGTCGAACTCGACGCGCTTCTGGATCTTTTCCTCGTTGTCGATCTCGCCGCGCCAGCCGTTGATCTGCGCCCAGCCGGTGATGCCCGGCTTGACGCGGTGCCGCGCGAAATATCCATCGACGGCCTCGTCGAACAGGCGGGCCTGCAGCTTGCCCTGCACGGCATGCGGACGCGGCCCGACCAGCGAGAGATTGCTTTTGAAGACGACGTTGAGGAGCTGCGGCAGCTCATCGATGCTGGTCTTGCGGATGAAGCGGCCGACGCGGGTCACGCGCGGATCGTCCCTGGTCACCAGCTTCGCGGCGGTCGGATCGGCCTGATGGTGATAGAGCGAGCGGAACTTGAAGACGTCGATGCGCTCGTTGTTGAAGCCGAAGCGCTTCTGACGGAATAGAATGGGACCCGGGCTGTCGAGCTTGATGGCCAGCGCGACCAGCACCATGAGCGGCAATGCCGCTAGCAGAATGAGGGCGCCGGCGACGCCGTCGAACAGCCACTTCATCACCAGGTCCCAATCGGTGATCGGCGCCTCGAACATGTCGAGCGTCGGCACCTTGCCGAGATAGGAATAGGAGCGGGGGCGGAAACGCAGCTTGTTGGTGTGGGCGGAAAGGCGGATATCCACCGGCAGCACCCACAATTTCTTCAGCATCTCCAGAAGCCGCGTCTCGGCCGAAATCGGCAGCGAGAACAGCACGAGATCGATGCGGGTGCGGCGGGCGAATTCGACGATGTCGTCGACCTTGCCGAGCTTGGGGCTGCCGGCGCAGGTCTCGAGCGCCCGGCCGTCGTTACGGTCGTCGAACACGCCGAGCACGTCGATGTCTGAATCGCACTGGTTCTTGAGCGCCTGCACCAGTTGCTCGCCGCTCAGGTCGGAGCCGACGATGACCGTTCGGCGGTCGAGCCGGCCCTGACGCGCCCAGCCGCGGACCAGCGCGCGCAGGAACAGGCGTTCGGTCATCAAGACGGCAAGCCCGACCAAGAAGAACGCCGCGAGCCAGAACCGCGAGATCTCACTGCCAAGCTTGGCGAAGAACGATATGCCGATGAACAGCAGGAACACGAAAGCCCAGGACGAGATCATCCGCGTCATCTGGCGGAGCTGGCCGCGAAACACCTGGACCTGATAGATCTCGGCCGCCTGGAAGCAGATCACGGTGGCTACGGTCATGGCCAGAATCGCCAGTATGTATTCCCAGTGGAAACCGGAAAGCGGCACCACGTAGCCGAGATAGATGCTGACGCCGACCAGGCTCAGCAGCACGAAATCGGCCAGGCGCACCGCGCCCGCAATCACGATTGGTGAGTAGGCGGGGCGTACCTTCTGACTGGCGACGACAAGGGCCGCCTGCGACAACCGGCGCCGCCGTTCGCCCGGCGGCCGGTCGATAGTAGCGGTGGCGGCAGCGGAGGCTGCGGCATCCAACATCAGGCGGGCGTTGATTGGTTCCACTGTTGCCGACATCCGTTCGTGCACACGCTCGCGTTTGAGGTGCGCGTGCGCCAATGCGGTATTCCCCAACCCTGGGTTTAACGGACAATTCGGAACAAACAGTTAGCTTGGCTCACGGAAAACGCATTGTTGCAGCGCCAAGAGGCGCCAGGAAGCGCCAAGAGGCGCAGGCGCGACCGTGCAACGACGTGCGCATCTCAGGACCGGGACCGCAGGCGTTTTTCCGGATCGCGCGCTAAAAACGCATCGCGGTATCCGACTAGCACGCCTTCCACCATCGCGTTCTGCGAAAAATGCAGGAAGATGCGTTCGCGCAACGATTTTGCGCGCGCCAAGGTTGCATCCGGATCATCCAATGCTGTCTCGATCGCGTCCGCGATGGAGCCGACGATGCCGGGGACAAACAGCGCGTCGGTATGTTCGCCAAAGATTTCGGGGATGCCGCCGACCTTGGCTGCGACCATCGGGATGCCGGCTGCTCCGGCCTCGATCACGACATAGGGCATCGAGTCCCCGCGCGAGGGGACGACCAGGAGCTTGCCCTTGGAAAAGCCATAGCGCGCCTTGACGTGACCGATGAACCGCACCGAATGGGTAAGGCCGAGCCTCTCGACCTGCGCCTGGAGCGCTGCCATCTCCTCACCATCGCCGGCCAGCGTCAGCGTGATCGGCTTGCCGTCGGCATGCAGCCGCGCCACCGCGTCGATCAAGAGGTCGGCGCCCTTGATGTGCCTGAACTCGCCGACATAAACGACGTCGGTTGCATCATCGGCACGGGCGACCGGATCGAATTCGTCCGCGGTGACGCCGTTGAACACGCAGCGGACCAACCCCCTGGGCATGCCGATGGTACGTTGATAGGTGTTGCGGGCGAACGCGCTTTCGAACAGGAACAGGTCGGTATTGTTCATCAGGGCGCGTTCGAGGCGGCTATAGAACGCGCCTTTCAGCGTGTTCAGCGGGTAGTGCAGCGAACCGCCATGCGGGGTATAGACGCGGATGGCGGCTCTGGATCCGATCCCTAGGCGGATGAAGGCGCCGGTCTTCGCGCCATGGCCGTGCAGCACGTCAGGCTCGAGTTGGCGGATCAGGCGCCGCAAGCGCAGCCAGATCCATACGTCCGCAAGCGAAGGTTCGCGCAGCACGGCGAAACGATGAACCCCGAGCTTGAGGCGGGGCCCGATCTGCGCCAGGGCTTCCTTGGCGCGCTCGCCGCCGGTGAGCGTATCCGCGACGATCCCGACATGATGTCCGCGGTCGACCTGGCCGTTGGCGAGGTCAAGAATGTGGCGGAAGATTCCGCCAACCGGCGTGCGCACAACGTGCAGGATACGAAGCGGCCGGTCTTGGTCTTGGTCTTTATCTTTATCTTGGCTTTGGGGCGGGGGCATGATCAGAACCGGCGTCCCTCGAGGCGCCGGCCATCGCGATGGCGTTGCCGCATGACCGCAACCGCGGGCACCCGGCGAAACGCTGCTGGTGCGGTAAGCCAACAGAGGAAGGCGGCGTATGCGCCTCGCATCGGACACCCCTTGAAAATTTTCGATTCCGATTAAGAGCGTTCATGGTTAACAAAACATGATCGTCCTTATTCCAGAGTTTCATCCGGGCCTTTCGTGGAGCATCTCAAATGTGGCGGATTAACCCGGCAGCAACCTTAATGGAGTGTAATCGCTCCGTGCCGCCGATTTTGAAGGTCCACACAGCCGCCGCAAGTCCGGCGGAGGACCCTCAAATCGAAGTGCGGCGGGTCGTGGAATTCTTGAGCGCTTGTTTGCGTTCGTTTCGAGTGTCTCTGCAACATATTACGAGCTTACGAAGCAGCGCACCAAGTAAGCCCTGTTCGTGGCGTCCACGGGAGCGTGCCATGCGTTTGGCGTTCTGGCGTAAGGGTGAGGAGAAGGCGCGGGCAGCGAAAGCCCTCGCGACGCCTGCGCCTTCTCCCGCCAAATCGGCCGCAGCGATGGAAGCCGGCGCCGGCGATCTCGATCTGCGGACGCTCGGCGAAGCGCTTTCGCGCAGGAAAGGCTGGATCATCGTTCCGACGGCGCTTGCCGCCGTCCTTTCGATGACCGCCGTCAATCTCGTGACCCCGCGCTACAAGTCCGAGGCGCGCATCCTGATCGATGGGCGCGAGAATGTCTTCCTAAGGCCGAACGGCGAGCGCAACGAGGAGCGCACCGCGCTCGATCCTGAGGCGGTGACGAGCCAGGTCCAGCTCGTGCTCTCCCGCGACCTGGCGCGTGAGATCATCAAGAAGAACAAGCTCGCCGAGCGGCCGGAATTCGATCCGGTGCTGCAGGGCGTGTCGCCCTTGAAATCGATATTGGCGCTGTTGGGTGTCGTCCGCGACCCGTTCTCGATGACGCCGGAAGAGCGGGTGTTGGACGCCTATTTCGAGCGCCTCACGGCTTACGCGGTCGACAAGTCGCGCGTCATCGTCGTCGAATTCCAGTCGCGCGATCCGGAGCTGGCGGCGCGTGTCGCCAACTCGATCGTCGACGGCTATCTGGTGCTGCAGCAGGATGCGCGGCAGGCGCAGGCGAAATCCGCGAGCCAGTGGCTGTCGGGCGAAATCGAAAGTCTGCGCCACAAGGTCGCCGACGCGGAGTCGCGGGTCGAGGACTTCCGCTCGAAGTCGAGCCTGTTCATCGGCACCAACAATACCACGCTCTCCAATCAGCAGATGGGCGAGCTCAACACCCAGCTCAACAACGCGCGCGCGCTGAAATCGGACGCCGAGAACAAGGCGCGGCTGATCCGCGAGATGCTTCAGAGCGGCAAGCCGATCGAGGCGTCCGAGGTGCTCAATTCCGAACTGATGCGGCGTCTGTCCGAGCAGCGGGTGACGCTGCGCGCGCAACTCGCCGAACAGTCCTCGACCTTGCTCGACAACCATCCCCGCATCAAGGAATTGAAGGCGCAGCTTGCGGACCTCGATCATCAGATCAGAGACGAAGCCGGCAAGATCTCGCGCTCGCTCGACAACGACGCGCGCATCGCGGGCGGCAGGGTCGAAAGCCTGTCCGCCAGCCTCGATCAATTGAAGAAGCAGGCATCGTCCTCCAACGGGCAGGACGTCCAGCTTCGCGCGCTGGAGCGTGAAGCCAAGGCGCAGCGCGATCTCCTGGAATCCTATCTGGCGAAATATCGCGAGGCCAACACCCGCGAGAATATCGATGCCGCGCCCGCGGATGGCCGCATCATTTCCCGCGCCATCGTTTCCAATACCCAGGCCTATCCGAAGAAATTGCCGATCGTGCTGCTTGCGACGCTGGCAACCTTTCTGCTTTCGACCGGTGTGATCGTCACCGGTGCGTTGTTGCGGGTGACGGCGCCGCGTGCCGTTCCGACGCTGGTATTCCCTGCGGTCCCGGTCGAAGCGCCGGCGGTTGCTCCCGCCGAAATCGTCGAGCCCATCGAAGTCGTCCGCGTGGACGAACCCCCGCTTGCGATCGGCCCACCGCTCCCGGAACAGCCGAGCGAACCCGGCGAAATCGAGCAGCTTGCCAGGGCGCTGCGTGAAGCGGGGGAAGCCGGCCGGAAGGTGACGATCCTCGCCACTGCCGCGGGCGAGGGTGTCACCCTGACGGCGCTGACGTTGGCCCGGCTGCTGGCGCGCGAGGCACGGGTTGTCGTGGTGGACCTCGCCGCGTCATTGACGATTCCCGCTGCCTCGGCCGATCCGACCGCGCCGGGGCTTGCGGAATTGATGCATGGTGAGGCTTCGTTCGCACAAGTTATCACCAAGGACCGGCTGTCGCGCGTCCAGCTCGTTAGCGCCGGGCGTCCGGGCTTCGACCGTGCCTTGCTGCACTCGCCGCGGCTGGCGCTTGCGATCGATGCCTTGCTGCGGGTCTATGACCACGTGCTGCTCGATGCCGGAACCGCATCCGATCTGCCGGCAGAGCTGCTGACGACGAATGCGCGCGCCGTCCTGGTGCCGGGCGCCTCGATGACGCAGGACGCCCGCACGCTGCTGCAGCATCAACTTGGGGCCATCGGCTTCAGCGAGGTGAGCATGCTGAGCAAGCCGGCGCAGCCTTCCGACGCCGTCGAGCCCGAACCGAGCGTAGCGGCAGCCTGAGCAGAGCTGTGTCGAATTCGTGGCGGCGGCGGGTTTCAATGAGCGGGTCAATTGAAGGCGTGCCGCAATCGCTGCGCCAGGCGAAGCAGCGTCTGGTTCTGCTTGACCAGGCGCTTGCCGCGATGGAGAGCGGACATCACGGCCGCGGCAGGCTTGCCGCGCGGACTGAGCGGAACGAAGCTATCGAAGATCGGCTCGTCGCTCTTGCAGAACATCCGTTTGTAGTCGTCCGAGCCGATCCCGAGATCGAGCGCGCGATAGCCGCACCCCGCATAGTGGTCGATGATATTGCGCATCAGGATCAGCCCGGGGCTGGAACGCGAATTCTCCGACATCGTGTAGGTGTTGAACATCATCGAAAAGCGATAGCCGTCGGCGACGCCGGCGAAGATGGCGATGACCTCCTCGTCGCATGCGAGCGCGTGAATATCGATGGCATGGCCTCCGCCTGGAAGCGCCGCCAGGCAGGCGCTGCGAATGAAATCCTCCACATCAGCGTCGGCGAACACGTTGGGCAATTTCTGTTCGGCCATCCGTAGCGGCTTGACCTCAAAGAACCAGTCGAGCAGCCGCGCGATCTCGGCCTGCGTGCCGGCGACATGGTAGCGATAGCCGGCAAGCGCCTGCAGTTTCTTTTCCTTGCTCTTCAGCCGCTTGCGGAACGAGCTGCCGACCCGGCTCGCGGGCTCGGCGCCCGGCGCCATCGTCAGAAGCGGGCAATCGTTGACGGAGGCCTGATGCGGCAGCAGGGACAGCGGGTTTGCCAGATCCTGCCAGCGCAATGGTTGCTGCACGAGCGCCAGAACATCGGCCGCGTCGTGTTCGCGCAGCTTTGAAAGCAGCACGTCGAGATCGGCGGAGGTGGCCTCCGCGGCGAAATCCCGGTCGCAAAGCGCCATGTTGAAGGTGGTGTGCTTGCCGCCCATGAAGGCGGCGGTGCGAACGCCATATTTGTGCCTCAGCGCCAGCGGAAGCAGCAACAGGGGATTCCGCTCGGCATCATAGGCGACCACGATGAACGGCACGGCATTGTCGCGGCTACCGACCTGCCGTTGCCAGGCCGACAGGAAATCGAACCGTTGATAGGGCGTGGAGAACTGCTGTCGGGTTTCGAAGCCGCGCCAGATCGCCTCGGCCTGGTCGAGATTGTCGAAAATGTCGACGCGCGCGATGCGGTGCGCTTTCGACCGCGCCGGCGCCTCTGCCGTCCGGCGTTCAATCGCGGCAGCCATGGTCATCGCGAAACCTGTCGTGAGGGAAAAAATTGACGCAGTCCGGCGTCAACCGAGCTTTGCAAATAAGTGTCAACAAAGGGTAATGACGGGGTGGCCCCGCCGGCGCGGCCGGGCGCGAGGCGGACGCAAAATTGTCGTTGGAAAACAGAGTGTTGACGAGGCTGAAGCTCGAGCTCGCCTATTTTGGCGGACGCGCGTGGCTGGCGTCGCGCGAGACCGGCGGGGCCGGCGTTATCCTCAAGTTTGAGCGCGTGCGCCCCAGGCGATCGGGGCGTTTTCAGCCGGAAAAATCGCGCGAGATCACGCCCAGATTTCTCGACCGGACCATTCGCGCGCTCAAGCGCTGGAAATACGACATCGTCGGCATCGACGAGGCCTGCCGGCGCGCGGTGACGCTGGCCGAGCCGCGGCGCTTCGTCGCTCTCACCTTCGACGGCGCTTACAAGGACCTGATCACGGCCGCCTATCCGGTGCTGTCGCGCCACGGCATCCCCTTCACCGTCTATGTGCCGACCGCGTTTCCGGATGGTCTCGGCCAAGCCTGGTGGCTTGCGCTCGAGACGATCATCGCCAAGGAAAGCCGGCTCTCGCTGATGATCGATCGCAGCGAACGGCATTTCACGATTCGGAAGGCGTCCGAGAAATACGAGCTTTACGAGTACCTCTCCAGTTGGCTGCGCACGCTCGCGCCGCCGGATCTGTCGGGCGCGATCAACGACCTCTGCAAGCGCTACTCCGTCGACTTGGCAAGCCTGTCGCGCGCCGCCGCGATGGATTGGAGCGATCTCACTAGGCTCGCGGCCGATCCGAATGTCACGATCGGCTGCCAGACGGTGAACAGTCCGGCGCTGTCGAACTTGAAAGGCCCCGCGGCGCTGCGCGAGATGACGATGGGCCGCGCCGTCGCGGAGACCGCGCTGCGCCGCGACGTCAGGCATTTCGCCTATCCGTTCGGCGATCGCGACAGCTTCCGCCGCGCGCACGTGGTGATGGCGGAGCAGGCGGGTTTTGTCAGCGCGGTCTCGACCATCCCGGGCATCGTGGAACCGGCGGGCCGCACCAATCTGCGCGCGCTGCCGCGCATTGCCTGGGACGGCCGGCGGAGGTCGCTGCGCATCATGCGCGTGCTGCTCTCGGGCGCCGTCTTCGCGCCGGTCAAGCCTACTCGAAACACTAATCCGCTCTAACGATCCGGCCGCGCCATCCAGCTCACGATCGGCATCGCCGGCAACACCCAGCCGATGCCTGCGACCACATAGAACACCGCCTGCAGCCAGCCTGAATTCGCCAGCACCGGGAATTGCGCCACCGACATGCCGAGCAGCGACCACACCGTGACCAGCAGCAGGAGGGCAATGGTTCCGAAGAATTTGCGGGTGCGGATGGTCATGAGCCGAATGTGAGGGAGGTGAGAGATGTCGAGGGAGCGCGCGGCTTGCGCGCGAGGGCGGGCGGGCTATAAGGGCCAAGTGAACTATAAGGGCCAAGTGAATTATAAGGACAAGGTGAAATCGTTCAAGTTTTGGCCGGCAGGTTTTTCCGAGATGACCACCATACCGACACAACAAGCCTCCGCACCTCACGCCATTCGTGTGTGGCTGGTTTTGGTCGCGGCCCTGATCGCGCTGATGGTGCTGGTCGGCGGGGCGACGCGGCTGACCGAGTCCGGGCTTTCGATCGTCGAGTGGAAACCGGTCACCGGCGCGCTGCCGCCGTTGGGCGAGGCGCAATGGGAGCAGGCGTTTTCGGCCTACAAGGCCATTCCGCAATATCGGGCGCAGAACGCCGGCATGACGCTCGCGGAGTTCAAGACCATCTTCTGGTGGGAATGGAGCCATCGGCTGCTCGGCCGCGTGATCGGCGCGGTCTATCTGTTGCCGTTTCTTTATTTCCTGTGGCGCTATGCGATGACGGCCGAGCTGAAGCGGCGGCTGTGGCTGATCTTCGGCCTCGGCGCGCTGCAGGGCGCTGTCGGCTGGTGGATGGTCGCCTCGGGCTTGTCCGAGCGCACCGAGGTGTCGCAATATCGCCTCGCGACGCATCTGGTGCTGGCGCTGCTGATCTTCGCCGCCATCGTCTGGACCTTGCGCCGGCTCGCTGAACGGCCGCCGCTGGTTGTGCCAGTGCGGCTGAAGCTGACAAGCGGTGTTCTGGTCGCGGCTATCTTCGTGCAGCTCTATCTCGGCGCGCTGGTCGCGGGCCTGCGCGCGGGGCTGGTCTACAACACCTGGCCCGCGATCGACGGCGGGCTGATCCCATCCACCGCGCGGCTGTGGTTCGAGACGCCGTGGTGGCGCAATCTGTTCGAGAATGCGCTCACCGTGCAGTTCGAGCATCGCATGACGGCCTATGCGCTGTTTGCGCTGGCGCTGTGGCACGCCTTCGACGCGGTCCGTTCGCGGGCCGGCCATGCCGCCATCAACGGCGCGCTGTGGCTCGCAGGGGCGGTCGCGCTGCAGGCTGTGCTCGGCATTCTCACGCTGCTCAACCAGGTGCCGCTCGCGCTCGCACTGGCGCATCAGGCTACAGCGATCGCGGTGCTGACCCTCGCGGTCATGCAAGCCGAGCGCCTCGCCGCGCGCCGCGCGCCGAACGAGCTTCCGCAAGGCACGGTGCCGGTCGGGCAGGCGGGGTGAATGGTGCGGCCGGTCAGGCATGTGTTCCGGATTCAATTGTCAAAGAGCGAAACCAGATGAAGGTTATTGGGCATCGGGGCCTGATGGTTCGAGACGCGCGGCGCTGCCGCGCTCCTCACCACGAGGAGGGCGCAGGGAATGCCGGATGCGCGTTGCACCCGAGGCCGCGTGTGCAACAAAAAAGCACACGCGTTAGCAACCACAGGTACACCGCATCAACCGGCATTCCCTGCGCGATGGTTTTAACGGCTTATTCCGCGCTCTCCCCGGTGACCGGGCTCTTTTGCCACCGTCATTCGCAGACGAATCCGCGAACTTAGCGCCAGCGTCGGGGCGCCAGGACCACACGGCTTTGCCGTCCGCAAGGGCACTGTTCGTCGGCGCAAACAATTGCGCTCAGCGCCTCGCGTCCACCGCAATCCCGCTCCGCGTTCGTGACGATCGCGATACGCCCCTCGAGGGAACGGAACGGGACGAATGAAGCCACTGATTTGGGGTATTCCGGAAGCGAAATATTTTTCAAGGCAGGACTGGACGACCCAAATCGCGTTGAATCGCCAAGGGAAATTTCGTTTTTCGCGCGCGCCCTCCGGCAGCATCGAGGCTTCGCCGATCTGCGTGACGCGCTCCTCGTCCATCTTGAGGAAGAGCAGATAGGAAATCTGGCTGATATAGACCTGGTAGGACACGCCCTGATCGCGCAGCACATGCGCGAAATTCCAGACTTTTGCGACGAGGCTTTGCGCGTTCACGATGCGCTTTCGAGAAATGGGTTGACGATGGCAAGCCCGCCAATGGCCCGGCCGTGCTGCATGTCTTCGCTGTAGAGGATGTCGCAGCCAGCCTCGATCGCCGAGGCGACGATCAGCGCATCGTAGAACGACAGCCGGTGATCTTCGGCGAGCGCTCGCGCGGCGACGTGCACGTCAAGTGTGAGCGCCAACGGCGGATCGACCAGCGTGAGCACATCGGAGATTGCTTCGGCGATTTCGCGCCAATCTCTCGCCTGCTTGCCGCGCGAGACGGCGGTGAACTCATTGAGTACCTGCACGCTGAGCTTGCCGCCGTCGGTGAACAGCGCGCGCGCCCGGTCGCCTTTTCCGTCGGTTTGCTGGGCATAGACGAGGATGTTGGTGTCGAAGAAGACGCTCACCGTTCGTTGGCCTCGTCACGATCGAATTTGTAGTCGGGAGGAAGTATCCAGTTGCGCGCAGCCATTCGCTCGAGCGCCCGGCGACGCTG
>WNGJ01008879.1_pt1 | contig 13477 bp, 9 predicted proteins | sample 5400611 | NCBI WGS metagenome assembly WNGJ01 (sample SAMN13153375, study PRJNA577476) | soil metagenome | isolation source: 40 cm soil or saprolite under Garry oak tree replicate 1 | place: USA:California | collected 2016-06-15 | reverse complement strand
CCAGGCCCCAGGTGGGGCCAGATCAAAGTAGAACAGTGGGGCCAGTTCAGCTTGACAGAGCCAGGCCGTGCCCCTGCGCCTGGAGACCGAACGGATCCGGCGCGGCGTCCTGCTGCACATCACCTACCCTCCCGCCAGCAACGGCGGGCCGCCGCACCATCTGACAGCAGTCGACTCCCTCGCCGAGCGCTGGGGAGTGTGCGGCGACGGCGAGTGGCACCTGCTGTGGGCCATCGTGGCGGCCGGCTCCGGCCCCTGACCCGCTGCTCCGGCGCGACTCCCGGCCATGTCCGGGTGTTGTCCGCTTGGTTATGACCCTGCAAACGTGCGTGTGCGTTTCCATACGCCCGATGGCGTGACCTCGTTTCGGACTTCCCGCTGCAGCAGTACCCGCCCCAGGCCTACAACGTTTCCATACGCCCGATGGCGTGACCTCGTTTCGGACGTCGTCGGGCAGCGGTTCAACCACCACAAGGGCGTTTCCATACGCCCGATGGCGTGACCTCGTTTCGGACTCGTCGAGCAGCTGCGCGCGTTCCTCGGCGAGCAGTTTCCATACGCCCGATGGCGTGACCTCGTTTCGGACAAGGGGGACGAGGAGGAGGTCGCCAGGGTGCTGAGCGGGTTTCCATACGCCCGATGGCGTGACCTCGTTTCGGACATGAGGATGAGCTCGAAGACGCGGCGGTTCGGGTTTCCATACGCCCGATGGCGTGACCTCGTTTCGGACGGACGCGCCTGAGCTTCAAACCGCGCTCGCAGACAGTTTCCATACGCCCGATGGCGTGACCTCGTTTCGGACAAGCATGTGCACTCGATAGGCAAGGGAATGGAGTGTTTCCATACGCCCGATGGCGTGACCTCGTTTCGGACGAGAGCAACGGCAGTGAGACCGGCGATGGGAACTCGTTTCCATACGCCCGATGGCGTGACCTCGTTTCGGACGGCGGAAGGCGTTTCCGTGGCGGCGGGTGTGGTCGTTTCCATACGCCCGATGGCGTGACCTCGTTTCGGACACTTCCGAGATGCTGACAAAGAAATTCGGAAACCTGTTTCCATACGCCCGATGGCGTGACCTCGTTTCGGACCCCGCAACGCGCAGACCAACCAGGACTGCGAACTGGTTTCCATACGCCCGATGGCGTGACCTCGTTTCGGACCGTTCTACCTCGACGAAAATGTCCAGGGAATAACGTCACCAGGTTTCCATACGCCCGATGGCGTGACCTCGTTTCGGACGCATGCTCCGTCACAGAATTACGGACGGCGGTGTGGTTTCCATACGCCCGATGGCGTGACCTCGTTTCGGACCCTACCCTGTCCGGCGTGGCTGTGACCAGCGACGATGCGGCTGGTTTGCGCGGGCTTTCACCGAGAGCCTCCCGGCCCTGTGGATAACCCGCCACTTCGGGGTGTTCTTGCTGGCAGGAGGCGTGCGCGGGTGACGGCCTCCGGTCATGATCACCAACCACCTCCTGCAGCACCAGTCAGGGCTGGGCCTGGCGCCGGGATGATCTCAGGCCGGCCAACGCAGCTGCCCACCAAAAAGGGATTCAGCCGGGGCGCACGATGCGGTAAAGAAGTACGCTATCCGGTGAAACATCCTGGCCGATGTCGCTGCGGATGCGAACCAGCCGTTTCTGACCCAGGCGGGGGCCAAGTGGGCGAGCCTACGACATCGGACGATGCTGAGCGGGAGTTGCCTCCTGCGGAGCGCTTGGTGAACCTGACCGAGCACGAGATCGTGCTGGAGTCCCAGATTCCGTCCGGGGCAGGTGATCAGTGGGGCTCCCCTCAGCCATCGACGGTGTGTCTTCGCCCGGAGGGGCGGCTCGCACGGGTCGACGATGACGGGCCGCGGCTGGGTGAGGCATGGCTGAACGCCGGCTCTGACCTGGTGCGCCTCACGCGCATGCGCCGCTCCCGCCAGGTGACAGGCCTGCCTGCCGCCAGGCCGGGTACCCGGTACGTGGTGCCCAGGCTGACGGCGTTAGCGGCCCGGCACCGCGGAGACCTGGTCTTCCCGTTCCGCGAGGTGCGGGACACCAGCGGCCGCGTCGTCAGGACTCGCGGGCTGGCCTCCTTCCGGCGCGGGCGGGCGGTGGCGGACCGGTACCGGGATTGGCGGGCGGCTGCCCGGGACCGGCGTTCGCGCAGCCCCCTGAACAAGCTGTGGCTGACCGGCGTGTTGTTCGCCAGTGCCACCGCGCTGCTCAGCGGGGCGCTGGGGCTGCTGCCCGGGGTGGTGGACGGCTGGGACCAGCATGGCTGGGCCGGCGGCGGGCAGGTCTGGACGTCGTGGCTCACCGGGGTGTTCGGTGGAGTCGGCCTGGTCGTGCTGGTGTGGGCCGCGTGGCGGTGGCGCAGGCGCGGGCTGATCCTCGACGGCCGGGGAACCGCCTACGTCATCGAGGAGCAGGCGATCACCTGGCGGCATGAGGAGAAGGCCTCCGTGCTGGCCATCATCGGCAAGGAGTTCGCCAGCATGCTGCGGGTGCCTGGCCCCGAGGCGCTGGGTGGGAGCTGGCGCTGGCAGGCCGGGGCGGACGGCGCGCCGCAGTGGGATGCGCGCACCGAGGAGCTGGTGCGCTCGTTCTGGGCCGTGCACTACAACGACGACCAGGTCACCCGCAACGCTGTCTTCATCTGGGCGCCGTGGCCGGTGGCGATGGCGTTCGGGGCACGGGCGACCGCGCACCGCCGCGGGCTTGTGCTGCATGTGCGCCAGCGGCCCAGTTATGGCGCGGGCGGCCCCCGCCAGCAGCTGCGGCTCACCGACGGCACACACGACTTCTTGCGGGACGAACGGCTGCCCGCCCTGGCCGCGGTGGCTCCCGAGCACACGCTGGTGCTGGCGCAGGAGTCTTTGACCGTCACGATCCAGACCCTGAACATGCCGAACGCGGAGCAGCCCCACGAGCAAGAACGCCCCTTGCCCGGCAACGCGCGCGGCCGGGCAACCACGCGGGGCGCGCCGCCCCACGTGCTGCTCCTGGTGGTGCGGCTCGTCGATGGCCCCATCGGCCCCATTCCGGTGGACCTTGCGCAGGCACCCGAGATCACACTGAGCGTGTCCCCGGAGCTGGCCGGTTCTGTCATCCCAGCAGGCACTCACACCATCCCCGTCGCGGAATGGCGGCTTACTCCCAACGATGAGGTCGCCTCGCACGCGCCGCAGGTTCCGTGGCCGGCGTTCCCGGCCGCCGCTGAGCGGATCGCCGACTGGGTGGCCGGGCAGTCCGAAGCGCATCCTGGCCACGTGGTGCTCCTGGCGACCCGGATCCCGCAGGAGCTCGCGGTGGGCCTGGGCATCCAGCTTGCCCAGCGGGCCCAGTCCTGGCCGAGCCGCGTGTGTCCCGTGTACTACGCCGACCGGCGGCTGGTCGTCCCGGTTCTGCGGCTCGGAGCCGAATCCGTGCCCGGGGAACAAGCGTAGGAGGGCCGGTGCCTTCTCGGTGGGAGGTGAGGCTGGCGGGACCGGCCGATGTGGCCATCCCGCTGGCCGCGCCGCTGGCGGTGGTCTCCGGATGGCTCGACGACCCTCCCCGGGAACGGTCCCAGCCGGGCGTCGCGGCCCCGCGCCGGTCGGGGCACGGCGAGCAGGCCAGGAAGTGGGCATGCGGCCCGCTGCGGGCGCTCCCCGGCGGGACGCAAGGGATCAGTTTGCAGGTGCGACTGCTCGACGACAGCCTGGGCGGCAGGTTGCAGGCCGCGACCTGCCCCGGGCGGGCCGTCCGCCTCGGCGCGCACGGATACCGGCTGGCTGAGACCGCCCATCAGGCCGAGTGGGCGTCGTGGCAGGATCTGCGCCAGTCGTCAGGGGCGCGAGCCTGGCAGGTCCGTTATGTCACTCCCGTGTGTTTGCGAAGGGGCAACCGGACCTCACCGTGGCCGGCACCGGAGTCGGTGGCGCGGGGCCTGGCGGAACGCTGGCATCGCCTGGATCCAGCGACCGCGCCCCCGTTGCCGGGGCCCGGCGCGGGCCCGGTGTGGGTCAGCGACATCGATGGCCGCAGCGAGGTCCAGGTCCTTACCCGCCGCGTCATGCGCGGTGGCCAGTGGCAAGCGGAGGACGAGATTATTTCGGGGTTCGCCGGCCGCGTCCGCTATGTCTGCGACCGTGGGACCGACGCCGAGGCCGCGGAGTTCGGAGCGCTGATGGCGTTCGCTGTGTTCGCGGGCGCTGGCTCGCACACCACGTACGGCTTCGGGGTGGTCGCACCCGAGCCGACCTGGCAGCCGCCGACGCAACAGCCCGGCCGCCCGTGAACGCGCCGGTGAGCCCCGCGCATGTGCGCGCCACGCTGGCCCAGGTCGCGGACCCCGCTCAGCTCGCCGCGGCCTGGGACGGTGTGCTGGCCAGGGACCGCGACGATGGCGTGCTCGGCCCGGGAGCCGCCAGTTTCGCGCAAGACGCGGACCAGCATCTGGCTGAGATCGCGGCACAGCTTCAGTCGGGGAGCTACCAGCCCGGGCGGCTCGCTCCCGTTACCCTTCCCCAGCCCGATGGCCAGGCACGGGTGCTGCACGTCCCCACCGTGCGTGACCGGGTTGTCGAGCGGTCCATTCTCGCCGTGGTCACCCCGTTGATCGATCCGTGGCTGGGCCCGTTCAGCTACGCGTACCGGCCGGGGCTGGGCGTGGCTGATGCCGCCCAGGCCATCGCCAGGCTGCGGGATGAGGGCCTGTGCTGGGTGGCGAGGGCGGACTTTGACGACTGCTTCGGCACGGTCCCGGTTCCCCGCCTGCGGCGCATGCTGCGTGTGCTGGTCGAGGATCCATGCCTGCTGACCCTGATCGAGGCGCTGCTGAACCGCGCGGCGGCGGCGCACGGAGCGGCCGCCGTGGTGAAAGGGCTGCCACAGGGCTCCCCGTTGTCCCCGTTGTGGGCGAACCTGGTGCTTGCCGGGTTCGACACCCGGGTGGCAAGCGCGGGCTTCCCGCTCGTGCGGTATTCCGATGATCTTGTCACGCTGGCGGCCAGCCGCGACGATGGCTGGGATGCGATGCGTGTGATGAGCGAGGCGGCCGGTGAGCTGGGCATGGCCTTGGGCGCGGACAAAGCGCAGTCATGTCGTTCGAGGAGGGCTTCTGCTTCGTCGGGGAGGATTTCGAGCCCCCGCTACCCGCCAGCGCTTGCCGATCACCGCGTGGTCGAGCCGGCCCGGCGCGTGCTGTACCTGGGCATGCAGGGCGCCCACGCGCGGGTGGAATCGGGGCGGGTCATCGTTGACTCACCGCAGGACCAGGAACTGCTCGACGTCCCCAGCGGCTCGGTGGAGCGCATCGTGTGCTTCGGGGCGGTCGGGATCAGCGCCGGACTGCGTTCGTGGGCGCTGGCGTCGGATGTTGACCTGGTGTTCCTGTCCCGCCGCGGCAGCTACCTGGGGCACGCTTGGGCCGCAGCCGGACAGCATCGGACAGCCCGCCTCCGTGCCCAGCTACTGGCGGCTGACGACGGTTCGAGGGCCGTGCCGTTCGGCCGCGCCGTGGTAGACGCGAAGGTGCGTAAGCAGATGATCTTGCTGCAGCGGTTCGCGCGACGTGACAACTCCGAGACGGTCATGAATGCGATCGGCCAGATGCAGCAGTTGCTGGCCATGCTGCCCGCTTGCGGCACCCGGGACGAGCTGATGGGCATCGAGGGTGCTGCAGCGCGAGAGTACTTCGCCGCGCTGGCCCAGATCGTCCCCGACGGCATGCGGTTCGCGGGCCGCTCCCGTCGGCCCCCTGCCGACGTCATCAACGCGGCCCTCTCCTACGGGTACGCGATCATCCTCGGTGAGGCTGTCTCCGCGTTGTGCGCGGCAGGGCTTGATCCGGCCATCGGGCTGCTGCACACCGAGCAGGACCGGCGGCCCTCACTGGCGCTGGACCTCATGGAGGAGTTTCGCCCGCTCATCGTGGACCAGGTGGTGATCACCGCGGCCCGCCGCGAGGAACTGCGGCCCGAACATGGCCACTGGGAGGAGAGCCTGCACGGCGTGCTGCTCACCAAGGCCGGCCAGGAGGTCCTGGTCGCCGGATACGAGCGGCGCATGCTCCAGCACACCAAAGGAGCGCTGCCGGGGTTGTCGGGCAGCCTGCGGCGCCACCTGTACCGGCAGGCCGAGCGCGTGGCCGCCTACGTCCACGACCCCCAAGCCACCTGGACCGGGCTGTCGTGGCGCTGACCCACGTGATCGCCTACGACATCAGCGACGACCGGCGGCGCGCCCGGGTCGCCGCCGTCCTGCAGGCATACGGCGACCGGGTGCAGCGCAGTGTCTTCGTGTGCGCCCTGGAAACGGATCTGCTGCGGGAGGTCCGGGGCCGGGTCAGCGAGATCATCAACCCGGAGACCGATTCGGTGTACGTGTTCCGCCAGTGCGGCGCATGCTGGGGCGCCGTAGGGATCCATGGCCAGGCGAGTATTGCCGATGAGCCGCTGTACTGGGCGGTGCTGTAGGGGTGGTTGGCGATCATGAACGGAGGCCGTCACCCGTGCAAGGCTCCTGCCAGCGAGAATGTCCCGAAGTGGCGGGTTATCCACAGGGCCGCGAGGCCCTCCGGTGGGGACCTGTGCAAACCCGCAACATCGTCGCTGGTCACAGCCACGCCGAACGGGGTAGGGTCCGAAACAACGTCACGCCATCAGGCGTATGGAAACCGGTGCCCGCAGGTCCAGGGCACCTGCCGACCAGGTCCGAAACAACGTCACGCCATCAGGCGTATGGAAACTAGTCGATCGCGGTAAACGTCACATTATGGTAGTCTGTCCGAAACAACGTCACGCCATCAGGCGTATGGAAACTCGTGGATCCCGCCGATGCCATTGGCCCAGATCACCAGGTCCGAAACAACGTCACGCCATCAGGCGTATGGAAACCCGCTCCAGCAGCAGGTCCACCAGCCGCGCCATCGCGTCCGAAACAACGTCACGCCATCAGGCGTATGGAAACAGGTTGACATAATGTCCCCGTTATCGGGCAGGCGAGCCATGTCCGAAACAACGTCACGCCATCAGGCGTATGGAAACTGGTGGTGGATGTGTACGGTCACGCGCTTGTGACCGGTCCGAAACAACGTCACGCCATCAGGCGTATGGAAACTAGAACAAGTTTCCCGTGTCCGTGCCGGAGATCGGTCCGAAACAACGTCACGCCATCAGGCGTATGGAAACTAGAACAAGTTTCCCGTGTCCGTGCCGGAGATCGGTCCGAAACAACGTCACGCCATCAGGCGTATGGAAACCGCGACCGCGACAGTGACCCGTCCTGGTTGGTGGGGTCCGAAACAACGTCACGCCATCAGGCGTATGGAAACATCGTGACACCGCTGGACCCCGACGCCGGATTTTAGTCCGAAACAACGTCACGCCATCAGGCGTATGGAAACTTCATCACCCGGTTCAGGTTGACCCTGGGCTGCTGCGCCCGTCCGAAACAACGTCACGCCATCAGGCGTATGGAAACTAGACGGCCTCTGCGCCCGGGGAGCGCGAGAAGAACGTCCGAAACAACGTCACGCCATCAGGCGTATGGAAACGTGGCCGCCGCAACTATCTTCAGCTCGATCGCCGTGTCCGAAACAACGTCACGCCATCAGGCGTATGGAAACTTTTGAGGGGTCAGGCGGGCATTATCGATTAGTCTTTCGTCCGAAACAACGTCACGCCATCAGGCGTATGGAAACCCGATGGAGTAGCCCTTGTAGGCCCCCGCCTCCATGTCCGAAACAACGTCACGCCATCAGGCGTATGGAAACCCGGGAGGCGTCGTATAGCTCGCACATAGCCTTAACGTCCGAAACAGCGTCACGCCATCAGGCGTATGGGAACCAGCCGCAGCCGCCGCATCGGGGGCAGATGTACTTGTCCGAAACAGCGTCACGCCATCAGGCGTATGGAAACTCGATCAGCTCGACGCGGGCCTTGACCCAGACGGTCCGAAACAGCGTCACGCCATCGGGCGTATGGAAGAATCGGGCCACGTGGTCGTGTGGGCTGCGACTGTCGGGATTGGGCAAAGAATCCTGGCCCACAAGGTGAGTGAAATACTGCGTGGCCGCGTTTCTGTGGACGGTGGCGACGGTGCTGGGTGAGTGATGCTGGTTTGCGGTCAGCGGCGCGGCGTCAGGTGTTGTCGCCTCCGGGAGGCAGGAGGGGAAGGCGCTGGTCGTCTTCGAGGGCGTGGGGCAGTGCGAAGCCGTAGCTGACTTGCCGGTTCTCGATCCGTTCGTTGGCCACGAACCAGCGGTAGGTCTCGGCTTCGGGCTCGGGCTGGGTGCGTGGGTAGTGAGCCGGCTCGGCGGTGCCCAGTGCTACCTTGCGCCAGGCGGCGACGGCGGCGGCCAGGACGGGGTTCGACGCGGTCAGCTCGCCGAACTCGTCTGCGAGCGCCTCGGCCTGCTCACGGGTGGACGGCTCGGGGCGCAGAAGATCAAGCCAGCAGCCGCGCAGCGCCTCCCCGGTGCGCAGTTCGGTGCCCGGCCAGTCGATGCTGACCTGGACCGCACCGAACCCGAATGGCTTGCCCGCGCCGAGCTGCAGGACGCAGCCCTCCTGCGCGGCGAGCCACAGCAGGTGCCCGAGTTCGGGGCCGGGGACGCCGTCGAGGAAGAGGCGGACGGCGAACTCGGTGCCTTCTCGCACCCAGCCCAGGTGTGTGGAGGTCTGGGACCTGCTCGCCTCTGGGGGTTCCCGCCATTCCTGGAAACGGCCGCCAGCCAGGCGTGCCCCGGGCACCCAGTAGCCGTCGGGCGCGGGGTTGGGGTACCAGTACGCCTTGCGTCCGCGCAGCCCTCCGCCGTATCCCTCATCCTTGCGCGCCGCGCGGGGAACCGGCGTCCCGGCCTGGTCCGATGCCGCGTAGAAGCGGAACTGGGTGGGCTTGGGTGAGCTCAGCGGCGCCAGGGTGACGCCGCCTGGACGGTGGTCCACCAGCCAGTCAGCGGTGCGGCAGCGCACCGATTCGACCCGCAGCCGCCCGCGGTACCCGGAGGACGACCTGCGGCCGCGGCGTGACTCCGGCGGCGCCCAGCCGAAGAGGCGGTCGGCCGACGACAGTTCGCCCAGGTCAGCCGCCGGGTGCAGCGATTCGTCCAGCAGTTCCGACGGGGGGCTCTGGTAGGGAAGCCTGCCGATCATGACCGGGTAGATCGCGGTCACGGTCCGGGGCGCGGCCGGTGGCCGGTGGCGACCGTGGGGGGCGCCGCGCTGCACGGACGGATCCGTCATGTCCAGGTAGACGAGGTCACCCTCGGTGAGCCGCTCCGGCACGTCGCCGTCCCCGACCACATGCCGGGATCTGTCCAGCTCGTTCCCGGCTGTATCCACACCTGGGCTGTTGTGCTCGGCGGCATCACGGTAGGAGGCCAGCACCGCGTGCCACAGGACGTGGTGGCGCTCCTCCACCGGGATTGGCCGCTCGCCGGCAGGGACAAAGAGCCGCTCGCTGGCCTTCTGCTCGATGGACCGGCCGGTGATCGACGGCCAGCCACGCCCCGCAGCGCCGTCTGGCTGCTCGTCGCTGGTCAGCGCGACCTGGTCGACGAGGGTGCGGGTCTTCCCAGGCCGCCCGGCGTTCCGTGTCGTGTACCAGACTTCACGGCCGTGCAGCTGACCCCAGTCGAGGGTCCCGTCCGGGCGGGCGATGAGGTCAGCAGCGGCACCGATGGCGCGCGTTTTGCGCCGTGGCCCGTGCTGGCCCGGCGATGGTGGCGGGTCATACAGCGGCACTGGCAGCGGAGGCTGCCTGCACAGCCGGAAACCGAGCCCGCCGTGGCCGTCGGATTCCACCCGGGCCGGGGTGACGTGTGGCCGGTCCTCACCGGAGGCGGGACGGCGGTAGGCGAGTGCCCGTCCGTGTCCCCGGAAGACCCCGTAGCGGCTGCCGGTCACCGTCTCATATGCGGAACGCAAGGCCCCCTTGACCGAGGCGCCGTGCAGCAGCGGCATCCCGTCCGTGCCCATCCGGACCGGGTACGTGGGGTGCTCGTCGGCGTCACGGGTTACAGCTTCGGGATCGGGCAGAAGCAGCGGTGTCCGCGTCACCAGCCTCAGCGTCAGCCACCCCGACCACTGCGTCTCAGGGTCGATCACCCCGTGCGGGAGCGGCAGGCCATCGCCCAGCTCCGGAGGGAGTCCCGTGCGCGGCGGGGTGGGGATGAAGGTGTAGGGATTGACCCCGCCGCCAAAGCGTTCCACCGCCTCCAGGCGGACCGGGTCGGACGTGGGCCGCACCATGACCGGCGGGTGAGCCATCCGCACCTGCACGACCCGGCCGTCTCCGTCCACCTCGGCGATGACCTCGACCCGGTCGCCCTCGGCGGCGGCATCGAACCACGCGGCCAGGGACGGATCGAACTGAGACCGCTGCCAGGTGCGGGGCGCTGGCTTCTTGCTGTCGGCGCGGTAGGACAGTACGCCGGTGAGCGTGTCACCGCTGCGGGCAGCCCAGCCGGGGCCGCGCTGGAAGATGACGCTCATGGCTGGTTCTCCTTCGCGGCAGGAGCAGGAGCAGGGGTGCGGGCCAGCAGCCGCAGCAGCAGCGTGTCGGCCACCGAGAGGTTGCCGTGCTCGTCACAACGAGTACCCGCTCCGGCATGCCTTCCAGCCGGCGGCGTTCCGGGCTTGCCGGGATTGCCTGTCCGGGCGGAAGCGCGGTGGCGTCCTCGGCGAGGCTGACCGCCCGGCCGTGGCCTGAGGTCTGGTGGACCCAACGAAGCTGAACGGCGCCGTCGGTGGCGCACACCTCGAACGCCCCGGCAAGATCGCGGGCGCCGTCCGGCCCGTGCGGGACGGCACCTTCACAGCGGAACCATTCCGCGCGGTCGGGGGCCAGCAGATAGCCGATCACTTCCCTGCTGCCTGCGGCGGCGGCCGGTCTGGCGGCGAACCAGGCCAGCGCGTCAGCGGCTGTGACCTGATCGGGGTACCGCACCGCGTGGAGCTGGGCCGTGCCTGTCATGCTTGCGCCGCCTCCTGCCAGGTAGTGAACGCCCGGCGCACCCCGTCCGGCGGATCGGCGATCACCTCGGCGAGCGTCCGCCCGGCCAGTTCCGCCCACGAGCCGGGCAGCGTGTTCCCGCTGAACGCCACCCTCGACACGCTCACCGACCCGCGGCCACGGGTCCCGCCGAAACCCAGGGCGAGCCAGCCATCGGCCAGATCACGGAGCACCAGCAGCAGCAGGGCCAGCGCCCTGGCGCCCTCATCGCCGCCGCTCCCGCTGGCACGCCGCACGTCCAGGCTCATCCGGATCGGCTGCCACTGTGCGGCGGCAGGCTCCTGCACGGAGAACAGCAGGTTCTCGGCCGCACCACCAGTCCAGCGGTCCACGGCGACGTGCGTCACCACCCGGTCCTGAACGCATGTGCCGTGGCAGTCATGTACGGACAGCGCACCCCGGCGCCCCATGTCGGCCGGCTCATGGCCGGCCGTCTGGGCATCGGCCGCCGGGCCGTCGGCATCGGGGTCCGGGTGGTCACCGGCCAGGCCAAACAGGACCCCGACCGGTTCGAGATCCTTGAGCTGGTCCAGCCAGCGATCGGGCAGTTCGCTGATCCCCGCCAGCGTCCTGACGATCCGTTCGGCGTGTGATCTGAGCACGCCCTTGATCGACGATCCGGGCAGCAGCAGCCGGGCCCCGCCGTCCCGGCCGAGAATGGTGGTACGGAGCGGCACGGTGTCGACGGCCCGGTCACGGTCGGGCTCGGGTTCGTTGACCGTGGACGCTCGCACCATCACCGGTGTGACGGCGGCCCAGGTGATGTCGATGCCCAGCCGGCCGTCGGCCACTGCCGGCGTGCTACCGGCAGGTCCAGGCTCAGCTGTGGGCAGCGGCTGGCCGCACAGCCAGGCCAGGACCTGGTCCCGGTCTTCGAGATCGACCCTGGTGCGCTGCACGCCGCTCAGGCGGACCGCGCCAAGCCCTCTGGTGCGGGCGGCGCCGATCTCCACGCGGCCCCCGGTGAGGGCCGCCACGAGCAGGTCCAGCGCCTCGGCTACCCGTTCGGTGTCCCCGCTGGTCTGCTCGGCCGTGATCCGGAACGCGAACCGGGCTCCAGGGGGGACCACTTCGTGCTGGTACAGCACCCCGGCCGCCGCCGTCGCAGTGGCGCGGTCGATCCCGACCCCGTCTCGGATCTCCACCGCAGCCTCACCGTTGGCGACGGCGTCATCCACCCTGACCCGGCAAATTTCACCACCCTGGCCCTTGTGCTCCAGGTCACCGAACACCTTGCCCAGTGCTGCCGGGCCGAACAGGGCGCTGCCGTCGGCGGCCTGCACCGAGCCGAGCCAGGCGCGCAGCGCACCGGCCAGGGATGTCCCCGGGATGACCACCCGCCCCAGGCCGTCGCGCGCCATCACAAGGTCGGCCTCCGCGGATGCCCCCCATCCGCCGACGCGCACCGCGCTTACCGTCTCCAAGATGCCGTGCACCTGGTGCCGGACGGTTACCGCCCGCCGTCCCGTCATCGTCGTGGCCGGGTTCACTGCGCCACCTCCACGTTCCTGGTGGCGGCTTGCAGCTCCCGGGTGGCGTCCCGGCTGATCTCGTTGATCAGGACAGTCACCGCGTGTGCCCACAACGACGTACGCAGAGCGTCGGCGCGGCTGGGCGCCAGCACGAAATCGTCGAGGGCCGGGCCGTCCAAGCCCAGTTCCACCCAGATCGCCGCGTGATCGGTGAGCAGGCGCTTCAGTGCGTCAAGAGCGGGCTCACCCCAGACCAACCGGCGCTGCCGCACGTCGCGGGTCTCGGCGAGCCAGCGGCCCACCGCTTCCCGCCCGCCCGGGGTGCCCAGGCGGGCAAGCTGCTGCCGCAGCGACCCCCACTGGGATCGGGACGACACGTCCCCGGCCCCGGGCACGATCCGGTCAGCACCGGTGGCGACGATTCCCGCCACCCGGCGGGCGATCTCCGCCATGACCGCCGCTTGTTCCAGGGCGTCCGGCGCGGGGGGCAGCCCAGCGGCATCCGCGCCGCCGCCGGGGACTTCTAGCCGAGCAGCGCCACCCGTAACTTGCGCGAGCCGGGGTTCGGCGACCCTGACCTCAGTCGCGTCCACGCGAAGCTGCCCGAATCCTTCGGCGGTACGTTCCCCCACACCGTCGCGTCGCACCGCGGCCAGGGCCTCGCCCGTTACCGCACCGTCCAGCCGCACGGTGACCACCGACCCGGCGGCCAGGCCCACCAAGCTCGGGCGCGGCCGACCCCAGCGAGTGTGGAACGACTCACGGCGTGACGCGCGGTGCGCCCGGACCACCGGCCCGCCAGGCCGCTGGGGGACCACCGTCACGGCGGGCCCGAGCCGCCGGGTAAGCTCCCTGGCCAGCCCGTGCGGGCTAGGGTCCCACGCCCCGAACGCGTCCCGGAGCAGGACGTCCGAGACGCACCACACCCGTACCTCGGCACCCGCCGCCAGGCCAGGCTCGCCCGGGGCGGGTACCTGCCTGACGTCGCGGACCACGACCTCGCCGAAATCATCCTTT
>WNGJ01008052.1_pt1 | contig 13477 bp, 10 predicted proteins | sample 5400611 | NCBI WGS metagenome assembly WNGJ01 (sample SAMN13153375, study PRJNA577476) | soil metagenome | isolation source: 40 cm soil or saprolite under Garry oak tree replicate 1 | place: USA:California | collected 2016-06-15 | reverse complement strand
TGCCAGGTCTGGCCGCTGGCCAGGTTGAGGTTCCAGGTCGCGGTGACCCGGCCCCGGCGCCGCACCACCAGCCGATACTGAGCCTGGACTCCCTGGTCGTTGTCCACCCCCAGGACGGCAGTGCTCGCCTTGGCCGGGAGTGGCGCCAGCCACAGCTGGGTATAACCCGCATACTTCTGAGTTTCTGCGCTGAAGACGGCGAGTCCCACCGCGCTGGCGACGATGGCGGCGGCGGCTCCGAACGCCACCGCGTGCCAAGCCGACCAGCGCCGCCGGCGCCCCGGGCGGCGGGAGGGCAGGCCTTCTCGCTGACGCCGCCGAGTGATCAGCGCCACCCCCGCGCCGACCAAGGTCACCACGCTCAGCAGGCCCACCCAGGCGATCCGGTTTAGCGGGATCCCGGCCGCATACAGGCCCAAGCCCCCGAACACCGGAACCATCAGGGCTAGTCCGGCGGCGACCGCCACTCGCTCGAGGCCCAGCGTCCGCGGGCTCAGGAATACTTCCGACCAGACGTATCCGGGGGCGGCGAACAGGCCCAAGCCGAGCACAATCATGACCGGTTCCGGCAGATGGGTGAAGAAGGCGAGGCAGCCTAGGATCGCGATCGCCTCGACGACGGCGATGTCGGAGTAGTTACGGCGCACTCTGCGCCCCCTGCAGGTTGTAGATCACGATATCGCCGTCGTCGAAGATCCGGGCCGCGCCCGGGACCCGGTTGAACTTGGTCAGGTCGGTCAGCGGTATCGGCCCGTTGCCGGTGGTCGAGCTACCAGGGAAATAAGTGCCGGAGGCCGAAGGTGACTGGCTCAGCCGCCGGTCGGCCAGCACGTACTGGACCGCCTGAGCTCGCGCGGCCCGCGCGATCGCGGGCGTGTACGCGGGCGTGTTGTACAGGTAGCCGACGCCTTGCAGGGGGTTCTGGTCGCCGTAGCCGATGAGCGCCGGGTAGATGCCGATGTCGGCGGCGAACCGGTTCCCTGGCCCGAGCGCGGTCAGCGTCCAGCGCGCTGCCGCGATTTCCTCGGGTCCCACCGAGCGCTCGAAGCCGGCCACCTGATGCTGCCCAGGCAGTCGCTCCCAGTACGGCGGCCAGCCGTTGGCCAGCCCGTCGAACAGCAGCGTCAGCGCCCCGATCACGGCCACCGCGATCGCAGCCGACTCCCACCGCCGGGCCAGAGCCACGTTGACGAGCCTGATCAGGGCGAGCCCGGCCATCAGGCTGACCGGTATGTAGACGAACGTCGCGGTCCGCCCGGCGAGTTCCTGACCGTCCGGGGTGCCGACCCGCAGCGCCAGCGCTACAAACCAGCCCAGTGACCCGATCGCCATGGCCACTATCCACGGGTGACGACGGTGCCGCTTCCAGGCTTGCCGCCAGCCAAGCGGGAGCAGCGCTGTGATGAGCAAGACGACCGCCCCCTCCAGCACCTGATTGCCGAACGGCGTGGAGGAAGTGGACCGCGCGCCCGAGGAGGTCCCGTTCTGCAAGGAATTGAAACCCTGCACGAGACCCTCGACCGTGGGGCGGAAGTAACTGAGGGTGTCCGAGGTGATGAAGATTATCCAGCAGGCGATTGCGGCGGCGGAGAAGACGGCGAGCGCGCCGATCCGGCGCGCGGTGGCGCCTGTCCGCGTGATCAGGCTGGCGAGGGTGATCAGGAACAGCGATCCTGCCAGCATGTAGCTGGTCACGTGGTGGGTGACGACCGTGGCGGCGATGGCCAGCAGAGCCAGGATGAACCAGCGGGTCCGCTCCCTGCCCGATCGCCCGGTGGCCATGCGCCAGGCGGCCAGCACGCTCAATCCGAGGAAGGCCAGGGCTAGCGTCTCGTAGATGAACATGGCGTCGAAGGAGTCGAGCGTTGGCGTGGCGTTGTAGACCAAGATGGCGATGCCAGCGATTCGGTATGACCGGGTGAAGCCCCAGAAGCTGAGGTACAGGAAGCAGATGAACAGCAGATGAGCGATCCCGGCGATGATCAGGCCAGCCACGAAGATCGGCATACCGGTCACCGAGACTAGTGCGGACGCCGCCTCTTCCAGCCCGGGGTACCGCGGGCTGATCGGCAGTCCCCAGTTGGCGGTGAAGAGCTTTCCCGTCTGCAGGACGTTCACCGTGCTCCGCCAGTGCAGGAGCTCATCGGTGAATGTGAAGCTCAGCGGGCTGTAGCAGATTTTCAGCAGGTACTCTGCCACGGTCAGCACCACGATCAGGGTGGCGGTGCCGCCTCGGCTCAGCGGACGCCGCCCGGGCAGCCGCAGTCGGCCGACGCTGCTGGGGCGAGGGAACCGGGCGCCCGCGGGTCTTCCGCCGCTCCCCGGCCGTCGGCCGTTCCCGGGCCGCCGGCCGCTGCTGCGGCGTCCTGCCGACCGCCGTCATGCCGGCAACTACCTCCCGGACCTGGCGGCGCGGCCCTGCTGGCGCACGCTGCGCAGGTAGGCCAGCGGCCCCAGGGTCAGCCCTCGCAGGTGCCGCCGGTCCAGCTCCGCTAGCAGTTCCGGGGCCGCGTCGGGCGCGGAGCCTGTCTTGAGGTACCGGGCTGCTGAGGGCAGCACCCGGAGCAACCCGGGCAGCACGCCCGGCCGGTGCCGCAGCAGGGCCGCATAGAAGGCGGTCAGGCCGATGCTGTACCCGTGCAGCTGGCGGCCCAGGCTTTCCATGTCCGGCCGGTGGTGGTGCCACATCAGCGCCGAAGGCTCGTAGGCGATGTCGTAGCCGGCCAGCAGGGTGAGCGTGAAGGCCAGCGTATCCTCGCAAGCGAACGTGCAGGTGCCGGCGCCCAGCGCCACGTCGAACCCGCCGATCGTCCGCAGCGCCTCCCGCCGGAATGCCATGTTGGCCCCGGTCCCGAACGGTGGCAGCGGGAACAGCGGGTTCTGCGGGCCCGCGCGGGAGAACCTCTCCGGCGCGAAGCCGCGGCCAAGGCGGTGCCCGCCCTGCTGCTCGAACAGCTCCTCGGCGGCGGTGTCCAGACGAGCCGGAAGGATCAGGCCCGCCACGGAGCCGATGGTGGCGTCCCCGGCGAAGCCGGTCGCGATTCCGGCCAGCCAGTACCGGTCCGGCTCGTCGTCGTCGTCGACGAACGCGATGATGTCGCCGTCGGCGACCGCGATGCCCGCGTTGCGGGCCCAGGACAGCCCGGGCCGCGCTTCTGCGTGGTAGCGGAACGGCACCGGCCCGCCAGTCAGGCTCTCGACCATGTCCTTGACGACACCGTCGGCGGGAGCGTTGTCGATCACCACCACCTCGAAGCGCGCGTACTCCTGCTGCCGGAGGCGGCGCAGGCACGTCTCCAGCTGGGCCGGACGGTCGCGGGTACAGACCACCACGCTGACCGGCGGCGCGTCGGCCTGGACCACGGCCCGACGTGGCATGAAGAGCCCGGTGCCGGGATCAGCCGTCAGCCCGTCACCGGTCAGCGACGAGGGTGGCGGCCGTCCCGCCGCCACGTACCGGGCCGTGATCAACGGGCCGAGGTGACGCCAGAGCGCCGCGCCCAGATGGTCAGGGGTGAGGCCCTCCGGCGGGAGCGGGGTCTCGCACAGGCCGAACGGGTCTGAGTGCCAGCGGGCCAGCACCCAGGCGCGGCCGTACGGGGCACCGCCAGGCACCGCGGGCAGCCGCCCGGCGAGTTCGGCTTCGAGGACCCTGACTGGGCGGAAACCGGACCGGGCAGTTGTCGGCAGGTCAGCGTGCGGCGACGGGTTGACGGTCGATGTCGTCATGCTGGCTCCCCGGGATCGTTCGGCTCAAGCGGCGCCGGGCGGCGCCGCGGCCGTTCCGGGCGCCCCGTACTTCCCCGCAGCCGGACGCGGAACAAGACCCACACGCACCGGACCGCGTCCCGCCAGTTAATCTTCTTCCCCTCGGCATGCGAGCGGCTGTAGTAGCTGACCGGGACCTCGAACGGGCGGACGCCGCGCCGCAGCAGCAGCGCCGTCATCTCGGTGTCGAGCCCGAAACCTATCTCGGTCAGGCTGAGTTCCTTCATCGCGTCCGCGGGCATCAACTTGAGGCAGGTGTGCAGGTCGGTCAGGGTGGCGTTGAAGAAGAGATTGGCCAGCCGGGTGAGCATCCGGTTACCCAGCGCGTACCAGTACGAGTGATATACAGTGTTGCAGCCGAACAGGCGGGTCCCGTAAACGACATCGGAGCGGCCGTTCAGGACCGGCTCAAGCATCCGCGGGATGTCCTCGGCAATGTACTCTAGGTCGGCGTCGAACGGGAGCAGGTGAGTACCGGTCGCCATCGACGCCGCCGACCGTAGGGCCGCGCCCTTGCCCTGGTTGACCGCGTGCCGGTGCACGATGATCCGGTCGTCCCGAAACGCGGACAGCAAGGTGGCGGTGGCGTCGGTGCTGCCGTCATCGACCACGATGAGCTCGATGTCACAGGGATAGGCGGTGTTCAGGATGTCGGCCACCGCCCGGCCGACCGTATTTTCCTCGTTGTAGGCGGGCATCAGGATAGACAGCTTTACTCGCCCGGCGCCCGATGACACCGGACTATCCGTTGGCGGACCGAGCAAGAACTACCCCCAACGCTGCTAATGCCGACAGGCCTCTTAATCAAAATCGGCACGGGAAGAAAGCCCTTTTTAACAGGGTTGAATGATGAGCAGCAATCGAATCCTTCCCGACGTTGGAGCGCGTGGCGCTAAGCAAACGATCGCGGCCCCAATCTATTCAGTAGACGGGACATTCCCGCCCGGAGATTACCGAACCGGGTTTGTGTTACCGAAACGTTATGATTTGCCGCATAAGTACTGTGAGTAGTTATTTGCGACCTGTTAGTGACACGGGTGGGTATCGATAGCGAGATCGCCCGCTAGCTTACGTTATGTCCCGGTTGAGACTAGGCGACAAGGCGGACCCGCATCGAGGCGCAGAGCAGACCAGCGCCGACTAGGTCGGCATCGCGGGCATCCATGTGCTATCCGGCAAATTCGGTAAACCCGCCCAGTGGTTCGCGCGTCGGCTTCAATAGCCCGGCATAAACGACGGCCGGGCTTCAGGTAACACCGGCCGAGGGGTGTGTTGAGCGCTACGGGAATGCGAGCCGGCCCGGGTCGCCTGGGGGTTAGCGCGCCGCCTGCCCCCTCCGATCCGTCGCGCCGATCGCTGACCACGCCGGTCATCGGGCTGATGCGGCGGCACGGCGATGTGCTGAAGAACGCGAGCAGCCTGCTGGCGACGACAGGCGTCACCTCGGCGATGGGCTTCGCCTACTGGACCGTGGCCGCCCGGCTGATGAGCCAGCGGGCGGTGGGCTTCGGGTCGGCCACCATCTCGGCGATGACACTGCTGGCTACGATCGGCATGTTCGGCCTGGGCACCGTGCTCATCGGCGAGCTACCCCGGCGGATCCGCCGCGGCGGCCTGGTGTCGGCTGCGCTGATCACCTCGGGCCTGGGCTCGCTGGTGCTGGGCCTGGGCTTCGCCATCATCGCGGCCAGGCTCAGCCCGCGCTTCGCCGACTTCACAGGTACGCCGGTGCGGGCCCTGCTGTTCGCTGTCTGCGTCGTGCTGATGGCGGTCGGCCTGGTCTTCGACCAGGCCACGATCGGCGTCTTGCGCGGCGGTGTGCAGCTATTCCGCAACTTCGTGTTCTCGCTGGTCAAACTGCTGATCCTGCCGGTCGCCGCGATCGTGGTGCACGACCAGTTCGGCGCCGGGATCGTCGTGTCCTACGCGGTCGCCATGGCCCTGTCGTTGGCCACGGCGGCGATCCAGCTCTGGCACGGCGGCGCAGCGGTGCTGAGCCGGCCGGACTGGGGCGTGCTACGGGCGCTCGGCAAGACCGCGTTCGCCCATAACTGGCTGAACCTGGCCATCGCTGTCCCGTACTCGCTCATCCCCGTCTTGGTCACGGTCATCATCTCGCCGTCAGCTAACGCCGCGTTCTACGTGGCCTGGATGCTGAGCGGATTCGTCTACATCATCCCGCAGCACCTGTCGACCGTGCTGTTCGCCGTGGCCGCGGCCGAGCCGCAGGTGATCGCGCGCAAGCTTCGCTTCACCCTGAAGGTGTCGCTCCTGGTCGGGCTGCCCGCCTCGGTCGTGCTGGGCTTCGGCGCACATCTGGGGCTGAGCCTGTTCGGCGCAGGCTACGCGAAGATCGCCACCTTCCCCCTGGTCATGCTGGCCTTCGGGTACCTGCCGAACATTCCCAAGGTGCACTACATCGCGGTCTGCCGGGCCATCGGCAAAGTCAGCCGGGCCGCCCTGGTGCTGACCACGTTCGCTGCTATCGAGGTGGCCGCGGCCGCGATGGGCGGGCTCATGGACGGGCTGATCGGCCTATCCTGGGCGCTGCTCATCGTGGCCGTGGTGGAGGGGATCGCCACCACCCCTGCGGTGGTGCGGGCAGCCATCGGCCGCGGGCGTCACCGGCGCCCCGTGGTCATGGCCGAACCCGCCGGTGACCAGGTGCCGTCCCCGCGGCCCCCGGCGAGGCCGCTGACAGGCGCCGGCGCTGCCGTGGCCACCGTCGGCGACGAGGCCACGTACCGGGATCAGAGGGCTCAGCAGGAGGCGGGGCTGGCGGTGCTGCTGTCGCTGGCCACCACGGTCGGCCCGGATCACCCGATCCCGGGGATCTCGTACACCCTCCCGCTGCAGACACGGGGCAAGTGGTAACAGCCTGAACCAGGCCAACAGCGGTGCGACCCCGCACCACGGTCAAGCGGGCTATCGCCCGTCTTCTCCGGTTGGTGACGGCCGGCCGGCGGTCAGAAGCCTGTCTTGTAGGCCGCGGACGCCTTTTGAACCGAGCTGCCCGGACCGTAGCTAGCCCCGGTGGTGGACTGGTCCCCCTGGAAGCTGCACTAAAAGGCGATCTCGGCGGCGTTCGCGGCGAAGAAGTCCCGCATATCCTGTACATACGCGGCATCGTCTCCACCGGAGCCGGCCCCGGTCGCCACGTTCCCCCACTCCGGCACCGACAGCAGCTTGCCGTGCGCCTTCGCGAACTTCAGCCAGTAGTTCAGGCCCCGGGGGCCGTTGAGCTGCTGCTGCCAGCCGGTCTTGGTGGTGGCGGCCGGCCAGGAGTCGTAGCTGTCGACCCCGATCATGCTCACGTAGTCGTTCCCCGGATAGGCCCGGGCCGGATCGGCGAGCCCGCCGGAGACGCCGCGGTTGACGTTCCAGTCCCAGCGCAGGCCGGGCGCGGTGGCCCGGGCGGCGGTCACAATCTGCCGCCAGCAATTTGCCCACACCGCGGGATCGGTCGCCTTCCAGGCGTACCAGGTGCCGTTGAACTCCCAGCCCAGCCTGATGATCGAGTGGCCGAACCCGTGGGATGAGATGACCCGGCCGAACTCACGCCAGTAACTGTCGTAGGCCCCACTGGCGCAGGCCTGAAGGGAGACGCCGGGCACGCCCTCAGGGATCATCGGCACGCCGAAGGCCATCGTGTACGGCTGTCCCCGCCACCGCTGGTACAGCCAGGCGGGGTCGACGATCTGCGCCCAGGTCGCCCGGGCCGGCCAGGCGTCGACCACGTCCAGCGGGCGGCCGCGCCAGGCGGCGAAGGCCGCGGCTCCGGCCGGCGTGCCGTTCTGGGGATAGACACCGCTGGCCCACGGCAGGCCGGACCGGTTCGCCGACCCGCCCGCCTGCGCAACGAACACGCCCAGGGCCGCCGACACGGCCACCACGAGCGTTAGCCAGACCAGCGCCGGGAACGGCCCCAGCCGGCGGCTCCAGGACAACCCGGGCGCCCGGCGGCCTGAGGCTGGCGAACGGGCGGGTTCGGTCGGCGGCTCGAGCAAGTTCACCGGTTCATCTGGCCGGGCGGGAGAGATGCGGGAAACGCCGAGCCACCTGGTCTTGTTGGTCATCCCGTCCTCTCATCTGGTCATCTGACCCGTGCCGTGGATCCCCGAGTTTACCGAGGCAACGGCCCCTGGTTCGCCGTACCGGCCCGCCCGGGGATTACAAGTCGGCCCGGTTTATCCGCGTGTCTGCCTTTGTGTGGACAGTTCGGGGAAGAAAGCGCCGATTGTCCGAATTGACATCCTGCCGGACGGCAGCCGGAGAACAACACATCGTAATTCCTCTGTAATGACAGCGAATCGAACTCAGTTACAAGCCCGCGGCGCGGCGATGTCCCCGCAAAACAGATTTATCTCGCTTGCGTTGTAATCACTTCCCGATCCTTCGACGTCTCACATGCGTAGCAAAATTCGTCAATCCGTCAGCGGCGCAGGCGCCAGCGCCTGCGCCATGGGAAGTGCACTGCGCTTGGGGGAATGATGGAGGTAGCACCACCGGTGCATGGGCAGGTCCTACTACCAGCCGAATCGCTGTACGGCGAGCCGCTCGAGAGCATGCTCGACCGGATTGTGGCGCTGAGGCTGTCAATCTTGATGCCGGTCCACAATGCGGAAGAGACCATCACGCGGGTGATCAGCGACGTGCTGAACGTCGGTTACGCGTGCCCCATGGAGCTGATCGTCGTCGATGACGGCAGCACGGATGGCACCGTCGACCGGTTGGCGGAGATCGATGACGACCGGCTGACCGTCTTCCGGCACCAGGGCAGCCGGGGGAAAGGGACGGCGCTGCTGACCGCAGCTTCCCTGGCCACCGGCTCTCACCTGCTGGTCTTCGACGCTGACCCGGACTATTCGGCCGAGGACATCCCCCGCATTCTCAGGCCGGTCCTCGCCGGGCGTTGCCAGGTGGTGTACGGGACCCGGCTGGCCGGCTACCACGCGGTGTACCCGTCCCGCCGGTACGCCCGTAGCAATCGCCTGCTCACTCTCGCGGCTAATATCCTGTTCGATGCGTGCCTCAGCGATCTGCACACGGGCCTCAGGCTGGTGCCCCGGGCCATGTTCGGCGAGCTCGCGCTGCGCGAACCGGGAGCCGGGCTGGGTACCGAGATGACCGCGGTCCTGCTGAAGCAGGGCGTGCGGCCCTTCGAAGTCGCGGTCAGCTACTACGGCTGCTCTCCCTCGGCCCGCCACGAGATCACTTGGCGGGATGCGATCGACTGCGTCCGGATCCTGCTGCGGGTGCGGCTCGGACGCCAGGCCGGGGCCTCCGCTGAGCATGTCCGCGGCCAGGCCTACGACGGTGCGGCGATTTGCCCGGATCAGGCCAGCCTGTCCGAGGCGTGCTGAGGTCCGATGGCGATCATCAAGCCAGAGGTAGCCGCGCCCGCCGAATCCGCGGGCCTGCGGTACGAGCTTTCCCTTCCTGAATCCCGCAGCAGGGTGTGCCTGGTCGGGCCGGGCTGGACATTCACCTCCGGGATCAGTTACTACACCTGCCGCCTGGCCAACGCCATGGCGGAGTGCCACGAGACTAGCGTCCTCCAGCTTCGGCGCCTGCTGCCCCGGCGGCTGTACCCGGGCTGGAAGCGAGTCGGCCAGCCGCGGGCCAGCATGACCTACCGGCCGGACGTCCAGGTTTGGAACGGCATTGACTGGTGGTGGGGGAGTTCCCTGGTCCGGGCGCTGCGGTTCCTGCGCCGCCAGCGACCGGAGGTCCTCGTCCTTGAGTGGTGGACAGCCGCCACGCTGCACACCTACCTGGTCCTCGTCGCGGCCGCCCGCGTGCTGGGACTGCGGGTCGTCATCGAACTGCATGAACTACAGGATCCGGGTGAAGCCAGCGTGCTGGGGGCCCGGCATTATGCCCAGTGGGGTCTGCGGGCGCTGCTTCGCCTGGCGCACCGCTGCGTGGTGCACTCCAAGTCGGACTTGCGGCTGCTTGAGTCCAGTTACGGATCCCTGCGGCTGGAAATCGCCGTCGCCGCGCACGGCCCGTACGATCAGTACGGAGCCGACCCCGGCGACGGAAGCCCGGCCACCCGCGTTGCTATCTCCGCAGTGCGGACGGCGCCCCGGCCTGAGGTGGTCAACCTTCTTTTCTTCGGCCTGATCCGGCCGTACAAGGGTCTCGACGACCTGCTCCAGGTCTTCAACAACCTGTCCGAGGAGGAAGTGTCCGGCCTCTGGCTCACGGTCGTCGGCGAGACCTGGGAAGGCTGCACGGAACCAGAGCACCTGATCAAGACGAGCCCGCACGCCGACCGGATCACGTTCGTGAACGAGTACGTGCCCGACGACGTGGCGGCCGCAGCTTTCGGGCACGCCGACGTGGTGGTGCTGCCCTATCGCCGCTCGTCCAGCAGCGGGATCCTGCATGTGGCCATGAACTTGGGGCTGCCCATCGTCGTCACCCGGGTCGGCGGCCTGCCCGAGGCAGCGGACGGCTACGACGGAACTGTGTTCGTGCAGCCTGGCGATCCGGCCCAGCTAAAGGCCGGGATTGTACAGGCGGTGAAGATGGTGGGTCGGCGATTCGCCGATCCCCGGGACTGGGGCGAAACGGTCAAGGCGATCGACACCGTCAGTGGACTGGCCTGTCCACCGGAACATGCCGATCTCGCGCAGCCGAGTCCGCCTCGCCGACATGCCTGATCGTCAATAGCTGAAATATTCTAATGCGCAAATATTCTAATGCGCACCAGAATGTTGATGGGGGCCGGAATAGTGCTGAGGGAAACCTACGCGCAGAGGCGGCTGTGGTTCGCGGAGCGTCTCGCCGTTCACGCGCGCAGCATATCGCTACTTCGCCCGTTCTTGACAGCAGGATTCGTCAGTGACCTACGACGTCTCAACGACGCGTTGCGTGGTACTGACCTGCATGGCTGTTATTGGATGTGGGGAGGAATGCTACTAGGCTGGGCGCGAGAAGGAACCGTTCTCCCGCACGACAGCATGGATGCGGACTTCGGAGTACTCGATCGTGACTTCTGGCGATTGATAGAGGCCGTTCCAGCGATCGAGAAGGCAGGATTCCGGCGCTATCGCCGCTTCCTCAACAACGACGGAGAGGTAACCGAGGTCGCTTTCATGCGGCACGGCGCTCGCTTTGAATTCTTCCGGATGTTTCCGGGTGATACTAGGCTAAGATACTTCTTGTATGGCAGCGAAAATGGGCAGCCAATTGAGCTGAAGGCCAGTCAGCCTAATCAGCCGACGGTATCTTTCGATTTCATCGGGAGAACCTGGCTCAAGCATGCAGATCACGAACTTGAACTGCGCTCTATCTACGGATCCTGGGAAATCCCGGATCCTAAATGGTCGTTCCTTAACGGCTTTGACATCGAGACGAGAGGTCCTTGGCTACGCTCGGACTGGCGTTGGCAAGAAGTCTAAGTTAGCGCGCCCGTACTGCAGGTGGCAGGGAGGTCTAGCATGGCGCATCCGGCCGGTGGCCGCCACGCCAGGGTTCCGTCACCTTCCTCGTATGTTCGGGCTAACGTGCGGCGAAGGCGCCGGCCGCTTCGGTTCCCTCTAGTCACCGGGCTCGGTTTCCTTGTCGCGCTGCTGGGTCTCGCGCTCATGGTCGGCCTGGGAATCGTGCCCTCGCCGCTAACCGCACAGACCCTGAAAGCGCCGAAGCTCACGGCCGCGCCGCCGACCCAGTCCACCGTGACATCGAGTTACGCTTCCTCTACGGCCGGCGCCACTCCGGCGGGTTCACCGTCGACGAGCACGCCGGCCGCTTCGCCGACACGGAAGGCCCGGGTGGTCGTGTCGCCTGCCAGCGCCACGCCGAGCCCGCTTCCATCGCCGAGCCCGGTGCTGGTACCGACCCCGACGGCGGAGTACCAGACCCCCACGGGCCGCAACGAACTGGCCTGGTCAGAGGCAATACTTAGGGCCTTCGGCGATCCGCTGACGACCGCGAACATCGTGTCTATGGGCTACTGGATGCAGAACGAGGCCGGGCACCCGCCTTACGGCATCGTCGGTGCCAACAACCCGATCAACGTGAGCGAACCCGGGTACGGCGGCACGCCGATCCAGAACGAGGGCGGCGGCTACTTTCTCTACTCGTACCCGACCGTCACGGACGGCATCCACGCGATCGTGGCCTATCTGAAGCGGCCCAACTACGTCGCCATCCTGGCGGCGCTGAAGGCGGGGGTGGGCCTGTCCTCCCCGTCGCTGGCCTCGGAGTTCCTGGTTTACAGCGGTAACGGGTACAGCACCGTCCCAGACTCGTGGGGTGCTTCCCAGGGCAGACCGGAGACGTAGCGTCCAGCACGCACGTAACCATGCGATTATATTGCTGCTGGTCACGGGGATAGGTGCACACTATAGGATTCCGCTGGCCGTGGCATGTCGGCGTGGCTGTGTGCGCCGGTCACCGGGTAACCTTCTCCCGGCGGGTCGGGGCATCCGCTCAGCTGGGTCCATTTTGGGAATAGGGTTAAATTCGGCACTTCTGAGAGCTCGGACTGGAGAGGCAGAATCCGGTGTTTCGCAAGCTTGTCATGATCTCCGCTGTCGTCATCGGTGCCGCCCTCGTGGTGACCGCGTGCAGCCCGGTCAAGTTCGGCGCCGCGGCGGTCGTCGGCAACCAGCGGATCACGATCGCAACGCTCGACACCGAGGTCACCAGCCTCAGCCGGACGGCCAAGCTCTACCCGGGTACCGTGCAGCTGACCCAGGTGCAGCAGACGCAGCAGACGCTCACCTGGCTGATCCGGTTCAAGATCTACGACGAGCTCGCCCGCCGGGCCGGCATCACGGTCTCCACCAACCAGGCGCAGAAGGCGCTGAACGCCATCTACATGCAGGCCAAGACCAATGCGCAGGCCCAGGGGATCTCGAACGTCACCCTCAACCTGATCCTGGTCGCCAACGGGATCCCGCCGAACCTGCGCGACAAGGTCGGCCGTTACCAGTCCATCGAGGACCAGTTCCTGCTGCAGGCCAACGGGGGGCAGGTGCCCACCAGCACGTCTGCGACCACGGCCAAGTTCACCAAGGCGCGCTGCCTGGCGGCCAAGGCCCTGAAGATCCAGGTCAACCCGCAGTTCGGCCAGCTGAACTACAACCAGGTCGCGATCGTCGCCGCGCCCGGCTCGGTGTCACGGGCCGCCGGACCGGCCAAGTCGACCTCGCAGGCGGGGCTGTCGCCGACTTGCTGATCGTCCTCGCGACCAGCCCGCGGGTGGCGCCCGGGCTGCTCAGCTGGCCGGCTTGGGAGGCGCTGCGCTCCGCCGCCGCCGTGCTGGCCCCGGCCGGCCACCCGCTCCTTCCCGCGCTGGACGAGGCCGGGATCGGCTACCGGGTGGCGGACGAGCCCGAGGCTCTGCTGGCTGCGGGGGGGACGACCCCCCCGACCCCCCCCGATGCCGACTCGACGTCGGCCGACGGGGACGTGGTGTGGCTGCCCGAGCCGGGTGCGGACCCGCCGGTCCCGCCCGGGGCCAGGCTGCTGCACGGCTCGGCCGACCTCCCGGGCGCGCACCTGATCGACCTGGTGGCGACCATGGACCGGCTGCGGGTGGAATGCCCCTGGGATGCCCGCCAGACCCACCAGACGCTGGCCCGGCACCTGCTGGAGGAGCCGTACGAGGCGCTCGAGGCGCTCGAGTCCGGCGACGACCGGGCCTTCTGCGAGGAACTCGGTGACGTGCTGCTGCAGGTGGTGTTCCACGCGC
>WNGJ01044422.1_pt1 | contig 13480 bp, 16 predicted proteins | sample 5400611 | NCBI WGS metagenome assembly WNGJ01 (sample SAMN13153375, study PRJNA577476) | soil metagenome | isolation source: 40 cm soil or saprolite under Garry oak tree replicate 1 | place: USA:California | collected 2016-06-15 | reverse complement strand
TAAAGCGCGACCCAGCCGTCCCTGTGGCGACACACGTGAACCCAGGATGAAGCGCCAGGCTGATGTCAGCAACTGCGCCGTAGCAGGGTCCAGAGGGCTTTAGAAGGCCGGCCCACTGACCCACTACTCCGGGTAATTCACGCTGCGCAGCAGGTCTCGGAAGCGCGGGTCGGGCCGCAATGCTTCAAATCTTAGATCGTCGTTGATTTCCATCAGGTTGTCGGAATGTTCCGCATACGAGTTTCGCAACCACTGAAAGGCGTGGTCCTTGTCGCCGAGTCCGACATAGACCAGAGCGATGTCGTAAGAGGGCATTTCACCGGCCTTGTGTCTGGCTTTCAAGCCGTTGAGCAGTTCCAGAGCTTCTGCCCGGCGGCCCTGCAGAGCAAAAAGATGGGCTATCTCTGCCTCAGCCTCGGGGGGATTCCCCAGAGCTCTGTATTTCTCGAATTCCGCCAACGCTTGGTCGTAGCTTCCCAGACTTTCGTAAACCATGCCGAGATAAAGATGTGCATCGGGAAAGTTTGGATCTATTTCCAATGTCTTCTTCAGTTGTTGAATTGCTCGATCGAAATCGTGCCTCGACCAATAGATGGAACCCAGGTTGGCGTTCGCCAGGGGGGAGAGGGGATCAAGTTCAAGTGAACGTTGCATCTCGTCACAGGCTTCATCATGACGTCGTAAAGCTGACAAGTAGGCGGCGTAGCCATGGTGTGCGAGCGAATTATTCGGGCTGAGCTCAATGGCACGTTTAAACTCCTCCGCGGCGATGCTCCAATTCCAATCGTTTTGCCATGTGGCGAAAGCGAGCGTCGCGTGCCCCTCGCCGATGGTTTGGTCAAGAGCTATTGCCTTCCTGGCAGATTCTTTGGCGCGCGCATAGTCCCCCACGCGATTGTAGGCATGGGCGAGTCCGGCCCAGGCAAGCGCATAGCCGGGATCCTTTTCGATAACTTTTTGGAAATATTCCCGGCTCTCTCTCGCCGACTGCTCGCTGCCCTTGTCCGAGTAGTAAAGTCCTTGCACGTAGAGCTGGTAGACCTGAGGATCGACCTGCCGCGCTGTAGACAGCCTCACCGCCTCTGCCGGAGTGATCTTGGCCTTGATCTGCTCCACTATGGCACCAGCCACATCACTTTGCAGGGCAAGAACATCCCGTATGTCCCGGTCATAGCTTTCGGCCCAGATCTGCTTATCTTGCGGAGCTTGGATCAACTGCGCTGAGATACGAATCCGATCGCCGGAGCGCAGAATCGATCCCTCCACGACAGCGTCCACATTCAACTCGCGCGCAATCTCTGGCAGGGGCTGGCGGGTTCCCTTGAAACGCATCACTGACGTCCGCGAAATGACGCGAAGAGCGCCGATTTTAGACAGAGTCGTGATCAATTCTTCTGTCATTCCATCGGCGAGATAGTCCTGCTCCGGATCGTGAGAGAGATTCTCCAGCGGCAATACCGCTAACGACTGGATAGGCCCCGGAGTCGCCCGCCCCGGCAGTCGCTCTCGCCACCTGCCTACATTTGAGACATACAACAACGCCAAAACCGCCAGGGCGGCAAGAATCGAAATCGTGACCGCACGCAGTGAACCCAGGTGGGCCACTGAGGGGGGACCTTGCTGCACTACGGCCGCTTGCTGGCCCGCAGGGGTTGGAATTATTTCGACCTCGCCGATGAAACGGTAGCCTTTGCCGATAATTGTCTCCAGACATTTCGGCTCAGCCGGATCGTCCTTCAGCGCCGCACGAATCTTGAAAACAGCGGCATTGACGCTGCGATCGACGTCCACAAATACGTCTCTGCCCCAGAGTTTCTCAACGATATCGTTGCGGGTGACTAGTTGGCCTTTTCGCTGGACAAGGAAAATCAGCAGCTCCATCGGCTGGCGTTCCAGCTTCACGGGTTGACCATCGCGGCTCAGTTCGTAGCGGGAAAGGTCGAGACGGAGCTTGCCGCTTTGGGTCTCCACCGACATAAATCTAGTGGGCTAGTATAACGCCGATTTTCGGGCACGTAACTCGTTGCTCGTGGATGGGCTAGCAGGTAATCGAAAATTAATGCCGAAATCACACCACCTTCATTGACTACATAGCGGCGGTGGTGAATCCTCGCGCCAGCACCCCAACTCGTGCTCGCTCCAGGTAATTAAGGTGGGGACCTGGAACATGGCGACACGCCTCGATCAAATGATCAGCAACCGGGACCTTTCAGTTAATTGCTGATCCGTAATGCAGAGCGACAAACCCCGCCCGCCCCGTTTGCTGCCTAGGGCCAGCGGTCGCTGCCAACACTTAGGAAATGGTCATGGGATATCCAAGCTTCGGCCCGGAACCGGTGGTGGCATTTCGGATTCTGTACTGCACGGCTTACATCTTTGGGGGAGCGGCGCTAATTGGCCTTTCCCTGTACGTTGCCCTGCTGAGCGCGGAGATGTTTTCACAACCTCTTTCGAAGGCCAAACGCGCTAAAGTCCCGCAATTGGCTCACCGTGCTCCTGTGGCCGAGGAAAGTCTCGATCTTTTTGCCGCCGGGACGCCGAGTTTGGCCGCGTCAGACCGTCTAAAAGGAGGAAGCGGTGCGGGTGACTGCTCCTGTACGTGGCGCAAATTCCGATGACGGTTCCGGGCAATCTGGAAAGTAAACCCACCTGGCTCTGAGGTTTCCTTAACTTCCCACGGTTTCGGGAGGAAACCTGTGATGATTGAATCGACGTACTTTTCCGGCATGAAAATGGCAAGGACGATCAGTTTCCTCAGAGCTCACAAGCGCGTGTTCACTTTCTGGTTGGTTGCCATTGGCGCCTTCTGGCTGACTCCCAGTTGGAGCGAGGCGGGCCCTTTCTATTTCCCGCTTTCCTTCGCCTTCGTGATGTTGATTGCCAGCCAACCTTTCTGGATTCGTCGAATCGTCTGCCTTGGGGAACGATTCATCCCCGGGAAGCCGCGGCGCGCCTGGCTTACGGTCATCGCGAGTGTTGTCTATCTGTTCTTCTTCGCTTACAACATCGGCCCCTACATCAGCCCGTGGGAAATCCCGCAGGGCGATTCGACCCATTTGACGCTGCGCCACGTTCTGTTTGAAGCGCCTTTCTGGTGGTGGTTTGTAGGATCATGGGTGGGCTTCGGCTTGGTGATGGTTTTCTGGACGGTAGACCGCGCAACGCGCGCTGCAGCGTGGGTTTACCGCGAAGCGCGCAAGGCTGCGGCTGGCCACGCTGCCGCTCCCATGCCTGGTGCCATAGCTCTTGACCCGCCTTCGCCCGCCCGCCGCCGGTTGCTCGAGCAGGCCGCCGTCGCGGTGAGCGCCGTGCCTTTTGTGGCCGCGGCCTACGGGCTTCTCTACGGCCGGCTCGACGTGGAAGTCACTCGCCCGCGCATTGCGCTCGCACGCCTGCCCAAAGCCTTTGAGGGGTTTCGCATCGTCCAGCTTTCCGACTTTCACATCAGTCCATTCATGACCGCAGTCCAGATTCGCCGTTGCGTCACAATCGCCACTGGGTTGAAAGCCGACCTGGTGGTGCTGACCGGCGACTACGTCGCCGACGATCCCGCAGCAGAAGGAGATGTGGTGCAAGCGCTCGCGGGCCTTCGTGCGCCTACGGTGTTTTCGGCTGCCTTGGCAACCATGAGATCTATACTGAAACCGAGGATTCCATCACACGACTCTTTGCCGCGGTGGGGATTCGCATCCTCCGCCAAGAGCGGGCGCTCATTCAATCGCACGGCGAAGTGCTGAACCTGATCGGTGTTGACTATCAGCAAAGGCGATTCTCCAGAGATCATGACGGACACCTTGTCTACCGGTATCTTGAGGCAAGCGAAAAACTGGTGATGCCGGACATGCTCAACATCCTTCTGAGCCACAACCCCAACAGCTTTGATCGCGCCGCCGAGTTGGGCATCGACTTGACGCTGGCCGGGCATAGCCACGGCGGCCAGTTGGCGCTCTCGTTCGTCCACCGGAGCCAGACTCTCGTACGCCCGGAGACTCCCTACGTCAGCGGATGGTACGAGAAAGCCGGCAGCCAGTTGTACGTAAACCGGGGCATCGGAACCACGGGGCCCCCCATCCGCCTCGGCGCTCGACCGGAAATTACGGTGCTTGAATTGGTGCGCGAGGTCTGACTGCGGAAGTCGGGAACTTGACGTTCCCAACCTGACCCGTCAGACGCGTCCCACGAACGCCGGAATCAGAGGTTTTGACCATGAGGATGGCAAAGACGATCACTGCTTTAAAAACTCACAAGCGCGTCATCGTTTGGTCGTTGATCTTCGCTTACGCTGTCTTCCTGCTCGTACATCCCGATGAATCCGGCCGCTTCTACACCCTGTTCTTCGGTGCTATTCCCGTGGTCCTCATTGCAAGCCAGGTCTTCTGGATACGCCGCGTCGGCAAATTGGGTAAAAGGCTGATCTCGAGCAAGCGCTGGCGCTGGGGCTTCGGGGCTGCGGGGTTAACAATCTATTTTTCCCTGCTCGCCTACTACTTGTTCAGCGGTGGAGAGATGTTTAAGGGTACTGGCCTGACCCTCCGGTCGGCCCTGCTGGAGGCGCCGTTTGAGTTGTGGTTGTTGGGTTCGTTCCTTGGATTCTTGGTCGCCCTATTATTGTGGGCTGCCGATCGGGTCGCGCGGGTAGTCAGTTGGAGTTCCTCGAGCAAACGGCTATTGCTCTGAGCGCTGCACCCTTTGTTGCCGGCACCTATGGACTTTTCTACGGCCGACTTAACCTTGAGACGACTCACAAGCAGATCAAGTTGCGGCGGCTGCCCAAAGCTTTCAACGGTTTCCGCATCGTGCAGCTTTCCGATCTCCACATTAGCGCCTTCATGAGCGCCGTGGAGATTCGCAAGTATGCCGCCATCGCGCAGCAGCAGAAAGCGGACCTGGTGGTGCTGACCGGGGACTATATCACCTGGGATGAGACGGCACAGGGAGTGGTGGTCGAGGCGCTCTCAGGCCTCAAAGCGCCCTTCGGCGTTTTCGGCTGCCTCGGCAACCATGAGATTTACACTGAAACCGAGGATTCCATCACGCGGCTCTTCGCGGCTGGGGGAACTCGCATCCTCCGTGGGGATCGTGCGGCGATCAACGCAGGTGGCAGCGTGCTCAATTTGATAGGTGTGGACTACGAGTCACGCCGCGGACGCGTGGAAGCCCCCGGGCACTCAGTGAGGGAATATCTTCCGGGCATCGAACAGTTGCTGCTTCCCGACACGGTTAACATTCTCTTGAGCCACAACCCAAACACCTTCGACCGTGCCGCCGAGCTGGGAATCGACTTGAGTCTTGGAGGGCACACACACGGAGGCCAACTGACGTTGGAGTTTATCCACCCTAGCCTGTCGCCCAGCCGCCTTATCACGCCCTACGTCCGAGGATTGTTTCAAAAGGGCGAGTCACAGCTTTACGTCAATCGCGGCATCGGCACCGTCGATTACCCCAGTCGCTTCGGGTCAAGGCCGGAAATTACGCTGTTTGAATTGGTGCGCGGGCTCTGAGATGCGGAAAGGCGGGCTTTTCCGTCTTACTTGTCAGGCGCGTTCCTCAAATGTCGAAATCAGGGTCTTGTTAAAAGCTCCAAACCCCCCGGTTATTGTGCCGATTGCTCCCGACCGGGCAAACCGGTAGTAATCCACCCCTGAACGAAAGGTGGTTTTACAAACGGCTGGATGGGGATATTGGCGAAATCAGGCGTTGCGCTGCCTGAGAATTCGCTGGTGCAGTGACGAAGTCACGCTGGCTGCGATTCAATCTGTCAACCGTGTGTTTCGTCTGACACTTACGGTTGAACCTGAGGGACGTCTACTGGTCCCGCGAGGGCCGGGCGAGAATCGACGCCATTATTCTTTTCGGGGCTGTGCTAGCAGCAGGCAGTTGGGGCGCTCCATTGTTTAGACGAGTCGCGAAGCAACGGAGCCGGCGCCGAAATAAGGCTAGAATTCACGAACTTACAGAAGACTCTGGGGCCTTGGATTCCTTGATGACGTTTCAGGAACTCAGAAATCATCCGGCGAGGGGAATCCGTGTGACTCTTCAAGCCGCTGCGATAATCGTGCAAATCGGCTTGTAACGGAGTCTGACCCACTACGCTGCCACATCGTCGGGAGCAGGTCCGCGATATGTTTGCAGCCAACCGATATGGTGGAAGCAATGAATGTTCAATGCAAGTGCGGCATCTCTTTCGGCTTGCGTTGCCCCCGGGTTAAACTCTATGAGCCCATTCCACCCTTGCTTAGGTGTTCCGTCGGGGTTCACATCAAATCGAAACCCGCAACCGCGACCACAAATGTCTGGCTGGAGATGGATGGATCATCCCTTGCCTTCATCAGCTGATGGACCGTAGATCGCGGGGACCTTCTCTTCGTTCAACCTCAGATATACGGTCAGCTGCCCGCGATGGTGTGCCATATGATTGAATACGCCGTCGCGGATCGCGACGTAGCGTGGCTGCTCGCTCATCAGCTTGCCCGCGGCCAGCATGCGCCACTTGGTGTTCAGCAGGCGATCATCCGTGGTCTGCTGCAGGACCTCGCGTCCCTTGTTTAGGCTGGCCTCAAACTGCCCTAGCAGGTCGCGCCGCGTCCTCCACTCCTGCGGCCTGAACTTCGGGCCTCCAGGCGGATTGATGTCCAGCTCGTCCATGTTCACCACCATGTCGAGCCACGCCGGGATGGTGGCAACAATCGTTGCCAGATTACCGAGTGGCATCGACTTCTCATGTGGCTTCCAGTCGTTCTTTCCTTCCGGGACGCGTTCCAGCGTCTTGCGGATCCCCACCGCCTCGCGGTCAAGTTCAGCCAGCAACAGTTCGGTGATCTTCATGGTACATTCTCCTTCTCCTTGACTCCGATTTTAGATGCACCGGGCTCGAAGATAGGATTCAGGAAGCAATTCCGTACACCCCTCTGATTGGGAGCCTCGCCGGTTGTTGCCCTACGGACTTGTTTCTATCAGACCTTAAATCCGTTGGATTGTCGGCGTAACCTCGCTCTTGCATTGACAGTGACTTCCGGTGTTTATGAGGTGCCGATTCGTGATCGTGATGATGGACGGAGGTGGCGTGTGAAACACGTCGCTCAGAGAGCTCCGGATGTCGAGTGAGCGGTTCGAAGATTAGGAAGGACGGACGAGACTACTTCTACAGGTCGGTGCTGACCCCGAACCTTAAAGCATACCGCGGTAGCGGTTACGTTGTAAGCAGCTCGATCGAACCAATCGAACCACGGGTTGCCTTTACAGGCAGCAAAGGCTCGAGCAGCGACCTGAAGTGCGGACTCAGATCCAGTTCCTGGCTTTGCCGATCGAGCAGCTCGCAGGGGCCGGGAGCGGCCTTCATGGCATATCGAAGATAGGACAGCCGCAGAAGCCAAACCGCGTGGTTGAGGTGTTCATCGCTTCGGACGTGAAACGTGATCCAGCCCGAGTTTGGAACCCAGGGGTGCCCCTTGGCAAGGCCTTCCGCCAGGAGAGCATCGCGAACTGAACGGGGAAACGGTATATCAACAATGCCGCCCTCGTGCCCGTGCCGACCTCTGCATTTCCGAAACGGAATTCTCTGCCGCCAAAGCGGTGCGCGTGAACCGATATCTCGGCCACGCGGAAACTTCCTCTTCCAACCTCTTCAGATGCTTCATATTGCTATAGCACCTCTCCGCCGCCTCTCTTCGATGCCCGAGAACGGTCATGCGATTCAGTTGCCACACCGCGGACGGCCCGTACAGGCAACCGTGCACACTTGTTCCCCTGCACGTTTCCTCAAGCGTTCGGACTAGAGGCAAATGTGAATCTTTCAGACTGATTGTCCGATCTGCCCTCCTGCATTGACTGTTTTGTCTCGGCAATCGATTGAGATTCACAGATTTCGAAGATGGAGTTCAGTCTGGTCGCCTTCAATATTCCCCGCACCTGTCGAGAAGGGTTTAGTAGTTTGAGATAAACACCGGCGGCTTGCAGCGAAAGCAGAGCCCCGACTCCCGCCGCGTCGATGGCATCAACCTCGGTTAGGTCAACAACGACGTTCCGCGACTCCTGCTGCATAGCCGAGCACAAAAGAGGAGTCTCATGACCACACACAATTCTGCCCGAGCAGCGCAGAACCACGACCTCACTGATACTTTCAACATTTATCGTCAGCATGTTTTCAATTCTCCCGGAACTCGCAGCCACCGCGGCTGTCCCAGCCAAAAGAGTGGAAGCGAATATCAATCACGCGGTGCCCAACCAGTCCACGTTTGCTCAGGGGACTGTTCCCCCCACTCACGCCTTCCGCTCCGCTGTGGGCCCTCCGAATGATCCGCAGCGTCCATGCATGCCTTGGCGAAACTTCTCTCGCTCCTCGGGGGTCATCCGTTCCCAGCGCTCCATCATGCGGCGACGCCAGTACATGTGCCGCCCCGGGTGGCCCCGCAATCCGCCAAAAATGATCTTGCTAAGAACCAAAATCCCGAGCGCTTGCCAGAAATTGATCAAATGCCCGCCAAAAAGCGCCGGCATTAGCCAATTCCAAAGTCTCATCACCACGAAACTAAACACGGTGACGCACAGCGCGGCAAACAGCAAGAACTTCAATCCCCGCAGAACCCAATGCCTTTTCATACTTGTTGTCCTCATTCTTTCCTGAAATCGTCATAGATGGACTGAAGGCGCTCGCGAAGGTGCAGGACCGCGTAATGCTTGCGGGAGAGCAGCGTGTTCACACTGACACCAGTCTGTTCGGCGAGCTCTTTGAAGCTGTAACCCAGGAACTCGTGAGCCACGAATACTTCACGTTGCTCTTCGGGCAGTTCGTCCAGGGCCGCATCCATCTCCTCTAGCAACACACTTCGTGCGTAGGCCGACTCAGGTCCAGCGTCTGGCGCGGGCAGCAGATCCTCCCACTGGAGGGTCTCACCGTCCTCGGTCGTGACTGCCGGTTCTGTTGACGCCTCGCGCTTTTTGCTGCGGAACAGGTCCGTGATCCGGTTGCGGGCGACCCGGAACAACCAGGCGGTAACCTGCTCCAGCGGCTTCATCATCCGGTAGGCCTCGATGAGTTCGGAGAAGACCTCCTGCAGAATGTCTTCTGCGTCACTCTGGTCGGGCACCCGCCTACGGATGAAGTTGCGCAGCCGGGGTCTTTCCCGCTCGATCGCTTCCGAGATCTGCTGGTCTTGCTGTACCATCATCCACTGTTTTCTAAAAGTACCGTCCATCTACCTTGTAGACGAATGGGCAAAGCGAATATTTTAAGTCCGATCTGCGGGAGCCTGCAGCCTTTCCGGTTCGTTAGGCTATCCCATGAAGATGAGCGCAGACTGAAGGCTGCTGTGGAGTCGCCGAGGGGGTGGTGGACTACGGATGCCAGTCAGGAATTGTTGGCGCAAATATGCCCGCCCATCGGCGAAATCGGACTGGCGAGACCGGCCTTAAGGGTTCGCCCTTGGTGCGGAATCAGCTCGAAGGCATGACAAAATCCATAGCGTTGTTGGAATATGTGGGAAACCGCGTCCGACCCAGCCTAGCTGCTAGACGGATAAGAAACGCGGCTACTTTTCGAGAAGTGCGCTGAGCAGATGGGCCAACTCTATTTTCGCGTCAGTGCTATCGGGCGCTCCCGAAGCATCTTCGGTGAGCGCGGCAAGTTGGTGAACTAACAGGCGCACTGCAAAGGCGTTCGAAACGTAAATGACTTCGGGCGGAAGCGCTAGTTCCCAGGTGTCGCGTGAACGGCGACGCAGAAGCCAACGCTGCCGTTCGGTATGTCTCTTTGAGTTCGCGTTTTGCCGGGGCAACGAAAACGCACCATTGACAACTACGTCGGCCCAACCCTGCTCGCGCTTGAGGCGCACCCGTTCCACTTTGAGCTGGTCAAAGACAACTACGCGGCGCGAGAGCTTAAGCAGATTCTCGCCCTGAAGGGCTTCTCCGGTCTCGCTGAAATTCTTCCCCAGAGCAGCGCTTACTTCCGCAGGCTTGGGGCGCTTCGAATGCAACAGTTGAATACGCGGAACGGCAACGTCTGCCGGACTGGTTTCAACATGTCGCGGGGATAACACGGCCGCAGCCTCAACCTCAGCCTTTTCCGCTGCGTTGAAACCCGCATTCCGGGGAATCAGCGTCTGTGACCCGGGACTGGCCGTCACATGGGGCTTGAGATTTGCAGTGCGGCTTGAGGCGACCTGTACCGTTGCCGGGGCCTTCTTAACATAACGAAAGAAGTGAGGGCGTCCGCGCTCCTTCCAATATGCCGAATCGTAAGAGGATTGACTGCGACTCCAACATGTCCGGGCCAGACAACCAAATCACCTGGTTGCGGACGGAAGACACGGCGGAATTCGGCGATTCCTCTGTAAAGGCCCGTGGAACTCGCGTATGCATACGGAAATCCAGCACGCTCATAGATGGCATGCACGAGGTGCGAACAATCGGACTTGAGGCTAGGGCGTGGGTGGGATTTCAGTGCCGCACCAAGAACAGCCAAGCCTTCCTCACCCGTGAGCGTCGCGGACGTGAGTGGTTGCGCGGGCTGACTTGCGTCCGTAGAACTGGAGGGGTGAGTCTTGGCCGAGGCGTCACGGGTCTGTTGCGCGGTCGCCCCAGCGACCGTGCAAAGCACGAGGAATAAGAAGGCACCATTCCGTCTGGACCGCATGGATTCACCATTGTGAACCGCTTCAAAGAGCGGCGCAGGTTACGATGGGGCTGCTATGATATCACGCCTCGCCTTTAGCAACTGGAGTTTCACCGCGGCGACGGCTAAGCCCCTGACCAGACGCGAGTTCCAGTCACGAGGCAGCTCGACCGTTCTGCGGTGGTGAAATTCTTTCCTGGCCGGGATCAATCAGCACAGACCCTGAGCAGTGGAGCGACAGGCTTCCCGTAGCCTATTTAGGACGGACAATGTTTGTTTACTCGTTTCAATTGACGCCAGGGTATAGGTACCAAATCAGCCAAAGTGAGCATGCAGCGGGAGTGGGCGCCTTTTTTATATTGCGTGCTTTCACGCGCCAGCTACGCATGGATGGTCTCCCGCGCGAGCAAAGGCGGCTGGTGTGGCCATCCGGCGAGCGGCTTCACGTGACGCTTAACGCCAGAGTTGTCAAAACAGTAATGCTGCCTAACCAGCCACCGACGATGAGGCTGCGGCGTCCATCGGTTGCGGCTTGGCGCCCTTGATCAGAAGCCACAGCATGATCGCCATCTCCCCGAGGATGGCGGGGAAGGTAATGTTAGACAGCATATGCTCGTATTGCGGTAACAGTAAGCCCGTAAAGCTAAGGGCCAGGTAGGCGAAGCCGTTGATGATCAGCCAGACGCCCAGGAAGCGGGGCAGGAAGCGCGATCTATACACCAGGATCGCCAAGGGAAAAAGCCATAGACCCCAAAGGATCTCGGCGGCAACGATTTCCTGGCGATGCAGTCGGAGGAACAGCATGGCCAGGGCGTCCCGCTGAGGTTTCTCGAAGACGGACAAGAAATCGGCGCCGCGCACGAGCATCAGGGCAGCAGCGTCGTTCAGCACGTTGAGGAAGTCGATGGTGGCTGGCAGCAGACCCCCGAGGATCACCATCAGCACCGCCAGGTTCTGGTCCACGCCCTTGAGCAACCGGTAAAGAGCCAGCACGAGGAAGATGAGGATGGTCCCGCAGAACAGGTCGGCGACGATGCCGAAACGAAAGAGCAACTCGTGAGCGGCGATGTTGTTGGCGGTCGCGGTCGCGTTCCCAGGCACGATCAGAGTGCTGGGAATATAGATGAGGCGGAAGGGGGCGAAGACGACGAGGAGCAGGTACAGGAACCCGGCGACTCTCCCTGGGTTGTGGGTCGAGCTCATCTTCCCTCCTTATGTAAGGGCCTGGCCGGGATACGGCGAAGGCCGTCAAAAAGTTTCTCCACACGAGCAAAGGCGGCTCTGGTGGTGCACCTGGCGAGCGGCTTCACCTGACGCCAGCAGTCCAATGGTATCTGGGGGCGCGTCGAAAAGTTTCCTTTGTGTCCACGATTAACGAAGCTTTGACAAACCATTGACAACCCGAGCTTTGCGCCCCTCCTAGAGTACTGCGTGGGTCCCCAGTGCTGTGGCCAAGTCCGGCAATCAGAATCTGGCAAGGTTAGCTTCTAGCGGAATTCAGAATTCGCGATGAGGCGTAGGGGCGGAGCATGAGAATCCTGCACTCCTGCGCTAGCCAGGGATCCACTTCTGATGTCCCTAATTGCACAATTGTTTCCGCTTGGAAGGGACCTCTTTTTCAACAGGGACTGTGAAAAAGCCGATGGCAAGAGCTCTTGAAACCCAGGACCACCGTGCTCTTGAGCTGTTTGCATCTGAACTGATTCATGAATCCCGGAACTGTTCAAATGTGCACAGCCTGCCCCCAGATTCTTCCAGAAGAGAAACGTTACTCATGCAGCATGATGGCGAGCAGCGAACTGTGAACTTCCAACCCACCGTTATAGTCAATGAGGCCGAGCTGTCGGAAGCGATTCATAAAGAAGTTAATTCGAGCTCGGGTCGTACCGACCATTTCCGCCAATGTTTCTTGGCTTATCTTCGGAACCACGTTCTCCGATCTCTCTGCCTTTCCAAAGCGAGCCAGCAGCAAAAGGATCCGGGCCAACCGCTTCTCAGCAGAATTGAAAAGCTGGTCAACTAAGTCTGCCTGAGTCTGGTTGTAACGACCAACTATGTACGCGACAAATAGGTCCGAAAACACGTGCTCACGGTGAAGTACGTTCAGCATCGCGTCCTTGTCAATTCTTAAGACAACACAGTGTGTGACAGTGGTGGCGGACGCAGCTCGCAGAGGCTGGTCAGAGGCAATACACCCCTCACCCATGAAGTCCCCCTCTCCTAATAGGGCGATGGTAGCTTCTTTGCCACGCGCAGAAAGGACGCTGAGTTTCGCTCGACCTGTTTGAATATAGAAAACGGCATCGCCAGGATCTCCTTGCGCGAAGATCACTTTATTCTTTGGATATTGCAGGATTACTCTTCCCAATCCGGTTTGGGAGAGAAACACCTTCGGATCAAATGTCCGTGCTTGGCCAAACGACATACAACGCTCCGCACGAGAAGCCCGATGTGAAAATCGTGCACCCTACAGCGACAAAAAGCAATAGCGAATAGTATATTTGTGACAAAATTCGAACCCAGGGCGCGACCAGACGCCCTCGTTTTTTCGTTGCCCCGGCCATGGTTGGACTTTGGATATCTCGCATTTTTGAGATCGTGCAAGGGCGTAGGAACCCGCTGTTCGAAATCCTACTCTCTGGGGACGAGGCGTTAGCAGCACTCGGCATTCGTCCCCGCACTTTGAGCTTCTAGAGTAACCGTCAGGTCAGTCGGTGAAAACAGCCGTGGCTGTTGAAAAGCTCCCTCCCCCAAAATTCGCAAAAAATTGATGCGCAACCATTTTTGTTCCCGTCCCGCTGGCGCGCGATTACCCTCTCGGCTGAAACTCACTGTGCCTTTTTTTGTGCAAGCTGGATCGCATAGGAG